>ERZ778022.3366-NODE-3366-length-15144-cov-4.763006_pt1 | contig 15144 bp, 14 predicted proteins | sample MGYA00375752_ERZ778022 | MGnify/ENA primary metagenome ERZ778022 (study PRJEB29350, sample SAMN05389826) | bioreactor metagenome | isolation source: Thiocyanate bioreactor | place: South Africa: University of Cape Town | collected 2014-04-04 ... | reverse complement strand
ATTCACCTCCAAACGCAGAACACACAATACTGGCGCCGCTGCAGCGTCAAAGATGGCAGCGGGCGTGACGGGACGCGGCATTGCACCGTTTGTCATTTCCCTCTACCGCCTTGTGAGCGCGCCTGCCAGCGCGCCGTTGGTGACCTTTAACGCCGCTGGCACGTCATTTGTCATTCAGGTGCGTCGCCGCGCTGCTGCCGCCTCACCTGTCCGTGAGTGTTACCGAGGCCACGCATTACCACAACCATCGCGCGGCGCCCCATTGCGCCATGTGCAGGATGTGGACGCTTTTGCCGCCACGATTCTGCCACAGTTCTTCAAGGTACGCGGCTGGCGCTGCTGCCGATGCAGCGTTGCACAAACGGTGTCTACGCAAACACGCACCCTGCCTGGTCCCCACACACACCGTCACCTGCAGCACGCCAACTTCTCCTCCTTTGCGCGCCAGCTGTGCTTCTATTCATTTCGGACGGTGGTGAAGGTACGTTTTGGGCGCTCGCCACAAACGCCGCCGCCGTGCCCGCCGTTCCAGCGCACACCCAGGCCACCGCCCACACTCGCTGCAGATGAAGACCGCGGCGGGGTGCATGGTGGAGTATGGCCACCCGTACTTTGTAGCGGGGCGGCCGGACTTGCTCCCACTGGTTGTGCGCAAGACCAACGCCGGCGGCACTGCCACCTTGCAACGTGCGTACCGGGCGCGCGTTGCCTGCCCACCAGCGGTGCGCCCACCACGGTCCGCACACACACCCATCCCACCGCCCGCATCCACGCAGGTAGCACCGGCGAACTGGGCGGAGTGCACGGCGCGTTGCTGCCCACGGACGTGACCTCCCGGGTGGCGGCGGCGGTGGGTGGCACGCGCGCCGTGCTTAGCGCCATGCAGCTGGCGGCTGAGACGCTGGGCGGCGGCGGCATGTCCGCCTTGCTGCCGGCGCCGGCCGCGCTGGAACTGCCCGACGGCGGCGGCGCTGGGCGTGCGGTAAGACGCCGGCTGGCAGAGGACCCGCCTGGTGAGGAGTATGTTGAGGGTGCGCATGACGGCACCGCATCACGCGTGGCAACCAACGGCCACGACACCAGCGACGATGATGACGGCGGCGGCGCTGGTGACCGCGTTACCGGCTACGAGACAGGTACGGTGACATGGAGCGCTGCATGGGTGGCTGCGGTGTCCATTGTGGTTCCACCTTGCTGCTATACCCGGCCACATGCATTGCAGATCCCTCCACCACGGCAGCAGGCGCAGCATTGGCGGCGCTGGCGTCGTCTGGCGTCAAGAGACGGCACGCCGACCACTACGCGCCCACCGCCGGCGGCGGCAGCGGTAGCATCGCAGCGGCCGCCCCTGTGGCGGCATCAAGGCCCGTGGTGCCGCCGCTGCCGCCCCTGCGCATGCAGTACACCGCCACGGGGACGCCCATGGATGCGCTGACGTCCAACCGCGACACCCTGCGTGTGTACACGCCGGTCACCACAGCAACGTCCCGGCTGGAAGCGTTCATGACGGCAGCGTCGCCGGCGTGGTCGTATAGCGGGGTCGGGGCGGCGGCTGCAGCGGTGACAGCTACTGCGAGGTCGCGCCACGCCAGCCCGTCACGCAGCGGCCCCGTCACAGCGGCGATGGAGGCCCTGCTGTCGGTTGCTGCCGACCCGAGTACCGGTAGTACCGATGCCATTTTGCCGGTGGCTGCCATACCGCCTGCTAGCGGCAGCAGTGGTGGCCGCGGAAAGGTGGCGGCCTCGACTGCCGTCATGCACACCCCACTGCTGCACCTGCATCCTGGTGCTGTCTTACCAGCCATGCCGACCTGGGTGGCGGGTGTGCCGGATGCCGCGGCGATGTGGCACCTTCATCAGCGGCACACGCAGCAGCAGACGGCGGAGTACTTGATGTGGTCACACCATCAGCAGGCTGCTGCTGCAGCTGCCGTTGCCGCCTCTACCATGGGCATCACCTCGCCGTCATTCTTGCCGCCACCAGCAACAGGTGTGGCGGCGTTTGAAGGTGGCGCGGGCTGGTGGTTGCACCATGGTGTCGCGCTGCCGCCCATCCGCCTTCCTGTGCTGCCAGCCGACGCGGCCGCCGGCCAATGGCCGCCGCGGTAGGGCATTATTGTTGTGTCTTCTGGTTGTACATTCTCATTTCAACCGCCCTTTCCATTTGCTCCCCACAAATCGCGCGCATTCATGTGCGGCACCCGTCGGTTAGGCAAGCACAGAGCCACCCCGCGCGCGCACCGCCGCCACCGACGCGGACGACACATGCGTGTCGGTGCACTGAAGCACACGTAGTGCAGTCAGGTGGTCCGTGCTGGCGGCAAGTGTAACGTTTCTGCAGTTGTTGAGGTAGAGCGCAGTCAGGCAAGGCGGTAGGCTGACCACAAACGCGTCGCCCACACTTGTGTTGTTGGCGTCAAGCAGCTGTAGGGCTGGGAGGGCAGGCAGGGTGGCAGCCATCGACAACAGCTTGCAGTGAGATAATCCTAGCCACACCAGCGTCGGCGGCAAGGTGGCAAGGCTTGCGTCGCCGATATTGGTGCCAATTACATTCAGCGTGCGCAGGGCACGCAGATGCGTGAACGACACAGCGGACGTGAGCGCGCGGCACCCACAAACATCCAGTTCCTCAAGGTGCGCCGGAAGGGCCGCCACCCAGGCATCGTTAACGGTCGGGAACATTCGAGTTCGAACAACGCGCAGTCGTGGCAAACGTGACAGGTGTACGATACCGACGCCCTCACCAAGGTACGCAAGGGATACCACCTCGACGGACGGTGGCAGGGTGGCGATGATATCGTCACTGGCTTCACCCCACATCCACGACAGCTCCCGCAGCGCGGGCAAGACTCCAAACCCAATTGCCGGGTCACCGGTATGCTCGATCTCCATTCGACAAAGATCTATACCTAGCTCTTGCAGGGACGGTGGTAGGCGCCCCAGACTCGCACTACTGCTGAATACCGCAGTGCGGCTGCAGTCTAGTGCCGTCAGCAACGGCAAGTGGGTGAAGCTGGCGGCGGGCGTCATGTTGAAACACTGCTGAAGGTGGAGGCGGCGCAGCGTGGCTGGCAGGCGTTGGACGACCGCGTCAGTGATGGCATTGCACTGCCGGGCATCCAACGCCGTCAACCCCGCCAGGGGTGCTGTGTTACCAGAGAATCGCCACGATACTCTGGCGCCCACCGCGGCAGGCAACGCGGTGCGCCACCGGCGCATGTCATGGATTACTGTCGCCGTGTCGCACCACGGCACGTCCGCTACGGTGCGCGCCAGCGCTGGATGCAGCTGCCGCAGGATGGTGGCATCGTGGGTGTTCAGACACAGTAGCACGGCAGCCGACGTGGCAGGGTTGCCGGCCACAACCTGGACCAGCAGTGGTACTGGCACCTCCGCTGGTGCCGGCACCACTGTTTGTGCCGGCACCATTGGTACCGGTACCGGTACCGGTATGGGCAGGGTGGGCGGCATGCACCGCGGCGGCATGCACGGCGGCGGCAGCACCGCTCGGGGCCGCTGTTGTAACGCATACGACGCAATTGCCATGGCGCATTAGTGCAGTCACTGCGCACTGCAGCGCGTGACGCGTATTTTGCGCATCAGAGTTGTGTGTGCGCGGGGCGGGGTATAGGTGGTGTTGGACTGTGTTGGCGTTGAACCACACGGCTTCGAGTCGGCCACGTTGTCGCAACGCACCACACCCACCAGGTCGGCGGCGCGCACCCCATAAGCCGCCGCGCAATTGTTACGTTGGGCGCCGCGGTTGACAACCCGCGGTTCTACGGTGCGTGTTCTTCTGTTGCTGCACATACTCGCCGCCGCGCGTGTGCGCTACCTGCTGGAATGCCAATTGCCCGCCGCCGTGCCACCACCCACTCCCACCACCACCACCACCACCACTGATTGTAGAGCACCTCCATGGCGCTGTCAAGCATGTTTGCGCGGCATGCAGCCGCGCGCACCACTGTCGTAGCTGCGGCAGCGGCGGTGGTGCGTGTGCAGGTACCCCGACGCTGGGCCAGCGCCGGCAGTTGCAGCGGGGACGACCTGTCCCACCTGCCTCGTCCCAACCGCGACTTCCCCACGCTTCGCGCATCCGGGGCGCCGTTTGTGGACAAGACGAGCGGCATTGCAGACCTGCTGGTGCACAGCGGCAAGCAACCGGCCATTGTGAAACGCGCCTTCTTCGCGCGCCCGCCCGCGTTTGGCAAGACGCTGACGCTGAGTACTGCTCGCGCCATCCTAGCGGCAGGCGACCTGCCACCCAACGTGCCGGGGTGGCGGGGCTACGACAAGGAAGCGGATGCAGGGGTGCTGAAGGGCACGCGCGCGTATGGCCGCTTCAAACGCGGTGAGTTGGGTGACTTGATGAGCCGCCCTCACTTCGTCGTATCGCTGGACCTCAGCGGCGCGCCGTCGGGTGACAAGTTGGCGGCGTTCATTACGGCCAAGCTCGCGGTCATAGCGGGCGACGCATTTGGGCCGGAGATGGCAGCCAAGGTGCTGCGGCAGCCCACGGTGGAGGCGGCACTGCTGGCTCTAATTGGCGCCGTGCCGCCGGAGGTGCCAGTAGCGGTGCTGGTGGACGGGTACGACGCTGCCATCATGCATGGGGTGGCGGCAACGCGGTGGGACGCAGCGTACGCTGCCATGGAGGCCGTATTTTTGCTCATGATGGCAAGCAAGAACACGGCGGGGGACTCACGCATCAGCCACTTTATTGTGTCGGGCGTGTCGCGGCTGCCCAATTTGCTGCGGTTTTGCGGCACTGACAACTTTGCCGACTTGACAAATGACCTCCGCCTGAGCGCCGCCATGGACATCACTGAGGGCAACATCCACTCCAACCTGCAGGACTATCTGGCATGTCTGGCGGCAAACGAGGCGGGAAGCCTCACAGGCGGCGACACGAACGTCGCCATGGCCAAACTAGTGCGCCGGTTTGGCGGCTACTGCTTTGACGGCGCGACGACGTGCTTCAACCCGCGCGCTGTGCTGCTATCGCTGGCGCAGGGTCGCGTCAATCGCGCGGCGCTCGATGGCGCGTCCGCCACCACCTGGCTGGGCTTGACGCCGTCAACGGTTGTCGACAGCCTGGCTGCCGAGGAGAGGGTGCGTGATGAGTTTCGCAACTTGGAGACCGCCGATCTGCTGGCCGGTCGTGTGCGCTCGCTGCCGCTGCTGCTGCAGTCGGGCCTGCTCACACTGGCGCCGCCGCCCGCCGGCTGGTACCGGTATGGCGTGCCCTTGACCATGCGCCGCAAGCCGCTGTACGTTGTACCCAATGAGTCTGCGCGCAACACACTGCGCAATACCCTGCTGGAGGTCCACCTCAGTGACGAGGTGTGGGACGCGGTGTCCACGCAGGTGGCCACCGCGCTGGCAACGCGCGACAAGGAACTATTTGGTGCAGCATGCGCAACCCTGCTGCGCACGGCCCACTGGGACGACCCCGCCTCATACCCGGCAGCTACGCCGGAGCAGGTGGCGGCAGCGGAGGCAAAGGTGCTGGAGCGCGAGGCGGGGTATGCCCGGGCTCTGTACGCCGCCCTCCGCTTCATGCCTGGCGCGCCCGATGTCCAGGTCCTCGGCGGCGAGTTCCCCGCTGCCGTGATCATCAAGTTCCCCAAACCAGAGGCCACGTGGATCATCAAGGTTGGCTCCTACCGCAGCCCCGCAACCCTTGACCACAAGGTGGTGCAGGGCATGCAGCACGCCGCTGGGGATGCGGGGGTTGAGGTGTGTGCGGTTGTAGTCGGGGGACCCGCTGCGACCGCATAAGTGACTGTGACTCCATGAGTCCTCGTACTGGCGTCGGGCGCCACCAGAGGCGGCAACACCGCCATCAACTTAACGCCGCTATTGCGTTTCCCGCTTGTAGCGCTGCAGCGAGCGACTGCGGCAGCGCGGTGGCACGCTGCCGCACGCTGCGGACCGCCGGCAGGGCACTGCCGCACCTTTGTGCTGTTATCGATACAGCGCGTGACTTGAAGTGTGCTTACCCGATAGTTACTAGCAAATGGCCGTCGACGTCGTGCATACTGCTTGGCTTGTTACGCCCAGCCGTAGCGCCACTTGTTGTTGCCCTGCAGGCTGCAGCCCTCCCGCCCCTGCGGTGCGTGCGGACTACACAGTGGGCAGCGCAGCAGCTGCGCAGCGGCGGCCGCGGCAGCCACCATCAGGCTGCACGTGCGCTTGCCGACAACTGCCAAGATACGCGGCGCCATGTACCCCCAATTACACGGTGCGTGCGGGGGGCTAGCGCGGTGGTGCCGCGGGTGTTATGTGGGCGTGGCGTGCGTGAGGCGTCGTGGCCGAATTTTGGGTGGAGTGCTGTATTTCCCACTCCCCATCCCAGTACGCCCTGTGTGATGCGTCATGTGTCCCACGGCACCCGCATCGTGGGCCGCCGCAGCTATCCACAGTGTACCACCGTCACACTGCACCCTGCCACCTGCCGCGCCACGCTGGCCGGTCGCCGCCACGCCTGCCGTGGTAATTGTTCCCTTGTTTCAGCCTGTGGTTGCCTGATCTCCCTCGGATGTGGTGTCCCCCCACCACTTGACGCACCTTCTGACGCGTGCAAGTTGCCCGGCTGCTACCGCCGCCGCCACGACACGCAGTCGGCGGCAGCTGCGCGGCGCGCGGCAGCGGCGGTGGCCACCCGCGTGCCACTAACACGCGGCGCCAGGGTGCCGCGTTCTGCTTCCTTGGTGCAGCAGCGGGGTTCTTCACCGTTCTTGTGCTGACGCGCTCCCCATCGCACTTGATCCTTTGTCACCTCCCTCTCGGCCGCCTGATTCCACCGCGTGTCATGGCTGCGCACGCCCGCCCAATCCGACACACATCGTGCGCGCGCGCGGCAACCTCAGGGTGTCGCACCCGCGGAGGTGTGATGTGTGACGCACGCAACCGCGTACCGGGCGCGGAATAGAGTTTTCATTGGCGCGTGCGTGCGTGCGTGTGGCGCGCGCGCGTGTGTGACGTTTTCAAATGCGTTCTCTCACTGCGCGCGTTCCCGCCGTTCTGCCGCTCCGGACCGGCGGCGGCCAGCTGCTCCACATTGCACCGGTCAACGCCGACGGCAATATCACCCAATTCCTGACACGGCGCCGCACGCAACACGCAGGAAATTAAGAGGTACGGTACAGCGGCGTGGTTCTATGTGGGTGTTTATTTATAGTACTGCGCCGTGTGTGTGTTCCACGGCGGTTTGCCGCCCGCGGCACTGGGGGGCGCGCCCGCCGATCCTGGCCCCAGACCTCAACTCAGTGCCGGTAGTTCGCGGCCGTGTCGGCGGCCGGGTTAGACGGCGGCAGCTGCTGACTTGGTGGCCGACGCCGCACACACACACGCACATGTCAGTGGTGGTGGGGGTGTGCGCGGGGGGCGGTACGGAGAGTGGCATGGCGGCGTGGGTTTGCAGCGCGCGCCGCGGTGCGTGGTGAGCCGCAGCGCGTGCCACCGCACCCGTGGGCATGCGCCCGTGGCGCGTGCCACTGCTTTCCAGCGGCCGGCCCGGCCGCCCAACGCCGCCGCAAGCACACATATATCTCGTTCACCGCCGCCGCACTGCGGCGCATTGGAGTTCAGTGCCGCATGAGGGGGTACCGGCGCCGCCGGATGCGCCGAGGCGCGACATCGGATCCAACCGTGCCCCGCTCGCGTCATCGTGGTGGCTGTCGTTCCCATTGTTCTCTGGGCAGGGCGGCATCACACATGAGTTTTGCATTCTGCGGTAGGGCGCGCGTGCAGTTGTATGTATGGGTGTGTGGGTGTGAGTGCATACCATGCACGGCGCGCGCTTCAGTTCAGCACAAGCGTGGCAGTTTGGGACAGTGTTACGTTTACACGCCGACGTGACTTGGTGCAGTGCAGCGTCTGCAACAATTCCCACGGCGCGCTGGTAACCACAACGCAGTCGACAGCTGGTTGTTCATCTGTTTGTGTGTGTTTGTCCATGGTTTTTCATGCGCCACCAGTCGCACCGGCGCCATTTTGCATTCATGCGCACGGGATTCAGTTTGTGCTGGAAGCGTCGCGGCAGCGCGCTGGGCGACTGACACGTACACGCGCTGCCACGTCGCTGCCCACAACAGAACCCCATTAAAAAGTGCACCATCACCATGAAATTGGTACCGGCGCGGTGCCCATGGGCGTTGCGTGCGTGGGGCACACCGTTTTCGCTGGTTTGCGCCGCGCTGCCACAACTTCAACAATCAGCTGCCGTCACCGCGGCAGCGCGCAGGCTGCCGCTGTTGTCCACGTGTCCCCCACTTGGCACCAATGTCACACACACGCAGCACACGATCCATGTTCACGTTGCCGTGTGTTTGTGTGTGCATATGGGTGTGGGTGTGGCGGTGTGGCATTATTGCAGTCGTTGTTGTGCGTAACAGGTGGTTTTGTGGTACCGTATAGTGCACAAGTGACCGTCTCCACCACCGGTACTGACACAGCAGCGCCGGCAGCACGGCAGCAGTTGTGTCAACACAAGTGACACGGCGGGGTTGCCGCGACAGCAGCGGGGCTGCCGGTCATCTGCCGTGTAGCAGCCACCGCTGCGTTACAGCCACAACACCCACAGACCCGCTGATGTCTGCAACTTTCCTCACAACAACGCATCAGACTCCTTGCCTGCGCACATTGTGTTGTTGTGTGAGCATGCGCAGCACAGTCAGAGCGTACTACCCAGTGCAGCAGCGTATTGCGCAGTGCTTGACAATGCAGTCGCATGACACCGCAGCGCGCTGCTCCGATTGCGAAGTTGTGTTGGTGACGACGCGCAAGTCGCAGAGGGTCATTCCTTCATTTTTCCGTTCGCGCGCGCCCATTCGTTGTCGCGTATCTTTCACCACCACAGGACCTGCGAGAGTGTGGACACAGTGCGTGCGTACGCGCGTGCGGCGGCGGCGACGCAGTTGTTGCGCAGCCGACGCGCGCAGTTGTTGGTGCGTGACGCGGCTGCGGGTGCGCGCGGCGCGCTTGCCTGGTGACCAGGCGCGCGCGCCGCTTTTCTGCGTGCGTCGTCGTGCTCCTCAGGGTGTGTACTCCGGGGTACTGCATCTTCATCCGTGCCCTCCACCGCCGCCGCACTCGCTGCCGCAACGCCGCGCTCACACAGCCACAGTGCCGCCGCCTGCCATCGCTGAGCAGCGGCGGTGGTGCGCGGCGGTGCGCGGTGCGCGCGGTGGGTGCCAGCAGCTGCTGTGACGCTGCGGCCTGCAGCCTGCGGTGCGTGCCGCCAAACCTGACACAGTGATGCGGGCGGGTGGGGTGAAAATCCGGTCGGGTGCGCGGCGCCGCGGCGCGGGGTGTGGTTTTCAAAGTAGCAGCTGGCGGTGCGACGCGCCGCGTCAAAAGCAAAGCACACCCGGCGTGTGCGCGTGTGTGTGTGCGTGTGCGTTGAGACCGGTGCTGCGGGTGGGTGCGGACGTGGGTGTTGGTACCGGTACACCACCTCGGCGGCGAGGTGCAGGATGATACCCGACCGACCGGCGAGCGATCGGCGACGGAGGTGCAAAACAGGGGGGCATCGTCACCAGCATGGTGGCAGTGGCGGCCACCTTCAGGTGTGGACAGGCGTGGTGGCGGGGGTGGCCATGCAACGCCGCGGCGGGCGTGGGCAGTCCGCTGCCACCAAAGCCGCCTGCGGATGCGGTTGGCAAGATTGGTGGCCGCTGCGGGCCTGCGGGCGCGTGCCAGAATCCCCAGAAACCGGCGCGGCCGATCGATCAATCGCACCATGCCCCCACACACCCCCGCATCCACGACGCCCACTCTAGCATGATTCACCCACCCCCGCGCCACGACCGCGCACCCCAACCTGCAGAGCCGACCATTATTCCGGCTGCACGCCCCGTGGCACCAACCTCAACATGGCGGCGGGCGGCAGCGGCGCGGCGCTGGAGCGCCCCCTCAACGCCTTTTTATCGTCGTTGCACGACCTCGTTTCCGAGCCGGCCAGCGGTGCGTACTTGACCTCCGCCAGGGTGGCGGCGGCGGCAGACATTGCCACGGCGCGCGGACTGTCCGCATCTGGCGCCGCGCCGCCCGGTGTCACGGTGCATGATGGTTGGGTTACTTTGGTGCGCGTTGTGGGTGTGGGTGCGGGGGTGGGGGCGAGCACACAGTACCATTCGCACCCGCACCCGCACCCGGGCGGCCTTTTCTATTGTTTGGCGCTGTCATAGGCGTGCGCTGGCTGGCACCATGACGGAGTTGGCACCATGCCGGCACTCAACACACTCAACACACGGGCACGACCGCGCGCGCGCACACACAGCGCAAATACAGCGACGCGCCACACAGCGCCGGCGCCACGCCTCCAACCAACACCGGCGCGCGCCATGGGGCAGCACACCGGCGTATCCATGGTTAACTCTGGCGCACCCCACCCGCGTTCTGCCCGTTCTTGCCATTCTGACGCACCGCGCGCCACCCCCACACCATATACACACATTGTCCGATGGCGGGGATGTGGTATGGGGATGTGTGGGTGTGTGGTGTGGCGCTCAGTTGCTGGCTGCGCAGGGTGCGAAGCAACACTTCACCAAACTTCAACCTGCACCAGCGTGCCCGCCGACTCGCCGAGTGGCGCCCACACCCAACAACACACCACCCCCACCCACCCCCTGCCCGCGTACGCAGACAAGATTGTGACATGGAATGCTGATGGTACCGCATTCTACATTTTCGGTACGTGGCCCTCCATGCGGGCGGCCGGCGCGTGTCGTTGCTCACCCCGGTGGCACGATACACAAACAACCGCCGCCACCACGACACATGCGCACGCGCACGTGCAGACGTGCCGGCGCTGGTGGACTCGGTGCTGCCGCGCTACTTCAAGACGACAGTGTACGCCAGCTTCCTGCGCCAGCTGCAGTTCTACGACATTACGCGGGAGGCGGCGTCGGAGGAGGCGCGCGCTGCGGCGGTGACGGCGGGCGCGCTGCCCGAGAAGGTCATCCAGTACCGGTGCGTTGCGCGGCGTGCCTGCATGCAGTACCGCCCAAATACAGCAAGTCCGCCGCCAATCACACCCTACCACCCAACCCACCCACAGGCACCGCTACTTCCAGCGGGACCACCCGGAGCTGCTGGCGTTTGTCATCCGCAAGACCAATGGCGGCGGGCGCGCGGCGCTGAAGGCGGCGGAGGCGGTGCTGGCGGGCCCCGCAGCCGCCGACGCGGCGGGCGTGAAGCCCACGGTGGCGGCGGCGGCGCGGTCAGCTGCGGCGGCGGCTGCTGCTGCGGCGTCGGTGGCGGCAGCGGCGCCTGCGCACGACAACCGCGTGCGGCGCAGCGGCCGCAGCCGGCGGCCCACCCAGCGGCACAGCGAGTATGACAGCGGCGAGGAGTCGCCGTACGAGGGCGTGCAGCGACTGGTGTACGCCGCCAACGCCGCCACCGCCGCCGCCGCCGCCGCCGGTAGCAGCAGCGGCAGCAGCAGCAGCAGCAGCAGCAGCACGACTGTGGCGCCGGCGGCGGTGCCGTTGAGCGGCGGTGTGCGCGGCAGCGGCGCACACTTCCCGCTGCCGCCCTTCCCGCCGCTGTCCGCGGCAGTGGGCAGCGAGCTCCCCATCGGCAGCACCATCAAGGTGCCCGCGCACCTCATGTACCCGCCCGCCACCCTGTCGCCGCCCACCAGCTCCACCACCTCGCACTACAGCAACTCGGCGCGCACCACCGCCACCAGCGGCAGCACCGGCAGCATGACGTCGGACGCCGCGGCCGTGGTAGCAGCGCTGCTGCTGGCCAACGCATCCAAGGGCGGCATGTCGGTGTGGGAGCCGAAGGAGGCCGGCGAGGCGGCAGCTGCGGCGGGGACGACGACGGCGCGGGCACCGCAGCCTGCCGTGGCGGGTGCCAAGCGCCCGCGTGTGGACGCCGACGTGCTGTCCGACGTGCCGGGCGGCACGCGCTCGCACAGCGTGGCCAGCACCGGCAGCCCCGCCAGCCGTGACAGCCAGGCGGGCGGCTTCCGTGGCGGCGCGCTGCAGAGCGGTACCGGCACGGTGCCGCGTGGCAGCAGCGCGGGTGTGAGTGGCCCGCCCGCGCCCGCCAGCGCGCCCGCAACCAGCGGCCTGACGAGCGGTGGCCGTGGCGGCGGCGGTGGTGGCGGCTTTATCGGTACCACTGGCCACGGCGGTGGCGGGGGTGGTGGTGGGTTTGGCGGCGCGCTGGCGCCCCTCGTGCCTGCGCCGCTGCCGCTGAACAGCGCCGGGAGCGATCAACTGCATGCGCCCGCCGCCAAGCGCGCACACGCATACAGCGGCAGCGGCGGCGGGTTTGGTGTGCTGCCGTCGCTGCTGGACGTCACGTCGGCGCCGCCCGCGTACAGCAACGCCAGCCTGGCGTCCCGCACGCCCGCTCTGACCGGGTTTGGCGGCATGGGCATTGGCATCGGCGGCGGCGGCGGTGGGACGGCGGCCGGCGGCAGCGCGGGCGGCGGCGTGCTGTTTAACGACGGGGGTGACTACCTGGTGGCGGGCGGCTGGAAGGACGTGCTGGTGATGAAGGACGCTGCTGCGCCGGCGTTGGCTGCCCGCCCGCTGCAGTTTGTGGCCACGCAGCCGGCGCACGCCGTGCGACCCCTGCCGCTGGCAGTGGCGTTGGCCAGCCCGCTGCCGTCGCCCACCGTGGCGACCGGTCAGCTGGCGCTGTGCAGCGCACTGCCTGACGCACTTCTGGCACCGGAGGCGGTGGCTGCCGCCACACCTGCCACCGCTGCCGCGCGGCCGTACTGTATGGATGCGGCTGACCTGTGCGACGCCGGCCCGCGCTCCTGGTCGCCGCTGCTGCTGGCGGTGGGTTTCCCCGCTATACCCGACGCCGCCCTGCCGTCCGCGGTGGCAGGCTCCGAGACGTACAACCGCCCGTTCAGCCTGCTGGAGGGCGCTGAAGACGTATCTGACAGCACCACTTCCAATGATTTGTTTTGAGGGTGCCGTCGCATGTATTCCCTCCCCTCCCACCCGCCGCTGACCTATCCATATTTGGTTTGTTTCCCGCATTTTCAACTGTGCTCGTCCGTCAAGTCACTCAATGGCCTGCGCCAGTAGAGTGTGGCAGGAGGCGCTGGGGCGGGCCAGCGCGAGCTGCGCTACTGCTATCAGGCGTTTGTGGCGGAGGTGCCACGCCGGTAGCCGTGGTGGGGCTGTAGTCTGGGTGCGCGATGACCACCTGCATGATGGCGCGCGGGCGGTCGCAGGCGTTCACCACCTCGTGCTCAAACGAGTCGTCAAACAGCCACACCTCGCCGGCGCGCCAGCCGCGCGTCTCGTTGGCGACACGCATGGTGGCGCAGGGGTCGCCGGCGGGTGTCAGCGGTGTAACGAGGCCGATGTGGAACTTGAGCTGCGCGTTGGTCATGCCAAAGTGCGGGTGCAGGTGCGCGGTACCCTCCACCATGGAGTAGCCGGCGCGTAGGACGATGAGGGGCGCGCCGGGCAGTGCGCGCAGGGTGGCAAGGAGGGCGCAGGCGGCAGGCGTGTCAACTGCACAGCCCGCGTCGTCGCGCACGTGCCAGTACCCGTTCACAGCGTACTGCTTCCAGTCGCCGCGCGCCGCGTCGTGGATGCACTCTGACTCGCGCTCCAGCAGGCGGCGGCGGCGCAACGAGTTGTACTCGCGCGCTAGTGCCGGCGCGGCGGCGACCATGACGTCGCGAGCGGGCGCGAGGGCGGGGAAGTGGGTGTCCACGTCGTGCCATGGGCGCGCCGCCAGGCCGGGTACGTACCGGCGCGGCAGCTGGTCGCGCAGCCGCCAGGGGCCGGTGCGCAGCAGGCCGTCCACGATGCGGTCGGCCGCCGCGTTCAGGCGTGCCGCCACGCCGGGCGGCGGCGGCGGGTCGACCGTGGCGGCGCGGCGCAGCAGGTCAATGTGCTGCAGCGCGTCGGGGACGGGGTCGTCGTACGGCGCCAGGCCAGCCAGCACGCGCATCTTCTTGGCAGACTCGTACAGCGACAGCGCCGTCGCCGCCTCGCCCTTGCACGCGTACACGCTGGCCTGCAGCTTGGCCAGGATGGCGGTCGCCTCCGGCCCCAGCTCGCCGACACCCGCCGCGCGGTCCAGCATTTCCAGTGCCTCGCTCCATCGACCCGCCTCGCGCAGGTCGGTGGCTATGGCGGCGTGCGCCTCCACCGCGTCCGCCAGCGTCGCGCTTGCCGACGCGGCGCGCGCGCCCAGCCACCGGCGCAACGCCTCCGCCGCCTTCAACGGTGCGCGCACCGCGGTGTACAGGTCCGCCTGCGCGCGGTACACCTGCGCGGCGGTGGGGAAGGTGCTGGCATTGGCGGCAGCAGCCCCCCTGCCCCCCCCGCCGCCCTCAGCGCCCCCCCCCGCTCCGGCCGCCGCCCCGCCACGTCGGGTGCTACCGCCCACGGCGCCGCCGCCTCCAGCACCGCCAGCGCCGCCAGCGGCTGCCCCTTGCGCAGGCCGTGCATCACGCGCCACACGGGCGTCAGCGCCGTCTCCGCGAACTCGATGTTTTCGTTGATGGTGGGGGTGGGGGTGGGGGCGGGGGGTGGCGTGGGGGGGAGTACGGGGTCGCAGCTCCCGCTGTCGGCCTCGATGCTGCATTCCCGCGGCTCGGCGACAACCAGCTGCTCGGCGCTGCAGGAGTCGGTGGCGGCGCATTGTGTTGGTGTGGTTGTCAACGAGCTGCTGCTGTCGGGTGTTGCGGTAACCAGTAGCAGCGTCGTTGGTAGCAGGAACAGGAGGAGGAGTGGTAGCCTTGTGCTGGTGGAGCGGCGCCGCGCTCTTCTGCTTCTGATGACGGTGTTGGTGGTGGTAATTGTGCTGGCGCCCGCCATTCGGAAAGGAGGAGCGCCGGCAGGTGGAAGAATGCAGCAGAGGCAGCAAGGGCAGCAGTGCTGACGGCGTAGTGCCAGCCGGCGTCGCCGCTGCAGCAGCAGCGGCAACAGCGGTGATGACGTCAGTAGGAGCAGTAGCGATCAACAAACGGTAGTCTGGTCCAGCAGCAGCAAGGTGAGTTCAGCAGTCAGTCAGCAACAGCCGCAGCAGCAGCGATCAAGCAGCCGCGATGAGCAGCGGCAGCAGCAATAGACAAGAGAAAGGCAGGTAGTAGCAGGTGCAGCAGCAGCAGCAGCAGCAGCAGCAGCAGCAGCAGCAGCAGCAGCA
>ERZ778022.3361-NODE-3361-length-15157-cov-12.702092_pt1 | contig 15157 bp, 4 predicted proteins | sample MGYA00375752_ERZ778022 | MGnify/ENA primary metagenome ERZ778022 (study PRJEB29350, sample SAMN05389826) | bioreactor metagenome | isolation source: Thiocyanate bioreactor | place: South Africa: University of Cape Town | collected 2014-04-04 ... | reverse complement strand
GGGGGGGGGGGGGGGGGGGGGGGGGTGGAGTTGCGGTGGGCATCGGACGCCAGCAGCGCGGCTGCGCAGCCGCGGTTACGTACACGACTGAATGGCCATGCGGCGCGCGACGGGCGTGGTGGGTAGTTTGTCGTAGTGGTCAAACAGGTAGTGCAGGGCGGTGTTGCCGGTATCAGAGCGCCGGTTCACATCCGCACCACCGTCAATATACATCTGCGTGCGTGAGTGTGTGTGTGTTGTAGGATGGGCGGGCACAACAGTGGGAAGGAAGGGCCAGCGCCATCAATTGACATACCTTCAGCATCTCCTCGCGGCCCAGCATGGCGCACTTCATGAGCCCCGTCGTCATGGTGGACTCATCTGCGGCATTGAGGGGGATGTCGCGGCGGCCAAAGATGACGCGCAGCTCGTCCACCGCGTTGTCCTTGATGAGCTGGAAGATGCCGCGCTCCGCGTCGCTGATGGGGAAGCTCTCGGTGGAGGGCCACCGCGGCGCCGCCGCCCGCTGCAGCACCTTCTCCGCTGCCACCGCCGCCGCTTTCTCGCGCTGCACCACCGGCAGCTCGTCATACTCGCGCCACGGCAGCTCCGGGTTGCGCCGCTGGAACACCATGGCAGCGGCGCGCGCGTGCTGGTCGGCCTCCACCTCCATGCGTGCCCGCTCCTTGGTGCCCGCCGTGTCGGCGCGCTGCGCAATGACGACGCCCGCCCGCCGCCGCTTGTCATCCTCAATGGCGCCGCCCGGCACCGGGAACTTGCTGTCAATCTTGAAGGTGTGGTACCGCCCCGCCATCACCAGCGGGTGGTACGGCATCTGCGCGGCGGCAATGCGCGTCGGGTTGGACGCCACCATCTCCGTCGCCGCTTTGAAGTCCTCCACCACCGCGCCGCCCGCCTCCAGCGGCGGCTTCCATGCCATCTGCAACGCACGACCCACACGGCTGCCATCCCCGCCGTCTGACGCCATGCTGCGCATCAGCGACACCAGGTCGCCCGTCTCTGCCGCCGCTTCGGCGGCTGCTGCCCCCGCCATGGTGGTAGCAGCGGCAGGGCAGTGCGCCAGGGCCCGCCCGGGCCCGGCACCGGCGGCACGCCAGCAACACCACCGCCCAACGCTGTAGCAACGGAAAGCACGACGCTTGTGTTAATAACCCCTGTTGTCTGCCGGTGCCGGGCTCATTTGCTTCCTTCTCCCGGTTGTTGTTGGATACCGTCGTAACGCGCACTGCACACTGCACAGTTGCGCCGGCAGCGCAAACACGGCCCCGCTAGAAAATAGCCGCCACAACAAATAATGCACCCACCGCAGGTCACCACCCCTTCACCAAATTGTGCCACCCTTTTGCCGTCGCCCAAACAACAGCGTCCCTCCCCCTCCTTTGTTGTCACTGTTGTGTGCTGCGAGTGCGCTTGTGCGATGCGTTCAAGTAGTCGCAGCGTTGCTTGAAACCGTGCGGCCGGCGCAACGTATGCACCGGCGCCGACGCCGCGCCGTCCATACGCACACAGGGTATGCCACCGTACCGCTGCACATGCACAATTTATTGTTGCGCAATACGCGCTGTATCCCTCCCTGCTGCGTACTGCTCATCATGGCGTTTGTAGCCAGCGTGCGCTTCATATGTCGGCCACCACACATGGCGCTGGTGGCCACCGCTGCCACCGGCGTAGGCAGCAGCGTGGGCAGCAGCGTGGGCGGCACTGCTGCCCACGCTGCGGCGGCGGCACTGGCGGCGGCACGCGGCATGGCGACGGCAGGGGCGGCGGCGGCGGGGGGCGGAGCCAAGCTGTGGGGCGGGCGGTTCACGGGGAAGGTGGACCCGCTCATGGAGGCGTTCAATGCCAGCATCGTGTTTGACAAGCGGCTGGCGGCGGTGGACGTGGAGGGCTCCATCGCGTACGCCGGCGCACTGCAGCGCGCGGGGCTGCTGCGGCCGGAGGAGGCGGCTAAGCTGCAGGCAGGGCTGCGGGAGGTGGGGGCGGAGTGGGAGAGCGGCAAGTTTGTCATCCAGCCGGCGGACGAGGACATCCACACCGCCAACGAGCGGCGGCTGGGCGAGCTGGTGGGCGCCGTGGCTGGGAAGCTGCACACGGGGCGCAGGTGCGTTGGGCGTACAACCATGAGTGCACCCCGGCGCTCTGCCAACGCACCCTCCTCAGCAAACACACCCCATTACCCCGCGCTGCAGCCGAAATGATCAAGTGGCGACGGACGTGCGGCTGTGGCTGCGAGGCGAGGTGGACGTGCTGCGCCACCACCTGCGCCACCTCATCGCCATTGCGGCGGACCGCGCCGACAAGGAGGTGGACATCCTGATGCCGGGGTACACCCACCTCCAGCCGGCGCAGCCGGTGCGGTGGAGCCACTGGCTGCTGTCGCACGCGTGGGCGTGGCAGCGGGATGCTGCGCGTCTGGCGGATGTGCGCGCCCGCATGGACGTGATGCCGCTTGGCAGCGGCGCGCTGGCGGGGCATGCATTCAAGCTCGACCGCGCTGCCCTGGCAGCCGACCTGCGCTTCTCGGGCGGCGCGTGCCCCAATAGCATGGACGCGGTGTCGGACCGCGACTTCATGGTGGAGACGCTCGCTGCCGCCGCGCTGCTGGGTGTGCACCTCAGCCGGTGGGCGGAGGACCTCATCATCTACTCGTCAGCCGAGTTTGGCTACGTCACGCTCTCGGACGCCTACTCCACCGGCAGCTCCCTCATGCCACAGAAGAAGAACCCCGACGCGCTTGAGCTGCTGCGCGGGAAGGCTGGCCGCCTGGTTGGCGCGCACACCACACTCCTCGTCACGCTGAAGGGCACGCCGTCCACTTACAACAAGGACTTCCAAGAGGACAAGGAGCCGCTGTTTGACGCGGTGGACACCCTGCGTGGCACGCTGCCTATTGCGCAGGGCGTGCTGTCCACCCTGACGCCGCGCCCGGACCGCATGCGCGCGCGCCTCGTCCCGGAGATGCTCGCAACCGACCTGGCGGACTACCTGGTGCGCAAGGGCGTGCCGTTCCGTGAGACGCACCACGTGGCGGGCGCGGCAGTGCGGCTAGCGGAGGAGACCCGCCGCCCGCTTTTGGCACTCACGCCCGCGGAGCTGCGTACGCTGCACCCCTCCTTTGGCGACGACGTGACGGCGGTGTGGTCGTTTGAGAACAGCGTGGAGGCGCGCGACGCAACTGGGGGCACGTCTAAGCGCGCAGTCCTGGAGCAGGTTGCGCGCCTGCGTGAGTGGCTGGCGTCCACCGAGGTGCCGCAACAACTCGCTTGAATGAACATGGTTGGCGGCGGGTAAAGAAACAATCAGAATCAGGGGGTCGGCGCCATGCTTGGCGCCGCAAAATGGCAACAAAAGGCGTGCACCCTCGCAAAGGCAGACACCAACGCGGCTGTGCACGCATGAGATCTGATGGCTGCGCCTGCGAGGGCTCACAGTTGCCGAACATCACAACGGCACCGCCACCTTGGGCGGGCACGCTGCAAGTAGTCAGTCACACGAAAGGAGGTGGATGGGAGCACGGCATACTCACATACCGCATCCCATCCTCGTAGAGGGCCCAAATTAGGGGGCGCGTTCACAGATAACCACGACTGTGACGTCACTGTACGGCACTGTCCGGCCAAAGGTACAAGGGAATCCGGCCAGGCCAATATGAAAAAGGCAACAAAACACCAGCCGGGTGCGTTATGGTGCCACGCGCGACGCAGCCAGCGGGTTCGTCATTGTTGTCGGCAAGTCGCCAGGCTCACCGCCACCACCGCCACCCGTGGGCGCAGTTGTGGTTGCCAACGCTGCTGGCGCGGCAGCAGCGGCGCGCAGCGGGTTTGCGCTGCTGGTCATGCCGTCGCTGTCGCCCGCGCCGCCCGCTGTCACAACCGCTGGCCGCGTGCTGCTGGCGGCACGCACGGAGCCGAGCCGGAGGCCGCTGGCCGCCGACGATGCCGCTGCGGGCCCCCGCCCGGCGTCATTGCGCTGCGGCGCATACTGCATGCGCATGCGCCGCGGGGTTGCATCGTCACCGCCGGCTGCCGCCACGCGGGGCGTGCGCGGCCGCGCAGTGCTGCTGCTGGCAGGCGCGCTGCCTGCCGACAGCGGGTTGTGTATCTCTGGCACTTCACCGTCGCTGATAGCACCCGTCAGACCGCCGCCACTGCCACCGCCGCCGCCGCCGCCGGTGCTGCTGCTGGCGCTGACAGTTGCTGGCTCCGGGTCGCCGTGTGTCGCTGCAGCAACCGCAGGCTCTGCCGCCACGGTCGGAGTCACCGCCACAGCACTGCCATCACGCGCGGCACGTGGCGTCTTTGCAGAACCCAACCCGCTGGCCAGCGACTTCAGGCGCAGAGGGTTGCTGCCCTCCACACCGCCCTCGCCGCCAGCAAGCCGCGGGGCCGCCAGGCGGGGGGCACTTGCCTTGGCCGCCGCGCCGCCGCCGCCCAACAGGCCGGCAGCAAGCGCCAAGGCGCTGCGGTCGCCATCGCTCGCCAACGCAATGCTGCGCCGCGGCGTGAACTGCGTGCGCATGCGAGGCGTGGTGGCGTCCGCAGAGTGTCCGTCCGAGCGAGCCGTCGCCAGCGCGCCGGCGGCGCCATCGTCGTCAGGGGAGTCCAGCATCAGGCCTGCCAGACGCTTGGCGCTGCGCAGCTGCGACGTCAGGTCATCCACCGTCGACGCCAGCGCCGCGTAGTTGGAACGGATGTGCACCCACTGCTCCGGCGTCGGCGGTGCCACCATGGCTGCCACGTCAGCCACTTCGTTGCGTGCTGCCGTGCGCGCCGCACCCGACCCTGCCGCTACCGCGCCACCCGCCATCAACAGCGGGTTGGCGCTCAGGCCCGTTGCCAGTGGGTCATCCACGTCGCTGGCCGCCGACCCGCGCAGCACCGTCGCCACCTTGCCAGCCGCGCGTGCCGCGCCAGCGCGCCGATTCTTCACGCCGGCGCCTTGCGCCTTGAACGTGCGGCTGAAGCAGGTGGTGACCACCATGGCGGAGTTGGGCGCGCACACAATGAGCAGGTCGTATACGAACGCGATGAGGTAGAAAATGATGGACGCCGCAATGAGCGACGCCGTGGCGGCCGCCAAGCCGTTGTACTCGCTCTGGTAATAGTGCGCGTTTGCACCCGTGAACCGGTTGCTGTCAAACATGACGCCCGCCAGCGACACCAGCACCGCGCATGCCAGCAGCACCGCCTCCACCGTGTTGTAGTCAAATGTGTTGAGCACCGCCGTGTCGCCCCGGCTGCGCCGGGCGGTGGCCGCCACCGTCGAGAACGAGTTGGACCGCCGCAGGTTCATGCCCACCTTGTTCTGCCGCGCGTACGCCCGGATGTCCGCCGCAATGTTGGCGTGCACGGGGTCCGTCAGCGCCAGCCGCTCGTGCTCCGCCAGCACCGCGCTGCGGTTGTTGTGCGTCAGGTACGGCGTGTTGAGCACGTGGAACACGTACGCCACAAACAGCACCAGCGTGGTGGCGCCCAGCTGGTACGACGCGGAGGAGCGGAACATGAGGGACACGAACGCCAGCAAGCCCTTGCGCGCCAGGATGACAAACTCAAACAGGTACTTGGCGGGTGCCATGTGGTGGTACAGGTTGTGCCACATGCGCCGGAACGCCACGTGCCGGTTCGTCCACCGGTCGTCACCCGTGCCCGACGCGCGCAGCAGCTGGTCGTACACCACGATGGCGCGCCGGCGGCGGAGGAAGGTGACCGCCGCCACCGGCAGGCCCAGCGTGTAGAACCCCAGCGTGCCGATGGCAAACGGCATGAGGAACATCTGCAGGCTGCCAGACTTCCAGCACGGCACGTCCAGCATGCCCGACATGTACATGGTGCCGTCCGCCTCCGGCGGGTCTGTGGGCGCGCAGTAGAAGATGTCCATGGAGGTGCGGGTGAGGTACAGGAAGAGGACACGGTACACAACAATGATGGTGGACACCAGCTGCGGCAGGTGGGCGTGCCGGTCCTCCCGCTTCACGCGCCGGATGCACACATTCCACGCCAGCCGCGCCGTGTACAGCACGCCAAACAGCGACACCGCCAGCATCGGCAGCACCTCGATGGCCGCCCACTTGGTGGCGTACGACAGGTCGGGCATGATGCACTCCGGCGCCGCCAGGTCAATGTTGAACGCGAACGCGGACATGAGCTGGAACAGCTCCTTCAGGAACGCCGGCCACCGGATGCGCACGCGCGCAAACATGGACAGCACCTGGAAGTAGTCCACGCCGATGGAGATGAGCGCCAAGCTGATGCGCTTGCGGTTCAGGATCCACGCCACGCCGCACGCCACCAGGCCGCCCAGCATGAACATGATGAAGATCATCCACGGCGAGTTGGGACACTTGACGCACTCGCCGTTCACGCGGTAGTACTTGCCCTTGATGCAGTGCGAGCACCGGAAGTCCGTGTACCCCTCCGCGCACGTGTTGTTGCCCAGACAGCTCCACGTCGGCTCGCACGGCAGGAAGGTGGGGCACTTGGCGCGGCCCTGACGCAGCGGGTGGCACTTGGGGTCCGGCGTCGGGATGTCCTCGCGCCAGAAGCCCACATCGGACGTCATCAAGTCCACCTCCAGCTCGCCGCCCGGGCACTTGGCGCCCACCAGCTCCGTCTCACAGTTGATGCACCACTCATCCATCAAGCCACTAAAGCCCTTGCGACACTGGAAGATGACCTTGCGTTCCTCCGCGTACCACACGTACGGCTGCGTACGGTTTGCAACCAGCACCGACACGTTCTTGGGCCCCACGGTGTCCGCCTCCGGCTTGCAGTTCAGCTGCGCGTCGTTGCTCCACTCTGCCACCTCGCACGGCTTGCCGCCCAGCAGCAGCGCCAGCTGCGTCGCTTCGTACCCAAAGTTGTACCCCCGGATGCGCAGCGTCTCGATGCCGGTGGCGTCCGGCACGTTGGGGATGATACTGTCGATGAAGGGCGCGTCGTATGCAAAGATGGTGGCGTTGGTGACCTGGCTGTACCGCCGGCCCACCGTCACCACGATGGCGTTTGAGTCGCCCAGCCCCTGCGGCACCATGCAGATGATGCGGTTGTGGCTGTAGTACTGCGGCACGCACACGCGCGCGCCGATGGACACGCCCACCGAGCTGCCGAACGCCGGGATGCCAAACGACTCGCCCACAATCTCCAGCTGGTACCCGCCGCGCGTGCGGTAGCAGTCCGCCGACACCGTGCGGTTCATGACACGGCCGTCGTCCAGCTCAATGTGCGCCACGCGGTCGTAGCACTCCCACGCCACCTTGTCGGCGCGGTGGAAGCTGGTGACGCTCGGCGGCAGGTAGGTGAAGGGCACGATGTCCACTGACGCCTGCCCGCCCACGATCACCTGCACCGACAGGAACTCGCCGCCGCCCTCCGGCAGCTGGAACGTGATGGATGTGTGGTTCTGCGCAACGATGTTGCCCTGCGGCACCTCAAAGTCGGGCAGGTGCTCGTTGGGGTCCAGCTGCCGCAGCACGATGCGCGTGGCGCCCAGCAAGCCAAAGTTGATGCCCGTCAGCGTCACGTTGATGGGCACGCCATCCATGGTGCGGCCGGACGTGGGGCCCGACGCGGGGGCGACGGCAAACACGCGCGGCGTCGCGTACGAGTATGCGCCGGAGGTCAGCGCGCTCGTGTTCTGGCCCGACACTGACACCAGCACCGACAGGTTGGCGCCCTGGCCGGCCGGCAGCGTGCACTCCAGCTCCGTGTGGTTGGCGCCCGTGTTGCCGGACGTCAGTGCACACCCGCGGCCACCCACAAACACGAGCGGCATGCTGCTGGGGGTGGGCGCATTGGTGCCAAACACGCCAAAGTTGGTGCCCGTGATGGTCACATTCACGCCGCCCACCGTGCTTGCCAGCTGCGGCACCACGGTGGACACCGTGGGGGCCTTGAACCGCAGCAGCGTAGCGGCCGGCGACACGCCCGCCGACGGCCCCGCCGTCGGCACGTCCATGCTCGTCTGCCCACCCACCAGGTACACCAGCGGGATGCCCCAGCCCTGCCATGGCGGCAGCATCACCTCCACCACCGTGTCCGTCTGCACCAACGGCACCGCCGTCTGCACGCCGCTGACAGACACCAGCGCCGCCGCCACGCTGCCCAGCGACGCGTCGCCAAAGTTGCGGCCCAGCAGGCGCACGCGCGTGCCCAGCGTTGGCACGCCGTTCACGGGCTGCCCCAGCGCGCGCAGCGGGTGCGTGTACGACCACTGCTCGTCGTTGGGGTCCACCACGTCCAGCACCACCGGTGCGCCGTAGTTGAACACAAAGCCGGTGTTGGCGGCGCTCTGCCCGCCCGGCACCTTCAAAATGATCAGGTTGCCCAACCCCACGCCGGCGGGCGACAGGCACGACAGGCGGTGCGTCCGGTACTGCTCCGCGGCGGGCGAGTCAGGTGCGATGCCGTACGCGGCGGACGTGTCGCTGTCGATGGTGCGCGTCACGTTGGTGCAGTTGCGGCCGCCGATCTCCACGCGGATCTGGTCCACCGGCACCGTGCCGATGTCGCTCACGCGCGCCACAAAGAACGCCTCCCCGCCCGCCGTGTCCATGTTGTCCCACGGCACCTGCCCCACCTGGCCGTCAAAGCTGGGCACCGGGTTGCGGAACTCCACCGTGTTGGACGGCACGCCGTCCACCACCACGTACGCGCGCACCCGCGCGTTGCCGGTGGGCTGCTGCACCGGGAACACAATGACGGTGTGGCTGTAGTTGCGCGGCGTCATGGGCGCGCCGTCCACGTACAGCGTGCCGCACCCGCCGCGCCCGCTGCAGAACGACGTGCCCTCCAGGAACACGCGCAGGAAGCCGCCCGGCACCTCGTTGCGGTCGGGCGCTACGTTCAGGATCTTGGGCGGGTCGTACTTGAACGTCATGATGTTGGACGGCACCTCGTCCACCACCACAAACAGCTCGCGCGACTTGCCCCACCCCTCCGGCAGCGCGATCTCCATGCTGTGGTTGCCGCCCGCCAGCAGCAGCCGGTTGGACTCGTGCACCGTCGTCAGGCCCGACACCCACCGCCCCACCGCGCTCGCCGGGTCCGCCCCGCCCGCCACCGCGTCCGCCCAGTACGCCGCGCGACTGGCGTCATCCGGCGGCGCCTGCCCGCCGTCCGTGTTCATCTTGATGCGGATGGCCGCCAGCGGGAACGCAAGCGCAAAGTTGGTGCCGATGATGCGCACCGCGGTGCCGCCGGAGGTGGGGCCGTTCGCCGGCACCACCGCCAGGATGACGGGCGGCGCGTACGACGTGGTGATGACGGACGGCGCCGACTCCTGCGCGCCAACCGTGACGATCCAGTGCAGCCGGCGGCCCGTGCCGGGCACCGTGTAGCACGTGATGCGCGCGTGCGGCACCGTGATGGCGCACCGCGCCGCCGTGAACTCCGTGCCGGACGGCCCGTACGTCACCTTGTTCAGGTACCGCGCCTCCGAGAAGTAGCGCCCCTCAATCACCACCGCCTGCCCGCCGTCCGTGGAGGCGTCCACCGCGCCTGGCCCGCTGAACCCCGTCACCTCCGGCGGCGCGTAGCCCGTCGTGGGCGCCACGCTCACCTGCCCGTCAATGACGATGAGCCACGAGTGGCCCGTGCCGGCGCCCACCACGGTGGTGCACAGGAGGCGCGAGTGCGGCGTCACGATGGTGCAGTTGGTGCTGAACTCCACGCCGTGCCAGCCGTACGTGGCGTTCTCCACCACGGAGCCCGCGGGGCCAAAGTTCTTGCCGTCGATGTACACCACCTCGTACCCGCGCGTGTCGGCGTCCTCCGCGCCGGGGCCGGAGTAGAACGCCACCACGGGCGGGTGGTAGTTGGTGGTGGCGTTCAGGAAGATGTCGCTGCTCTGCCCGCCCACCGTCGCCGCCCAGTACAGCTCCGCGCCGGTGCCGGGCGCCGTGAGGCACACCATCTGCCGGTGCGCCACCGTCACCTGGCACGACACCGCGGCGTACTTCAGGGTGGCCGGCGTGGCGCCCGCCGCCAGCCGGCCGTAGCGCGCCTGCGGCCACAGGTCAAACGCCGCCACCACGCCGTCCGGCAGCGGCACGCTGGTGGTGGTGGTGGGGCCAAACATGTCACCCGCCAGGATCACCTGCTGCCCGCCCTCCGTCACCGCGCCGTCCGCACCCAGGCCTGAGATGCCGGTGATGACGGGCAGCAGGTACGCCACCGTGTCTGCGGACGGCGCCGACGCCTGCCCGCCCACCGTCAGCGTCACCGCCAGCGACGCGCCCACGCCCGCCACGCTGTCGCACACCACCTGCGCGTGCGCCACCGTCACGTGGCAGTTCACGGCCGTGTACAGCGGCACCGACGTGTTCACCACCGCGTACGTCACCGCGATGCCCACGGTGCCCAGTGGCCCCAGGTTGGCGCCGTTCACCACGATGGCCTGCCGGCCGCGCGTGTCCAGCGCCGCCGTGCCATTCAGCGACAGTACCACCGGCGTGGCGTACCGTAGGCTGGTGCCGTTGAACGGAGCCGACACGCCCAGCTGCGACAGGCCCACCGCCACCCGGAACACCAGCCTGCCGCCGATGCCGGGCGCCGCGGCGCAGCGCAGCGCGCGGTGCGGCACCACCATGGTGCACGCCGGCGACGTGTACTCGGTGCCGGTGGGGCCGTACGTCACCGACAGCGCGCCGCCGGCGGGGCCAAAGTTGGTGCCGTTCACCCACATCCACGCGCCACCATCCGTGGGCAGCACGTTGCCCGCGCTGGCCGCGTCCACGCGCTCCACCACGCTGATGGCGGGCGGCAGGTAGCCCGTCAGCACGCCGGACAGGACGGTGATGGGCACCGCACCCGGCGCGCCCGACGCCACCTGCACGCTCCACAGGTGGTTCACGCCCACGCCGGGCGCCGAGGTGCAGGTGATGGCGGTGTTGGGTGTGGACACGGCGCACGCCGTCGCCACGTACTCCGCGCCCGTGGGGCCGTACGTGGCGGTCACCGCCGTGCCGGCGGCAGCCGTCACGCCGTCCGCCGCCAGCCGCGCCGCCGTGCGGCCCATGTTGGCGCCCAGCAGCGTCACGCGCGTGCCGCCCTCCGTCGTCAGCAGCGCCGCCATGCCGCGGAACGGCGACGGGTCGTCCGGCGCCAGGTTCGCCGCTGTGCCCGCCGCCACTGCCACCTCCGCCGCCGCCGCGCCACTCACCACCAGGTCCGCGTCGTCCAGCACCACAATGGCGAGGCGCACCGACACGTTCAGGGGCGGTGTGCCCGCGTCCGTCACCACCACGGTGGGCGTCCACACGCCCACGTCCTCAAAGTCCGCGCCCGCCGCGCGCACGTACACCACGCCCGTGTCGCGGTTGACGCCAAACAGCACAGACTGCGCGTCGTCCACCAGCGCGAATGCCAGCACGCCCGCCGCACCGGCATCCACATCGGCTGCCAGCACGGTGCCCACCGTGGTGCCCGTCGCCGCCGCCTCGTGCACGCCCCACGCGCCTGCCGTCGCACCCGTGGCGTTGGCCAGGCCCGTCACGCGCGGCACCTCGTTCACGTCGACCAGCTGCACCGTCACGCTAGCGGTGTCGCTGCGGCCCGTCACGTCAGTGGCACGCACCACCAGCGCGTAGGTGGCCCGCGCCTCAAAGTTCAGCGCGCCGCCGCCGCCGCCGCTGGCGCTCACCGTCACGACGCCGGTGGTGGGGTGCAGGGTGAACAGCGCCGCGGTACCCGCCGGCGTGGCGGCGTCCCACACGTACGTCAGGTTGCCGTGCCCCTCCCATGCGTCGTCGTCCCACGCCAGCAGGCCGCCCTCCGGCGACCCCGCATTGGAGGACGCCGCCGCCACCAGCGCCACCACCGTGCCCGCCGCCGCGTTCTCCGCCACGCGCATCGTAAACGCGCCCGTGCCCGACACGCGCGATGCCGCAAAGTAGGGCGCCTCCGGCACGTCCACCACGTTGATGCGGATGGACACGGTGGCAGACATGTGCGTCGGGTGGCTGTCGGTGGCGGTGACGGTGGCGGTGTACGTGTTGAACCCCACGCCGCCGGACGCTGCCGCCTTGGCGGGCGCCTCGTAGTCCACCGGGCCGTCCGCTGCCACCACCAGGCGGCCAATGCCCACGCCATCCACGCCGCCCGGCACCGTCACGATGGCGAACGGGAACGCGCGGTTGATGTTCACGCCCGCCGCCGCCAGCGCGTACGTCACCGTCTGGTTCTCCGCCGCGTTGCGGTCCTGCCCAAACACGTTGCCCACCACCGTGCCCACCGCCGCGTTCTCCGGCACCGTGAACACGAGGCCGGCGGGCAGGCTGGGCGGGTAGTTGTTGTCCGTCACCTCCACCTGCACCGTGGTGGAGGCGGTGGTGGCGGGCCCGTCGATGCCGGCGTCCGTGACCGTCACCAGCAGGGTGTACACGGGGCCGGGGCCGCCCGGCGGGTACCGGAACGTGACGCTGTCGTTGTTCAGCACGCTCAGCTGGCCGCTGGTGCTGCTCACCGCAAACACGCCGTCCACGTTGCCAGACGGCGTGCCAAACGCAAACGTGAAGTGCTCGCCAATGGAAGCGCGCGTTGCATCCGCGTCACGCACGTACGCCACCAGGGCGGCGCCCACCGCCTGCTGCTCCAGCGCGCGGGCAAACATGCGCGGCACCGCCAGCCACGACACCGGCTGGTTCACGTTGGTGAGCGCCACCGTGACGCTGGCGTTGGCGGCGAGGCCGCCACGGTCCGTCACCGACACCACCAGCGCGTAGTTTGACTTGCCCTGGTAGTCCAGATCCGGCGCGCTGCCGCCGCTCGCCGCCGCCACCGTGATCACGCCTGTGGTGGCGTTGATGGCCCACGGCGCGGCGCCGCCCGCCGTCGTCTCCTGCCACACGATGGCAAACCGCAGCACGTCGCCCGCATCCACGTCGGCCGCGCGCGGCGCCATGGTGCCCACCACGCGGCCCACCGCCGACAGCTCCGGCACGCTGAATGCCGCCGTCGCCAGCGTGGGCGCCTCGTTCACGTCACCCACCGTCACAGCCACCACGCACGGCGTGGTGAGCGCGTTGGCGATGCCCTCCGGCACGCCGCTGTCGCGCACCGTCAGGTGCAGCGTGTACGCCGTGCGCGCCTCGTAGTTCAGCGCGCTGGCGTCCACCACCAGCAGCTGGCCGGTGGCTGAGTCTACGCCAAACACGCCGTCCACGTTGCCGGACGCGATGCTGTACGTCAGCACCGCCTCCTCCGGGTCGGTGGCACCCAGCGGCGCGCCCACCAGCGCGCGGTTGGTGGCGTTCTCCCACAGGAACCGTGCGCCGCCGTCCACGCCGCACGCCGGCGCCTCGTTGCGGTTGGTCAGGCGCACGAGCACGGCGCCGTCCACCCACAGCGGCACCGCCGTGTCGTTGGCGCGCACGCGCCCTGTGTCCGTCACGCGCACCGTCAGGTTGTACACCGGCGTCGTCTCGTAGTCCAGCCCCGCCGCGCCCGCGCTTGTCACCGTCAGCTGGCCCGCGTTGCTGCCGTTGGCCACGATGGCAAAGTAGCCCGCCGCGTTGCCCGCCACCAGCGCGTACTGCAGCGCCGCGGTCTGGCCCACATCGGGATCTGCCGCCAGGATGCGGCTGCCCACCGCGTCGCCAGCGCTGCGCGGCGACCGCGGCGTGTTCTCGTCGATGGCGCGCGCCATGCTGGCGTCCGTGAAGTACGGCGCCTCGTTCACGTCCACCGCCGTCACGGTGATGGCGGCCTGGTCCCACCGCCCGCCCTGGTCCGTCACGCGCACCAGCAGCGTGTACAGCGACGCGTCGGCGTCCTCGTAGTTCAGCAGCGTGGCGCCCGGCGCGCGCGCAATGCTCAGCTGCCCCGTTGCGTTGTGGATGGCAAACAGGTTGCGGTCGTTGCCACCCACGATGGTGTACGTCAGCGTATACCACGGCGCGTTGCCGCCAAACGCGTCCACGTCGCTGGCCACCACCGGCGCGCCCACCAGCGTGCCCACCGGCGCGTTCTCCACCACGGTGCGCGCCGCGGCGCTGATGGCGGGGTCCTCGTTGGCGTCCAGCAGCGTCACATTCACCCACGCTGACGTGTTCAGCGACGGCACGCCGTCATCCGCCACCGTCACCAGCAGCGTGTACGGCCACGGGTGCGTCTCAAAGTCGGGCTCCGCGTCGTAGGTCAGCTCAACCTGGCCGCTGCAGCGGTTGATGCGGAACAGGTCGGCGCCCGTGCCGCCCGTGATGAAGAACGACAGCTCCGTGTTCTCGTCCGGGTCGGTGGCCCAGATGGGCACGCCTGCCGGCGCCGGGAAGCGCGCCGCCTCCGAGATGTTGCGCCGCCCGCCTTGCTCCACCACCGGCGGCTCGTTTACGTTCAGCACGCTCACCGTCACCGTCGCGTCGTCGTACAGTCCACCGCCGTCCTGCACGCGCACGCGCACGTAGTGCACCTTCGCCACCTCGTAGTCGATGGACGCGTTGGCCACAAACAGCTGGCCGGTGGTGGCATTCACGCCAAACAGGTTGCGCTCGCCGCCCACAATCACGCTGAACGTCAGGCTGCCAAACGCGGTGGTGGGGAAGTCGGGGTCCGTGGCCGCCAGCGGCGCGCCCACCGGCGTGCCCAGCGCCACATTCTCAAACACCACGCGCGCCTGGTCGTTAATCACCGGCGGCTCATTCACGTCGTTGATGGCCACGTGGATGAACGCGTCGGCCGACAGCGCCGGCGAGCCGGTGTCCGTCACCGTCACCGTCAGCGTGTAGCTGGCCTGCGCCTCAAAGTTCAGAACGCCGCCCTGCACCACGCTCAGCAGCGGCGTGCTGGTCGCCACGCCAAAGATGGCGGCGGAGCCCGCCAGGTTGTCGGCGATGCCCAGCTTGTACGACAGGTTCTGCGCCGCAAACACGTCGGGGTCCACCGCCGCCACAAACCCGCCCACCGCCACACCCGCGGCCGTGTTCTCGTCCACGGCGAGGCACGCCACAAACACGCCGCCGCTGCAGTTCTTGAGCGGCCACACCGCCACCTCGTTCACGTCTGTCACCCTCACCACCGCCACTGCGTAGTCGGTGAGGTACGGCGGCGTCAGCGCCGCCGTGCCGGGCACGTCCGTCACCACGTACTCCATGCCGTAGTACCGCTGCGTCTCGTAGTTCAGGCCCGCGCCCGCCGCCGTCGCCAGCGCGCCGGTGGCGGCGTCC
>ERZ778022.3356-NODE-3356-length-15172-cov-5.487795_pt1 | contig 15172 bp, 23 predicted proteins | sample MGYA00375752_ERZ778022 | MGnify/ENA primary metagenome ERZ778022 (study PRJEB29350, sample SAMN05389826) | bioreactor metagenome | isolation source: Thiocyanate bioreactor | place: South Africa: University of Cape Town | collected 2014-04-04 ... | reverse complement strand
AGGTGGCTCACTTCTCGGTGGAAAAACCGGCTCACTTCCGCGTGGAAACCAACAGCCTTGTTCCATCAGTTCGCCGATGCCGACCTCGTAGACGACGTCATCGAATAGGCGGTCGTCGCCTTCCGTCAGGCGGCCAGAATCCATTCGGTAGTCGGTCGCGGTCGTTCCGCAGACACGACTGTCCGGATTGGCCTCACGCACCGCATCGAAGAACTTGCCATACTGCGTGTCGGAATTCCGGCTGATCGCATGCGCTTCATCAACGATGACCAGGTCGATTTCGCCAATCTGTGCCACCTTATTCCATACGGACTGGATGCCGCAGAACAATACCTGCGCCGACGCGTCGCGCCGCTTCAAGCCAGCCGAATAGATCCCCGCGGGCGCGAACGGAAGCAACCCGACAAACTCTTTGTAATTCTGGCCAACGAGGTTCGCAGCATGCGTGACGTTGAGTATACGCATGCTGGGATAGTCGGAGAGCAACTCCTCGATAATCTTAGCAATGACGAGCGCCTTGCCGGCCCCGGTCGGCAGCACGATAAGGCCGTTGCCACCGCCCTTCCCCCAGTATTCATAGAGAGCATCAATCGATGCCCGCTGGTAGTCGCGGAGTTCAAGCATCACGCGGCGTCCCGCAACGCCTGCCGGCCTAGTTCTTCGCGCTGACGAATGCGCTCTTTCGACACGCCATACTCGACGGCGATCTCGCGCAAGCCATCACCCATCGCCCGGCGCAGGACGACCTCGCCATGACGGTTGCCGTCAAGCTGTTCCAGCGTCTGCAGAAGCTCGAGGCGTTCGATTTGGTTCGGCAAGTAGCTTGCCGACACCATCGACTCCTCATCGTCAACGAACGTGATGCGCGTTTTGCGCTTCGCCTCGCGCCGGCGTTTGTCCTGGGCTTTGTGGCGCATGCACAACGTGATCCAGTTGTAAAAGCCACCGTCGGGCCGGAAGCTTTTCCAGTGCTGAAGAATGTATGCCAGCGATTCCTGCACGAGCTCTTCGCGCTCGTCGGTGTTGTTGCAAAGTCGGGAGGCGAGCCGTTTTAGGTGCGGCATGTAGCCCAGAAGGCGCGCATCGAATTCTGCAGGACGGTTGTCGTTGGTCATTCTCGTCTCCTCTTGTGGTCAGGCAGCCTTGGTGGGGCTGCTGTTCTTTATTGTCGCGCGCTGAATAGGTCCGCTACTGGAGGCGGGTTGTCATTGGCCGGCTTCCTGCGCTTCACCACAGGCGGAGCATCGATGCGCTCGCGGGCCATGGCCGCGTATTCCGGGTTGAGTTCTAGGAGGATGGCGTTCCGGCCATGTGCTTGCGCGACAAGGCCGGTAGTGCCTGCTCCGCCGAACGGGTCAAGGACCGTGCCGCCTTCAGGGCAACCGGCGAGAATGCAGGGCTCAATCAGGTCTGGCGGGAAGGTTGCGAAATGCGCGCCCTTGAACGGTTTCGTCGTGACGGTCCAGACGGAGCGGCGGTTGCGAAGCCCACCCACTCCGGTCCATTGTTCGTCGTTTCCGCGAGGCGTGCCGTCCGCGTTCTGGTAGGATTTGCGCGCATCCCGTTTGAAGCCATTGCCGCTCTTATGATCGGAAACAGCCGGCTCCTTAATTGCATCCGAGTCGAAATAGTAGCGCGGCGACTTTGAGAACATGAAGATGTATTCGTGCGCCTTGGTGCAGCGGTCGCGGACGGATTCCGGCATAGGGTTTGGTTTGTGCCAGATGATGTCCTGCCGCAGATACCAGCCGTCAGCCTGAAGCGCGAAGGCAACGCGCCACGGGATGCCGATGAGGTCTTTGGGTTTGAGGCCGTCGGGGATGACGGAGGCTTTGCCGCCAGCCGACTGCCCCGGTCCGTGCTTCTGCCCGCCCTTCGTTGACGGCACCTGGTAGCTGCGGTTCGCTGCATAACTATCCCCTAAATTCAGCCACAAAGTTCCGTCATCCCGCAGCACCCGCCTCACCTCACGGAAGACGGCAACCATAGCTTCAACAAACTCGTCAGGCGTAGCCTCAAGGCCAAGCTGCCCGTCTACGCCATAGTCGCGCAAGCCGAAGTACGGCGGCGAAGTCACGCAACAATGCACGGACTGCGGCTCCATTGCAGAAAGCAAGGTGCGGCAGTCACCAAGCAGCCTCCCCTTCTTCGTTGTCATTTGCGGCGCCATCCACCCATATCTTGCCGGATGGCAGCCGGTAGGTGATGGTTTCCGCCTCGGAATCCGCGCTGATCATCTCCAGCCCCACCAGCAAGGACGGTAGATAAAGATGCGCAGGGCAGCCCTCCGCCTGCTCGTCGAGCGAAAGCGGCTGATGCCATCGCGCGCAGTCCCAAGCGGCATTGCCTGTCATCAACGGCGTGCTGTGGATGCATGTCCTGCAATGAGCGCGCGGCATTTCCTCGCCCCAACATACCGCAGCCTGGCGGCAGAACCGCCCACGGAAATCGTCTCTTTTCTTGCAAAGCCGCATTGGCGGCTCGGGCATGTTGATGATGCGCTCAATGCGAGCCACTGCTCTGATGGCAAATGCGGCGTCGTATTCGACCCGTTCGAGGTGCAAATCCTCGTCGTTCTTGTTGCTCATCATGTAATAGACGCGATCAACACCAAGCCCGAACATGTAGAATTGAAACGTGGCGTAGTGATCTGGCTTGCCGACCTTCACGCCCTTCTTCTTCACCTCGCGGAAAACTTCCTGCTTGGCCGATTTGCATTCTACGATGTGCTCAGTCTTCGGCGCCTCGACGATACCGAGAGCGCGGCCGTCGATCTTGCCCCGAAGGTGCCCGCCAGCGGCGCGAACCCTGTCCTGCTGCCCCCACACCTCGCATCCGACCAGCCGCAAGAGGTCAATCAGGCGCTCCTCCTCGATGTTGCCGCGCTCGAATATCCGTCGCTTTTGCCAGTCAATGCGCTCACCAGGTGAGGCACGCCGAAACGAAAGCCAGATCTGCCTGTCGCATTCAAGGCCAATGTCGCCAGCTGGCACACCGACGGATTCCCAATCGTCATGTCCCGCCTCGAGTGCGGCTTGAATTTCAAGCAAGGTGCTGGAAGTGGGTTTGGGGATGGGTGCCAAGACTAAAACATCTCCATCGTCTTCAAGCATCGAGCAGGGTTAGCGGGGTCTTCGCTGAATGCGGTGCATGCTGGTCTGCCGTCGCGAACGACCCATTCAAGGGCGATAACGTGGCCCAGAAATGCCCTGTCGACTATGTCACAGCCGCTCACTACCTCGTTGCCGAACTCGTCCTCCCAAACGTTGGGTTTGGAGTGAAGGCAATGCCGGCACCAGTTAGCTTCGAAATCAGCACCTTCCGTGCCGTTGGCGGGCCGCCACAGCCCGCCTACCTGTGTGGAGGCGGTCACGACTACACCCTCATGGGCATCAGAACGCCGGTCCAACCATCGAAACCTGCCGACGTGATAACGCCAGGTGCGCCGCCATCGAGAAGCGCCAACCGCACAGGTCCGGCCGGCAAGACTGAGAAAAGATCGCGGATGTACTGGCTGTTGAAGCCAATCTCGAAAGGCTCGCCGCTGTATTCCGCTGGGATCTCGTCGCTGGCGCTCCCCGATTCAGGGTTGTTGACAGACAAGCTGATAGCGCCCGGCGCGATGCTGAAACGCACAGCCCGGCCACGCTCCGATGAAATCGTGGAGACGCGGTCTGCCGCCTTCATGATCTCGTCGCGGTCGACGGTGATGATCTTGTCGTTGGCCGTCGGAATGACGCGATTGTAATCGGGGAACGTCCCGTCGATCAGCTTGCTGACAATAACCAAGTCACCTGCTTCGACACGGATCTTGCTCTCAGACACGGAGACTTTCACCGATCCTTTCGGCAAAAGGCTGACAATCTTTCGAGGTACGATAATGCCCGCGAATTCGGCACTGGCAGCTACATGATGCCGCGAGAGACGATGACCGTCGGTCGCCACGGCGATGGTCTTGTCGAATTCTCCCTTGAAGAAAATGCCATTTAAGAAATAGCGCGTCTCTTCAGTAGAAATCGCAAATTGGACCGGCGCGAACATCGCCGCGAGATCAATGTCAAAGGCGGCGTTGTATGTGCCGGCCGTCAGGTCTGGAAAATCCGATGCCGGCAACGTCGCAAGTGAAAACCGCGACCTGCCTGACTTGACTACCAACTGGTCACCCTCAAGCGTCAAGCTGACGTCGTCGTTGCCTGCCTTCTTCGCGATGTCCGCCAAAAGCTTGGCGTTGACGCAAGTCTCCCCGGCGGCGTGAACCGACGCGGTGGCCGAAGCGGTAACTTCGACATCCAGATCGGTGCCTCGCAATGTCAGACGATCGCTGTCCGCGGACAGGCGTAGCATGGACAATACCGGAACGGTGTTTCGCGCCTCGACTGCTCTGCCGACAGCCGTAACGGCGCGCGCAAGGTCTGCGCGCTTTATGGAAAGCTGCATGATGTCTCCTCTTGTGGTGGGAATGGCGTCGGTGCTGAGCCGGCGCGGTAGGTCAGGCTTGCGATCCGAAACGGGCATATGCCTCTATCACGCCCATTGCCTGCGCTTTCGCATCATCAAGAGCATTGTGGGCGATGCCAACGCTTGGTTGTGTGGTGCCCGTGAGGTCAAAGAGTGTACGGCAGTCTCTAGGTGATCGGTAATCCCAGGGCGTTTCCATTCCACAAGCTCGAAATGCCGACTCGATCAGAAGCAAATCAAAAGATGGAGGTTTCGCCCACACGCGATCAGCACTTGCGCGTCGTATATAGGTAGAAAATTCTGCCAGTACGCCGCCAATTTGGCGCCCGCCGGCAAATGCCGATCGACGAGCCTCTTCGGATTGCTCCATCCACCATTGAACGGTTGCCGCGTCGATGGTCAAACCCGCATGTGTGGCACTCGCGGGATTGATAGATGCGTAGAATTCCTCTCCGATCTCTCCCGTCAGGGCGTCGAAAGCAACGGCTCCGATGCTAAGAATTACGCTTCCCGGCTTTGTACCAAGCGTTTCAATATCTACCATTAGGTCTCGCATCACTCACCTCCCGAAAGAAGTTCGCCCGTGTCGCCGCGAAAATCGATGTCCGGCAGGATGGACTGCGGCTTGAAGGTGACGCGGTAATGATAGGCGCTGGCCTTGGCAGGCTCCAACTGCTCGACGAAGAACGTTACGTTGTCGGACAGGCCGAGGAAGTGTTTCTTGTATGAGGACGGCCCAGTCTTGCAGGTGATGGTGACCTGGCGCGCAGGATCGCTATTGCCGAGCGAGCAAAGGCCCTCGATACTTAGCATGTAGCCGCCGGTAATTCCGTTGTAGAACACAACGCGGCGGGTGATTTCGAAGTTGTCAGCCGCCTTCGAAAGATTGTGCGACGCTACGTCGGCGTCATTTGTGCACCCAGTCAGCATCAGGGCAGCGCCAATGGCAGCTGCAGCAATCCGTTTCAACATGAAAGTCTCCTCTTGTGGTGAAGCGGGCCGCTGGTAACGGCCCGCATGCGGCGTGCTTACTTGCTCCACGGGTTCTTTTTTGCACCGCCTGCGGCCGCAGCGGGTGCAGGCCGGGAAGCGGCGGGCCGGTTGTCGTTGGCGGGCGTTCTTGCCGCGCCGCCCTTGAACGGTGGGCGTTTTGCCGTGCCGTCGCCAATCAGGCCGAGTTGCGGCACGGGTTCTTTCGCTGCGGCATCTTCAAAGAAGAAACGAGCGATCTGATTTTTGTCTTTGTAGTTGCCCGAGCCGTCAGCTTTCGGACCACCCTCCTGGACCTCAATTTCTGCGACGAACGATTTGAACAACAATTCGTCGGTATCGGTGTCGCCGGTGATGTTCACATCGACGGCGCGCCCCAGGCGATCGAACTGCGGCTTGCCATACTTGTACTGACCGTGATTGAAGCCATCGGCATGGACGATGGTCCAGTACGCCCAAAACTTCTTGCCCTTCAGGTCTTCCGGCTCCTGCACCTCGAAGGTGATTTCGGCCTGATAGCCCTTCGTGTCGTTTGTCGGCTTGAGTTCGATCGCTTCCGCCCAGATCCGGCAATAGCTGTGCGGAATGAGCCCGCCGCCGCCTTGTTTGTCGGTGTTTTCGAAGTCCACCTCGTAATCAAATCCGAGTTTGGCCATGCATGGTCTCCTTGTGGTGTGGTTTAGAGCAGGTAGTAGCGATAAGGCCCGCTACCGAAGGGCGTGGATGTCTGGTCGCGCCAGACATTGGTGAGCCAAACCCAAATGAGCCGACCGCCGCGAGTGCGGGCCTTGACCGGGAACCAGGCGAACCAGGATTCACCGCGGAACATCAAGCCGCCTCCTCTTCGTCCGCGGGCGCCTCTGTCACGACGTCTGGTTGCGGCGGGAAGTATTGATTCAGGATGGCGAAGCCCTTGGCTTGCTTGAATGGCAGCGGCGGCTTGGGGATGGAATACCGGTTGCCGGCGACGTAGCCTGGCCGCTCCTGCCCAGCGGTGGAGACGTCGCCCCCGCCCTGCCCGCGGTTAGCGGTTTTCTTGAACCCAAGTTCTTCCTTCTTGATCGACACCTGCTGGTGCAGAAAGCCGATAAGGTCGGATGCGGCGCAGATGGCCGACGATGAATCGTCGCGCAGGTTGAGGTTGTAACGCGGATAGCTGTCCGTGGTGATGCCCGGAACAGTCTTGGCTTTAACGTGGGCAATTAGCACCACGTAGAAGCCGGCCTTCTTGAGTTCCAGCACCTTCGCGATGAACTCCAACCACACGGCATGCGCGGCGGCATAGCCCTTGCCGAATCCGGGCGCCTCGATGTCGGGCCAGTCGTTACGCGCGCAAGCCTCGGCGTTGATCATCGTCTCAAGGCCGTCAAGTGCGTCGAGGACGAAGGTGCGCCGGTCGTGCTCGGCCTGCAGCATGTATTCCATCTGGTCGATGACGTCCTGATAGACATCGGAAACGCCGAAGGACTTCATGGGCGAGCCAGCGGACTGCCTTTCGCCCTCGCTGGTGCGGCAGTAATAGGGCGCCGGCCATTCCGACGCGAGGGTGGTCTTGCCGAGTTTCGCCCCGCCGTAGATGGTGACAACGGGCGGGTCGGTATCTGATGTGTCTTCGAGCTTATCCCAAGAGATAGCCATATAGCTCTCCTCATTGCAAAAGGGCGAGAATGAAAAGGAAGGCGGCGTAGACGGCGACGAGGTGCACGTCGTTGCAGCGCGGCTTGCGCGTCAGTCGGGATCGAACAGCTTGCAAAGCAGCCACCAGCCGATGAGCGCGAAGATCATGAAAAGCACGACCGCCGGCGACGAGACGTATGCAGCGACGAAGGCCGTAGCGCAGCCGGCTGCGTAAATGCTCCGGCGAAGTGTCGGCGGCCTGAAGCGAAACGGTTTTGTGGGGATGGTCGGGGCGTCGAGCCGCGAGACTGGGACATAGTCAAGCGGCGGGCCGGAGAGGTCTGCGTCTTTGGTCATGCGGCAGACCACTTGTCGAGCAAGGCGCGCGCCTCGTCGATGGTGTAGGTGTTTTTCTTGGCTGTGGATGACGAGCGGATGATGACGGTGGTGAAGGCGACCGCGGCGCCCGCCCATTGCATGGCGTCACTCTTAAGGAAAACGCCAATTCCGATCAGTGCAACGAATAGAGCGAGCGTGCTGGCATCACGAATCCAAGCCTGGATGCCGGTTTCACGAACAATAATCACGTTTTTCAAGGCAAGCCTCCTCTGACCTCTTGCGCTAAGCGCAAGAGGTGTGGTGGTGGTTTGAGATGTTGGCTGGCGTTAGGCGGCGGTGGCGAGGCTGCGCTCTGTGGAGAGCCAGTACTCGACGGCATCCTTGGTTGACTTCAAGCCCAGGCCCGTAATGGCGCGAAGCTCCTTGATCGCATTGATCTTCTGGCCTGCGGCGGCCAAGCGCTGCCACTCATGGTCATAGGTCGGCTTCGGAACCTGGAATGTGCCGTTCAGCACGTAGACGCCGAACTCCTGGCCCTTGTGCTTGGCGGCAAGTCGGTTGGCCTCGGCCGTGGCAGCCTCCACGGTGTCGTGGATGTAAGGTCGCACCGCAGGCTTGGGCTGGCCGTCCTCGATGAGGGCGACGATGGCGGTAGGGTCTGCGCCACGGGACGTCGCCGACCGCACCAGCCAATCGCAGCTAGACAGGCTGTATCGCATCGGAATGCCAAAGGAATCGATCCAGAAGGAATCTCCTTCGATGCGGGTCACTTCGTAATAACGAAGCCAACCGTTGCCTGGCCACTTGACCCAATCCCCAACCTTGAACTTCGGCTTGGCCGGCTCGGCGTTGTCATTGCTCGCCGCCGGCGCACCAGACCCGCGGCCGTACTCGTCGGAAAGCGTGTCGGCCTGGGCCGCGACGTTGACCTTCGCAGTTGCGACCAGCTCCAATGCAGAAACCGGCGCGCTGACAGCAAAACCAAATGACGGATGCTTGATATCGACCTGCACTCCATAGGAAAAGCCGTCCAGCGGTTCACGTGTCACGACAAATTCCTCTCCCTTAGCGCCAAACCTCGCGCCTCCATTCGGGTTGTCCTTCGTGAAGCGCACCCGATCGCCAACCTTAAACTTGCCCATAATCAAGCCCTCCCAGCGGCGCGAACAGCCGCCAAATCGATGATGTCTGCGGACGGTGCATCCGCCGGCGGCTTTGCGGCGCTGCCGCTATTGTCGAATTCCGGATCTGGCTCAAGCTCGATGAATTCGTACCAGACCGGCTGGAGCACGCCGACGAGGCGCACCTGATACTCACGGCCCCAAGAGCGCTCGCCGATGATCTGGCCGGTAACAAGATGATTGGATGTCAGGCGGACTTGGTCGCCGTAATCGAAGAAGACGCCTTCGCATTCGTCGCACGTATTCATGCTGCCACCCTGGCATGTCCGTCGATGGTCGGGATGCGCTTGAGCGTCACAGGCATCAGGCCCGAGGTCGTCGAGCAGCCGCCGTTCCGCGGCGACATGACGGTGATGCGGTCAGGATAGTTGTCGTTGTCAGCGACGGGCCGCGGCGGCTTGCGGCCGTTGATGGCTTCAAGGATAGTTGTCTTCCCGAAGCCGAACTCGTGGGCGAGCTTCTGAAACGACGCCCCCTCAGACTTGCGGGCACGGATGCGCGTGAGCGTCCCGTCAGGGATCAACTTTGGTCTCATAAAATCTCCTCTGTGGTGTATCCAGTTTGGTGGATGGATGTCGCGACCCTGGCGGTCGCAAACTCTATACGCAAGTGAAATCTTGACATTTTGAACGCCAAGACATAGATCTTGCGGTGAGGCCGCAAGGTCTCCTCAATGAACTGGAGTAGGGTGTGGTGCCCGTTGATGCCAGTTCTTAAACGGGGCGGGCTTACGGGTGGTGCCGGGCTGTTAACGCCCCGTTTTGTTTTTTGATGGTTGTGGGGTTAGGCGCCCGTAGCCTGGGTTTCGATGGTGCCGTGGCCACGCCCCACAATTACTTCACCCCATGCACCGACGCCATTCCGCGAACATCATCCGCAAGAGGCGCTTTTCCGTGTATCTTTTCGCCCGATTTGCGGCGTGGGCGGTACAGCTGTCTTTGCCGGTCTTCGATTCCTTAATGGCCTCGCCGGTCTTGTGCGGCAGCCGTTCGGCCTCATGGCGGGCGCGATTCGCAAAGACCTTTTGCAGCGCCGAACAGCGGACGGAATTTCCCCATACCGAGGATAATCGAGTTTCCGACATTCCACATCAGGGAACGCCGGGTCGGCGAGTACGCGTGAAGCAGCGCTTCGTCTCCAGCCTTACGGCGCTGGCGTTCGCCGCCGATGACGGCCAATCCCATACGTTTCCAGACGGCCGAAACAGATTTGAAGTCGCCCAGGCTGTAAAACTCACCGGTTTCGCGGTGATATCCGCTGCACTCGCCAATGATACAGGCGGCTGACACGTCACCGAGTCCCTTGATAGACTTCACCCATTCGAAGACGGGCAGCTTCTTGACTGCGCGAACGAGCTCCTTTTCGTACCTGCCTTGCTGGTCATCGAGGATCTTGAGTGACATAAGGTAGGGAGAAATCGCGCCGTAGTATTCGTGCTCTTCGTCTTTTGATGCTGCGGCGAAAGTGGCGGCCGCCTGTTCCTTGTCTCCGTCGAAATGGCGGCGCAGCGAAGCCTGCGCCTGCAAGATCAATTTGGTTCTTGCCTTCACCATGTCCTGGCGCAGGCGATAGTATTCAATGATATCTTCAATCGCCTCGGTATAGATGCCGCTGGTTTTGAACGGCGCGGGGGGCATTGTTACGGGCGGAGTTGCAAGTTCGGTGTTGAGATACATTGGATGTCTCCTCTTTCGAGCCGAGCCAATGGGTTGCGGGCTTCGGCGTGGTGGTTTGGGGTCCAGAAGGCGCGGCGTCATGATTTTGGGTAGAGCGAAAGAAATGGCCGCGCCTTCTTGGATTGGTGATGCAGGCGGCGGCGGGGGTTGCTTGGGCCGCGCGCTCTTCATGGCCGCTCGCCTGCAGACTTAAATGCGGACATGCCGCAGGTTGTGGTAGCCTTCTGGCGGCGGCTCGCTACTAAACACGACGACCTTACCGTTCGGATATGTAATCGTGCGTTGGCGAAGGAATGCAACTGGGTCTTCTTTGTCGAGGCATTTATGCTCACCATGGTTCGTCAGGACCGCCACCTCGGCAGTCAGTGGGAATCGCCATGGCCGCAGCGATATGGTTTGGCCGTCCTTGTGCCGTGCGGCCAAAAGCACCCCGGCGCTGTTAATATTGGCCATAAGAAGTGAGCGGCCGGCATCTTTGATGGGGCGGAAGGTTCTTGCGGACCAATCATAGCGCTCAGTGAGCGTGCCTCCATTCACCCAAATCAAAGCCTGCCCCGGCTCCGCCAGGGCGGTGGTTAAGGTCGGGACGTTCGCCAAGGCGGGCATAGAAACCATCGGCAGGGTGCATGCTGCTAAAAGGAAGTTGCGGCGGTTCATTTGAGTCTCCTTTACGGGTTTACGAGCGAGCGCGCCCAGGTTGTGGTTTTCGGAGGCATTGTGGCGCCCGCTCGTTGCCTGCCATGCAGGCTATAGGGATGAAGTGGCGCGGCGCTTCGAAAATGGGCTGCGTGTGATGGATGGCCACACCACTTCAAACTGGTTGCAGGTGGGCTGGCGAGCCGCCTCCGGTCTTCGTTTTTTTGTTGGCCAACCCACCTGCAATTAGGCTGCTAGACGACCGGCATGGTCAACATGGGTTGCGCCTGCACTTTGGCCAGCCATCGAGCAATTCGAGTCTAAACTTCTGAGGCCAGCGCCTTGCGCTGCAACTCCTCGATACGCTTGAGCGACAATGATTTGTGAATGGGAACGCCGGGCTTCGCTGCAGATGCGATCGCAGAGAGCCAGCGGCCGGTGCGGACCATCGTCGCGCCCTGGCCGAGATAATGGGCGATAGCGGGCGCAAGCTCTTCGGGCTTGGCCTGGCCGAGCAGCACTTCGCCGCCTTGGCCGTCTTTGAATTTGGTGAGGTAGAGACCCGTCAGCACGGCGCCAAAACGGCGGGCTCGGGCATTGCTAGCGGCCTTTGATGCGGCGCTTTGTTCGACGAAAGGCACAACAGTAGATGGAAGCGGATCGTTCGCGGCTTCCTCGACGATCTGTACCGAGCCGATATCTTCGCCGCGCAAAACGCGCTGGCGGTCAGATCGGGAAATCGCCCCGATGATTGCGGCTGCGGCTTCCCGCCAGGCCTCTTCATGCAGCGCTGGGCGCTTGCGCAGTTGCGCAACGACAAGCTCAATGGCCTTGCTGCTGTCGCGGCCAGCCTCATCGTACATGCGAAGGCATGTGGAATGCAGATTTTCGGATCTTGCGCCTGCTGTTCTTGTTGATGGCATAGTGGTCTCCTCTTGTTTGGGTGGCCTGCCGGGCGTTCGCACAATGGTTGTCGACGGGCTATTGGCCCGGCAGGTACGGGGGTTGCAGGTGGGTGGCTAGCACTCATTGGGTAGCGCTGCTTCCATGGCCACTCCACCTACAATTCGGGTTGTGACGACGGTGGCAGCTTGCCTTTGGGTTGCGCATCGAGGCTGGCCACCGCCGTCACAAATGTTCGCTGATCGGCGTACCGCAAATGGGTTGCGACGCAGCGTTGGCCGATCAGCCCGCCTCGCGGCGGAAAAGGTCTGAGAGAGGCGGCGCATGCATTCTGGGTTGCGGTTTTTCAACGGCCCCCCTCTCAAATTAGTCACGAACGGCGCGGCGTCTCCTCGATGGACACCACTGACATGCTGGCCGCGCCGTTCGTATTTCAGGCCGTGTCGCCGCTTGGCGCCATCGGTTGTTGGGTTGCTTGCCGCTGCGACACAGCGCTGGGTTGCGCGACGCCCATGGCAACGACAAGCAATAGGGCTGAGAGCACGGCGAGTGACGAATGGGTTGCGCGTCCGCTCTGGCCACACTCTCAATTTCTGCTGACCGGCGACGTTCCAATGGATTGCGGAATTTCGCTGGCCGGTCAGCGCCCTTGCGGGCATATGGTGCAAGTGGTGCGGCGGCCGCCCAATGGGGTGCGCTAATGGTGTGGCCACATCACTTGCATTAGGTCGGGGAGGATGGCGGCGCGTCTTCTTTGGGGTTCGCCTGATTTCTGGCCGCTACCCTTCCCTAGCTAACTTTCCACAGCGCCGCTTGCGGCGTTCTGAAAAGCGGCCCGTCCTTTCTAACGGGCCTATGGTGGACCGCGCTGGCGGCCCTTCACTCTTCTATCGACCGCACCTCGCGGCGCCCGTCTTCTTCTAGAACTCTGTTCATCCTGATACATAATCCGCCCTCTCAAAAATTGTTGATGCCGTCTCTGGCGGCTAATCTGGTGGCCCACGCTCCCGTGCGGGCCTGGTTCTAATCGTGTCTCTATCCTCGTTTGGTAGTCTTGGCATTCTCGGTCCTCCTGAAAGGACCCCTTCAGCGGCGCCCCTGTGCGTCGTTGATGACAGCGTTCTATGACGGATTCGCACCTGTGTCAACACATGATGCGAATTTCGCACGTTACATTTTCACATCATTATGCGAAATGCCCACCATGAGCGAAAAAATCGGGAAACGACTTAGGGAAGCGCGTGAAGCCAAAGGGCTGAGCCAAGCGGAATTGGCTGACCTCATAGGGCGTGATAAGTCCGCGATAAGTCTGCTGGAGGCGGACAAGCGGGGCGCAAACGTCGAGTTGGTGTCTCGATTGGCAATCGCGCTCGGGGTGTCAGCAGACTGGCTTGCCTTTGGTAAAGGATCGATGTCCGACGCCGCTCAGGCCTCCGCCCCTGACACTAGGCCATCCGATACGTTCACCCCCAAAATAATCCCTGGCTCTGAACTCGTAAGTCCTAATCGAGATTTGCCGGTCTATGCCGCCGCCAAAGGCGGCGATGGCCACGTAATCATCACCTTTGATCCGATAAGCTACATGAAGATGCCGGCTGTCCTGCAGGGCGTCAAAGGTGGCTATGGCTTGCTTCTGAATGGCGAATCGATGGTCCCAGCCTACCGACCAGGGGAAACGGCGCTTGTGAACCCAAACCTGCCGCCTGCCCGCGACGAAGATGTAATCCTCTATCACACTAGCGACACTAACGAGAACGAGGCCATCATCAAACGACTAATCGGCTTCAACAATCGTGAATGGTTGCTCGAGCAATACAATCCCTACCAGGAATTCAAAGAGTTCCGAGCCGACTGGCCTGTCTGCCATCGCGTGGTTGGGAAGTACAACACTCGTTAATTCAAGCCCCCTACATCCTCCAGAAATGTTTCAGGCACTCGCCCATACGAGGCGAGCACGGTGGTTCGACCACCGAACTTATAGAACACTGCAGCTCCCGGCTTCTGTCGAGCCAGTCGCTCTGCAAGTCGATAAGCATGTTCGGGGTTATCAACCTCGATTGGATCGTCAGGGATCACTCCAAAACGACTCGCCGTAAACGCTTGAACAAAGATTAGCGATATCATCTTCACACCTCCAGGGTGTGCCATGGATTCCACCAAATCCTGAACATATCAAGAACATTCGTCGCTGCACCGCAAGATTCTTTTTGGTGATGACATTTTCGCATAATTGATGCGTTGACATTTTATGGGATTTTGTCATCATAAGGTTGCCGCCCACGAAGAAGCTCCCACAAGAGCCGATCTGGCCGGACACCCCACCACCGAGGAGACCGATATGTTCAGACAACCAGACGCCTACATCATTCCATCGCATCTCGACGACAGCGTCGACGACCTGCCCGTTGCGGCCCATAGCGACGAGCCCATGCCGCGCCCGGATCATAAGGCGAAGAAGCACGGCCGGCCTGGCCGCCGCCGTTGGCCGAACTTTCCCCACGCTCGCCCGAAGGAATCTATCGGTGCGGGCTATTTCGTATTCAAACGCGGCGCGACGACCGGCCGGATTGAGACGGCGCCGCGCCGGTTCGCGGGTGGCATTCCGTTTGAGCATCCCAATCTGGGATCGGCCGTGGATGAAGTGGCTCGCCTGACCGTAGAGCGAGGCGGCACGTTCGAGGTGTTCACGCGCGTTGACATCAAGCCGGCCCCGAGTGTCGCCGAATGAGCGCCATCCATTTAACGCCCATGACGCCGTTGCAACGTTGCGTCGTCGACATCAGCGTTCTGCGACTTCGCGCCGTTGAGGTCGCCACCGCCGCCGGCATTCTGTTCTGGCTTGGCTGGCACGCCGCAGCGAGCTTCTAAACCACCAATCACCACTACTGAGGAGACTTTCAACTATGACGAGATCCGTCGAGAACGATGACGCATGCCTGGCAGCCACTCCAGAGGCCAAGCTCGTGACCTATAAGGGTTACAATAAGGACCTGTCCTGCACCCCCAACGGTGCGAAGTTCCAGTACGAAATCGGGAAGACCTACGACAATGGTGGCCGGCCGGTACGCCGGTGCGGCGACGGGGCATTCCACTCCTGCCTGATGCCGCTCGATGTCTGGTCCTACTACGGGCCAGTCACCAGCCGCTACACATTGACGGAGCTGTCCGGCGAGATCCATCGGCCCGATGGCCCCGGCGATTCCAAGATTGCTTCTGCAAAAATCACAATCGGCGTTGAGCTATCGCTTGGCGAACTGACGCGCCGCGCTGTTGCCTATGTTGCGGGCCTGGTGAACGCCAGCAATGAAGCACAGAAGACCACCGGCTACGGGGCGCACTCGGCCACCACCGGCTACGGGGCGCACTCGGCCA
>ERZ778022.3353-NODE-3353-length-15181-cov-4.234497_pt1 | contig 15181 bp, 15 predicted proteins | sample MGYA00375752_ERZ778022 | MGnify/ENA primary metagenome ERZ778022 (study PRJEB29350, sample SAMN05389826) | bioreactor metagenome | isolation source: Thiocyanate bioreactor | place: South Africa: University of Cape Town | collected 2014-04-04 ... | reverse complement strand
CGCCTTGCCCTTGTCGTCTTCGGAGATGGGGGCGCCATGCTTGTCATAGGCGCAGCCGCCGACGAGGCCGGCGTCGGTCGAAAAGTCCGTCAGCTGTTCGCTGTTGGTCCATTTCACCAGCTTCTCGACCTCGGCCATGATCTCGGTGCCGATGCCGTCGCCGGGGAGAAGAAAGAGGTTCTGGGCCATGAGAAATCCTGTCCGTACCAGCCGTTACGCGTCAGGACAGGGCCTTATCGCCAAAGCGCGGACGCCGCAAGCCGAGGCCGGCCTGCGACGTCCGGGATGTTCGTTCAGCTGTCGAAGAACGACTGCGTGCCGTGCGCCTCGATGGCCGTCGCGAGGCGCGACAGCGCGTGGACATAGGCGCCGGAGCGCATGCTGACGCCACGATCCTTCGAGATGTCCCAGATCGCGCGGCCTTCGCGCTCGACGATGCGCAGCAGGCGCTCGTGGATCTCGTCGAGATCCCAGTAGAAGCCCTGCCGGTTCTGCACCCACTCGAAGTACGAGACGGTCACGCCGCCCGCATTGGCGAGAATGTCGGGCAGCACGACGATGCCCTTGCTGTCGAGGATCTTGTCGCCGCCGGGCGTCACCGGGCCGTTGGCGAGCTCGAGCAGGACCTTCGCCTTGATCGTGTGGGCATTGCCGTCGTGGATCATGTCCTCGAGTGCCGCCGGCACCAGCAGGTCGCAATCGGTGGCCAGCAGTTCTTCGGGCGTGATGACCTCGGCGCCGAGCTCGGCCGCCATCGAGGCGAGCGACTTGCCGGCATTCTTGCCGTCGACCATCGCATGCGCGTTAAGGCCTTTTTCCGACCGGATGGCGCCGCTCGAATCCGAAGCAGCGACGATCAGGTGTCCATCGGCCGCTGCCAGGGTCGCATAGAACTGGCCGGCATTGCCGAAGCCCTGGATGGCGACGCGGGAACGCTCGGGCAGACCGAGTTCCTTGGCGAGGTGGCGCACGAGGTAGTAGCCGCCACGCGCCGTGGCATCGTTGCGGCCGAGCGACCCGCCGAGCGCGATCGGCTTGCCGGTGATGACCGCCGGCGTCACGCTGCCGACGATCTGGCTGTATTCATCGGCCATCCAGCCCATGATCATGGCGTTGGTGTAGACGTCCGGCGCCGGGATATCGCGGTCGGGCCCGACAATGCGCGAGAAGGCCTGCATGTAGGCGCGGCTCAGGCGCTCGAGTTCGGATTTCGACAGCTTGCGCGGGTCGACCTGTACCGCCCCCTTGCCGCCGCCATAGGGCAGGTTCATCACGGCGCACTTGAAGGTCATCCAGAAGGCGAGCGTTTCGACCTCGGCCTCGTTCGAATCCGGATGGAAGCGGATGCCGCCCTTGGTCGGGCCGCGGGTGTCGTCGTAGCGGCAGCGCCAGGCAAGGAACGACTTGCGGGAGCCATCGTCCATGCGGATCATCAGCCGCATCTTCGTGGTCTCACGCGGATATTTGAGTTTTTCGATGACGTCCTGGTCGATCTTGAGATGGCTGGCCGCCTCTTCGAGGCGCAGAAGGGCACGGTCGAGCAGGGTTTCGTCACTCATTGCAGGGTTCCCCAACAGGCTTTGCGGCAGATTACCCCTCCCAGGGGCCCGATTTTCTGCCACAGCCAGACCGACTAGGTCAACAGGGCTGACCGACTTTAGAATGATTCTTGTGCAACCTGCTTATTGACGCGCCAACCGCCTGCCTACACAGTAAGCACATGGATTCCGTAAGGTTTTCAGATGTTTCCAGCCCGTCCTCTGCCAGATATCCGGATCAACACCGATGACTATAATCGCGTGTTGCTGCTTGCGGAGGCGGTTGGACGGTCGTTGCCCTACGTCGCGTTCTATCTCGAGCGCGAGTTGCACCGGGCCGATATTTGTCACCCGTGGGAGCCGGCGGGGATTTCGATGGGCATGGTGGCGCGCTTCCGCATCGACGATGGCCCGGAGGTCCGCAGCGGCCGCCTCAGCTACCCCGAGACGACCGACACGGCGCGCGGCGACATCAGCATCCTGAGCCCGCTCGGCGCGGCATTGATCGGCATGCATCCGGGCCAATCCATCGACTGGATGGAAGACGCGCGGCTCCATACCCTCACTATCGAAGGGGCGGCCTGACCTCTCGGCGGCTGAGGTCGGATCGTCGGCCGTGGATCAGATCCAGGGGCGTTCGGCGGCGAGCGACTTCTCGAAGCCCGAAATCTGCGGATCGTGCTTCAGCGTGGCCGCGATGTCGTCGAGGCCTTCGAGCAGGATCTGCTTGCGCGCCGGGTCGATGTCGAAATGCAGCGTGCCGCCGTCCGGTCCCTTGATGGTCTGGGCTTCGAGGTCGACGGTGATGGTGGCATTGGAGCCGCGTTCGGCGTCGTCCATCAGCAGCGCCAGCTGCTCGGGAGTGACGACCAGCGGCAGAATGCCGTTCTTGAAGCAGTTGTTGTAGAAGATGTCGGCGAAGCTGGTGGAGATCACGCAGCGGATACCGAAATCCAGCAGCGCCCAAGGCGCATGCTCGCGCGACGATCCGCAGCCGAAATTATCGCCGGCGACGACGATGTTGGCCTGCCGGTAGGCCGGCTTGTTGAGCACGAAATCGGGGTTCTCCGAGCCGTCCTCGTTGTAGCGCATCTCGCTGAACAGCGCGGTGCCGAGCCCGGTGCGCTTGATCGTCTTGAGGTACTGCTTCGGAATGATCATGTCCGTGTCGATGTTGATGATCGGCAGCGGCGCGGCGACTCCGGTGAGCGTCGTGAACTTGTCCATCGGCAAATACCCCTACAATTCCCTGCGGTTAATGACGCGGAGGCGCGGCGAAATCAAGCGCGGCGTGTCGCTGCTCAGGCGGCGAGGCTGGTCGCAGCATCGACCCCGAGCAGCAGGTTGAGATTCTGCACCGCCGCGCCCGAGGCGCCCTTGCCCAGGTTGTCGTAGACCGCGATCAGCACCGCATGGCCCCGTGCATCGTTGCTGAACACGTGCAGCCGCATGCGGTTGGTGTTGTTGTAGATCTCGGGATTGAGCTCGGGCAGCCGTTCGGCTTCGACCAGCGGAGCCACCTCGACGAACGACCCGTCCAGCCCCGCATAGGCATCGGCGATCGCCTCGTGCAGGCGGGCGCCGCTGGTGCCCTCGGGCAGTGCGCCCAGGTGCAGCGGCACCATGGTGATCATGCCCTGCGCAAAATTGCCGACGACCGGCACGAACAGCGGATCGGCCGCAAGCTTGGCGTAGGCTTTGAGCTCGGGCAGATGCTTGTGCTTGAAGGTCAGCCCATAGGGCATGAACTCGTTGGCGTCCTCGCCCTTGGCGACGTAATCCTCGATCATGGTGCGTCCGCCGCCGGAATAGCCGGAGACGCCGTTGACGGTGACCGGGTAGGTGGCCGGCACGAGCCCGCCTTCGACCAGCGGACGCAGCGTCGCAATGGCGCCCTGCGGCCAGCAGCCGGGATTGGCCACGCGCTTGGCGCCGGCGATGGCCGCGGCCTGATCGCGGGCCATCTCGGCAAAGCCATAGGCCCAGCCTTCCGCGATGCGGTAGGCGGTAGAGGCATCGATGACCCGGGTGGTGTCGTTCTCGATCAGCGACACGCTTTCCTTCGCCGCCTCATCCGGGAGGCAGAGGATGGCGACGTCGGCCGCGTTCAGCAGCCGCTTACGCTCGTCCTGGTCCTTGCGCTTGTCCGATGCGATGGAGAGCAGTTCGAGGTCGCGGCGCGCCGCGAGGCGGTCGCGAATCTGCAGTCCGGTCGTGCCGGCTTCGCCGTCGATGAACACCTTTGCGACCATCGGGTCCTCCTCCTGTGCCGCGCGACATATAGGAAATGCATGTGGCGCTGCAAAGACCATCCGCGGAGCGAAGCCGTCCGCCCGCTTGCGCGGTGGCGGCGCGGCGGCTAGGGCTGGACAGCCAGAGGGAGGGAATCCGCCATGACGACACCGCACAACCGTGCCGCCGACACCGACTATGCCGAGGCCGTGCTGCTGCCGGGCGATCCGCTGCGCGCCAAATGGATCGCCGAGACGTTCTTCGAGAGCCCGCGGCTGGTCAACGACGTGCGCAACTGCCTCGGCTTCACCGGCACCTGGAAGGGCAAGCCGATCTCGGTGCAGGCCACCGGCATGGGCCAACCCTCGATCTCGATCTACGTGCACGAGCTGATCAACAACTACGGCGTCAAGACGCTGATGCGCGTCGGCACCTGCGGCGGCCTCAACGCCCGGGTGAAGGTGCGCGACCTGGTGATCGCGCAGGCAGCCTCGACGGATTCGACCATCGTCAAGGATGCCTTCAGCCCCTACAGTTTTGCACCCATCGCCGATTTCGGGCTGCTGCGCGCCGCCGTCGATGGCGCCGCCAAGGCCGGCATGCGCGCCCATGTCGGCAACATGCTGTCGTCCGACATCTTCTATCACGACGACGGCCTCGCGACCTACGACAAGCTGATCCGCCACGGCGTCATCGGCGTCGAGATGGAAGCCGCCTCGCTCTACACCCTCGCCGCGCGTTTCGGCGTGCGGGCGCTCGCCATCTGCACGATGACCGATTGCCTCATCACGCACGAGGAAATCTCGGCGGCCGACCGGCAATCGTCGCTGCGCGACATGGTCACGCTGGCGCTCGACGTGGCGGTGGGCGCCTGACGGCGGGGCTCGCAAAGCCGCGACCCGGACCGCCGCAACCCCCGGCAAATACGCCAACATCCCGCCGCGATCTGTGTGTTAACGTCCTCCTGACAGGGGACAATTTCATGCTGGTCAAGAACAACGCCGCTCGCCTCAGCGAGATGGTGAAGAGCGTCGAGACGATGTCGCGCTTCGCGCTGGCGGTGCTGGCGCTGGCCTCGGGCGTCTATACCTACCTCGGTGTGCGCGACCTGCTGGATGGGTCGGCGACTTTCGTGTTCTTTGCCGCCATCATCTACTCGGCGGCGGTTTCAGTGGCGATCTACGCCTTCTGGAGCTTCATGATCCGCTTCGTGCCGCTGGTGGTTTCCGGCATGCAGCGGCTGGCGCTGTTCCTCGTCATGGGCATCGGCTGCGCCATGATCATCGCCATGTCCTCGTGGCTCAATGCGGCGGCGCTGGCCGGCTCGGCGGCGCTCGAGCAGCACCTTGCCGTCACCATGCAGGGCTATGTCGGCGACCTCGATGCGGCCCATGCCAATGCGCTGGCGGCGCAGTCTCTCCTGCCCGATGTGCTGCGCGCCGAGGAGCGCTTCGCCCGGCTCGCGGACGACGAGCGCGGCTCGGGCGCCCTCACCGGTACTTCCGGTTCGGGCAGCGTGGTGCAGCTGCTGACGCAGATGTCGGCGCAGATGCGCGAGCTGTCGACCACCATCAGCGGCTCGCGCGCCGAAGTCACGGCGATGTTCGAGCAGGGCTCTGGGCACCTGGCACGGATGCGGGAGCTGATCACCGCCGGCGGCCAGGTCGGTCCGCGCGCTGATCAGTTCGCCGCCGAGGTGGTGCAGCTCACCGCCGTCATCGCCGCCATCCAGGAGACCGGCGTGGCGCCTTCGGTGAAGCGCGCCGCGCAGGACCTGTCGCTGGGCTTCATCGCGCCCGTGGCCGATGGCGGCAATGCCGGCCTGATGGTGCGCCAGGACGCGGTGATGGCGAGCGTGCGCGAGTCCGTCGCCGCGCAATCCGCCGCCCTCGCCAATGCGGCCGACGAAATCCTCGCCGAGCCCAAGGTGGAGCCGCGGCGCTTCGTGCCGCTGTCCGCCGCCGAGGCGGTGATCCGCTACTGGAGCGATTTCGTGCCCTCATGGGCCGGCGCCATCTCCATCGACCTGCTGCCCGTCGTGCTGGTGCTGATCCTGATGGTGGTGCACGACGCCATGCGCCGCGAGGCCGGAAGCCTCGAGGAGGCCGAGACGATGACGGCGGCCGAAATGCTGCGCGCCGTCAGCATCTATCACCGCATGCAGGCCGAGGCAGCGGCGGCGGCCGCATCCAGTTCGAACGACGGGCAGGTGGCCGAAAGCGAAGTCGATGCGCCTGACGATACCTCGCGGCCAACTGATCTCGCGGCAATCAAGGAGGCATCGGGAGCCGACGCGACGGTGACGCCTATCGATGTCGGCCAGCGCAAGCGCGGCGACGGTCCGGCGCGGACATGACGGCCAGCGTCGCGAAGAAACGCGGGCTCGTCGCGCGCCTCGCGGCGATCGACGATGGCCAGATCCTGCGCTTTGCCTTCTATGCGCTGCTCGCGGGCTGCATGGGCGTGCTGTGGATCGACTACCAGGAGCTCGATGCGAACGCCGCCGTTCCCGGCCTCGGCGCGCCGCTGCAGCCGGTACTCCCCGCCTTTGATCCGGACAGCCCCGGCCAGATGCAAGGACCGGCGATCACCTCGGACATCGATGCGCTTAAGGACCCGCTCAGCATTATGCTGATGGGCGATGGCGTGCTGCGGCTGACCGGCACCATCGATCCGGGGTCCAGTGAGCGCTTTGCCACCGAGGTTTCGGCACGAGGCGAGTATGTCACCTCGGTGGCGCTCGACTCCCCCGGTGGCTCGGTGGTCGATGCCATGGCCATCGGCAAGCTGATCCACGAGCGGGGCTTTGCCACTAGCGTAGCGGCAGGCGCGCTCTGCGCCTCGTCCTGCCCGCTGGTGTTCGCCGGTGGGATCGAGCGAACCGCAGACCCCGCCTCGGCGATCGGCGTCCACCAGGTCTATGCGGCGATCCCGAAGGGCGAATTGCCGGCCGGCCTCGCGGCGGCCGGCGTGGCCATGTCCGACGCGCAGCGCACCACCGCGACGATCACCCGGCACCTCACCGCGATGGACGTCGATCCGGCGCTCTGGCTGCACGCGCTCGAAACGCCGCCCGACCGGCTCTACTACTTTTCGCCCGAAGAACTGACCCAGTACCGGCTGGCGACGCGCCTGACCGCGGACGCTGCCGCCGCGCCGTCGCCCTAGCCGTCCCCCAGGCGAAGCGTCCCGTCGCCGGGGCAATTCGCCGTTCAGTCGAGATGGAAGACCTCGTCCATCGTCGCCCACCACTCGCCCGGCTTGCGGTTTTCGAGCGGCTGCTGGCAGTGCATGCAGACATCCCACCAGGCCTTGTTCGTCGGATCGTCCATGATCCCCCGCATGTCGGCGTCGAAATCCTCGCCGACATACTCCCAATAGCCGAACAGCAGGTTCTCGGGCTGCTTGAGAAAAATCGAGTAGTTCGTGATGTTGTGCCTGCTCAGAAGCGCCAGGATCGCCGGCCAGACATCGGCATGCAGCCGCTTGTATTCCTCGACCTTTTCGGGCTTGAGGCCCAGTACCATCCCCATGCGTTGCATGCGCATTTCCTTCCATCGAAACGATTGGCGACCTCTGCTCAGAGGCCACCGAATTCAGCCAGCAATTCGTCAGTGATCATGCCCGGTCGCGCGTGACAAAGGGCGCGGAACTCGGAGCGATGCGGCGCGTTTAGGCATATGGGAGGCCACCGACCATGAACACGCATACTCTTACACGTCACCACGACATACGCACCTGGGTCATCGACCATCACGGCACACCGGCCATTCGCCGCGTGCTCAACCGGTTTGGGCAGACCGAGGCGCGCCTTGAGCTGACCTTCACCGCCCCCAAGGCGCGGCCGCAACAGGGCATGCCCAGCATTGATGACGGGCTCAGCCCGTGCTCGTGGGCGGCCTGGCTGGCGGAACTCGACCGCCGGCACCTCGCGCTTCGGGTCAACGACCGGCGCCCGGATTTCGAGCTCGTCAGCCGCAGCGACCTGAACTGAGCGACACGGCAAGGTCAGCCGTTTTCCAGCCATGCCACCTGCTCGGGCGACAGCGTGATGTCGAACGCGTTGAGGCTGTCGTCGAGTTCGTCGAGCGTGCGCGGGCCGATCAACGGCACTGACGCGAAGGGCTGCGCCAGCACATAGGCCAGCGCCACGTGGATCGGCTTCTTGCCCAGCTGCCGCGCCAGCTCCACGGCGCGGTCGCGGCGGCCGAAATTCTGCTCGTTGTACCAGCAGCGGACCAGTTCCTCGCTGTCGCGCTTGTCGCGCCCGGCCCGGTCGGTGAAAAAGCCGCGCGCCTGGCTGGACCAGGAGAAGTTGGCGATCTGCCGGGCCGCCAGCCAGTCCTTCCATTGCGGCGTCGAGGCGGTGACGCAGCCGGCCCAGATCGGCTCCAGCATCTCGGCAAGCGCGAAATTGTTGGAGAGCGCCTGCGGTTTCTGCCGGCCGTTCTTTTCGGCATGGGCGATGGCCGCGTCCATCCGCTCCATGGTCCAGTTGGAGCCTCCGAAAATGCCGCGGATGCGGCCTTTCTTCACTTCGGCATCCATGGCGTCGACGAACTCGCCGACCGGCACGTCGAGGTTGTCGCGGTGCATGAAGTAGATGTCGACATGGTCGGTCTGCAGCCGCTCGAGTGTTTGCGTGAGCTGCTTGCCGATGACATCGGGGTAGCAGAGCGGGCTATGCGCGCCCTTGCCGATGATCACCGCCTTGTCGCGGACGCCGCGCGAGGTCAGCCAGTCACCCAGCAGCTTTTCGGTATAACCGGCGCCGTAGACCCAGCCGGTGTCGAACAGGTTGCCACCGGCTTCCCAGTAGGCGTCGAGCAGGATGGCGCCTGAGGCGAAGCTGCGGAAATCCTCGAAGCCGAGCGCCGCCGCGGCGACCGGCTTGCCGAGGCCGGGCAGGTTGCGCTTCGGAATGCGCGCGCCCCCGCCGGCCAGCGGCGAGCCACGCAACGTCACGGTCCGGCGGGCGGGTTTCTCGATGTCGTATTCGAGCCCCGCGCCGGCGCGCCACTTGTCCAGAGTGCGCGCGTTGCCGAGGCTGTCGGCCCAGCTCATCCCGGGTGACTCGAACTCCTGTCGGCCGGCGAGGATCGCCTGCGAGGCCCCATCGACCTCGAAGGTGTAGAGGTGGTGCCGGTCGTTGAGGCTGAGCGTGCGATGCGACCCTTCCTGGAAAACGTCGATGCGGCCCGGTCCGTTGTCGCGGCTGCCGTTGGCGAACCAGAAGTTCGGCACCTCGATGCGGCCCTTGGTGCCGTGGATGCGCAGCACGTTGTCGAGGTTGACGAAGACGGCGCAGGAAACCTGCGCGACGATGCCGTTCTCGAACAGCAGCGTCGCCGCCGACCATTCGTCGGTGCCTGCCTCGCCGAGATGCGCCGTCCCCAGCACCTGCACCGGATCGAGGAACGGCCTGCCGGCCGCCGCACCGGCCACGAAACGGGCCATCGAGACCGGGTAGCCGCCGACATCGAGAATGCCGCCGCCCGCCAGATCGTTGTTGAACAGCCGGTGCTCGGGCATGAACTTCGGCATCATGAAGCCGAAGCTGGAGTGGATCATCCGCACCTCGCCGATGGCGCCCGAGGCGATCAGTTCGCCCAGTTGCTTCGTCTGCGGATGGAGGCGGTACATGAACGCCTCGCCCGCGAAGGTGCCGGCCTTGCGATGCGCGTGGAAGACCGCATCCACCTCGAAGGCGCTCAGCGCCAGCGGCTTTTCAACCAGCACATGCTTGCCGTGCTCGGCCGCCTTGATCGCCCATTCGGCATGGCCCGGATGCGGCGTCGCGATGTAGATGGCATCCACGTCGGGATCGCGGAGCAGCGCGTCGTAGCCGGCGACGATGCGGGCCTCGGGAAACTCCTCCTGCAGCCCCGGCCTGTCGGGATTGCGCGTCGCGATCGCTTCGAGCGTCGCATGCTCGGAATGGACGACGCCACCGCGAAAGGCCTTGGCGATGCTTCCGGGGCCGATGATGCCCCAGCGCACTTTCTTCGAACTCATGATGTTTCCCTCGTCCCTGGGATTCCGGTGTGTAGCACCGCACCCTGTTTTTCTGCCTCAGCCTAGCCGGATTCGGTCCGGGTTTCACCGATCCGGCGCCGGCAATCCGCTTGAACTGGCGGGCGGGCCCATTGTAACGGTCAGCCGCAATCGCGGGAGGGGTCGGAAATGTTCGTAGTCGGTGGCGAAAGCCTCATCGATCTGGTGCAGGAGCGGCCCGGTCCCGATGGCATCGTCCGCATGACCGCGCATGCCGGCGGCTCGCCCTTCAACTGCGCCATTGCGCTGGCCAAGCTGGGCAATGACACCGGCTTCCTCTGCCCCATCAGCAAGGATGGGTTCGGCACCTATCTGCTGGGGCCGCTGGAGGCGGCAGGCGTGAAGCCGCTGCTGAAGGATCGCGTGTTCGAACCGACCACGCTGGCCGTGGTGACGCTCAACGCCCGCATGGAAGCGCAGTACGAGTTCTATCGCCAGGCTGACCACGCCTTCACCGTCGATGGCCTGAAGGCGGCACTGCCGCCCACCCCCGAGGTGTTCCAGATCGGCGGCTTCTGCGCCATCGAACCCAAGGACGCGGCGGCCTGGCTCGAGGTCGCGGCGGAGGCCAAGCGCCGCGGCGCCACCATCACCATGGACCCCAATGTGCGGCCCTCGCTGGTCAGCGACTTCTCCGCCTACAAGGCCCGGCTCGAGCCGTTCTTCGACCTCGTCAACGTGGTGAAGGTGTCGATCGAGGATCTGCTGGCGCTTGCCCGCGGCAAGGCGACCAAGCCCGACGACGTGACCGCCAGCGAACGCGAGGACATCGTCGCGCGCTACGCCGAGGATTTCCTGTCGCGGCCCAGTTGCGAGCTGGTGATCGTCACCTTCGGCGAAGAGGGCAGCCGCGCCTTCACCCGCTCCGGCACGGCAACCGCGACGATCTACGCGCCGCCTGTCTTCGGCGACACCGTCGGCGCCGGCGACAGCCTGATGGCGGGCATCATCACCCAGCTGAGTGAAACCGGCGATCTGGCTCCGGGCCGCCTCGCGGCGCTGGGGCCTGAGCGGCTGGCCGCCATGCTGCGGTTCGGCGCGGTGGTGGCCGGGCTCAACTGTGCCCACAAGGGCTGCAATCCGCCGACCCGGCCCGAGGTCGATGCGGTGCTTGCCGGCCGCTGAGATCAAAACCTCGTCAGTTGCACGCGCCCCCGCCCTCTGGTTCAGTCCGGCCGAACGGGTCGGGGAAGGCGCATGCGGTGGTGGCAATGGCTGATCGCAATCGTGGTGGTTGCGGGGATCGGCGGCGGCGTCTTCATGCTGCGCCCGGTGAACGGTCCGGCGCGTGACCTGACGCTGGTCGGCGATGCCGGACGCGGCGCCTATCTGCTTCGCCTCGGAGACTGCATTTCCTGCCATACCGATGCCGAAAACGCCGGCGCGCAACTGGCCGGCGGCGCGGCCATGCGCACCGCCTTCGGCACCTTCCACGCCCCCAACATCACGTCGCACCCGACGGCCGGCATCGGCAACTGGACGCTGGCCGAGTTCTCGCGGGCGATGAGCGATGGCGAGGGGCCGCAGGGGCACCTCTATCCCGTCTTTCCCTATGACAGCTACACGCTGATGAGCGACCAGGAGATCGCCGATCTCTATGCAGCGCTCAAGGACATCCCCCCATCCGACAACGTCGCGCCGGCGCACCAGCTGATCTTCCCGTTCAGCATCCGGCTCGCCCTTGCCGGCTGGAAGAACCTGTTCTTTTCCCCCGGTCGCTACGTGCCGGAGCCGGGTCGATCGGAGCAGTGGAACCGCGGGCGCTATCTGGCGTTGGGCCCGGCCCACTGTGCCTCCTGCCACTCGCCGCGCAACGCGCTGGGCGCGCTGGAGGCGGGCAAGGAGTTCGCCGGCAATTCCGCCGGCGGTCCGGGCGGCCGCGCGCCGGCGATCACCCGCGAGGCGCTGCTCGCCGAAGGCTACGACGTCCCGCTGCTGGTCGAGGCGCTGAAGACCGGCTTCACGCCCAACTTCGATGTGCTTGGGGGCCCGATGGGCGAAGTCATCCGCGATGGCACCGCGCACTGGACCGACGCGGACCTCGAGGCCCTCGCCGCCTATCTGCTGGGCGAAGGCTAGCGGCGCGAAGCCAAACGGGGAGTGGGCAGGCCGCGCTTTGTGTGCATGATCGCGGCGCATGAGCACCGCCATCACCCTCGCCGAAGCCAAGGCCCTCGATCACGCCGATCCGCTCGCGTCGCTGCGCGATCGGTTCGCGCTTCCCGAAGGCGTCATCTACCTCGATGGCAATTCGCTCGGCGCCCTGCCGCGCACGGTGGCCTCCCACCTCGCCAACGTGATCTCGACGCAATGGGGTGAGGGGCTCATCCGCAGCTGGAACACGCACGACTGGATCGACCTGCCGGCGCGTGTCGGCGACCGGATCGCCCGGCTCATCGGGGCACCGGCCGGCACCGTGGTCGTTGCCGATTCCACCTCCGTCAATCTCTTCAAGGCGCTTGCCGCCGCCCTGCGGCTCAGGCCGGAACGCCGGGTGATCCTGTCGCAGCGCGGCAATTTCCCGACCGATGCCTACATCGCCAGCGGCGTGGCGAGCCTGTTCGGCTGCGAGCTGCGACTGGTCGGCGCCGCGGACATCGCGTCGAGCCTCACCCCGGACGTCGCGGTGCTGACGCTGACCGAGGTCAATTACCGCACCGGCGAACGGCACGACATGGCGGCGCTGACGTCCGCAGCGCACGCCGCGGGCGCCCTCGCGGTGTGGGATCTGGCGCACAGCGCCGGCGCCTTCCCGGTCGATCTTACCGCCACCGGGGCCGATTTCGCGGTGGGCTGCGGCTACAAGTATCTCAACGGCGGCCCCGGCGCGCCGGCCTTCGTCTACGTCGCGCCATCCCATCTCGACGGCCTCCGCCAGCCGCTGACGGGCTGGCTCGGCCACGCCGCCCCGTTCGCGTTCGCCGACGACTATCAGCCGGCCGCCGGCATTGACGCGATGCGTGTCGGCACGCCAGCGATCCTGTCGATGTCGGCGCTCAATGCCGCCCTCGACGTCTTCGAGGGCGTCGATCTCGCGGCGCTGAAGCGCAAGGCCGATCGGCTGTTCGATCTGTTCACCGCCGAGCTGGTCGCGGCGGCGCCCGAGCTGGAGCTGGTGACGCCCACCGACGGTGCGCGGCGCGGCAACCAGGCCTCGTATCGCTTTGCCGACGGCTATGCCGTGATGCAGGCGCTGATCGCGCGCGGCATCATCGGCGATTTCCGCGGCCCCGACATCATGCGGTTCGGCTTCGCCCCGCTCTACGTCCGCCACGCCGACGTCTGGCACGCCGCTCGCCACCTGGCCGACATCCTCAGCACCGGCGATTGGGACCGCCCCGAGTTCAAGGCAAAGGCAAAAGTGGTCTGAATCGGCCGGGCTGAGCTTTCAGGCGGCCAGCACCGGCGTCCTTGGTAGTGGGGCGTCGGGGTGGATGAGGCCCGCCTCGTGGAGGTCGCGCCACAGGCCATCGGGCAGGGCACGGTGGAAGTGCCCGACGTTTTCGGTCAGGTCGTTGGGCCGCGCGAAGCCGGGGATGATCGAGGCCACCGCCGCGTGGCCGAGCGGGAAGTTCAGCGCCGCCGCCACCAGCGGCACGCCGTGCTCGCGGCAGATCGCCTCGATGCGGCGGACGCGGTCGAGAATGTCGGGCGGGGCCGGCCGGTAGTCGTAGGTGGCGCCGTCCACCGCTCCGGTGGCGAGGATGCCGGCATTGAGTGGCGCGCCGTCGACGATCGCGACGCCCTCCTTGAGACAGCGCGGCAGGAAGTGGTTCAGCACTTCCTGGTCGAGCAGGGTATAGCGGTTGGCGAGCAGGAACACGTCCCAGCGCCCCATGTCCATCAGCGTATCGAGCACCTGCCACTCGTTGACGCCCGCGCCGATGGCCGCCACCGTGCCGGCGTCGCGCAGCTCCTGCAGCGCCCGCATGCCGCCGCCCTCGGTCAGCTGCCGCCAGGTCGCCTCGTGGTTCGGCCCCTGCGAGAAGCTGCCGATATCGTGCAGGTAGACGATGTCGATGCGTTCCAGCCCGAGCCGCTGCAGCGACAGCTCGTGCGAGCGCCGGATGGCGTCGTAGCTGAAGTCGAAGACATAACGGAAGGGCAGGGCCCGCGGGTCGCCGCCGGCGCGCTCCATCGCATAGGCGCGGTCGGGCACCAGCAGGCGGCCCACCTTGGACGAGAGCACATAGCTGTCGCGGGGCTTGTCGCGCAGGAAATCGCCGATCCGCCGCTCGCTGAGCCCGTTGCCGTACATCGGCGCGGTATCGAAATAGCGGATGTCGGCATCCCAGGCGTTCTGCAGCAGCTCATGTGCTACCGCGTCCGATGGGCAGCGCCTGAGGTCGCCGACCGGCGCGCCGCCGAAGCCGATGCGGCTCAGCCGCAGCCCCGTCGTGCCGATGGGGCGGGTGTCGATCAGCGGGCTGCCCATAGCAGCCCCCGCTTCAGAATGGTGCGAATCTCGGGCTTTTCCAGTTCCGCCGCGCAATGGCCGAGCGCGGTGTAGAACACCCGCGCGCTGCCATAGGTCGTCTTGTAGACCTGCGGCACCACCGTGCCGGCCCGCCAGGGCGCATGCTCGCCGCTGAAGGTGGTGGTGGCGAGGATGTCGGTTACCGCCGGGTCGAGGTGAATATAGTATTGCTCCGAGGTGTGCTCGAAGCTCTCGATGCCGGCCATGATCGGGTCGCCATTGGGCACCGGGTCGACGCGGTAGTTGATGATGTTGCCGGGGTGGCTGGCAAAGGTGCAGCCGGCCATGAACCGCATCCGCATGTTGCCGTGGAAGGTGGTCGCGAGCCCGTAGTGGAAGCCGGCGAGCCCCGAGCCGGCGCGCACCGCCTCCTCGAAGCGGATCGAGTGTTCCCGGCTCAGCTCGCCCCCGGTGATCTGCGGCACGATCAGGTCGAAGCCGGCGATATCGCCGCCGCCCAGCGCCGTGTAGTCACCGGTCACGGTGACGTCGACCCCCTCCGGTTCGAGCAGGGTGCGCCCGACATGGGCGCCCGCCTCCGGTTCGTGCATCTCGAGCCCACCCCAGACAACCAGCGCCTTCTTCATCTTCGATGCTCCCTCTACATCCGCAATCTGCCCAGATCGGGCCAGTCCGCCAAGCCGTCTAAAGCCAAATTTAAGGGCCGGACGGATAGACTTCGCGTTCCACTTGGATGTTCTGACGAAACCCCGCGGGACCAGTTTGGCCTTTTCGCCTCGCCGACTGCCGGATCTGAAGGCCGCTCTGCTCACGATGAACAACGTTCCCGCGTTGATCGCGGTGGTCGTCGTCGCGGTCTTCGGCATGTTCGCCGACTACCAGTATACACTGGAGCACCGGCTGAGCGAGCGGGCCGACG
>ERZ778022.3352-NODE-3352-length-15190-cov-4.465411_pt1 | contig 15190 bp, 17 predicted proteins | sample MGYA00375752_ERZ778022 | MGnify/ENA primary metagenome ERZ778022 (study PRJEB29350, sample SAMN05389826) | bioreactor metagenome | isolation source: Thiocyanate bioreactor | place: South Africa: University of Cape Town | collected 2014-04-04 ... | reverse complement strand
TCGGTATCGCACGGTATCGCCTCTTCGATCTCGGCCGCTGGGCCTATCGCCTGGCTTTCTACACGCTGGCGATCATGCTGATCGTTGCCGCCGACCTGGCGATCGCCTTTGCGCTCCGGCTGTCGCCGTCCAATTCGCTCGGCGCGGCGGTTCTTCTGGCCGGCTTCGTCTACATCCTGTTTCGCGACCTGGCTCTGCGCCGCATGCTGGCCCAGCGCCAGCCGGAAATCGTCAACCTCTACCGCCAGACCAATGCGGTGGCATTCCAGCCCTCGGCCGCCGGCAAGGAGGAGAACTGGGTCCGTATGATCACCGGACACTTCAATCCGATGGCCAGCGAATTCCTTGGTAAATCGAACGACGGCAGGCCTTGCCTGCTGGAAGAGGGGCTGGGACTCGCCATCCCCGCCTATCCCTGGTCGCGCGCCATGACGCTGCAGCTGGCGGAACGGGGCGGCCGGCTGTTCAACAGGCGCGACCTGGATCTGGTCGAGCAGCTCGCCAGCCTGGTGCAATCCGCCGAAAGCGACCGCCTTTCCTACGAGCAGGGCGTGCTCGAAGAGCGGCGACGCATCGCCATGGACCTGCACGACGATGTCGGCGCCCGGCTGCTGTCCGGGCTCCATGCCCGAAGCGAGGCACATCGGCAGGAATCGATCATGGATGCGCTGTCGGATATCCGGCAGATTTCCAGCGGGCTGATCGGCCGCGACGTCGTGCTGTCGGAACTCATAGGACACCTGCGCCACGAAACGCGCAACCGCGCCGAAATGCACGGTTTCACCCTGGACTGGCCGCTGACCCCCGCCGACGATTCGCAGCGCATCCTTCCCTACCAGGTCCATCGCAATTTTAACGCGGCGCATCGCGAGGCGCTGTCGAATGCGCTGAAACACGGCCTGCCCGGCAAGATCACCGTGCGGACCGAAGAGAGCGAAGGCCAGCTCATCCACGAGATCAGCAATGCCTCGGGCGATCCGGAAGACGCCGCACCCCACCGCGAGGGACGCCGGCTCGGATCCGGCAACATCCGGCTTCGGGCAACCAGGCTCAACGGCAGCGCCGAGACGGAATGGCGCGATGGCCGCTTCATGCTGCGGCTGGTTCTGCCACTCGCACCGACGGGCGCAGGAGAATAACATGGACGTGGTATCGGCTCGCAACGTCATCGTCGTCGAAGACAACCGGGAAACACGCCAGTGGATCTGCGAGACGCTGCGTCATCATTTCGATCGCGCCAACCCTCTGCCCGCCGCCAATTGCGAGGAGGCCGAAGCCATTCTGGACGATGCCGAGGCGCATGGGCACAAGATCGACCTGGCGCTGGTCGACATCAATTTGCCGGACGGCAGCGGCATCGCCATCATCCAGCGGATCGCCCGCAGCTTTCCGGAAACGCTGCCCGTCGTGGTGACGATTTTCGAGGATGACGCGACGCTGTTCAACGCGCTGGCCGCGGGTGCCCGCGGTTATGTCCTCAAGGGGGTGAAAACCGAAAGCCTGGTGGAGCAGATCCGGCGCATCGAACACGGCGAACCGCCGATCTCGCCGCAGATCGCCCACCGCATCCTTGCCTATTTCCGCGGAAAGTTGCCGCATGCGCCGGTGCAGGATGCAACCGACAACACCGACCGGCTGACGCAGAGGGAAATGGAAATCCTGCGCCTGCTCGGCAAGGGCCTGACCGCCATGGACATCAGCGTCGCGCTCGGCATTTCCCGCAATACCTGTACCACCCACATCAAGGCGATCTATCGCAAGCTCGGCATCTCCACCCGGGCCGAGGCGGCGCTGGAGGCGAACCGCCGCGGCCTTGTCTAAGGCATGTCGCGACACGCTTTGAGCAATGCCGGCAAGGTGTGCGACGATGCCGGCGGGCAAGGTTCTGGCGAACAGGCGATTTTTGCCGTATTGTCGGTCGTTTACCGCACCGCAAACGGAGTCCGATATTGAGCGTTGCCTTCGTCAAGGAAGAGAGTGCCGAAGCTGCTTCCGAAACCCTTCTGCCCGACCGCCCCGTCTCGCCCCATCCCAACCTGGTGACCCGGGCGGGGCTGCAGGCGCTGGAGCAGCAATTGCGGCTGGCGCGCGAAGCCTATGATGCGGCCGGTTCGATCGAGGACGTCAACGAGCGGCGGCGGCAGGCGGCAGGCCCCCTCAGGGACCTGCGATATCTTGCCGAGCGCGTCCGCACCGCCCAGGTCATGCCCGATCCGGCATCCGCCGAGGTCGTCGCCTTCGCGAGCACGGTGACCTTCCACCGGGACGACGGACGGGTGCAGACCTACCGTATCGTCGGCGAGGACGAAGCCGATCCGAAAGCCGGCTCGATTTCCCACGTGTCGCCGGTGGCGAGGCTGCTGATGGGCAAGGCCGTCGGGGATGTGGTCACTGTCGGCAACCAGGAACTCGAAATCGTCGCCATCGCCTGATCGCATCCTCGTGCTCAAGCCGGCAGCAACGCGGATTAAAACGCGGCCCCGGCAATTGGCGGATTGAGGCGGCCGGCAACACAGGCTATCCACGGCGTTGAGAAAATGCACCAGCCACCAACGAAGGCTCCCTGCCGCATGAATCCAGACTTCCTCGTCACCCATTCCGGTGGTTTCCACGCCGACGAACTCCTGTCCAGCGTCGTCCTGACCCGGCTTTTCCCGCAGGCCCGGCTGGTCCGCAGCCGCGCGCCGGAATGGATCACCCCCGGCGCGGACCGGATCATCTATGACGTCGGCGGCGCCTATGATGCCGAAGGCGGGATTTTCGATCACCATCAGCGCGGCGCGCCGGTGCGCGAGGATGGCCAGCCCTACAGTTCCTTCGGGCTGATCTGGAAACATTACGGCCGCGATTACCTCCTGGCCCTTGGCGTGCCGGAGGCGCATGCCGAAACGATCCATGCATCCTTCGATGCCAAATTCGTGCTGCCGGTCGACCTGATGGACAACGGCGCGCTCAATCCCTCCGTTGCCGGCCCGCTGGCCGACCTGACGTTTCCGGCGCTGATCGAAACGCTGAAGCCCGTCTTCGACGACAACGAGCCGGGTGCGGACGACCGCGCCTTCCAGGCGGCGCTGTCGATCGCGCGCAGCTTCGTGGAGGCGGGCCTGGCGCAGAGCGCCGCGAAATTGCGGGCGGAAGGCCTTGTCTTCCGCGCCATCGAGGCGGCCGGCCCGTCGCATGTCGTCGAATTGCCGATGGGCATGCCGTTCCGCGCCGCCATCGTCAAGGCCGGCGCCGACCATCTGCTGTTCGTCGTCCATCCGCGCGACAAGGACTGGTGCCTGACCGGGATCCGCCGCGCCGACGAGGGGTTCGAGCTGCGCGCCGACCTGCCGGCGGCCTGGGCGGGGCTGAGCAATGGCGAGCTGGAGGCGGTTTGCGGCGTCGAAGGTGCAAGCTTCTGTCACAAGGGCCTGTTCATCGCTGCCGCCAAGACCCGCGAGGCGGCGCTGGCGATGGCCGACCTGGCCGTCCGGGAGGCGCTGGCGGCGGCCGCCTGACCGCCCCGCCACCATCACAGCCGCTTCCTGGCCCTTGAATGACGCGCAGGAGTTCTTAAGTGAAGCTTACCGAGGCTTCATGAGCTCGGCACGTCACAATGACTTTGAAAGTAGGTGGCCAATATGGAAAGCAGACAGATAACCATCCGAGACCTCAGCGTCGCCGAACGCCAGGAAATCTTCGTCACCATTGCCCAGACCCTGGAAGGCAACGCCCGCGAAGCCTTCGTCGAAGGCGACAAGCAGTTTGCCCAGCTCTCCAACAACATGGCGGAAGCGATCCGCATCAATGTCGACGAGCTGTCGCGCAACGATCCCGATACGGCCGAACGCGTGCTGCAGCAGGCAGCCGCCATCATCTCCAAATTCAAGGCCGGACATCCCCACCAGATGCCGAGCACGGCAATCCACTGACAGTGGCCTGACGGCGGAACGGGCAACGGCCTGTTTCCCGGATGCCGGCGGGAGGCGTCAGCGGCTCTCCACCATCTGGCTGAGATAGGTGGGATCGAACTGCGCCAGCGCCGTCAGCCGCGGCCAGTCGAGAATGGTGATGGTCTGGTTGACCCAGGTCAGCAGGCCGTCACGGCGCAGCGGCTGCAGCGTCTTGTTGAGATGCACCACCGAGATGCCGAGCACATCGGCCAGTTCCACCTGCGTCAGCGGAAAATGGAAGCTGAAATCCACCGTCTTCTTCACCGCTTTCAACCGCACGTAAAGCTCGCAGACCAGATGGGCGAGATGCGCCTTCTTCGAGCGCCGCCCCATCGCCACGATCCATTCACGGTGGATGGCCCCGTCGATCAGCGTGTCCAGCCATAAAAGCCGCGACAGATGCGGCTGGGTTTCGGTGATGTCTTTCAGATAGGTGTGATCGGCAAAGCCGACGTGACAGGCCGACAGCGCGATGATGCCGTGATCCATGGTTTTCAGCAGGAAGGCATGCAGGTCCATGAAATCGCCGGCGACATGCAGCGCCGTGATCTGCCGCGTGCCATCCGCCATGAATTTGTAGCGCGCGGCAAATCCCTCCAGCAGCACGGCGCTCTGAGTGGGTCGCGATCCCTCGCTGACGATATCCTCGTCGACGAGAAAAAACCGGTCTCGCGTCACGATTTGCCTGAGGGTTGTCTGTTCCGCTTTTGTCAGTATGTCGCGGTTCGACAGATTCAATAACAGCGACTCAATCAAAGTATGCCCCGCCAATAGTATATGGCGGTCGGTAATGCATGTGGAGCAGCCGCACATTTAACTTTTACAAGTCGTGGCGCGATTCATCGATATTTATGAAGCCATCCGGCGGCGGCCGGGTGCGTCGGCGACGGTGATTTTCGCCCTGGCCGCGATTCCGCTTGGCGCAATTATGCAGTAGGGTCACGGCCTGTTTCTGGTCGCGGATGCTTTTCATGACACTTTCCGGCAAGCGTATCCTTCTCATCATCTCCGGCGGCATTGCCGCCTACAAGAGCCTCGACCTGATCCGTCGCCTGCGCGAACGGGGTGCCGGCGTTCGTCCGCTGATGACGGCCGGCGCGCAGCAGTTCGTCACGCCGCTTGCCGTCGGCGCGCTCGCTGCCGATCACGTCTTCACCGACCTGTTTTCCCGCGAGGACGAGCAGGATGTCGGCCATATCCGGCTGGCGCGTGACTGCGACCTGATCCTGGTGGCGCCTGCCACCGCCGACCTGATGGCGAAGATGGCCAACGGCCTGGCCGACGATCTCGCCTCCACCGTACTGCTTGCCGCCGCAAAACCCGTGCTGGTCGCCCCCGCGATGAACCCGGTGATGTGGGCGGCTCCCGCCACCCGCCGCAATGTCGCGACACTGAAGGGCGACGGCATCCGCTTCATCGGCCCCGCCGCCGGCGAGATGGCCGAAAGCGGCGAAGCCGGTATCGGCCGCATGGCGGAACCGCTCGACATCGTCGCCGCCGCGGAACGCCTGCTTGACGACGGTCCGAAGCCGCTTGCCGGCCGCACGGCGATCGTGACATCAGGACCGACGCATGAGCCAATCGATCCGGTGCGCTACATCGCCAACCGCTCCTCCGGCCGCCAGGGCCATGCGATTGCCGCAGCCCTTGCAGCCCTCGGCGCCGATGTCACTCTCGTGTCCGGCCCGGTGACCATTCCCGATCCTGCCGGCGTCACCACCATTCATGTGGAGCGGGCTGAGGAGATGCGTGATGCCGTGGTCTCGCGCCTGCCCGCAGATATCGCCGTGATGGTCGCCGCCGTCGCCGACTGGCGGGTGGCCGCGGCCTCCGGCCAGAAGATCAAGAAGCAGCCCGGCGAAGCGCCGCCGCCGCTGATGCTGACCGAAAACCCGGATATCCTGAAAACCGTCGGCCATCACGGGCAGCGCCCGCGCCTCGTCGTCGGCTTTGCGGCGGAGACGCAGAGCGTCGAGGAAAACGGCCGGGCGAAGCTCACGCGCAAGGGCGCCGACATGATCGTCGCCAACGACGTCTCGCCGGAAACCGGCATCATGGGCGGCACACGCAACCGGGTGAAGATCATCGCCCGCGACGGCGTGTCCGACTGGCCCGACATGGGCAAGGACGAGGTGGCGGAAAAGCTGGCGTTGCTGATCGCCGAAAAGCTCAAGGCGACGGGAGACAAGGCATGAGCCTGTTTTCGCAATCAGGCTTTGATTCGACGCTGGCGCCCATCCCCGGCGTCACCTTCGTCGAGCAGTGGGAATCGCATGTCGCCAAGGTCGGCGAAAAGGTGTTTGCCGTGCTGCGGCCGGACGAGCGCCTCGTCGTCAAGGTCAGCGAGGAAAGCTTCGAGATCCTGACGGCGATGGAGGGCATCGACCAGGCGCCCTATTTCGCCAAGCGCAAATGGGTGACCATCGACAAGGCTTCGCCGCTCGTCGAGGACGATGTGCTGCATTATCTGCACCGCTCCTACGATCTCGTTGCCGAAGGGCTGACGAAAAAGCTGCGGGCGGAACTGGGCATCGTGCCGCTCAGTTAAATCAACCCGAGGACGCCGTCGAAGCCTCGATCTGGTCGGCGGGTTTGAACAGCGCTGTTTCCAGCCCGTTTTCGCTGACGATCACGGCGCTGCCGTCGGGAATCTCGACCCAGGTGTCGGCCTCGTCGTTCAACGGCTCCGACACCAGGCAATAACCGCCACCCTGGCCGATTGGCGCGGCATAGAGCGTCGGGGCCTTGAAATCCGTGGCGTAGCGCACGGCATAGAGCGCTTTTCCGTCAGAGAACGCAGCGGTGAAGCGCACCAACGCATCGCCGGTGAGGTGGCGCGACAGGCGCTCGACGAAAGCCAGCGTTTCCGAGATGGCGCCGAGCGGATTGTCGCGCAGGCCGAACTGCATGGCAAGCAGGAAGATCAGTTCCGAATCGGTCGAGCCGAAGCGGGCATTGAACAGTTCGTCGCTGAGCATGGTCTCCATCGGCCGGCGCAGGCGGTCGAAATCCGCGATCTGGCCGTTATGCATGAAGCACCAGTTTTCATGGATGAAGGGATGGCAGTTGTCGCGGCGCGTGCCGCCATTGGTGGCGGCACGGACATGGGCGAGGAACAGCGGCGAGCGAATCTGCCGCGCGATGCTTTTCAGATTGCAATCCGACCAGGCCGGCAGGATATCGCGATAACGGCCGGGATCGGGCCGGTCGCCATACCAGGCGACTCCGAAGCCATCGCCATTGGTCGCCGTCTTGGCGCGCGTGGCGCAGTGTGATTGCTCGATCAGCGAATGCGCAGGTGAGGAGACCAGTTCCTCAAGATAGATGGGGTCTCCCCGATAGGCGGCCCAACGGCACATGAATCACTCCGATCGATACGGCGACTTGCCTGTTCCGGCACAATCCGACACCCAGACCGCCATCGGCGATTGCGCGAATTGCCCCTCGTCAGTTTTGACCGATTTGGTCAATGCTTGATTAACTGCGTTTCATGAATGACAAAATCATGGCAGCGAAGCCAGCTTTATGCGTTCACTCTTTCATGTCGCTCGATGACAGAGCGTGAACACGAACGGAAAAGACACGTCATGCACGAAAAGTCCCCCGCACTCGAATTCGCCACCGAGATCGCCGTGACCATCGCCGAGCCTCTTGTCATCGGCGAGATCGGCGGCGGCATACGCGAAATCATTCCGATCACCGGCGGCACGATGCGCGGGCCCTTGCTCAACGGCGAGGTGCTGCCCGGCGGCGCCGACTGGTGCCTGACGCGGCCGGACGGCGTTAGCGAGGTCTGGGCGCGCTACACGTTGCGCACCGATGACGGCGTGCTGATCTCGATCGTCAATGCCGGCACCTGCCGCGCCAATGCGCATGGCGATTTCGAGGGCCAGACGGCGCCGCAATTCGAGGTGGCGGACGGCCCCTATGCCTTCCTGCGCGAGGCGCGATTCGTCGGAAAACTGCTGACCGATGCCGGCGGCACGCTCGCCCGTGTCACCCTTTATCGCGTGCCCACACTTTAGCCTTAACTGCACGCGGGCGGAAAAGCGGCGGCCGTGCCCTTGCCTTCGCCGCCGCCTCCCCCATCTTGTCCCATATGGCCTGTTCCCCAGCCATATGGCGGCGGCCCCTTGCCGGCCGCCCTGCCCTAGCGTTTCGCGCATGCCTGCCGGCTCCCGCCGGCCTATCCGCTGTCGTGCGAAAGACGATATCTCTTTGTTTCTACGCATCTCCGGAGGGAAAACCGGTTTCCACTTTTCCTGGAAATGCTTCAGACTGAAAGGAATTCTTGATGAGCCGACTGATCGTCGTTTCCAATCGCGTTCCCGTGCCCGACGGCACCGGTGCGGCGCCGGCCGGCGGGCTGGCGGTGGCGCTGCAGGCGGCGCTGGAAGAACGCGGCGGCCTTTGGCTCGGCTGGTCCGGCAAGACGAACGAGGAAGCCGAGACGTCCGACCTGACGGTGATCGACGCCGGTCCGGTCACCTATGCGCTGACGGATCTCACCGCCAACGACGTCGATGAATATTACTTCGGCTTTGCCAACCGGGTGCTCTGGCCGATCTGCCATTACCGGCTCGATCTCGCCGAATACGGCCGCAAGGAGATGGCCGGCTATTTCCGCGTCAACCGCTTCTTCGCCGAGCGCCTGGCGCCGCTGGTCCGGCCGGACGACATCATCTGGATCCATGATTATCACCTGATCCCGCTGGCAACGGAATTGCGGCATATGGGCCTGACCAACCGCATCGGATTTTTCCTGCATATCCCCTGGCCGCCTGCCGACGTCCTCTTCACCATGCCGGTCTATGACCAGATCATGCGTGGGCTTGCGCAATACGATCTCCTCGGCTTCCAGACCGATCACGACCTGGAGAATTTCGCCGGCTGCCTGCGACGCATGGGACTTGGCGACACGACGGACGGTTTTCAATTCCATGCGCAGGGACGCTCGTTTCGCGGCGGGGCCTATGGCATCGGCATCGAGACAGCCGCGTTTGCCGAATTCGCTCGCAATGCCGAGGCCAACCCGACGGTGCAGAAGACCCGCCGCAGCGTCGAGAACCGCGACCTGATCATCGGCGTCGACCGGCTCGATTATTCCAAGGGCCTCACCCAGCGCATCGATGCCTTCGAGCGTTTCCTGGCGATGAACCCGCAGGCCCAAAACCGCGTCACCTTCCTGCAGATCACTCCGAAAAGCCGCTCGGAGGTGCCGGAATACGAGGCGATGCAGCGGCAGGTGGCCGAGCAGGCGGGCCGCGTCAACGGCGCGATCGGCACGGTCGACTGGGTGCCGATCCGCTATATCAACCGCTCCATCGCCAGGCCGGTGCTGGCCGGGCTCTATCGCATCGCCCGTGTCGGGCTGGTCACGCCGCTTCGCGACGGCATGAACTTGGTCGCCAAGGAATATGTGGCGGCGCAGGACGGCGAGGATCCGGGCGTGCTGGTGCTGTCGCGTTTTGCCGGCGCGGCCCGGGAGCTGAACGGGGCGCTGCTGGTCAACCCTTATGATGTGGACGGCACGGCGCATGCGCTGGCGCGGGCGCTGACCATGTCACGCGAGGAGCGCCGCGACCGTTGGCGGCAGATGATGGACGTGATGCTGACCAACGACGTCTCCCATTGGTGCCGCAGTTTTCTGGCCGATCTGACGGCTTGAACGTCACTCGCCCCAGGGCCAGCCGTATTGCGGCTGGCCGGGGATCCAGCCGCGGCGCGGGGCACGGTCGCTTTCCACCGTCCAGCCGTCGCGCGAGCAGCTGTAGATGATCGCCGAGCCGGCGCGGCGGTCGTAAAAATCCCGCCGCCCCATTAGCCGCTCTTCGGTCTCGCTGCTGCAATCATAACCGTCCCCAGGACTTTTCAGCGTCGTCCTGGGCTGGTGGACGCCCGGCAGGTCGCGGTAGGGGCTGGCCTGCTCGATGGCGCCGGCGCTGAAATCCGTCGCCGCCGCCGGGAAAGCGACCATCAGCATCAGGGGCGCGAGGAAAGCAAGGCGGTTCATGGGGCATCGTCCGAAATCATGTCTGTCGCCTGTATATAGGATGCCGGCCGGCGACCCAAAACGCACAGTCGCGTGATCATGTGGTTACAACTGCGGACGGCGATAGGCGGTCGGCTGGGCATAGAGCCAGCCGATACGCTCGACGGCTGCGTCGAAGTTTTCGCGCGCGACCGTCATGGTGTGGCCGTTGGCATGCAGCAGCGTTTCCGCATCCTCCATCAGCCCGACATGGCCCTTCCAGAAGACGAGATCGCCGCGCCGCAGCGCCGCCCGGTCGATTTCCTGCGTGAAAAAGGCGTGCTGCATGTCGGAATCGCGCGGGATCGCCCGGCCGGTCATCGCCATGGCCATCTGCACCAAGCCGGAGCAATCGATGCCGAAGCCGGAACGGCCGCCCCAGAGATAGGGCGTTTCCAGGAAACGCACGGCGATCTCCAGCGGATCGTTGGACGGAAACTGTCCTATGGGCAGGCAATGAGAAGCTATAACGGCGCCGCCTTCGGCGAGCAGAACATAGCGCGTGCCGCGCGTTTCCGCCTCGCCAGAGATGGTGAGCCGGCTCCCCATCGAAATCGCCCGTCCGCCGGGCAGGCGCAGGTCGGGGCCGGGATAGATGAAGGTCCTGGCGGCCACGACGTGATGCGTGGGGGCAAGCGGCGCGGACAGCACCGCCTCCGGCAGATAGCCGACATAACCATCAGCCGCCGCCTTGACCCAGGCCCAGCCTTCCTTGCGGTCGAAGACGCTAACGGTCTCCCCCAACAACAGCTCGGTATCGATGCCGGCGCTTTCCTCGGGGCGCGGGCGCAGCGGGACGGTTGGCGCGGCAATCCGCGCCTGCTCGCCCAGCGCGAAACGCCCGGCCTCGACCCGGCCCTCCAGCGCCGCTTCGGCGAGATCGTTGCGATAGGCGAAGAGGCGTCTGTCCAGCATGGTCTTTGTCCGTCTGTTACCGCAGGCTGCGGCGGATGTGGTGGTAGAGCGCGCGGATCGCCTGTGCCTCGCCGCCGACCGGCGAATGCGGCCGTTCCGCCTGCGCCCAGCCGAAGATGTCGAAATGCACCCAGCTCTTTGTACGGGTCACGAAACGCTTGAGGAACAGCGCCGCCGTGATCGACCCCGCCATGCCGCCGGCCGGCGCATTGGTCAGATCTGCAATGCGGGCGGAGACGTCCTTGTCATACCCCATGTAGAGCGGCATGCGCCACATCGGATCGTCGGTCTCCAGGCTTGCCTCGTGCAGATCCTCGGCCAGGGGATCGTCGTCGGTGAAGAAGGGTGGCAGGTCGGGGCCGAGCGCCACGCGCGCCGCGCCGGTCAATGTCGCCATGTCGACCAGCAGATCGTTTTCCTCCTCGTCGGCATAGGCCAGCGCATCGGCGAGAATGAGGCGTCCCTCGGCATCGGTATTGTCGATCTGCACCGTCAGGCCCTTGCGGCTGCGATAGATGTCGCCCGGGCGGAAGGCATTGGCCGAGATCGAGTTTTCGACCACGGGGATGATGACACGCAGATCGACCTTCAGCTTGGCGTCCATGATCATCAACGCCAGGCCCATGACGTTGGCGGCCCCACCCATGTCCTTCTTCATCAAGAGCATGGAGGCGGCAGGCTTGATGTCGAGGCCGCCGGTATCGAAGCAGACGCCCTTGCCGACCAGCGTGATGCGCTTGTGGCCCTTCTTGCCCCAGCGCAGCTCTAGGAGGCGCGGCGCATCCGCGCTGGCGCGGCCGACGGTATGCACCAGCGGGAAATTGCGCTCCAGCAGTTCGGCGCCGGTGATGACGCTGGTCTCGGCGCCGTAATGGGCGGCGAGCGCCCGGAAGGCGGCTTCGAGCTGGGCCGGGCCCATGTCGTTGGTGGGCGTATTGATCAGGTCGCGGGCGAGGAAGACGCCGGCGAGCTGCCGCTTGATGTCGGTGGCGTCGGCATCCTGCGGAATCAGCAAGGTCGGCCCGGCCGGCTTCTCGGCCTTGTAGCGGTCGAAGCGATAGCTGCCGAGGCCGAAACCAAGCGACAGGCGGTTGGCGGTCAGCGGCGCGGTTTCGATGTGCCATTCTCCGGCCGGCAGGCTGCGCGCCAGCTTGCCGGTGAGAAAGGGTGATTCGGAGGGGTTCCTGCCGAGTCCGAACAGCGCGCCGCCGAGATGGCCGTCGCTGGTGGGAATGAGCAGCAACGAGCCGGCATCCGCCTTGTAGCCGGACTTGTGGGCCCAATCGAGCGCCACGGGATCGATGGTCCCGGTCTCGATATGGGCCGGCGTGACCGCGAAGATCGGCAGGGTCTTGCCCGCCTTGGCCGCGAACGGAGAGGGTCTTTCGGTATATTGATAGGGAGCCATGGTCACCTTCGGGGCAGTCGCTGGAATCGGTCCATTAACACTCTGTTAGGGTTAACAGATTATTGCTGGAACGAAGGTTGCGTCACCGGATTCGCCCGGACGGCGCGAAATCAGCAGGATAAAGCGGCATGGAACTCCCCTTCTTGACCGGCGGCAAGACCCGCACCATCCTTTTTCGCTCCACGACGGCCGCGCTGATGGCGTTTGCGCTGACGGCATGCAATTCCACGCCCAGGGACCGGCTGACCACGGGTTCGGTTCCGATCGCCGGCAAGCCGGTCGAACAGATGAGCGCGCCGGAGCTCACCCGCGCCGCCGAGAGCGTCGGCCAGCGATACGACAAGAATCCGAAGGACAAGTCCGTCGGCATGACCTATGCCAACATCCTGCGCATGAGCGGCAAGAACGGCCAGGCGCTGTCGGTGATGCAACAGGTGGCGATCGCCAATCCGACCGACCGCGAGGTGCTGGCCGCCTACGGCAAGGCGCAGGCTGCCGCCGGCCAGCTCGAACAGGCGCTCGGCACCATCGGGCGGGCGCAAACGCCTGATCGCCCCGACTGGCGGCTGAAATCGGCCGAAGGCGCGATCCTCGACCAGCTCGGCCGCTCCAACGAGGCGCGCGCCCGCTACCGCGATGCGCTCGACACCCAGCCGAACGAACCCTCGGTGCTGTCCAATCTCGGCATGTCCTATGTGCTGACCGGCGACCTGCGCACCGCCGAAACCTATCTGCGCCAGGCCTCGCAGCAGCCGGGCGCCGACAGCCGCGTGCGCCAGAACCTCGCCCTCGTCGTCGGCCTGCAGGGCCGTTTCGACGAGGCCGAACAGATCGCGCGTCGCGAACTTTCGCCACAGCAGGCCGATGCCAACGTCGCCTATCTGCGCGGCATGCTTTCCCAGCAGAACGCCTGGGCCAAGCTCGCCGCCAAGGACGGCAAGGCGTTGGACAACGGCACCAACTGATCCCCTCATCCAGGGCGTACAATTCGCAGAGTCAGTTTCTCTGCAGGGCGAGATGCGCACCCAGCCCGACAAGGATAGTGCCGCCGGCCCGCTGCACCAGTCTCTGCGCCATGCTGGATTGCTTCAGCCTCTCGACGACCAGCCCCGCAAGCAGGACGCTGACAATGTCGGCGAAGGTGAAGACGGCATTTACCATCGTCCCGAGAACGGCGAACTGGATCCAGAGAGGAAAGCCGGCGGCGCCATCGACGAACTGAGGCAGGAAGGCCATGAAAAAGATCGCGGTTTTCGGGTTCAATACTTCGACCGCGATGCTTTCGAGGAATGCTTTGCGCGGCGACTTGCCCGCTCCGGCGGCCAACCCGTCCACACGCGTATCCCGCGTCCTGAAAAGCGACACGCCGAGTCAGATCAGATAAACGGCACCTGCCAGCTTGACCAACATGTAGGCCACGGGGATGGCATGGAAGAGGACGGACAATCCCGCCGCAGCCGCGACGATGTGGCCATAGGCGCCGATATGAATACCGAGGACGGCCATCAACCCGGCCTTGCGCCCTCCCACCATCGTCCGGGCTGCCGCATAGAGCATCGCCGGGCCTGGAATGAAGGCAAAAACGGCGGTCGTCACCACGAATGCAAGCAGGATATCAGCCGTTGGCACTCATCCACTCCCTCTTTGAGTTGAGAGCGACGTTATAGCATCCCGCAGCAAAACTCGCGCATAAAGTGAGAGCCCTGCGATACAGGTTCCTAGAGCATTTCCGGTGCCGGCCTCAGAAACTGTCGGCGACCTGAATGCCGGCCGGACCGAGAATGACGGCGATGAGGACCGGCAGGAAGAACAGGATCATCGGCACGGTCAGCTTCGGCGGCAGCGCGGCGGCCTTCTTTTCGGCTTCGTTCATACGCTCGTCGCGGCTTTCCTGGGCGAGAACGCGCAGCGCCTGGGCGACGGGCGTGCCGTAGCGGTCGGCCTGGATCAGGGCCTGGGTCACATTCTTGACCTGATCGAGCTGGGTGCGGTTGGCGAGGTTTTCCAGCGCTTGGCGGCGATCGGGCAGGAAGGACAGTTCCGCCATGGTCAGCACCATTTCCTCGGCGAGCGGCGGCGATTGTTCGGCCATTTCCTCCGAGACACGGCGCATCGCCGCCTCCATGGAGATACCGGATTCGACGCAGATCAGGATGAGGTCCAGCGCATCCGGCCAGGCGCGCTTGATCGAATGCTGGCGCTTCTGCTTGCGGTTGCGCACATAGAGATTGGGCGCATAGAAGCCGATATAGGCGATGACGGTGGTCGCCAGGATGCGGGTTCCCATCGGCTTTTGCCCGAGATTGCCGAGCACGAAGATCCAGACGATCGCCAGCCCGAGGAACAGGAAGGGCAGCAGGAAACGGCAGAGCAGGAAAACGTTCAGCGCGTTCTGCGAGCGCAGGCCCGCGGCACGCAGATTGTTGACCGTCTGTTCGTCGACCAGCGCCTTGCGCAGGTTGAAGCGCTCGACGAACTGGTGAACCTGCTGGCTCTTCTGCTGGCGCAGCGAACCCTTGCCGACATTGACATTCAGCGCCGCGCGCTCGCGGGCGCGGATCATGTCGCGCTCCAGCGCCACCGTCTTCATGCGCTTGCCGAGATCGCCGCGCTCCAGATAGGGCATGGCCAGCGTATAGAACGAGGCAAACACCGCGATGGCGACAAGCACCGCGATGATCAAGGTCGGGTCGGTCAGTTTGGCGGCAAGCTCCATGGCGGGGATTCCTTCCGGTCAGATATCGAAACTGACCATGTTCTTCATCACGAAGATGCCGATCGACATCCAGATCCCGGAAATGCCGAGGATGAGGTGACCGCGCGGATCGGTGAACAGAATCATGATGTAGGCTCAGGACCTATTAATTTGGATTGAGATTTGATTTACGGTTTCTGGAAGGA
>ERZ778022.3350-NODE-3350-length-15196-cov-4.448055_pt1 | contig 15196 bp, 8 predicted proteins | sample MGYA00375752_ERZ778022 | MGnify/ENA primary metagenome ERZ778022 (study PRJEB29350, sample SAMN05389826) | bioreactor metagenome | isolation source: Thiocyanate bioreactor | place: South Africa: University of Cape Town | collected 2014-04-04 ... | reverse complement strand
TAATCCCATCCTGATTATAGTAGTTTCCACTTAAATAAATCCTGCTTCTATCACTTCCGTTACTTACACTTAATGTATGGCTTGTGATAGGCGCAGACTGTAATATTTTGGCGGGCCAGTCATAGCTTCTCCCATCCCTGATGCTCTGCAATTCAAGTGAGGAGAACAATTGGCGCTCAAAACGCTTATCTGAGGTTGTATCATTTAAAAACATTTTATTGCCGCCCTCATCATAATACGCCAGTCTTCGCAGCAATTCATATTCTTTACCCCCAATAAAATCAAAAGCTTTTACTACTTTTTGCACACCATAATAACCGTGATAATTAATTGAAGCCTTACCCAATCTCGCCCTTTTTGTAGTAATAATAATTACGCCTTCCGATGCTCTCGAACCGTATATTGCCGCAGCAGAGGCATCTTTCAAAACATCTATTGATTCAATATCATCGGGATTCAACTCCCTGATATCGCCGGTAGTGATCACCCCGTCAACAACATATAATGGGCCGTTAGTTACATTAATTGAGTTAATACCGCGAATCAAGGCAATAGTGCCTGCACCGGGCTGATTACCGCCACTTGTTATTTGCAAGCCGGGCACTCTGCCCTGCAGAATCATGTTTACACTTGTCGCAGGCACCTCGCCGATCTGTTCGGTAGAAATACTACTGATTGCGCTCGTTATGTCTTTTCGCTTTTGCGTCCCATATCCAATCACTACTACTTCATCCATTCCTGATACCAACTGAGAGAGGTTCAGGGTAACAGAAGTCTGGGTTTCGCCTATTTCTATTGTTGCGGGAGAGTAGCCTGTGTACGAAACCACCAGCGTTCTTTTACCGATGACGCTGATAGAAAAGTCACCATTTTCATCCGTCAATGTTTCTCCGGCAGACTGCCCTAAAACAGATACAGTTGCATTAGGTAACGGCGCCTGACCGGCGGCATCCAGAACCTTACCGGTAATTATTCGTTGTTGTGCGAATAAACAAACCCCTGCCAGGAGGAGTATTGAGAAAAGCAAAATTTTTTTCATGTTGTCTTTGTGGTTTTTTAGTGTTTTAGTGTTTGGCAAACAGACCAATCACATGGCATTTCAAAATTAGAATTTATCAACTGCCAATAAATAGACAATCTTATTCAATCTATGCAAAATACAATGACGTACACGGCCAAAGTCTTTGCTATTGAAACCGAATTTGTTCCAACTTCACGCTGACGAAATGAAGTTAACTGAATTGTGTGGCGGGGTTTACTAATTATAAACTGCCCGGCATAAAAGGCTATGCCGAAGACATTGCCGACAATGCCACCATTATCAGCCGTTACTACGAACTCTACAGAATAGAACAAGCATTCAGGATATCAAAAAACGATTGGGAAACAAGATCGATTTTTGATTTTAAAGAAGAACCGGTAAAGCCGCAAATGCCGATTTGTTTTATAGCACAGGTGTTGTCAAAATGCATCGAGAACTTCATACAGGTCGCTCCATCAGGCACTTCATTGATAAATGCAAAAAGTAACTGATGTCAGAATCTGCAACCAACAAACCCAAAAGGAAATAAGAATGAGGGCAAAACAAACGCAATCCATTTCCAACCTGGTATCAAAATTGAATTTGTCGGACTAATTCGGACAAGGCAGGAAAAAATAGCGCTTTTAAATTTCATGCCTTTGTTTTTTAAACCTCAAAAGGCATTTAAGTTAAGCAATAAATTCCATACGCAGGTTTTAAACAGAGAGCGTTCATTACCCGATATGGTTGAATTTATTTTACCGGCATAAAATACAGAAAATCCGGGCGGGTGCGTTCCTGGGTTCCTTTTTCATCAATCTTTTTTGTTATAAGCGTTTTGCCTACAACTGTTGATGTGCTGCCGCCCCCATCCAGCATATAGGCGAACTTTACGTGTAGCCCCTGCAGTATCCGCATCAGGTCTTTTGAGGTCATGCCTTCTCCATCAAAACCTCGTCCGCCGCAGCTAAGGAACAACAGGTCAAGATTGCCGAACTGTGCAATCACCTGGCGGGGATGCTTCTGGATGAGGTGTTTGTTAACTACCATCACACTGTCATCCGCATTTACATGATTTACAATTAGGGGAATAAACGCGGTTAAAGCATTTACCGACCCATCCTGCAATATTTCCGTTGCTTTTGTACCCGGACGATAAAAAACCAGTTCATTATTGGCCTTTACTCCAAGTGTGTAAGCACTCGTTTTAATATCCTGTATTATTTTACCGTCAACAATTTGCACACCTGAGGGAGCTTTTGTAGCCGGGGTGGGCCTGCGCTGGGTAGATGCATTAAATGCCAGCATGGCGCCGGCTTTAACTGCCAGTTGCCTTACCGTTTCCCCTGTGTCCTTTTCGGCCAACGCGTGGCGGAGTTGTATGAGCCTGCCCCGTTTATCCTTATGATCAATTTGGGTGAGGAAATAGTAGGTTTGGGAAGCCTCATCGTAGTGCTTTGTGATGGTGTAATTCTTTCCCCGGAGCAGCGTACCAGTATTTATTGCTGTGTGTGATGAAGCGCAGCCTAAAAAGAGCCAGAGAAAAGAGAGTAAGAAAGAAGAATGGATCGCTTTCATATTTTTCAGACCATGATGGTTCACTTATTTTTTAATTACCTGAATACGCACGGGTGTATCTTCTTTAGGAAAAGAACTGCTGTTAATGATAGTCTTTTTACCGTTTTTAAAATATACTTCCAACTGGTAGCCTTTGTCTGCCTTTACAGAAGCAATTTCGTCTGCCAATATACCGTTGCTTTCCAGGTCCGAAGCCTCATAGGTACCGGCGGGTAATAAAACCGATCGCCCGTTTTGGCCACCGGCGCTAAACAGGGTTACGCCCTGAGGTTTTAGATGATAGACCAATGCGGCAGTTTTGTCTGCATAGCGGCCACCAAATACGCGTTGGCTCAGGTTATCAAAATGCGCATCATTTTTAGCTTCATTTATTGAGGTAAGCCCGGCTGAACTTACCCAGTCGGAGTTTGAGACGTAAGATTTTATATCGCTTATCACAGGGTTTATATTCAGGCCCCGCTTATTCCATGTGCCCACTTCACCAGCGATAAACGGAAGGTTAGGGTCGCCCAAATCTTTCCTTAAATCATTCACCAGTTTTTTCAGCCGTGCCGAATACAAAGGGCTTCGTTGTGCAGCGTTATCAGCCTCGCCCTGGTGCCACAGAATGCCTTTTATTTTAGACCCGGCAGGAGCTGCGGCCAAAGCTGCTTTTGCCCTGTCAACAGCTTCTTCATAAAGGTTAAAATCGCTGGGCGCGTTGTATTCCGGGTCTCCCTGAAAACCTTTTTGCCACCATTCTATTCTGGTTGCGCCTCTGGCATTGCTAACAATCGCTATGTCGCGGCCTGTATATGCGGCTATCTTACGCCCGAAAGTATAGGCAGGGCCAAACAACACAGTTGGGATTCTCTTTACTGTTGAGTAGCGATTCATTCCGTTTTTGGGCAGGTTTCGGGCAGGTTCCCATTGATCTTTATCGTTAAAAAGCCAAACATTTTTTAAAGCTATTGTGTCGAGGGCGCCGATGGGCGCAACGCCCTGCATATTAGACTGGCCAATCAATAAGAAAATATCGAGCGCCTTAGCAAGTTGCTGTTTCGGGGCGAGGTTGTTATCCGCCATCACATATAAAAAATTAGGGCGCGGCCTTTCTGCCGTACCTTTTTCGTCAATTTTTTTAGTGATTAGCTGATCTTTAACTACGGTTGAAACACTGCCACCACCATCAAGATTGAAAGCAAACCTCACATTTAATTTTTTAAAAACTCTCATCATATCTTTAGCAGTCATTCCCTCACCGTCAATCCCTCTCCCCCCGGTGCTGAACACCAAAATATCTCCGTTATCAAATTGTGCAATAGCTTGCCTTGGATGTTTAACGATCAGGTTTCCCGCTACCTTAAAAAGCGACTCAGATACCTCCTTGTGATCCAGGATTAAGGGAATAAAAGCAGTCAGTGCGGTTGCGGATCCATCGGCAAGAATGGCTTTTGCCTTTGTTCCGGGAGGGTATGCTACTAATTCATTATTGTCTTTTATGCCCAGGGTATAGGCGTTGGTGGGAAGCTCCTGGATAATTTTTCCGTCGATTATCTGAATTCCAACCGGCTGCCTGGTGCCCGGGGGAGGGTTCTTCAAACCCATTGAAGCGTTAAAGGCAACCTCGGTATTCATTCTTGACGCGAACTGGGTTGCCGATTCTCCTTCAGGCTTATTTGACATACCTAACCTAAGTTTGATCAGTTTACCATCCTGGCCGGTATGTTTAATTCTTGTGAGGTGGTAAGTGGTTTTGGATGTTTCATCATATTCCTTCGTAACCTTAACATTTTCAGAAAAAGTTTGGGACTTGCCGGTTTGTGCTGTGTAGCATCCGGTAGACAAAAACAAAACATACAATACAAAAATCATCTGGTCTTTTATCTGTTTCATCTGTTGTTTCTTATTTATCAAAAAATATTATTGTTTGGCCAATCGCATAAAAAAGTCTCCAACCCGGCTATACATTTCTTTAGTCATTCTATTCAATTCATGCGGATATGTTGTATGAAAATTGTTTTTTTGTCCGTACAGGGTATAGACACTGGCTACTTTATCCATACTACTTTTTAAAGCTTTTATATCTGTATAGTGGTCAGCATCCGGGGCTATCAGCAACACGGGTTTGGGGGCTACTGCTGCAATAATTTCAGCAAAATCTACAGGAGCCTCCTGTGGGCGCTCTGCAAAAAACCCTAATCGAGGAATAAAGCCATGTAAATGCGAATAGGTTCGAATGCTTTCGTATTGTTTATTAGATGTGCGCCAGGGAGAAAATGCGGCTACGGTTGCAACACCCGCCACACGCGAGTCCAAGGCGGCCGTCATCAATGATACGCTTCCTCCGATTGTGTTGCCCAATAAATAGATGTGGTTATTATCCAAATAATCTATATCCTCCACCGCATCTATACAACCGCGAAGGTCTCTGATTATTTTCCCCATTTTTGACCACTGCGGATTCCTTTGATAAAATTTAGTGGCCTCTTCAATTCGGGTTCCAAAACCAAACATATCAATTGCCATAACGGCAAATCCGCGCTTTACCAATTCAGCAAATAAATCTGCCGTGCCATTTCTGCCGTCCTTATCATACCCTTTGGAAAAACCGGTGGAGTAAGCATATTGATGTGAATATAAAATTACAGGAAACCTGCCCCCGGCTGGAGTTTTAAGGTTCCCGCCCGCGTCGGCCGGGCAATATAATACGCCGTCGATCATTTCGCCAATTGATGAATAGGGGCTCAGGTGAATCATTTTTGCTCCTTTTACCTCGGGCCTTGGAATTATATTGGTGATCCAGTCTACTTTAGGGTCATCCCAGGAGCCAACGTTAACGGCTCTTACACCCGCCGGTTCTTCTCCTAAAATCCAATTCAGGTTTGCGTTAATCTTTTCTTTGTCTATATTAAATGCTTTGATGTTTTTATAACTGTTTTGAAGTACTACCGCTTTTATATGATCTGCCTCTGCCTTATCTGTGGCATGTTCTTTTTCCCAACCCGCATAATTATATGGATAAAGCAGAGGATTAACCCATTTTTGAGATACCCGGTTAAAATTTATATCTAAGAAATCGATAGTTTGTTCAATGTCCCTGGTGGTAACAGCATGTTCGCCCATGCGTGTTAATACGCCCACTTTTTCGGGAGCGCCAAAAAAATCGTAAACCTTCTTTACCGAATAGTAGTTTTGTTCATTAGCCCAGGAATTCAGGCCTTTTTCTACCATTGAATAATGGTACAACAGCGGCCTGGGGGCAATTAAAGCACCTAACAGGTTTTGATCAATGGGCAACCTGTCTTCATGCCCAAAGAAAAACCTTAAACGGGGATGAAACCAATGTGCCTGCAATGCCCCCACATAATCAATAGTTTCGCTGGCAAATTGAGGATCTCCGAAACGCCAGGGCGCGTCGCCGCCGGTACTGGAACTATGCGAAACCACGGCAGCTATCCTTGGGTCAAAGGCTGTGGCCCACAATGATTGTTTGCCGTTGCGTGAATGGCCGCCTATAGCAATTTGCTTAGCATTTACCTCGCTCCTCGTCAATAAATAATCAACTACCCGCGATGCTCCCCACGCCCTGCGCATCAACAATGTGAAATCATAATAGGGGTACAGGAATTGGTAAATATCCGTATCATCCTTTAAGTCAGCGCCCGCGTAAACACAACCAATATAACCTCGTTTTACTGCAAGCAATGCCCACTCCCGATGCGTCCACTGTGTCATATACACAGGAAAAGGTCCTTTGCCCTCAGGAATCATCAACTCAACAGTCATTGTAGCTTTATACCCGGGCCCAAACTTTAGTCTGAGCATTTGTACTCTTGCTTTTCGTTCTGTTTTGTCCGATAAAATTTCTACTTTAATATCTTTTGGTGCAGGCGGTGCATAACCCGATATCCAATGCTGGTATTCCGATTTAATCCACTCGCATTTTTCCTTCCATTGCTCTTTGGTTGTTATCGGGATGTCTTTACCGTTTTTAGTCAAAACCAATGGTTCGGGCAGCAGGGGGGTGGAAGGCATACTTTCAAAATCCGGCGGCAGCTCCCCTGTTCTTTTCAGCCAATCAGCATAAGTACTGTCCTGAACGGATATTCGCCTGGTATTTTTTTGAATACGCTGCTTTATATTGAATTGAAGCGCGTCTTTCAGGTATTGTTTCTGTCGCTCGATTTTAGTCTGTGAAAAAACAGTTGTACTGAAGAACAGTAAATAAATCAGGCATAAAGACAGCGCCTTATTTATAAATTCGGCGTTAACGTTCATAGCATATTCTTTTTTCTCTGCGTCATTATTCCCTTTGGTCGAAAAATCAGGTAAAGCATTAAACAATCCCATATCAAATCTTATTCTTAGTTATATTTTGGGCTCCCAGCCGGGTTGGTATTCTCTGCGCCAATATTTTAAAGCTTCGGCATTATTGAGGATATGCCCGTTTGAAGGATCTATTTGCAGCGTACTTCCGGTACGTTGGGCAATATTCCCTAACTGTACCAACAGGGTACTTTGATGACCACTTAAAATATCCGATTTTAAGGCGGCGCCTTCTTTAATAGCGCTAAAGAAGTTTTGAATATGAAAAGCATCCAACACCTGAGAAGGGCTGGTTAAACTTGAAGCTTCAATAGTAATATTATTTTTTACCTGTTTTATCACTTTATCATCCAGGTCGTAAATGGTATAGCTGTTGCCTCCGTCAATTTGTAATGAGCCTTTTTCGGCATAGAAAACGACGCCTGTATTGTCGCCTTCAGAATCGCGGCCATTGCAACTGCGCCCTTCCCAGGTAATCATTGCTTTATTGGCAAACTCAATACCTATGGTTTGTGTATCGGGAGTTTCCCAATCATCTTTATACCGGAAGCGGCCGCCAACAGATGTAACCCTGGTAGGATAGTCTACTCCTAATCCCCATCTGGCAAGGTCTACCATGTGGGTGCCGTTATTGAGGGCTTCGCCTGTTCCCCATTTCCAGAACCAATGCCAGTTATAATGCAGGATGTTATCCTTATAAGCCTGCCTTGGCGCCGGGCCTTGCCATAAATCGAAATTTAACCATTGCGGAACGGCGGTTTGGTTGCCAACACCTATTGACGCCCTGTTATTGGTATACCATGTTTTTGCAAAATACGGGCGCCCAATAATTCCGGAATGTAATTCTTTAATACCGGCGGCAACATTTGGCCACGAACGGCGCTGGTTACCCATCTGTATTACATTTTTATATTTTTTTGCTGTCGCAAGCAAAATTTCGCCCTCATTGGGGTTATGGCTGGCCGGCTTCTCTAAATAAACATGTTTACCCGCCTGAGATGCCATAATTGCTGCGGGGGCATGCCAATGATCGGGAGCGGCAATAACCAAAGCATCCACATCCTTGTACTGAAGCGCTTTTCTGAAATCGGGTTCCGCTTTGGGACGTTTTTTTTGGTTTTTTTCTACTATACCGATGCATTTATCAGCCGCCCGGGAATCGACATCACATACATAATTTATTTCACAATTTGGTTGCAGGGAAAAGTTTTTTGCCAGTGCCAAGCCGCGGGCGTTCACTCCCATCATGGCTACTCGTACCTTCTCGTTAGCGCCTATAATACCGGCATAACTTTTAGCACTAAACCCCGGAAGAATGCCTCCCAAAGAAACCGCAGCAGTGCCTGTTAATGCTGTTTTAATAAAATATCTTCTGGTTTTTTCGTTTGTACTCATTTTAAAAATATGTTGTTTAAATTATCGTTACATTGTTAACTATGGCACCGAAATAGCCGCAGATATTGCCCAATCTTCTGTTGGATCTGCAAAATTAGCTTTCTTTAAATTGCCCCTGAAGATTACCTGAGTGTTAAAAGCAACTGTACGTCCCGGTTCCTGTGTACCTTTATGATAGAGTGTTAAGGGTTCGCGTTTTACAAAGTGCAATGTATCGCTACTATTTGTTTGCGATACCTGAAAGTTCCTGACTTTCCACGTAACGTATCTCTTTTCTGTGGTTTGTGACGGGGTTTCATATTTAAATGCAATATGAAACGGCTTACCTTTTTGTACCAGGTCAGAAATATCTGCACCCGTTGATAAAAGTTCATCGGTGGCTGTTACCGGAGATAGTGTAAACATGTCGGTAATATTCTGCCATTTTGCTTTCCTGATCGCTTTATCGGTATAATCCCCGCTAAAATTGGTTGATATCAATACAGAGAGCTGGTTCTTTTGCTCAATGGTTCCGTTCCCTATTTTTGCGTGAGTCTGAAACGACATCATCAAAGGATCGCTGTTTTCTGTTTTGCCACTATTTTGGGCACTTGCCGGTGTGTAAGCAAATACACAAAAAAACAGGATCACTGGCAGCATTCGAGAATAATATTTCGTTTTCATTTTTGTTCATTTTTATATTTAATTCTTACAGCCTTACGGCATTCTTTTCATTGCGAACTTTTTGAACGAGTGGTAATATGTCCCGTTCTATACTTCCTGCTTTTCCGCGCAAATCATAATTTGTAACAGCTCAATTTTGTCTTTATCAATCCGATTTATACATGACCGAATTTATTAGAAATGTTCTCATGTATTGCTACTTCACATAAATCACACTTCTTACTGACCGCTGCACGCCACCGCTCGGAACATTAACAAGGCCGCCGGTACCACGGTCCTTTAAAAACATGGTGGTTGACCCCCCGCCATCAAAATTCATGGCATTGAAAGCTCCGAGGGCTTGTAGTATCTTGGCCAGCTGCGGGGTAGACACGCCTGTAGAGCCGTTTCCTGTATCTACGGTTACCAAATAAACATGTTTGCCGTCTGCTGATACGCCCAATCCGGTTCTTGCAGTAATCGAAGTATTATGCGAATTAGTAGGGCTTACAATATCAATCACGCCATCAGCAATTAGCATAGGCCCGCACACAATCACATTCTCCGCCTCCGTAACAGGAATTGCCGCAGCCAGGAGGTTCAGGCTGCTGCCGCTCATGCCTAACCTTCTTACGGATGCCACATTATTATGTATCAATAAAGCTGCATTCGTAAAATGTACGCTAACCCCGGTATGGCCATCCTGAACCTTTGTCCCGTTAATCCGTATATAAGGGTCTTTATCAGTAGATCCCGATACCGGAAAATACCCTGCGTTGATACCTGCTACTGCGCCATAGTCATTGCACATAGCTACCGTACTTTTGTTGGTGGTATTAAACCCGATGCCTAATGTATTGGCCGCATCAAGCGTAACATCAATAATATTTATTCTTTTTATGGTTGAACCAAACAGGGTAAATTCACCGGTTTTATGAACAAGTCCCGGTTTTGCAGTATGTGTAGCCCAGTTATAAGTAGCCACTTTATTTTGGTCTGCATCAACAGCAATAGCCAGGGTATTAGAAGCAACACCAAACCTGGTTACCGTAATATCAGCGCTGGCAACGGTTCCCAAATTTGGTGTAACTACTGTGAGCAAGGTTTTTGTGGCCGCAGTAACCGTTGCTTCTACATTGCCGAATTTCACAATATTCTCTTCTTTATTTAAACTAAAGTTATTGCCCGAAATCACAACGGTAGAACCCGTAAAACATACATCGCTGACCTGTGTTATCAAAAGCGGTGTTGTGTCTATATAAATAAAAGCCTTGCTGCCAGATGTTAGCCCAGACACCTGCACCTCTACCCGAACGGTTTGATTTGAAAACCCCTGGGGAGCCTCCACTTCTATTTTGGTATCAGTAACAGCAATAATATTTGTGGCGTTGGTTGTATTAAACCTTACGTTTACTTTAGATTTGTCTGTTCCAAATCCGGTTCCGGTTATAGTAACTACTGAACCAGGCAGCCCGCTCTGAGGACTGACAACGGTAACGGATGGCGGAGGCTCCAACACCAAACTTTTTCTCTCATTAATAACATCGCTTTTATTTTCACAGGAGATGATAGAAAAGGGCAGTGCCAAAAAAATTATTACAAAACGTAACAGGTTTAATTTATTCTTCATGAACAACTGTATTTTATCTTTATTTTTTATGGAATTATTACATCAAGTTCTTTTACAACTTTCGTTTCTTCCGCCGTAGTTACATTGGATGCTACAAAGGTTACTTTGTAAGTACCCGGTTTTGTATAGTTATAGGTGTATGCTGATAATACCGGATCAATACGGTTCTTGATACTTACCGGCCTGTCAGGCCCCAGATCTGCATCTGCACCTACCACCAGCGGCGCCGATATGGCCCATACACCTGCTTCCAAAGGCAAATTCGCGGCAAGAATATTAGCCCTGAACCGTAACCGCGCAGTGGTGCTGACGGTGCGGTCTGCCCTGCCTGGCGTATCCGCATCATTGGGGCCAAAGTAGTACAGAGGAAACGCCCCTTCTCTCTGCGAAACAAGCGGTGTGCTGCCCAGGGCCGTTTCCTGGCTCACGGTGAACTCAAATACATCCCAGGTGGTATATGCAGCGGAAACAGTTCTGGGAGGTGTAACATACCTGAAAGCGATATACAAAGGTTGCCCGTCTACTGCCAGGTCAGAAATATCGGCGCTGGTGGAGGTTCGCACGTCAACATCCTTCGCCATTGGCAAAGAAAACCGGTCTGTAATATCTGTCCAAACAGCTCCTTCCACGCCCTCGGTAGTGAGGCTGCCGTTGAAATTTGATGATGCTTTTACTGACAACTGCTTCCAGTCAGGATTGGTGCCGGCACCCATACCGGCAAAATAATCGAACGACATATTTAACGCATCGGTAGGTAAAATGCGTCCGTCTTTGTGCGCATACTCGTGTAGTATCTCACCTGAAAAGAAAGAGATCACATCGGCGTTGCCTTCCATGTTAAAAACAACCTGCTTAACCGGATTGCCGGCGCTGTCAACAGCCTCATTAACAGTATAGCCGCTTACGCTAAAAGAAGGGCTGTCTACTTCAAGCCCTTTGCTGCAGGCAACCAAAAGCAGCAAACATGGCCATAGGAGAAGAAAGTACTTTGTTTTCATATTCTTTTGTCTTAATAATTTAATCTTTTTATTTCATTACGTTACGTTACCAGCCGGGGTTTTGAACCAGTTTCCTGTTCAGGCTCATTTCATGAGTAGGTATCGGGAACAGTAAATGCCTTGAATCAATACTCCCCAATGCTGTTGCCACATTTTTGGCCTGTGACGAAGCCGATGAAGACAGGTAGGAGTTGGCCATTGCTTTCATTGAACTTACGTAGATGCCCCATCTTACCAGGTCGTACTTGCGCAGGCATTCAAATGCCAGTTCCCTGGAACGCTCGTCCTGAATGGCTAATAAAAAAGACAACTGGTCCGAAATATCATCACTTGTTAAATCCGCATCGCCCGGCGATGTAATGATAGCAGTGGCAGTAGCGCCGGTACCGCCACCACCGGTAAAGCTTATCTGAACTTCGGGAGTTGTTTTATAGAATGATCCGGGGTTGGTAATGGTAACAGTTGTAACCCTTCCGCCTGAGATGGTGGCTGTTGCGGTTGCCGGAACAGCAGGATTGCCACCCGCAATATTCACCACCGGTGCCGAGGTATATCCAGATCCACTGTTTACAACTGTGATGGTTTGCAGCCTGTTGCCGTAAAGCGAACTGCCATAAGCTCTTTGCCTTACCCGGTTTACCGCGCTAATAGCATCGCGCGTGGGCGCACCGTGTATTTGATTTTCAGCTTCTGCAAACATCAGCAACACATCCGAGTAACGAAGCAACGGGAAATTAATGGGAGTATATCCTACCGATTTGGGTAGGAATGTTTCATATTCTCTCCTGTATTTACCGGCGTAGCGCGTCCAGATGTCGGTGGCGCCGTAAAAAGATTTGTTGGTGGATGTAGCCGGGGAATATAGGTAAGGCGCTATGGTCCAGTCCCGGCGAAGGTCTCCGGGCTGATACAACTGGAAAAGCCGGCCCGAAGCCCAAACGTTGCCATTACTTCTGCCTATAGAATCATTGCTGGAAACGATGCCTATGTAATTGCCTACCATGCCGGCCTGCCTTGGCCTGTCAGTACGGTTTCCGTAAAACTCCACTTCCCATATCGATTCTTTAACATCGTATTTATCGGCCGCATAGTTGATAAATACCTGCTCGAAAGAAGTGTTTAATGCATGTTCTCCGTACCTTATTACTTCATAGGCCCAGTCTCTCGCGTTTTGATATTTTGAGATATCCTTAATTGGTTCACCTGCCCAGTATAAATAAACACGGGCAAGTACCCCCGCCACGGCAGATTTATTTACCCTTCCGCCATAGCCCACAACCGTAGCGGTAGGAACAAGGTCGTAGGCTTGTTCCATATCTTTCGTAATTTGTGCATAAACAGTTTTTGTTGTTGTTCGTTCTATCCCATTGAAATCGGGAGTGACGGTTGATTGCAGTGTTAACGGAACGTCGCCAAAATTCGATACCAGCAAAAAGTAATAATAAGCCCTTAAAAACAGGGTTTCTCCCCTTACTATCTCTCTTTTTGCATTATCCATATCGGCGCCGTCCAGTTTTTCAAGCATTACGTTGGCCAGGTTTACGCCTTCGTATAATACCCGCCACAAATTGGCAATGTGGGGCGCACTGGCGTTGTACAGGAACTGTCCCGGCACATTCCGTTCGGGCCCTTTACGGTAAAACCCGTCATCACCCTCAGTGCCCATAAATGTAAAGTAGGCTGAGGAATACAGGGGTGCTCCTTCCCTTGTATCGGAAAGCTTATTATAAATGCCGGCGAGGGCAGTATTTACCTGGTTTTCATTATTATAATAATATTCCGGCGAAAGAAAATCTTCGGGTTTTGTATCCAGAAATTTTGTGCAGGAACTTCCTGCAAGGAAAAGAAATACCACCAACAAACACTTTGATTTTTTCATCTGTAGTCTTTTTATTGTTTTATAATGGCCGGGCGGCTCATTTTATCATATTTTTTAATAGTTATTACAACCGGGCTTTAATACCAAATACAATCGTTCTGGCATGTGGGTACGCAGAAAAGTCAAACCCCGGAGTGAGTACTGTATTGTGAACAGAAACTTCAGGATCCATTCCTGAATACTTCGTCCAGGTTAATAAGTTTTGGGCGGCAACATTGAAACTTAGCGCATTTATCTTAACCCTCTTCAAAAGCGATTGCGGAATATTGTAAGACAACGATACGGTTTTCAGCCTGAGATAGGAGCCGTCTTCGATAGTGCGCGATGACATCACCTGGGGGCCCGCTCCGCCAACCCTGAAAAGGGTATTGCTTTGGTTTTCGGGGGTCCACCGGTTAGCCCAGTTGGCAAACTGGTTAAAATGATGGACGTTCGTTGCGTTGCCTTCAAAAATCAGCCGGTTCGCGTTCATCAGGTCGTTGCCGTAAGACCATTGCAGCAAAACATTCAGGTCAAAACCCTTATAACTGAAATTATTGGTGAACCCGCCAACATGAATGGGCAACGCGCGACCGATCACTGTTTTATCGTTTGCGTCTACCACACCATCGCCGTTTATATCTTTGTATTTAATATCACCGGGCTGTATTACATTTCTTGTATCGCCATTGGTAGGCACATTATTTTTTAATACGTATACGCCGGGCGATACTTCGTCAAAATCGTTGTACTGGTAAACGCCATCCCAGATCAGACCATAAAACATGGCTGCAGGTTTTCCTACTTCTGCAATATAAAGCGGTTCTTCGGCCATCCTCGTTACAAAGGATGTGATACGCGAAAGCATATTTGACTGGTCTTCGTTTAAAGCCATTATTTTGTTTCTGTTGAAGCTGATATTGAAGCCGCTCCCCCATGTAAAATGTTTACCCTTGAAATTGACAGTATTTAAAGAAAACTCTAACCCTTCATTGCGCACCCTGCCTATGTTTTTAAATGCCCTGCTGTAGCCCGTTGTATACGGAAGTTCTGCATTTAATAACAGGTCGTAAGTAGTTTTACGGTACCAGTCAAAAACAAAATTGATACGATCTTCGAACAGGCCCAGGTCGTAGCCTATATTGAATTGTGCGGTACTCTCCCACTTCAGGTTGGGGTTGCTAAGCCGGTCCATATTCAGCCCGAAGTAACGGGTATTGTTGAAGGAGTAGCTGGCCAGGTCACTCCATTCGATGGATGGCAGGTAGGCAAAATCGCTGACCCTGTTGTTGCCGGTAACCCCATAACTTATCCTGAGCTTGGCATCTGTAACCGCATCGACATTTTTCAGGAAACGCTCTTCTGCCATGCGCCATGCAAAGGCTGCCGAAGGAAAATACCCCCAGCGGTTTCCGGGAGCAAATTTTGAAGAGCCGTCTGCCCGCATTGTTGCCGTGAGAAGGTATTTTGATTTATAATTGTAATTGACCCGGGCGAAAAATGACTGTAACCTGTTTTCGCTTGCCCCGATAAAATTTTCCAACGGCAGGCCCTGGGCTAAGCCGTATATCCCCAGCTCTTCATTAGGAACCTGGATGGCAGAAAAACCATCTGAGGTATTGCGAATGCCCTGATAAGTCATGCCGGCCATCGCTTCAAGGCGGTGCGACCGGTTGAACCGTTTAGTATAAGTGAGCGTATTTTCGTTCAGCCACTCAAAGCGCTGGTTATTTCTGATAGAACCGTTTACACCATTTATATTGTTG
>ERZ778022.3348-NODE-3348-length-15203-cov-5.891207_pt1 | contig 15203 bp, 1 predicted proteins | sample MGYA00375752_ERZ778022 | MGnify/ENA primary metagenome ERZ778022 (study PRJEB29350, sample SAMN05389826) | bioreactor metagenome | isolation source: Thiocyanate bioreactor | place: South Africa: University of Cape Town | collected 2014-04-04 ... | reverse complement strand
TCGCGCGCAGTGTTGGTTTGAGTGCGGTAGGATTGAACGACGTGGCCACTGGTGAGCCAGTGGTGACTGGAGGCGCTCTCGTCCCCAGCGGAAGCGGAAAGCGAGCCGGCGACAGCCTGATAAAACTAACGGACACCCGTCCACACTACCAGCAACGCTGAGTTGCCGGCCGCCGGGTGCACGGCGCCGTGTGCCATGGCGGCCGGCGCATATTGCAGTGTGTGGCCCGTGGCCGGTACCGGGCTGTGGCGCCCCTCGTTTGTCGGCCGCGCGGTGCTCCGACCCGTATTTTACGCGCGTGCGTTGCCGGCCGTCCGCCGGCAACCTGCGTGCGCCCGGTGCCAACGTGCACACACGGTTTTTTGTGCGCGTTCGAACAACCACGCAGTCGATACCACCAACAGCGGGCGTGGCGGCTGGGCCGTGGGGTATACAACAGCCACCGAGCTTGGTGTGGCCAGGCGACACCCCGTTGCACCGGTGGTACGCGCGGACAACAACTCTGGACGACGGTGTAGGAGGAGAGAAGAGAGAGGGTTGGTGAACGCGGCAGCGTTGTCCCCCGTCCGCCCCCGTGCCGGTGCCGGCAGCCATGGCGTCGCCGCTGGCAGCGACGGCAAGCACGGTGGCGGGGACGGCAGGCAGTCCGCGCCTGCCGCCGCTGGTGCCCCGACCACCATCGTCGCCACCCACCGTGCTGCCACCGTTGACGACCTCGTTGACGCACGTGGGCACGGCCGGTATTGCGGCGTCCGGCGTGCCGCTCACGCCGCCGCGTGCGCTGCCCATGCCGCTGTCGCCGGCGGCCAGTGCCGGCGGTGCACGGTCGACACCCGGAACAACAACAACAGCAGCAGGAGGAGGAGGTCGCGGTGGCGGCGGCTCGATGACGCGGTCGTCGGCGGGCGGCGCTGCCGGCGTGCCAGTGCCGCATAGTAGTGCGAACCGGCGCAATAGTGGCAGCGGCTTGCCTGGTAGTGTAGGTGGCGGATTGGCAGGCGTGCCAGGTGGCACCCGGCGCGGTAGCATTACGGCAAAGGGCGGCGTGGCGGCGACGGCGGCGTTAGAGGATGCGTACCTGATCCCGCAGGACGTGCGGCTGGGCGGCGCAGATGGCGAGCGGAGTGCGCCGGCGCGCGAGTATGTGCGCGTGCGATGGCAGGTGTCTGCCACCGCGACGGTGGCCGGCGCGTTGCGCGAGCCGGGCGACACGCTGCTGGTTGCCGGCCCCGCCACCGTTGCAGTGCCGGTACGTGGGTTGATATGTGCGCGGCCGTGGGATGGGTTGGAGCAACACCCAACGTTCATCACGCACCCCCCCCCCCCCCCCCCTCCCTCCGCAGCGCGGCATGCGAGCAGCAGGGGCCACCGGATTGGTAGTGTATGCGCAGGTGCGATGGCGGCGGTACCTGCGGCCTGTGACGTGGAGCAAGCTGGCGGACGTGCCGTTCACGGTGGTGGAGCAGGGCGCCGGCGGCTCGCCTACGGTTGTAACTATCCCGCCGGCCGCGTTTGCGCTGGTGCAGCGCATTGCGACGGTGTATCTGCCGCGCGTGGCCGCGTCGGTAGCGGCGATCTGTGGCGACCCCCTGTTCTATGAGGTCGCGCTGCCGCAGATGGGCGATTTCCTGGCGTCCACCGCGCGCGCCCTCACCACGCGCACACCGCCGTCTACAACAAGCGGCGCGGCGGCGGCGGGGCGGTCGGCACCCGGCGCTGGCGCCAGCATGGAGGAGATGGATGCATGGGATGCCGCCCGCGCGCCTGCGACCCTCATGTTTGGTGGACCCGTGGTAGTGAACGTGGCGGAGCAGGGCACCATGGCGCCGTCAGGCAGTGGCGGCACGCTAGCATCCCCCTCTGCCGCCGCACTGGTGGTGGACACCACGGCGGGAAGTGTGGGCGGCGGCATCGCGGGGCACCTCCCGCCGCCGCCGCCGGTACATGTCGTGGTAGCGGACGTTGTGTCCGCGCTGGGGTACAGCCCGTACATTGCATGCCTGGCGGCGGACGGCGCCGGCGTCGTGTTCATTGCACGTGACGCCGGCTTCCCTGTCACGGAAGTTGCGCCGCGCTCGCTGGCGGTGGCGCTGTCGCGCGATATAGAGACTGCGCGCACACACCTCTCCACCGCCGAGGGCAGCCGCGCCAGCCGGAGTGCCGGGGCGCTGGCTGGGATGGGCAGCGGAACGGGGGGCATGCGGTCGGGAGGAACGGGGCCGGGAACGAGCAGTGGCACTCCGCATGATGCACCAGCGCCCACCTTTGACGACGGCCCGTTGCCGCTGCTGGCAGCGTCGCCATCCACGACGGACCTGCATGCGGGCGGCCTCACAACCATGGCACCGTCACACGGACGAGGCCGGGCGGGTGCTGCCGCGCTGCCAAAGGTGGCAGGCGGCGTTCGGTATGGTGCCAGCGATCGGGGTGTCGTCGTGCAGTCGCCATCGCCGCCGCTTTCTGCGTCACCGTCCCTGCCGCCGTCACCTGCTGCGTCGCCACCGCCGCCGCCGGCGCCACCGCCGCCATCGGTTAAACCATTGGCGCTGCCCGGCAGCCAGACGGCGGCGCCGCCAGCGTCCGCGGCGGGCAGGGCTGCCAGCGCGCCCCGTGGCAGCCTGGTTGTTGTATGCCCCGCTACCTCCGACTACAGTCTGGCGGTGCCGGCCAAGTATGTGGGCATGTCGCTGGCGGTGGCGGCGCCCGAGGCCAGCAAGGGCGCAAGCGCCAGTGCTGGCTCTGCTACCGCTGCGGCAGCAACGCGTGTGCTGCCTGCCGGCGCGGCGGTGGATGGCGCGTGGGAGGGGGCGCTGCATAATGCTGCGCTTGTGCCGCGCGCTGGCGCGGCACATGCGTCACAGCCCCTCGGCGCGCCGGCACGGCAGCCGCCGATCTGGTGCCTGCCGTGCGCGTCCGCCTGGACGCCGTTGGCGTGCGTTTGGAGCTGCACCTTTGACGCTGAGGCGCTGACGGTAACTACCCGCCACCGCCGTCCCGACGCCTCTGCCTGCATGGTGGCGCTGGGCATGTCGTCACCGTTTGTGAGCGCGCCGGTGGACAGCGCCGCCGCCGCGCTGCTTGGCTGCCTGGCACAAGCCGGCGTGCTGAAGATGGTGCTGGCGCGCGTGGCCATCAACGCGGTGCCGTCCGTGATGTCAGCGGCGCTGGTGGCGGCCGCCGCCGTGCGCAACGCAGACCTCCTGCGCCGCGCGCTGGCGGCGGCGGTGGCACCTACTGCACCCGCACCGCCTGCCGAGTGGGCAACGGCGCTGGCGGGCGTGGAGGCTCGCGTGCTGGCAAAGCTGCCAGAGGCGCCGTTTGCAGACGCGCTGGCGCAGGGCCTGCCGCTGCACACGCTGTTGGAGGCGGCCATTGCCGCCGCGGGTGCGGCACCGAGCACCGGCGCTCTGGCGCGCACCTCCCGCGGCAGCATCATTGGCCGCCGCCCACCAGGCGGGGCGGCCGCCGACGGCATCGATGGCGCCGGCAGTGTCATGGAGGGTGGCGGTGGTGGCGGCGGCGGCGGTGAGGGGCTGGCATCAATGAGCGGCGCCGTGAGTGACATTGGCGGAGAGCCTATTCTCCGTGCAGAGGTGGCAAGCGGGGCTGGTAGCAGCACCGCCGCCGGCCCCGTAGACACTAGCGCCAGCTTTATGGGTATCGGCGGTGCCGCGCGGCGCGCTGCTGGCTCGCCTGCGTTTGGTGGCACGTCAGACGGCAGCCTGATGCCAGGCGGCGGCGGCGGCGGCGACGGTGGTAGCGGTACAACTACAAGCGGGGCGGGTGGCGGCGGCACAGTCCCCAGTATTAGCGGCATTGGTGGTATTGGCGTGGTGGATGCGCCAACCCTGCTGCACTCGGTGACGGTGCTGGTTGACACGGCAGACTCGGTGCGCGCATCGGTGGCAGCGGAGCTGTGGACGACGGGTGTGGTGGACCGCGACGGCGTCCTGCCAGCGCACCGCGACTGCCGCACTAATGCGCTGGCGGCGCTGACGTGCCGCTCATGCAGCACCGCCATGGTGGCGCAGCTGCTGCGTACCAGCGCACGACGCGTAGGCCGCCGCTCCTCCATCAACGCTTCTGACGTGGGTGCCGCCAGCGGCACAGCGTCGAGCCCTGCGGCGCCCGGCGTGGGACGGGCCCGTACCGGTACCGCCGCCAGCGGCATTGTCTCCCGCGGTGCCCCCGCTGTGTCGTCTATCAAGGTGGTGCTGGAGGCGGTGGTTGATGCCTGCTTGTCGTCAGCGCGCGACGTGCTGCTCACCTCGTTGCTGGCGGCTGCCATGCCTGCGCGCACGGAAACGCTGCTGACGTTGCTAGAGGCGCCAGTAGCGGGTCCAGAAGGTAGCAGTGGCAGCGGGCCGCCTGGTGCGCCGCCCGCCTCCCCGCTGCACTACTCCGCCCTGTCTGCCACCGCCGTGGCGGACCTGCCGTTCTTGCAGGCGCTGCATGCGGCGCTGGACCTGGCGGTCGCCACCGTGAATGTGTCGGCCGCTGCTGCCGCCGCGGCGGGGGCGGCTGCCGCAGGTAACGTCGGCGGACCCGGCGGCCACGGTGGACCCGGCGGGGGCCTTGGGAAGCTGGGGGGCGGCAGCGTGGCCGGTGGCAATGCCTCCACCGGCATGGCGCCCATGACACGCACCGCCACTGCGATGCGCGCGCTGGCATCCCTGCTGTGCGCCACTGCGGTGGTGTCAGTGCCTGCAGCGGCCGCATCCGGTCTGCCATGTCTGACCGCGCCGCCCCGCGGCGTGGACCTGCCTGCTGACCGCATGGTGGTTGCGTTGGCGGACGCTGCCGCTGTTGTCCTGCTGCGCCGCGTGCGCCGTTGTGTCTTGCCCTCCCTGTCAGTGGCGCCCCCCGTGTGGATCCCCGCGCCCACCGTGCCGGATGACCTTATTCCGTCGGCGCGCCCCGCCGCAGAGGTGGCGTCCGCACGCAACTACGACGCGTCACTGACGGCGCGCGGCTCCAGCACCAGCCTCACCGCAACCGACACGCTGGCAGCCTCCGCGCTGCTGTACGCCGTCGTGTCGTACCTGTACCTGGTAGCAGACGGCTCCCTGGCCGGTGGCGAGAGCGGCGGCGCGCCGGGTGCGGTGTCAGCTGGGCCCGGCAACGCAAGTAGCGCGCGTTCGGCGCTGTCGCGTGTGGCCGGTTTCCTGGCTGGCGTTGCACCCGGCGTCATCCCGACGGCGGTAGGCCCGATGGCGGGCGCCGCGTTTGCGTCCGTGAGCGTGAGCACGGCGCGGCAGGGGTTTGGCGCGCCGTCTGGCTCACCGCTTGCTGGCAGCATGAGTGCACGTGGCGAACTGCACGCGACGCCGGTCGCGCCCGTTGACGATGACTGGCTGGACCGCCTGCTGTCGCGCGGGCAGGCGGTGCTGGCAACCGCGGCGCTGCAGCCCAGTGACGTGCGCAAGCAGTACAACCTGCCGTCTGCACGACTGGGGCTGGACACCATGCGTGAGACGAGCAACGGCGGCGCCAGCGAGCTGGCGTTCTTCACGCCCAAGGTGCCGCGCGGCGACGAGGTGGGAGCGGCCGCCGGCAGCATAGAGGAGGTGATGCGGGGCCTGGGCAGCAGCTTTGGCAGCGTGGGCAGCGGTAGCATCCCGGCTACCAAGACGCCTTCCCTGGCGATGCCGCTGGCGGTACCGCACTCCGTGCCCGCCATAAATCTGGCCATGATTGCGCGCGGCGGCGGTGGACCGCCGCCCGCCCCTATCCGCGAAGCGTGGACGCTGAGTGGTGGCCCGTCGGACGCGCCGCCTGCCGGCGTGACGGTAGCGGTGGCCACCACGGTTGGCCGCCCCACCGCCATCGCCGCGGTACCTGCCACACAGCAGGACGGCGCGCCGACCAGCGGCGTCGACAGCCTTGTTGCGCCACCACCGCTTGCCGCGTACCGGCGGGCGGCTGCCGGTGCTGCTGGTAACGGCAGCGGGACCAGCCCACCCGCAGCGCCGCCTGGAGCCGGCGCGCCAGCGCTGCCGCCGCTCAAACGGCCCCCGCCACCACCCAGTGCTGCCGGCCCGCGCGCCGTGTCCGACGCCACGCCAACTATCGTTAGCGCCCGCGGCCCTATGGGTGGGAGCGGCGGCATAAGCGGCAGCGGCGGCAGTGCGACAGCCAGCGGCAATGGTGGCGGCATGCCACCGCCCTGGCGGTCGCCCCCCACGTCGGGCGGCGGCGGTAGCAACACGGCACGTGGCGGGTATGCATTTGGGCTCAATGGCGGTGTCGGCGCCAGCGGTGGTGTGGCAGCTGAGATTGGCGGCGAGCCGGCTGTGGTGGCGGCTGCAGCGGCAGCGGCGGCGATGGCAGTGCTGCTCCTGGACGCGACGGGGAACAGCAGCTTGCCGCGCGCAGGCGGCGGCGTGGCAGCCGCGTGCGAGTACGTGTGTGACGCACTGGCGCGCGCCGCGCGCACTGCCCTGTCTGTGCACTGGTACTCTGCCGTGACCGCCTTCCCTGCGTCGCCACCCAACAGCGCCACCGGCGTGCCGCCACCAGGCTCCCAGCCGCTCACCGGCCGAGCACACTTGCACTCGGTTGGCGCAGCGGGTGCGGTGTCGGACCGCGATCGTGAGCGTGAGCGTGAACGCGAGCGTGAGCGCGAGCGGGAGCGGGCGGGCAGCGGCAGTGCCACGACACGTGCAACCTCTGTGGTGTCAGCCAGTGTGGCGGCGGTGGCTGCAGCCGCAGCGTCGCCTGCCGTGGCGGCGCTGCAGCAGGCGGCGGCAGACGTGGTGTTTGACGTCACTGGCGCGCTCACCATTTTTGCTGGCGCGCACGGCGGCGCGGTGGTGGCCACCGCGCGCGCAAGTCGCAACAGCAGCGGGGAAGACATTGGCAGTGGCGGCGGCCGGCGCGCTCACGAGGGAAGCGCAAGTCTGGACACCGTCATGTTTTGCCTCCGCCGCGTGTTTGACCGCCTGCCAACGCCCATGGCGCCCAATGCTGGTGGTGGCGGCAACGGTGCTGGTACTGCCGGCAGCGGCGGCGGGAATGACGTGGTGACGCCCAGCGGCGCGCGGCTGGTGGCGGCAGAGGCGGAGCTGTTTAACCGGTTGGCGTGCCTGTCGGCAATCAGCTCGTTGGCGGCGGCGTGGCCGTCCGCGGCGGATGCCTCCTTCCCCGCAGACGCCGCGATGCAGCTGGCGTCCAGCGGGTTTGTGGAGCGCACCATGTCGCTGGCCGCCTCCATCACGCGCGTGCCACGCATGCCGCGGCTGGAGGAGGGCGTGCTGATCAAGTTCCCGCGTCCTGCGGCGGATTTTGCGCTGCCGCCGCCGTCCGGCGATGCTGCCGTCTCCCCCGCCCTTGTGCTGTGCAAGTTGGTACTGGAGGCGTGCACTGCTGCCCTGCTACCCGCCGCAAATGAGCTGATGGCGGGCATGGAGGCGCACTCTGCCGCTGCCGCTGCGCCCGGCGCCGACCGCAGCCGGCAGCTGGCACGGCGCGCGTCGGCGGACACGCTGACGACGCGTGCGGCGCTGTGGAAGTCAGAGGAGCGCACGACCGCCATCCGGTTGTGCGCGCGGGCGGCGATCGCGTGGCACCGCATCTACGCGGTGCACGGCGCAGCGCGCGCGCTGCCGCCCTTTGAGCTGCAGCCCACGCGCGCAGAGATCATGGAGGCGCTGCACATTGGCGACCGGCCTGACGTGGGCGGCGGCCTGCTCATGAACATGGCGGCGGCGCACCTGATGACCATAATTGGCGCGGTGCTGCCGCTGTCCGCCATCGTGCCACCAGCGCCCATGCTGCTGCCGTCCGCTACCACGGGCGTGACGGCGGTGACGGCACGCGCGCAGTCGCCCGCCTCGCCCACGCTGCCTACCGCGCTGTCGGTAGCGTCGCCAGGCGGCGGCGCCGCTCGCCCACCTGCCATTGTGCTGTTTCCCGCCACCTCGTCGCCCGTTGGGCTGCCGGCGTTTGTGCAGGCTGTGTTCATGGCATCGCAGGGCGGCATTGCGCGAGTCGTGGTGACGGGCGTGGCGCTGGCGGCAGCGGGCGACGCGGCTGCGTCTGGCAGTGCGCGGACGGTGCAGGGGAGCGGCGGCAGCATGGGCAGCAGCGGCAGCGCGCCGGGCCTGACGCTGATGCGTGACGCGCACGCCGAGGGGGCGCCCACCGTGGTGGCAGCGCGGCTGGCGGACAACCTGACGACGAGCAGCAGTGGCGGCATGGAGGGCAGCCTGGCGGGCGACGCGTGGCAGCTGAGTATGCAGCTGCTGGTACTGGAGCTGGCGGTGCGGCTGTGCGGCGCGGGCGCGGAGGCGGTGCGCGGTGGCGGGACGGCTGCGGAGGGCGGCGATGTGATGAGCAACGGCATGGCGGCGCAGCGCGCGCGTGACACGCAGGCCATGACAGATGGCATCATGAGCGTGGCGCTGCCGCGCCTGCTGACACGCCTACTGTCGCTGGAGGCGCGTGCGCGCGAGACGTGGCTGCTGCAGCAGGAGGGCGGTGGCGAGGAGGAGGTGCGCGTGGTGGGGTTTACCGGCAACATGTCGTCGCCGCCGCCGCTACAAGACCTGTCGCTGCTGGGCAGCGCGGCGGAGGAGGGCATTGGCCGTGCGCCTGCTGGCTTTACACTGGCCCGCCCAGTTGGCGGCGGCAGTGAGTGCGCGCCTGACGCCACGGATGCTGGTGCCGGCGGCGGCGGCGGCGGCGGTGTGGCGTTCAATACCGCAACCAACCTGCCCATCATTGCGGTGGACCGTGCCACGGGTGCGCCGGTGGTGGCACGCGAGCGCGTGATTGCCATGGACTCGCCGCGTCCCGGCGCCACCGCCGCGGAGCGTGCTGCCATGTACCGGTGGGAGACGTCATCGTACTCCACGGGCGGCGACGAGGCGGGTGGCGATGGCAGCGTGCACGTACCGGCTGCCGCTGCGCCGGCGCAGCCGCCATCCCTCACCTCGCCGCTGACGCTGGGCCGCCCTGCACTGACGACGCTGTCCCCGCCGGCGCCGGCGCTGGCGTCGGTGGCGCTGGGCACCCGCCTGCCGTCGCGGCCGCTGGCAGGCGTAGGCAAGGGTGTGGACGAGGAGGACGGCGGCAGCAGCAGCGGCGGCGACGGTGATAGCGACAGCAACGACGGCGACAGCAGTGACAGCATGGAGTTTGTGGTTGCCACGCCAAAGGGCAGCGACAGCACGCGGGGCGACGGGCGGACGGGCACAGGGAGCGGCACGCGCAGCGAAATGTTTACCGTCACGCGCATTCCGCGCGCGCTGGCGCTGGCGACGGGTGAGGCAACCGCGCTGCCCGTCCTGGCGTCCACCATCTCCATGCCGTCACAGTCGCCGCCGCCGCCGCCGCCGTCACCGTTGGCGGGCAGCGGGAGGACGGCGGACGAGGCGCCAAGCGAGGTGGTGCAACTGCCGGCACCAGCGCCGCCCGCCGCCGGGTCGCCACTGGCTGACAGCGGGCGCGACGTGCCGACGTTCGGCGGCAGCGATGACGAGCTGTCAGCGTCGCCCACGTCAGCGTCCACCATGGGTGGCCGTGTGGTGGCGGTAGGCGTTGCCGGCCTGAAGCTGCCGCCCATTGGCAGTGGCCGGGTGGCAGGGCGACTGGGGGGCGAGTTCCCCAGCTTTGCTGCCATGCTGTTGGGCACTGGCACCAACCGCACGGCTGTCTCCACTCCGACCGCGGCGGGTCACCCACCGCTGGGGCCGTCAGGCACGCCACCAATGGCACCGCCGCCGTTGGCGACGGTGTCGGGCTCACCCGCCCTCATCCCGTCCCCTGGCCCGTCACCCATGATCCTGGCGCCACCAGCGCGAGGCGGCGCGACCCCCGCTACCAGCGGCGGCGGCGGCGGCGCCATGCGGCTGGGGAAGGAGGGCGGGCGGTCATTGCTGATGCGCAGCACGTCAAGCGACAGCACCGCTAGCGTGCCGCCGCTGCCTGGTGCGGTGCCAGAGACGCCGTCGCCACGTGGCATCGCCGCCGCGAGGGGCGTCGGCAGCGCTGCACGCGGTGGTGGCGGCGGTGGCGGCGGCGATAGCAACAGCGTGCAGAGCGGCGGCTTTGGGCGGGAGCCGATGTCCCTACCGGCGGTGAAGCCTCTCGGCGGGTCGGCTGCTGAAGCACGCGGGTTTGGTCGCTTCTTTTCATCCTCCGACCTGGACGACGACGGCGGCACGCGGCTGGCTGGTGCGGTTGGCACGCAGCGGTCGGGACGCGGGTCACACTCGAGCTCCAACGCCGAGTCATCCAGCACCGGCGCCAGCTCGCCGGCGCACATGCTGCAAGCACTGGCAGGCGTGCGCAGTGGCGGCGGCGGGATGGACCTGTTCTCGGGCGTCGTGACGCCGTCGTCGTCGGTCGCCAGCGGTGGCAGCGGCGGCAGCACGCCATCAGTAACTAGAGGTGCGCGCAGCAGCATTGGTGGCCGCCTGCTGCCGTTGCCAGCACTGACGGAAGGCGCGGTGGAAACGACGGGCGCGTCGCTGACGGCGGCCACCCTGACCAAGAACGACGAGACGGCATCGCCAGCCGGTGGCGTCGGCCGCGCGCCTCATCCTGCTGTCGCTGGTGCCGTGGTGTCAGACGCCAGCGGCGTTGTGACGACAGACACCGGTCGCGATGGCGGCGGCGTCGTCGGCGGCGGGGTGGTGTACACCACCGTCACGCCGCGTACGGGGGATGTGCCGTTGAGCGGCATTAGCAGCGGCGCACCACACCCACCGTCGCCCGCCTTCTCATTGTCTGCCACCACCTCCATGGCGGCGGCGGTCACTCCGCCTGCAGGTGGCAGTGAGAGCGAACGTGTGGGTGCGGCACTGGGGGCGGGGCTGCCCAGCAGTAGCAGCAGCGGGGCGGGACCCGGCAGCGGCGGCATCATGGCGCGGTTGGGCAAGGGGCTGAAGGCGCTGACGGTCAACACCGCCAATGCCGGCCCCGTGGGGCCACAGACAGCGCCAGGGGCGGGTGCCGGTGGTGCCATTGCGCCCACACCTGTGGGCGGCGTCGGTGGCGGTGGCGGCGGTGGCGGCGGGTTGACGCTGTCCATTGCCGCCACCCCCGTGGGTCGGCCGGGTGTCATCCCGCTGGCATCGCCGGGCGGCAGCCGCGTGCCGTCGCTTGTGCTGCCGCTGTCCACCAAGAAGGGCCGCGCCACGTTCTCCGTGTTGCGCGACGTGGAGGGACCAGGCGGCGGCGCGCCCGGCGTACCTGGCATCGGTGGCATGGGTGGCGGCGGGCCGCCCGGCGGTGCGTCGTCGCGACGCAGCCTGGTCAACTCTGCTATCGGCGGCGGCGGCGGCGGCGGTGGCAGCGGTACGGGCAGCGTGGTCGGCAACTCACCTGCGCCGACTGCACCTATGCCGCTGTCGCTGGCGTTGACGGCACAGCCGAGCATGGAGGGTGGACGGTCGTTGACGGGCCGCGCGTCGCTACCAGCCTTCATGTTGCCGGCGCTGGACACGTCTGCCGCGCTGGCGAGCGGCAATGGCTTCAAGCCGCTACCGTCGGTACGTGGGTCGGCACGCACGCCGCTCATGGCAGCCACGTCGGTGCGTGCGCGGTCGGGCTCCATTGTAGACGCCACGGGTGGCGCGTCAAGCTGGCTGGTGGAGCGGCGCGGCAGTGGCGGGTTGATGGGCCTGGCGGTGAGCAGCGAGACGGATGCAGGCGGAGTTATGGCGCTGCCGCTGGAGGATCTGGGCGCGCTGACGGCACGTATGCTGCTGCCGGCATGGACGCTGGGGCGCAGTGGCGGCGGCACGCTGGGCGGCGGTGGCAGCGGCGGCGGTGGCGGCGGTGGTGTGCCGGCGGCGGTGGGACTGGAGACCGCGCTCTCATTCTTCAAGGGCGGCAGCAGCGCCACGTCTGGCGCGACAGACGTGGCGGCGCTCACAACGCTGCCCAAGTACAGCGAGGTGCCGGGCACGGGGTGGACGGAGATTGACAAGCTGGTGGTGGTGCGTGCGTCGCCGGGGGCGACAAGCGGTACTACTGTGGAGATGTCGTACGTGGTAGCGCGCGGCGGCTCGCTGCTGTACGGCGACAGCCAGCTGCACGCCGTCGTCATCGTCACGCTCATGTCCTGCTTGATGCGCCCCGACGGCACCGGGTTCCGAGGCGAGCTGGTGCGCCGGCTGCCCACCGTGGCGGGCGACGCCGCAGAGGCGCTGGAAGCCGCGGCAGCTGCAGCGGCGGCAGCAGCGGCAGCAACGTCGGGAGGAGGCGGTAGTGGCCTCATGGGCCTGGACCGGTCGGTGGGGGAGGAAGGTCGCGACCTGGATGGGTTTGGTGGTGTGACGGCGCGCGCGCCCGCGGCTGGCAGCGTAGCAGCCCGCAGTCGTGCGCGCGATGAGGCGGCGGGGCTGCACGCCATTGCCGAGAGCGACAGCACTGGCGGGTCAGCGCGTGGCGGCGGCGGGGATGAGATGGGGGTGGTGACGGTCATCACGGCCACCAGCGGGCGGATACGTTCGTTGTCGCACCAAGCGCTCGGGCGGCCGGGCGGCGTGCCGCTGCATGCATCGCGATCGTCAGGCGACGTGCTGGCGGCGGCGGAGGGCAGCCAGCTGCCCACGTTGCCGCTGGTACGCGCCATCGCGGCTCTGGCACCCGGGCGGTCGTTCCGCGTAGCAGAGAGCGGCGGCGGCGGCGGCGGCGGGGGTGGCGGAGGTGGCACCGGCAGCATGCGGCGCGCCAACACGGGGCTGCAGTCCGGCCGGCCGGCGTCAGAGCTGGCTCCCAAGGCTCACGGACGTGTGGCGCGCAAGTCGTCCAAGCGGGAGGGTATGGCGGCGGTGGCGGCACGCAGCGCGGCGGCGAGCGCGGTGGCGATGCAGGGCGGTGCGTGGGCAAAGCTGGACGCACACCCCGTGTATGTGCTGCAGTGCCATCTCAACCACCCCGGCAACCTGGCGCTCGTCAACATCCAGCTGCGGGACCAGTGCGCGCAGCGTGGCCGGCCGTACATGCGCCTGCTGCGCCTGCTGTGCTCTGAGTTCTTCCAGCCGGCGCACTACGACCTGCGGCACCACATCGCGTCGGGCGCGTACGGCAGCGTGGTGGCGGTGGTGGCAGCACCCGACAGCCCCGCTGCGGAGGCCAGCCTTGCCATCCGGCGCGTGGGCGCCAACGCGCGGCGCTCCGTGCTGGTGGCGGCGCTGTCCAAGTCGCCAGCCAGCGGCGGCGGCGGCGGCAAGGGGGAGCCCATGACGGCGCGGGGCAGTGGTACCGGGAGCGGCGGCGCGAGTGACGGCGCAGGCGGGTTGGGTGGCAGCGGCAGTGGCAGCATGAGTGGCGGACGTGGGCGGGGGCAGGCGAGCTCGCGCACGCACGAGACGACGCGGTCGGACGCAACAGGGACGTCTCGCACGGCGCGGTCGGGCATGTCGTCGTCGCGGCCGGACGCGGCGCAGCTGGCGCTGCCCATCTCGGCGCTCATGCTGAACGCGTTTGGCGACGAGATGGCGCCGGGCGAGGTGAACGTGGCAGTGAAGATCGTGGCGTTCCCAGAGGACCCTACCGAGCGCTGCGCGCTGGCAGACATCCTGCCGGAGGTGGCCATCCTGGAGGAGCTGACCAACCTGTACACGGTGTCGCCTGGCACGCGGCGGCGGGCAGCTGCGGCGGTTGCAGCGGCTGCTGCCGGCGGCGGCGGTGGCGCACCGCCGGCGTCGGTGTCGCCGACTACTCTGCCACCAACCGTGCTGACGCCGCCCGCGGATCTGGAGGCGTCTGCAACGGGTGTGCTGGCGACTGACCGCAGTACCAACACGACGGCGACAGGGCGCCGGCGCGGCAGCGGCAGCGGTGCTGGTGGCGGGGAGGACACGCGAGTGGAGAATGCGCTGGCATTTGGGTGCCCGTGCGTATGCCTGCTGGACTACGGCGTGACGAGCTCCGCCATCTGGCTGGTGCAGGAGCGGTGCTTTGGCAGCCTGCGGTCGTGGCGGCTGGAGGGCACGCCCAGCACGGCGCGCGTGCCGCGCCGTCGCCTGCTGTTGTACCTCGACCTGCTGGCGTGCGTGACGCACCGGCTGGTGCAGATCCACAACGCCGGCGTGACGCACTACGACGTGAAGGCGGACAACGTGCTGCTGCGCAGCGGGTGGGAGGCAGCAGTGGAGCGTTACGAGGGCGCGGGGACAGACGGTGCCACCAGCAGCCGCGGTGGCGCCGGTGGGGCTGCAACTGGTAGTCATTCTGTGGCACGCCGGTGGCTGCAGCTGCTGCCGTACGTGTGCTGGGCAGACTTTGGGGAGTCCACGTTTGCGCCTGGCCTGGCGGCGCGTGACCTGCCGCTGGTGCCGTGCCGTGGCACAGAGTGCATCAAGGCGCCGGAGGTGCTTGCGGCGGGTACCGGTACGGGCAGTGGTCCTTCCAAGCCTGGTGCGCCGCGTGCCGCCAGCGGGGCGGCGGCAGACGCGTGGAGCCTGGGCTGCCTGTTCTACGAGCTGCTCACCGGCTCCTACCTGTTTGTGTCGGACGACTGGGCGGCGTTCTACTTTGCGCTGGTGGGCGGCGGCGGCTCCGTCATCAGCGACGCGCGCGTGGCGCTGCTGCGGCACGCGGTGGGCGACGACGCCGTGGCGCCGCTCCTGCTCCTGCTGTCCAGCCTGCTGCAGCGCGACGCGGGCGCGCGGCAGGACCTGGCGGTGGTGCAGCGCCTGCTGGTGCAGACGGCGGCGGCCATTGAGGCCTCGGCCCCGGCTTAGTCTGGTGGGTGGGGGGTGTCACATTGTTACGGTTCTGTTACTGTACCGGTACACTGTGTACAGCACGGTAGGGGTTGCCCATTGTCGGTGTGCCATGATGTTGTGCCCAGTGCTGAACTTAAGAGTTGTTGTTGAAGTGTACGCAATTGATTGATTGCCGTGTACCGGTCGGTTAGTCGAAGGCGGCGGCGTCGTAGATGCCGGGGAACCAGACGTTGGTCTTCTCGGCGACGGCGCGCACGATGGCGTCGCGGTAGACGGTGATGCCGACCTCCTTGAGCCAGGCGTACATGGCGTTGGCGTGGTCGGAGACGGAGATGCCGGCGGAGCGGAGGGAGAGGAACTTGGCGATGAGCTGGTGCGTGGTGGTGACGCCGACGGCGACGAGCTTGTCGCGCGCGGCGGGGCCGACGCCGGGCACGCTGGTGACGTCCTCCACCACGGGGTTGTGCACGAAGGCGGCGTAGCGGTCGGCGCCGATGGTGGCGGTGGACTTGCCGGGGT
>ERZ778022.3347-NODE-3347-length-15208-cov-4.891375_pt1 | contig 15208 bp, 10 predicted proteins | sample MGYA00375752_ERZ778022 | MGnify/ENA primary metagenome ERZ778022 (study PRJEB29350, sample SAMN05389826) | bioreactor metagenome | isolation source: Thiocyanate bioreactor | place: South Africa: University of Cape Town | collected 2014-04-04 ... | reverse complement strand
GCACCGGCTTCAGCCCGTCGCGCACATCCGGCAGCGCGCGATGCATGATGGTCGATAGCGCATAGGCAAGGTAGCGCTCTTCCAGCGCCGCCTTGAGGTCGACCGGTACGATGTTGTCGTCTCCGCCAGACGGCGGCGAAATATCCTGTCCCATAGGGCTTGACTAGACCACACCGCGATTCCCGGCAAGGAATCCCGGCGAAGCGCCTGTGGATAGCGCCGTTAGCCTTGGCTTTTCGGCAATTTTTCCACGGCCGGTTGCGATTTGCCGCGACTAAGCCGCAAGCCGGTGGCACATGCGTCCTGACACCGATTCGTTTGGTGTTTCGTCGCAAATATTGAAATATTTCTGAAGCCGATGAATAAAACAGTAATGCAGCACGTCTATTTTCGCGTCGCTCAGCCCCCGCCGAGGCGAGTGTTTCACAAAAAAGGAACCGTCATGAAGAATATCCGCTCCCTCCGCTATGCCCTGGCCGCAGCCACTGTGCTCGGTTTCGGCGGCAATGCTTTCGCGCTCGACGGCAACGATCTCGTCGCCAAGATAAATGCCGGCCTGCAAAGCGCCAAGCTGACCCCCGCCTCGGTCGAGGTCAGCGGCTCGACCGTGACGCTGAAGGGCGTGAAGGTCCAGCCTTTGGAAGGCGCGTCGGAAGGCGGCGCCATTGGCGACGTGGTGCTGAACAACGTGGAGGAAGACGGCAGCGGCGGTTACACGATCGAGAAGGCCGCCTTCACCAATGACGGGGTCACTCTCACCGCCTCGGATATCGCGCTGAACAACATCTCCATTCCCGGCGACGTCAGCAAGCCTTCGCTCGATTCGATGATCTTCTACGAGACCGGCCATGTCGGCCCGGCCAAGATCGTCAAGGGCGGCGCGGAAGTGCTGACCCTGGCTTCGACCGACTTCTCGATGAGCAAGATGGACGACAATGCCGGCCTCGAATTCGAATTCGGCGCCACCGGGCTTAAGGCCGATCTCTCCAAGGTCGAGGATCCCAAGGCCAAGGAGACGCTTGAAAAGATCAAGCTGACCTCGCTCGACGGCGAAATCCATATGGCCGGCAGCTGGGAAACCGCCAGCGGCACCATCGACCTCGATTCGATCAACGTCGACTTCAAGGATGTCGGCGCGCTGTCGCTGGCCTTCAATCTCTCCGGCTATACGCTGGAGCTGGTGAAGTCGCTGCAAGAGCAGATGAAGGCGCTGGAGTCCAATCCGAACAAGGAAGCCGCCCAGCAGGCTGCCGGCCTCGCCATGATGGGCCTTGCCCAGCAGCTCACCTTCAACAGCGCCTCGATCAGCTTCGACGACGCCTCGATCACCTCGCGCGTGCTGGATTACGTCGGCTCCGAGCAGGGCATGTCGGGCCGCCAGTTCGCCCAGTCGCTGAAGGGCATGGTGCCGATCATGGTGGCGCAGCTCAACATTCCCGACCTGCAGAACGCCATTACCGAGGCCGTCAACACCTATCTCGACGATCCGAAGAACCTGACGATCTCGGCAGAGCCGGAAAAGGGCGTGCCCTTCCCGCAGATCATCGGCGCCGCCATGGGCGCGCCGCAGACCCTGCCGAAGGTTCTGGGCGTCACCGTCACGGCCAACGACGCCGACTGAGCCCGGCAAGACCTTTCAAAATGCGAGCCCGGCGGACCAGTTCCGCCGGGCTTTTTGCTGCGATCAACGATCCCGGGAACGAAAAACGGCGGCCGAGGCCGCCGTTCATGCTCACCAAGATGATCTCGCGATCAATCCTTCTTCTGCGGAACCACCCGCAGCGCCAGTTCGCGAAGCTGCGTCGGGGTCGCTTCCGAAGGCGCGTTCATCAGCAGATCCTGGGCCTGCTGGTTCATCGGGAACAGCGAGATCTCGCGCAGGTTCTTGGCGCCAACCAGGAGCATGACCACGCGGTCGATGCCAAACGCACAGCCGCCATGCGGAGGAGCGCCGTACTGGAAGGCGCGGTACATGCCGCCGAAACGTTCCTCGACGTCTGCCTGGCTGAGGCCAACCAGTTCGAAGGCCTTGACCATCAGCTCGGGCGACTGGTTACGGATCGAGCCGGAGGCGATTTCGAAACCGTTGCAGACCGCGTCATACTGATAGGCCTTGATCGACAGCGGATCGGAACCGTTCAGCGCATCGAGGCCGCCCTGCGGCATCGAGAAGGGGTTGTGGGCGAAATCGACCTTCTTCTCGTCCTCGTTCCACTCGTAGAAAGGGAAGTCGACGATCCAGCACATTTCGAAGCGGTCGCGGTCCACGAGGTTCAGTTCCTCGGCGGCGCGGGTGCGGGCTTCGCCGGCGAACTTGTAGAACTTGGCGGGATCGCCGGCGACGAAGAAGCAGGCGTCGCCGTCTTCGAGGCCGAGCTGGGTGCGGATCGCATCGGTGCGCTCCTCGCCGATGTTCTTGGCGAGGGGACCTGCGCCCTCCAGCTTCTCGCTTTCCTTGCGCCAGAAGATATAGCCGAGGCCCGGCTGGCCTTGCGACTGCGCCCAGGCGTTCATGCGGTCGCAGAAGGCGCGGCTGCCGCCGGTCTTGGCCGGGATCGCCCAGACTTCGACCTTCGGGTTCGAGGCGATCATGTTGGCGAATACCTTGAAGCCGGAGCCGGCGAAATGCTCGGTCACAGCTTCCATGACGATCGGGTTGCGCAGGTCCGGCTTGTCGGAGCCGTATTTGCGGATGGCGACGTCATAGGGGATGCGCGGCCATTCCTTGGTGACCGGCTTGCCTTCGGCAAACTGCTCGAAGACCGACGTCATCATCGGTTCCATCGTCTGCCAGACGTCTTCCTGGGTGACGAAGCTCATCTCGACATCGAGCTGGTAGAATTCGCCCGGCAGGCGGTCGGCGCGCGGGTCTTCGTCGCGGAAGCACGGCGCGATCTGGAAATAGCGGTCGAAGCCGGCGACCATCAGGAGCTGCTTGTACTGCTGCGGCGCCTGCGGCAGGGCGAAAAACTTGCCCTGATGGATACGGGACGGCACGAGGAAGTCACGCGCGCCTTCCGGCGACGAGGCGGTCAGGATCGGCGTCGTGTATTCGGCAAAACCGGCCGCGCCCATTCCCTGGCGCATGGCCGAGATGATCTGGGTGCGCTTGACGATGTTCCTGTGCAGCGTTTCGCGGCGCAGGTCGATGAAGCGGTACTTCAGGCGCACGTCTTCGGGATATTCCGGCTCGCCGAACACCGGCAGCGGCAATTCCCTGGCGGCCGAGAGTACCTCGATCTCCTGCGCATACAGCTCGATCTCGCCGGTCGGCATGGTTTTGTTGACGGTGTCCTCGGTGCGGGCCTTGACCACGCCGTCGATGCGGATCACCCACTCGCCGCGCACGGTCTCGGCGATCTTGAAGGCCGGGCTGTCGGGATCGCAGACCACCTGGGTCATGCCGTAATGGTCGCGCAAGTCGATGAAGAGGACGCCGCCGTGGTCGCGGACACGGTGGACCCAGCCGGACAGGCGGACGGTCGAGCCGACATCCGACTTGGTCAGAGCGGCACAGGTGTGGCTGCGGTAACGATGCATGGTCAATATCCTGGGCTTCGTGAGGCGGCGGCGAAGACACGGCTAAACGCGGCTTTCAAGCTGCCGATGAAAATCGGGCGGAAAAGCGCATGCCCGGCCGGTTTTGTCAAGACTCGACGGCCGGACGGCACGTTTAACGCTGTCAATGCAAGCAACGCTTGGCTAAAACATGTGCTTCGCGCGGCTTACCTTTCGAGTCGCGTGCCCACCAGACAGGCACTTCCCCATGAGCCAGATCCGACCGCTGATTCCGCTCCTCGTCACCGCAGGCATCCTGATCGGCGGCAACGGGCTGCAGGGCACTTTCATCTCGCTGCGGGCGCTCAGCGAAGGGTTTTCGCCCTCGGTCATCGGCATCGTCGGCACCGGCTACAATCTCGGCTTCGCCATCGGCTGCGTCTATATCACCCGCATCATCCGCTCGATCGGGCATATCCGCGCCTTTTCCGCCTTGGCGGCCATTGCCTCGGCGGCGTCGCTCGCCATGGTCCTGCTCATTCATCCGGCCTTCTGGTTCGCCATGCGTCTCATCCAGGGCATCTGTTTCGCCGGCCTGTTCGCGGTGGTGGAAAGCTGGCTGAACGCCCGCGTCACCAATGCCACCCGCGCCCGCACCCTCTCCGTCTATCGTTTCGTCGATCTCGGCTCGGTGACGCTGACGCAATACCTGATCCCGACCGTCGGCATCGACGGCTTCCAGCTCTTCGCCATCATCTCGATGGCGCTGACCCTGTCGCTGGTGCCGATCTCGTTCGCCGACCGCTCCAGCCCGAGCGCGCCGGAGGCGGTGCGTTTCGACGTGCGCACGCTGTGGCAGATCTCGCCGCTGGCGACCATCGGCTGCGTGGTGGTGGGGCTGACCAATTCGGTGTTCCGCTCGCTCGGGCCGGTCTATGCCCAGGGCATCGGCATGTCGATCGCCGCCATCGCCACCTTCATGAGCGTCGGCATCTTCGCCGGCGTCGTCCTGCAATATCCGCTCGGCCATTATTCCGACAAGCTCGATCGGCGCTTCATCATCCTGATCGCCACCGGCGGCGCGCTGGTTGCCGGCCTGTTCATCGTGCTGGTCGCCGGCACCAACGAATGGCTGAATTTCATCGGCATCTTCCTGTTCGGCGCCTTCGCCATGCCACTTTATTCGCTCTGTTCGGCCCATGCCAACGACCATGCCGCCGAAGGGCAGCATGCGCTGGTCTCGGCCGGCACATTGTTCTTCTGGTCGTGCGGGGCGGTCATCGGGCCGCTGTTCGCCTCCTTCATGCTGGATATCTTCGGGCCGCATGCGTTGTTCATCTACATGGCCTGCGTGCTCAGCGTCTTCGTGCTCTATACGCTGCAGCGCATGACGGTGCGCGAGGGCGTGCCGACCGAGCGGCGGCGCATGGGTTTCCGCAACCTGCTGCGCACGTCCACCTTCTTCAACAAGCTGGCGGCACCGACCGAGGAAGACGACCGCCGCAAGTAAGATGCGGCAAGATGACATCCGCCGCTGGATTGATGATCGCCATATTCAACTTTAAAACCGAAGGCGAGATCACCGGAGCCCGCCCTCATGCCATCCATCGACCGCCGCACGCTTCTGAAGGCATCCGCCCTGTTTGCCGGGGCTTACAGCGTCGGCCTTGCAGCCGCCTCGCGGTTCCCGGCCTTCGCCAGCCCGCAGCCGATCATGCTCGAAGCGCTGCGCACCGATGCGCAACTGGCCGAAGCCGCTCCGACCAAGGGCATCATGACCTATGGGCGCGACGGGATGCCGCCGATCCTGCGGGCGAAAAAGGGCCAGCCGTTCTTCGCCCAACTGAAGAATGCGCTGGACGAGCCGACCACCATCCACTGGCATGGGGTGCGCGTGCCCAATGCTATGGATGGCGTACCCTTTCTCACCCAGCCCTATATCTATACCGGCGACAGCTTCGATTATCGCTTCGCGCCACCGGACGCCGGCACCTTCTGGTATCACCCGCATTGCAATACGCTGGAGCAGATGGGGCGCGGCATGACCGGCCTGCTGATCGTCGAGGACCCCGACGATCCCGCCTTTGATGCCGAGATCGCCGTCAACCTGCGCGACTGGCGGCTGGGCGGCGACGGCCAATTCATCGAGCAGTTCAAGCCGCGCGACGCCGCCAAGAGCGGCACCTACGGCACGCTTCGCACCGTCAACTGGCAACGGGAGCCGCAATACGATGCGCCGGCCGGCGGCCTCGCACGCCTGCGCCTGGTCGTCACCGATGTCACCCGCATTTTCACATTCAAGCTGGAGGGGGCCGAGGCACAGGTGATCGCCATCGACGGCAATCCGGTGCCGCAGCGTTTCGCGCTCGATACGCTGATGATCGGCCCTGGCCAGCGGCTCGATCTGGCGGTCCGCATGCCGGATACGGAAGGGGCCGCCGCGACGCTCATCGACGTTCGTGGCTCGACACCGAAGACCGTCCTGACCCTGCGCGCCACCGGCGCGTCGCTGAAGCGGGCGTTCGGCGATCTCGGGCCGCTCGCCGCCAATCCAGTGGCCGCAGCCGACCTCTCGGCGGCGGAGGAAATACCGCTGGCGCTCAGCGCCACGGCCGAAAACCGCAAGCCGAGCGGCTTCTGCGGCGATATCGGCTATACGTTCTGGGCGATCAACAGGACGCCGTGGTCGGGCGACTCGCCCGATCCGACCGCGCCGCTGGCGGAGATGAAGCTCGGCAAAAGCTATGTCCTCAACCTCGCCAATCCGACGCCGCACCTGCATCCCATCCATCTGCACGGCATGAGTTTCACGGTCGTCTCCTCCTCCATTGGACCGGTGCAGCCCTTCGTCACCGACACCTATCTGATCCGTCCCGACGAGAAGGTGAAACTGGCTCTCGTCGCCGACAATCCCGGCGACTGGGTGTTCCATTGCCATGTCATCGAACACCAGAAGACGGGCATGGCCGGCTATTTCCGGGTAACATAGCGCAGAAAGAGGCTCCGATTTTGCGTTGACATCCGGCCACGAAAGGAGAAGGAAGGGTGATTAACCTTTTCCCTGCCCAACGAACGAATAGAGATGATCGTCAACACAACGGACCTTCGCGCCGCCTGCGCCGAACTCGCCAAATCCGAATTCATCACCATCGATACCGAATTCCTGCGCGAGACGACGTTCTGGCCGGAGCTGTGCCTTATCCAGATGGCGAGTCCTACGGTCGAGGTCTTGGTCGATCCGCTGGCAAAGGGGCTCGACCTCGCTCCCTTCTTCGAACTGATGGCCAATCCGGCCGTGTTGAAGGTATTCCACGCCGCGCGGCAGGATATCGAAATCATCCACCATCTCGGCGGGCTGATCCCGCATCCGATCTTCGATACCCAGGTGGCCGCCATGGTTTGCGGCTTCGGCGATTCGGTCTCCTACGACCAGCTCGTGCAGCGGGTGAAGGGCGTGCAGATCGACAAGTCGTCACGCTTCACCGACTGGAGCCGCCGGCCGCTCTCCGACAAGCAGCTGGAATATGCGCTGGCCGACGTCACCCATCTGCGTGACGTCTACCTGGCGCTGAAGGCGCAGCTCGAACGCGAGGGCCGCGCCTCCTGGCTGCGCGAGGAGATGGATATTCTCGAAGCGCCCCATACCTACGACTTGCATCCGGACGATGCCTGGCAGCGGCTGAAGATGCGGCTGAAGAAGCCGCAGGAACTGGCCGTGCTGAAATTCGTCGCCGCCTGGCGCGAGCGCGAGGCGCGCGCCCGCAACGTGCCGCGCTCCCGAATCATCAAGGACGACACGATCTACGAGATCGCCCAGCAGCAACCGAAGGATAGCGAGGCGCTGTCGCGCTTGCGCACCGTGCCCAAGGGCTGGGAGCGTTCGGCCAACGGCGCCGCCCTGCTGGAAGCGGTGAACGCGGCGCTCGCCTTGCCGAAATCGGACATGCCGGCGGTGCCGCGCCACGCTCCAGTGCCGGAAGGGGCCGCTGCCGCCACCGAACTGCTGAAGGTGCTTCTGAAACTCACCGCCGAGAAGCATGGCGTCGCCGCCAAGGTGCTCGCCAACACCGACGACCTGGAAAAGATCGCCATGGCCGGCGAGGAGGCCGATGTCGCAGCGCTTTCCGGCTGGCGGCGCGACCTGTTCGGCGAAACGGCGCTTGAACTGATCCGCGGCAATGTCGCCCTGCGCTTCGTCGGAAAGCGTGTCGAAGCGGTCACGCTCTGATTCATTCCGCCGCCGTTGGGCCGCATGCCGCAACTTGGCCGGGATTGGGTGAGACATGCGTCGCGATGGCGCGTGACGGGCGCCGCCAGAGTTGACCGGGACGGGATTGCAGAATGTTGAAACGGGGGACGATCGTTCAGTGGCTCGTCCTGCTCACGGTCGTGGCGCTGGGCGGGGTGCTTTACAGCCTCGTCGTCTATGGCGAAAGACCGCTGATCGGCGCCATATTCTCCCTGTCGATCTGCATGCCGCTGGTCGCGCTGGAACGGCGGATGATCTTTCCGCGCTTCTACAACTGGCTGCATGGCCTGTCGACGCCCGCCTATCTGGCCATGTCGTTGCTCGTCTATTACGTCACGATCTTCATCGGTTTCGCAGCAGCCGGCGCATTTCTGAAGAGTGCAGGCATCATTCGCGAGCCCTGGATCAAGACGCTGATCCTGCCGTGGGAGGTGGTGGTCTACAGTTTCGCGGTCGGCAGCGGCATCAACTTCGTGCTGCGGGTGCGAGAGCTTCTCGGCCGGGATATCTTTGTGAGCCTGCTCACCGGCCGTTACCGCAAGCCGGTGCGCGAGGAGCGCGTCTTCCTGTTCATCGACCTCGTCGGCTCGACCTCGTTTGCGGAAAAATACGGCGACCTGCGCACCCAGCAATATCTCGGCACGCTGTTCAACGTGCTGGCCGAGCCAGTGCGGCGCCATGACGGCGCAATCGACGATTATATCGGCGACGCCGTGATCATCACCTGGCCGCTGAAGCGAGGCCTGCGCGACGCCCGCTGCGTGCGCTGTGTCTTCGACATCATAACCGAGATCGAGAAGCGCTCCGCCCTGTGGCTCGGCACTTTCGGGCAGATGCCGCGCTTGCGCGCCGCCCTGCATGGCGGTGAGATCATTACCGCCGAGATCGGCGTCGATCACCATAAGATCGCCTATTTCGGCGATACGGTGAACACAACGGCGCGGCTGGAAAGCCTGTGCCGCACCCTGGGACATCCGGTGCTGATCTCGCAAGAACTGGCGACACGGATGACCCTGCCCGACGATATCAGGGCCGAATATCTCGGCGACCACGCGGTGCGCGGCCGCGGCCAGCCGCTCGGCGTCATGGCGCTGACGAGCATGCGCCAGACGCAACCTTCCAATATCTTGCCTCTTGCCCGGCCGGCCGAGTGAGCGCGCGTCACGAAAGCTTCACCACCGCGTAATTCTCCAGACATCTTCGCCGCTTAACCGCTTTTGTCGTTATCCCCCATCGCACAGGTGAAACGATGAAAAACCTTCTTTTGACATCCGTCGCCCTCGGCCTGCTGGCAGGCCAGGCTTTCGCGGACGAAACCGAATTCAAGGCGAAACTCGTCGGCCAGGTGATCATCCCGGCCAATTCCATCATCGCCGCACCGGCCGATGCGCCCGATTTCCTCAAGCATGCCGGCAAGTTCACCACGCCCGACCGCAAACGCACTGAAGCGCTGGGCACGGTCGAGGGCAAGGACGGCGTGCGCGTCACTGACATCAACCTGCCCTTCGACGGCCAGGCGATGCAGGGCTTCTCCGGCATCAAGACCATGGATGACGGCAGCTTCTGGACGCTCTCCGACAACGGCTTCGGCACGAAGCTGAATTCGCCGGATGCGGCCTTGATGCTGCACAATGTCAAATTCGACTGGGAGAACGGCAAGACCGAGGTCGTCAAGCACATCTTCCTCTCCGATCCCGACAAGAAGGCTCCCTTCCCGATCGTTCTGGAAGGTGCGGAGAAACGTTATCTCACCGGCGCCGATTTCGACATCGAATCGATCCAGCCAGTCGCCGACGGCTTCTGGATCGGCGAGGAATTCGGTCCCTACCTGCTGAAGGTCGACACCGAGGGCCGCCTCACCGACGTGATCCCGACGCTGGTCGACGGCAAACCGGTGACCTCGCCGGACAATCCGACGATCACCGTTCCCGGCAACCCGACGCAAAAGCTTCCCGCCTTCAACCTGAAGCGCTCCGGCGGCTTCGAAGGCCTGGCGATGAGCAAGGACGGCTCCAAGCTCTACGGCCTGCTCGAAGGCCCGCTCTTCCTCGAGGACGGTTCGGTCGAGAAGGCCGACGGCAAGACGGCGACCCGCATCATCGAGTTCGACGTCGCCGGCAAGACCTGGACGGGCCGCAGCTGGCTCTATCCGCTGGACGAGAAGGGCGCGGCGATCGGCGACTTCAACATGCTGGACGAAACCACCGCCCTCGTCATCGAACGTGACAACGGCGCCGGCACGCCGGACAAGGCCTGCGCCGATCCGAAGCAACCGCAGCCGGATTGCTTCGACACGCCGGCCGTGCTGAAGCGCGTCTACAAGATCGAGTTCAACGACGCAAACGTCGGCCAGGCCGCCCGCAAGATCGGCTACATCGACCTCCTGAAGATCGAGGACCCCGACAACAAGAAGCAGGCCGGCAGCCAGGCAGGCATCTACGACATGCCGTTCGTGACGATCGAGAACGTCGACCGCGTCGATGCTACCCACATCATCATCGGCAACGACAACAACCTGCCCTTCTCCGCCGGCCGCGCCGTGGACAAGGCCGACAACAACGAATTCAGCCTGCTGGAAGTCGGCGAATTCCTGAACGCGAAGTAATCGCCCAAAATGTCGGGGCGGTCGGTCATGGCCGCCCCAAGCGAAATAGGCGAGCCCTGACGGTGTCGCGTTTTTCTTCGACAAACACGTCGCCTGTCCAACCGACAGGCGATCGTATGAGCTTTACTCGAACACGAAAGCCAGCCGCCGCCCTGTCAGCTTGCCCAGTTGCTGCAGCCGTCCGTCCAGGCGTTCCCCGGCAAAGCCGATATATTCGTGCGGCACGACGAATTCGAGGTCGATGTCCGCGTTGCTCGAGCGGCGCAGGCCGAGATGGCGGACGATGCCGGGCATCGAGGCCGAGAACAGGTAGACCACCCGCAAAAGGCCGCCAAGCAGCTTGGCGCGATCGATATAGTGCTGGGTGGCGATTGCTGCCAGCGGTCCGGTGGCGCCGTCGTCGTGCAGCCCCTCGAAACGATAATAGTTGGTCAGCGCGATGAAGGCGCGGCCGGGATGGGTGATGCCGACGAAGGAGGAATGGGCGATGATGTTCAGCGCCTGCAGGCCGCGATAATCCGGATGGGCGCGCCAGCTGATGTCCGCCAGCAGGCAGGCGGCCTGGCGATAACGGCTTTCCTCGACGGTTTCCTCGATGCCGAAATAGGGTATCATCCGGCCGGTCCATTCGGCCAGTTCGCGGGCATGCTCCGGAGACCGCGCGCGCAAGATCGCCAGTTCATCCGCCGCCGCCAGCAGCGGGTCCATCCGGCGCTCGTCTTCGGACAGCAGCGAATAAAGATATCCTTCACGCACGCCCTGCGCCGAGAAGGAGATCTTGGCCGGCTTCATCGCATCGAGGACTTCGCGCATGGCGATGGCACCGAAGGGAAGCAGGCCGCGGCGATTCTTGGAAACGGCGGCGAAGGCGGGGTTCTTCGAATCCCGCGATTGCACCACCTCGTCGAGAAAGCGCAGCGCTTCGGCGAGCGACAGTTCGTAGCCCTGCATCATGTGCAGCGGATATTGCCGCATCTCCATGTGCAGCTTGGCGATGTTGCGCCAGGTGCCGCCCACCGCATAGAAGGTGCGGCCGGCGCCGTTCTTCAGCAGATCGGCGTTCTTGATATGCTTGCGGGCAAAATTGCTCGCCTTGGTCAGCGAGTTGCCGGCATATTCGGAAAGGCGCAGGCCGCCGAGCGGCAGGGTGATGCCCTTGCCGAAATCCTTCCCCTTGATGTCGATCAGTTCGAGGGAGCCGCCACCGAGATCGCCGACGATGCCGTCGGGATCATAAAAGCCGCTGATGATGCCGAGCGCCGAAAACTGCGCCTCTTCCTCGCCGGACAGAACCCGCACCGGCTGGCCGAGGATCTGCTCGGCGGCATGGATGAAGTCGGGGCCGTTGCTCGATTCACGCGCCGCCGCCGTGGCGAGCACGTACATGGTCCTTGCCCGTCCCTGGTCCGACAGCGCCCGGAAGCGATGCAGGGCCGACAGCGCCCGCTGGACGCTGTCCTCGTCCATCTTGCCCGTCAGCGCCATTCCCTTGCCGAGGCCGCACAGGACCTTTTCGTTGAAAAGAATGGTCGGAGACCGCGACAAGCCCTCGTAGATGACCAGGCGAATGGAATTCGAACCGATATCGACGACGGAAACGGGAGCTATGCCAGGTAGCCGCCCCTGAGCTTCAGATTCAACCATGCAATTCCAGTTATCTCTTCTTGCCGGAAATCCAGCCGGCTATGAGTTTGGGCGCACTGGAGTTCAGAGCCTCCCCCCGGCCCGAAAGGCTGGGATTGGTCATGAAGTAATGCTGCGCGTTAAAAGGCTCTTCGCCTTGGCGCACTTCCATGCGCCTGGATGTACCATCCGGCAATATCTCGTAGCTCTGCTGGTTGTCAATCAGATTGCCCAGCATGATCGGGGAGGGGACCTGCGCATGCCCCGTGGGGTTGATCAGCGGCACCAGCGTCTCGACGCGCCGGTCGAGATTGCGCGGCATCATGTCGGCCGAGCCGATATAGACGAGCGCCCTTTCCGACGGCAGGCCGAAACCGTTGCCGAAGCAGAAGATGCGGCTGTGCTCCAGGAAGCGGCCGACGATGGATTTGACGCGGATGTTTTCCGAAAGACCGGGCACCTGCGGGCGCAGGCAGCAGATGCCGCGCACCACGAGATCGATCTCGACGCCGGCATTGCTCGCCTCGTAGAGCGCATCGATGATCTGCGGATCGACGAGCGAATTCATCTTCATCCAGATCGCCGCCGGCGCGCCGCTGCGGGCATGCACGGTCTCTTCCTCGATATGGCTGAGGATGCGCGAGCGCATGGTGTAGGGCGAGACGGCAAGCTTCATGCTCGCTGCCGGTTCGCCGTAGCCGGTAATGAAGTTGAAGACATTCGCCATGTCGCGGGCAATCGTCGGATTGCAGGTGAAGAACGACAGGTCGGTGTAGATCTTGGCGGTGATCGGATGGTAGTTGCCGGTGCCGAGGTGGCAATAGGTGCGCAGCTTGCCGTCCTCGCGGCGGACGACCATCGACATCTTGGCATGCGTCTTCAATTCGATGAAGCCGAAGACCACCTGCACGCCGGCCCGCTCCAGGTCGCGCGCCCAGCGGATGTTGGCCTCCTCGTCGAAGCGCGCCTTCAACTCCACCAGCGCCGTCACCGACTTTCCGGCCTCGGCGGCGTCGATCAGGGCGCGGACGATCGGGCTGTCGTTCGAGGTGCGGTAGAGCGTCTGCTTTATCGCCAGAACGTCAGGATCGCGCGCAGCCTGGAGGAGAAACTGGACGACGACGTCGAAGGATTCGTAGGGGTGGTGGACGACCATGTCCTTTTCGCGGATGGCGGCGAAACAATCGCCGGCATGGTCGCGGACCCGCTCGGGAAATCGGGCATTGTAGGGCTCGAAGCGCAGGTCGTCGCGCGGCGCCTTGGCGATCTCGGACAGCGTGTTGAGCGCCAGCAGGCCGGGCAGCACCGCGACGCGGTTTTCCGGCACGCCGAGTTCCTGCACCACGAACTGACGCAGCGATGCCGGCATTTCCGAATCCGTCTCGATACGGATGACCGAACCGCGACGGCGGCGCTTCAGCGCCGTCTCGAAGTAACGCACCAGGTCTTCGGCCTCTTCCTCGACTTCGATATCGCTGTCGCGGATGAGCCGGAAGGTGCCGAAACCCTTCACCTCGTAGCCGGGGTAAAGCTTGTGGATGAACATGCCGACGACGTCTTCCAGGGTGATATAGCGGATCACCGGGCCGTCGTCCGGCAGGCGCACGAAGCGGTCGAGTGCCGTCGGCAGGCGCAGCAGCGCCGTCATCGGCTCCTTGTCGCGCTTGCTGACCAGTTGCAACCCCATCGAAAAGCCGAGGTTGGGGATGAACGGAAATGGATGCGCCGGGTCGATCGACAGCGGCGTCAGCACCGGGAACATCGACTGCTCGAATTCACCGGTCAACCAGGTGCGGTCGTCCTCGGACAAGGCGGCCGGGCGGACGATGAGGATGTCTTCCTTGGCGAGATATTGCTGCAGCACCGCCAGCGACGCCTGCTGCTCCATCTGCAGGTTGTCGATCTCCTTGAGGATCTCCTCCATCTGCTCGGCAGGCGTCTTGCCGTCCGGACTGCGCACGTTGATGCTTTGCCGCACCTGGCCTTCGAGGCCTGCGACACGCACCATGAAGAATTCGTCGAGGTTCGCCGCCGAGATCGACAGGAAGCGGACACGTTCCAGAAGCGGGTGGGCCGTGTTCAGCGTTTCTTCCAGGACGCGCCGGTTGAACTGCAGCCAGGAAAATTCCCGGTTGATGAAGCGGACCGGGCTGCTCAGAAGCTCGTTCTCCGGCGCTGGTGCCGTGCCGCTCTCCCTGGTCTGCATGTCTTTTACCACCGTATCCATAACCCTGCCCTTTGTGTTCGTCCGCCTTGGCCCGTATTACAGTTTGACGACACTTCTATGACAGTCAATCGGGCGGATCGTCGTTTCCCAACGCATTCAGGACCTCCGCGGCCAGCGGCCGGGTGATGCGCGTTCCGCGGGCCAGCGCCAGAAGGTCGAGGCGATCGACGATGGTCTGCGCCGCCTCCAGGGACCGCTCCATGCGGTTGACGATATAGGCGACGAGTTTGTCATCTATATAAAGCTGCCGGTCGGCGAAGAGCTTGACGATCACCTGGCTCAGCAGATCTTCGTCCGGCTCGCCGATTTCGACGGTCGAAGCCGCCTTCAGGCGTGACTTGAGATCCGGCAGCGTCACCGGCCACGACATCGGCCAGAGGCGTGAGGTCATCAACAGGTGGTTGCCGTGCTGGCGGACGCTGTTGATGACGTGGAACAGTTCGGTTTCGTCGAAGGCAACCCTGTCGGCATCCTCGAAGATGACCGGTCCGGCCGCTGCCTGTTCCGACGCTCCCGAACCCGCAAGCGGCACGATGTCGACGGCGTGGGCGTGGTCGCGCCAGATGCTGGCGAGATGCGACTTGCCGGACCCCACCGGGCCGGCCAGGATGACGACGGGCGACGGCCATTGCGGCCAGCGGTCGATCATCGCCACGGCAGCGGCCAGCGGATCGCTGACCAGCAGGTCGTCGCGACCCCGCGCTTCCTCATGGCCGAAGCGCAAGGTCAGTTGCTCCGCACCGCGGCGCCTTGCATCGGTGTTTTTGGTATCGGTCATTGTCGTAGGCTCAAGGGATCTCGTCTTCTTTCACCGGCTGGACGAATGGCATGGGCCGCTCGCGTCCGTAATAGAGATCGCTGTCAAGATAGCGGGAGAGCGCGAAGCGGACAAGCACGCCCACGGCGGCGGCGGCCGGCACGGCGACCAGCAGGCCGACGAAACCGAACAGGGCGCCGAAGGCAAACAGCGCGAACATCAGCCAGACCGGATGCAGGCCGACGCTTT
>ERZ778022.3343-NODE-3343-length-15214-cov-3.873936_pt1 | contig 15214 bp, 15 predicted proteins | sample MGYA00375752_ERZ778022 | MGnify/ENA primary metagenome ERZ778022 (study PRJEB29350, sample SAMN05389826) | bioreactor metagenome | isolation source: Thiocyanate bioreactor | place: South Africa: University of Cape Town | collected 2014-04-04 ... | reverse complement strand
AAAACCGTTATGGCTGACTGACGAATACGCGTTGATGTATTTCAAATCCTTCTGCATCATTGTAACAAACGCCCCGTATAAAATTGCAATGCCGGCTAATACTATAATTGCATCGGAATAGTAAGCCGCGCCTTCGGGCATCAGGTAAGTTGCCGCGCGCAAACAGCCGTAACCGCCTAATTTCATTGAGATTCCTGCTAAAAACATTGACGCAGCGGTTGGTGCAGATGAGTGCCCGTCCGGTACCCAGGTATGAAAAGGAAATAATGCCGTAAAAATTCCAAAGCCCACAAATACAAAGGGAAAGAATAATTTCTGTACCTCCGGCGCAATTTGCTGTGCCGCGATTTGCAGCATATCAAAACTATAGTTGCCCCCGAAGCTGCTGTTAAAATATAAGCCCGCCAACCCTACAAAAACCAACGACGAACCCGCCATCAACATCAGCGCAAGCTTCATAGCGCTGTATTCTTTCTTACCGCTTCCCCATATCCCGATCATCAAAAATTTAGGAATCACCGCCACTTCAAGAAAGAAAAACATGGTGAACAAATCCAGCGAAATAAAAAAACCGTAGGCGCCCATACTTAAAAAAAGCAGCAGAAAAAAGAATTCTTTGCTCATGCTTTTTTGCTTCCACGAAACCAACACACCTGCCAGCACAACGAAAGAAGTAAGCACAATCATGGCCACCGAAATACCATCCACCCCAATATGATAATTGATATTGGGAAGTTTGAACCATTCGTAATTTTGTTCAAATAAAAACGCAGTGTTGTTTACATCTCGCTCGGCGGAGAACTGAAATACCAGATAAACCGAAAGTAAAAATTGAATAGCCGCGCCAACCAGCGACACTGTTTTCACCTGTTGATCTTTCAGAAATAAAAGTATCAGTGAAAATAAAAGAGGTACAATAATAAGTAACGATAAATTCATATTTCTACTTCCATATATAAATAAATGCAATCAATAAAAATGCAATGCCGGCGAAGAAATACAAAGCATAACGTTGTACTTTTCCGCTCTGCATTCCCCTAATACTTTTTGAAACTTCAAGCGTGCCGTTGGCGATTTCATTCATTGAGCCATCCACTACTTTACGATCAAGCCAGGCCGCCGGCCTGCCAATCCATTTAAAAATGATGTTTTTTGTGATGAACAGATATAATTCATCAACATAAAATTTATTCTTAGAGGCGCTATACAAACCTATCATTGAACGGGCTACACTTTCGACTTTACCGCTTTCTTTTTTATACATCCACCACGCTATTGCGATACCGGTAAGCGCAACGATGACAGGCAACACTGAAAACATCAAATGAAAATGCGTTTCCAGCGGTTTGCCATCGGCGCTTACAAATTTCCCGAAAGGAATAAAGCCAGCGCCGATCGCGCAAATGGTTAAAATGATCAATGGTAATTTCATAGAAAACGGCCCCTCGCCCTGATGTCCATGTATATCGGGCGCGGCCTTTCTAAAAAATATTGAAAAGTATAAACGGAACATGTAGAAGGCTGTTAGTCCTGATGTGAGCAACGCCACAATGTACACCAGCATATCTTTATTGTAAGAAGCCAACAAAATCTCTTCCTTACTAAAAAATCCGGCAAACGGAGGAATACCCGCAATGGCCAGGCAAGCCACTAAAAAAGCAATATTTGTTACGGGCATGTATTTTCTAAGCCCGCCCATGTCTTTCATCTCATTACTGTGCACTAAATGAATAACCGCGCCTGCACAAAGAAATAATAATGATTTAAAAAATGCATGTGTGAAAAGATGAAACATGGAAGCAGTATAACCGAGACCGGCTTCGCCGCTGTAGCCACTCACGCCCAGGGCAAACATCATGAAACCGATCTGACTCATGGTTGAGTAAGCAAGCACGCGTTTAATATCAGTTTGCGTGCAGGCAATTACCGCCGCCAACAACGCAGAGAACAAGCCGACGGTTAAAACAATTGTAAGTGATGCGCCGTTCAACGCAAATAGCGGAAACAATCTCGCAACCAGATACACACCTGCCACAACCATCGTTGCCGCGTGAATCAACGCGGAAACAGGCGTGGGGCCTTCCATCGCGTCTGGCAACCAAACGTGCAACGGGAACATCGCACTCTTGCCGGCGCCACCCATGAACACTAAAGTTAATCCCCATGTTAATGCGCTCACACCCAAAAACGATGCAGAAACCGCAGCCAAATATCCCTGTGATTGTTGTGCAGTAAGCGTTTGAATGATTGTATTAAAATCAAGGCTCCTGCCATAATAAGCAAGTATTAAAATACCAATTAAAAATCCGAGGTCTGCAAAACGGGTAACAATGAAAGCTTTTTTAGAAGCCGCCACCGCACTCGGTTTCTGAAAGTAAAACCCGATCAGTAAATAGGAAGAAACACCCACCAGCTCCCAGAACATATACATCTGGAACAGGTTTGAGGAAACAACTAAAGCTAACATTGAAAACGTGAACAAGCCGAGAAATGCATAGTAAGTGGCAAAGCGTTCCTCTCCTTTCATATATCCAAGGCTGAAAATGTGTACCATCAGTGAAACAAACGTTACCACCACCAGCATCATAACTGAAATGGGATCAAGCATAATTCCCATATCAATTGAAAGGCCGGGAGAAAACATGAGCCACGTAAATTTCAGCGCTTGAACTTTAGGGTAAACACCGTTCATTAATCCATTTACAAAAAAATACTGATAGGCAGTAAGCAACGCCAAGGCAGCAGAAATAGTTAACAAAGCAGTGCCGATAATTCCGGCAGATTTGTTGAAATATTTTTTGCCGAATAATCCCAACAACACAAACCCAATGAGGGGCAAGAGTAAAATCCAGACCGTATGTTCGTAACCGTTCATTTTGGATTATTAATTTTTTAATTCGCTTGCTGCGTCCACGTCAATTGTTTTATGGCTCCTGTATAAATTAATGATGATGGCAATGGCCACGGCAGCTTCAGCGGCGGCTATTGCAATAATGAAAATTGAGAAAAATACACCATCCAGCTTGCCTGGATATAAATATTTATTGAACGCCACAAAATTGATGTTCACGCTGTTCAGCATCAACTCAATTGCCATCAACATCGTGATCAGGTTTTTTCTGGTGAGAAAACCATACATGCCTATGAAAAATAAAGCTGTACTTAGCAAAACGATATGACTAACCGGTACCATTATTTTTCTTCTTTCGTTTTTTCAGTTTTTGATAGCACACCCGGCCGCATTGCCACTACAATGCACCCCACCATTGCCGCGAGCAGTAAAATACTTACCACTTCAAATGGCAATGAAAATCCGCCTTCATTATAATTGAGCATTGCTTCGCCAATACGCGAAACGGAATTATCGAAAGCCTCAGAACTTACTGCAAAAGGATATTGGCCGATGATGAGAAACCCGAGTATGATTCCAAACAAAGCAGCAAGAGAAGCTGCAATGGTTCGTACCGGAGGTGCTTTACGCGCTTCTTTGCCCGCATGTTCGGTTAGAAAAATTGAAAAAATAATCAACACTACAATACCGCCAACGTAAACTGATATTTGAACAGCAGCTACAAATTCCATTTCCATCCAAAAATACAACCCGGCGATGCCCAGCAATGAAAACAACAGGAAAATTGCTGAGCGAAATATTTTGGGCGAGGTCACCGCCAGCAATCCCGTAACCAGTATGGTTGCTGCAATTAAATAAAATATGATTTGATGCGCTGTCAAAGCAAGACTAGTTTTTAATAATTCATAAATCATTCGATCCCATCCCTGATTTTTGAACCCGGCTTGTTAAGAATTTTTGTGAGTTCGTTCCGGTCATAAACGCTGTGTTCGAAATCGTTTGTCATAATGATTGCATCACTGGGGCAAGCCTCCACACAAAGATTACACATCGTACACATTTCTAACCGGTACACAAACTGGTCAATGGCTTTTTTCTTTTTGCCTTCAGGGGTGATATCAAATTTTGTTACGATTTTAATTGTCCCATTCGGACAGGCAAGCTCGCAGGCCGTGCAGCCCGTACAGGCATGTTCGTTATTTTCATCATGTGGCATTACCACTTCACCGCGAAAACGCTCAGCCAGGATCAATTGCCCGTTCTCTTTATTTTCCGGATATTGCTCGGTGATGATTTCTTTGGGATGTACAAAATACCAAAATGTTCTGCGCATACCCGTACCTAACGATTTTATCGCTCCAAAAACCTCTTTTATGTAATCAACTATAAACATTTTAAAAATGCCATCCGGCGATTGCGATGATTGTAGCCAGTAATAAATTCACCAAACAAATCGGCAACAAATATTTCCATTCTAAATTTAACAACTGATCAATGCGAAGGCGCGGGAACGTCCAGCGGAACCACATGATTATAAAAATCAAAAGGAATGTTTTACCAAAAAACCAAACTATTCCGGGAATATAATCCATCACCGTATTAAAAGCTGTACCCGTTCCGAAATGAAGGGGCATCCATCCTCCTAAAAATAAGGTAGCACCTACCGCACATACGATAAAAATATTCACATACTCGGCAAGGAAAAACAGCGCGAATTTCATTCCCGAATACTCCGTATGAAAGCCTGCAGTCAACTCGCTTTCGGCCTCGGCCATATCAAAAGGCGCGCGGTTTGTTTCGGCGGTTGCGGCTATAATAAAGATCACAAAGGAAATGAGAACGGGAATATGCCCCTTAAATATCCACCATCCATCTGCCTGCGCAGCTACAATGTCTGAAATCCTCAAACTGCCCGAAAGCATTACAATCACTAAAATTGACAGGCCGGCGCTCAGCTCATAACTCACAATCTGTGCGCCGCTGCGCATGGCGCCCAACAACGAATATTTATTATTACTGCTCCAGCCCGCCATTAAAATACCGATGACGCTAACCGATGTAATGGCCGTGATAAATAATATTCCAATATTTACATCCCAAATTTGAAAACCATTTGCAAACGGAAGTGGAGCCATGGCAACCATTGCAGTAATCATCACTATAAATGGTGCGAGGTTAAAAAGAAATTTGTCAACGTTATTTGGAGTAAACCCTTCCTTCACAATTAGCTTTAAAGTATCAGCAACGGTTTGAAACATGCCCTTTGGCCCTACACGGTTTGGCCCGAGGCGTATTTGCATAAACGCCGCAACTTTGCGTTCCATGATCACCAGTACTAATCCCAGAAAGGCGAAGAGCGCAATCACCAAAACCATCACAATCACTGACTCGATCAGAAATGCAATGGTAGGATTGAACGTTGCATTCAACCATCCATCAACCGATTTGGTAATATACTCTAAACTAAACTTCATAAAAGGAACATTACTCCTTGTCAATTCTTAAACCAACTAATATGAATCCTTACAACTATCTGTCGATATCCGGAATCACTAAATCCACGGAACCCATCACGGCTACAAAGTCGCCAATCTTTCCTCCCTTACACATTGTTTCCATTGCGCTCAGGTTACTAAAACCGGGCGAGCGAAATTTAATACGATAGGGTGTGGTTCCTCCTTCGCTAACAATATAAACACCCAGATCGCCGCGCGCGGTTTCAACCCTGCTGTAAAATTCGCCTTTCGGCAACTTTAGCACGGCTTTGGTTTTGGCCTGAATATCACCTTCGGGAATATGATCAATTAACTGCTCCACTATGGCAACAGACTGATTGATTTCTTCCATACGAACAAGATACCTCGCCCAACAATCACCACCATCTTCCAACACTTCTTTAAATTCCAACTTATCGTATAACTCGTAAGGATATCTTTTCCGCACATCACAGCTCACACCGCTGGCACGCGCCGTAGGCCCTGACACGCCAAAAGAAATCGCATCTTTTTTTGAAAGGATGCCAATGCCTTTGGTACGATTTTGAAAAATAATATTACCAGTGACCAATTCATGGTACTCCGGCAATTTTTCTTTGAGTTGTTTCAAAAACGCCTTAACCTTTGCTTGAAAATCAGGATGTAAATCGGCCATCACACCGCCGGGGCAGATATAGTTCATTGTGAGGCGCGCACCACATGTTTCTTCAAATATCTCTGTGATCATTTCACGCTCCCTGAAGGCATGAAAAAACGGAGTGAGCGCGCCAATATCCATCGCCATGCTTCCCCACCATAATAAATGAGAAGCCAGCCTGGTAAGCTCATCCATTAAAACTCTTATCACCTGCGCCCTTTCGGGAATTTCAACCTGAAGCCCCTGTTCCACACACAAAGCACAGGCATGGTTATTAATGTGCGACGACAAATAATCCATTCGGCTGGTTACATAAACAAACTGGCGGTAGTTAAGGCTTTCACACATTTTTTCAATAGAACGGTGGATGTAGCCGAGGTGCGGCTCGAGCTTCACGACCGTTTCACCATTTAATGTAATCACGAAATGAAGCACCCCATGCGTTGAAGGATGTTGCGGCCCCACGTTAATCACCATGTAATTATCCGGTGTGTTGTTGCGTATTATTTGTGATTCGCGATACAAGTCCGTTTTTTATCTTTTAAAAATGATTCTCTTTTCTATATTCCGGCTTTTATACAACCCTTCCCGAACGTAGTTTAAGAATTCGTGTCTCCGGCCAATCCTTTTATAGCTTTATCATATTCACAGGATCTTCAAAATCTTTACGCATAGGGTTTCTCCCCTCCCACCCTTCGGGTAAGATCAATAACCTCAGGTCAGGGTGATTCAAAAATTTCACCCCAAACAATTCATACACTTCCCTTTCATGAAATTCGGCTGTTCGCCAGATATATGAAACCGATTCTATTTCAGGATTATTTCTGTCAAGATCTGCTTTTACCACAACAATGTCCTTCGTCTGCATGCACTCCAGATGATAGACCATTGTTAGCTTGGTTTTCCAATCCACGCAGGTCAGGCAAAACATATAATCAAACGGAGCGCCTTCAAGCACACGCAGATCGCTAGCCACGTTCAGCCATTCGGCAGCAGGAACTGTCATATTCAGCCATTGGCCACTTTCGTCAAAAGCAGCACTGGTAAATGTTACAGCCAATTTCTCCTTAAATTCCTCTTTGCTCATTTGTAAATGAATATTGTCTTGTCAGAATGTACACTTCTAACTCATTAACTGAGTTCCCTCTGCATCTCTGTTTTAATTTGCTCTCTCGTTAATCCTGCTTTTATTTTATTCTGTAATGTTATTAATGCATGCATTAATGCCTCAGGCCGCGGTGGGCAACCAGGGATGTACACATCTACCGGAATCACATGGTCTGCACCTTTTACTACCGAATAAGTGTTATAAAAAAAAGGGCCGCCGCTAATTGCACAGGCGCCCATTGCTACCACGTATTTTGGTTCGGCCATTTGATCGTACAAACGTTTTAATACAGGCGCCATTTTATTTACGATTGTCCCGGCTATAATTATAACATCTGCCTGGCGCGGCGTTGCACGAACTACTTCAAAACCAAAACGGCTCCAATCATATTTTGCTGAGTTCACGCTCATGAACTCAATGGCACAACAACTGGTTCCAAAAGTGAGCGGCCAAAGTGAATTACTTCGCGCCCAGTTAATCACATCATCCAACACGCCGGTGCTAATAGTAGCGCCTCCTTCGTGCATGATCTTGCCGGGAAAAACCTGTGCTTTGGATGCTGCTTCTTCTTTCAATTCATTTGGTATTTTAAACCTCTGAAATTAGTATTTAGACCCCAAACTGTTTACGCTATTTCTTTACACTACACTAATATCTAACATTTTTCTACTGCCATTTCAATGCGCCTTTTTTGTGAGCGTATAAAAAACCGATGAATAGTATAAACAGAAAGATCACTACTTCTATTAATGCGATCCATCCCACACTTCTTACAACAACAGCCCACGGGAAAAGGAATATCAGTTCAACATCAAAAATTAAAAATATTAAAGCAAATAAATAATACCCAACATTAAATTGAACCCAGCTGGGACCTTTAGTTGGAATTCCACATTCATAGGGTTCACCTTTTTGCTCATTTGTTCCGGCCTTTAAAACAAACTTCGAAATAAGCAATGCGATTACCGAAAAAGCAACAGCCGCAATGGATAGTATGATTATGGAAGCTGCTCCCATGTTTATAGCAATTGTTTATTTAAAGCAAATATAGCAATGAGTATGGAAAAGTTAACATGAGAAATTTGGAGTATTAAACTGTTATTTATCATGTTTTAAAATCACTTTTTTGTTTAAAGCAGCCAGGGAAATTTAAAACACGATTCGTTGTATAAATTATAATCAGCGGGGCCGTTAACCGCAAAAGTTTTAACGGCTTTTGCTTCACGAATCAATAACTTTTTTGCAAACTCAAGTGTGGCGCCGGTTTTCACCCGGTCTTCCACCAACAGGATTGTTTTTCCACCACAGTCAAAATCAATCGATGATAATAACTGTGGTGCATCGTATTTGGGCTTCTGTTGCGGGTCACGCCAGTTTATTTTGAGCAATTGTAGTTCGATATTTAATTTTTGATTGATAATTGCAGCGGGAATAATACCACCGTTAGCGATGGCCACGATCAGGTCGAAGGTTTCATCGAATTGGATGGAAGCAAATTTGTCTTTTATTTCTTCAAAAGTTTTCAATCAAAAAAATTATGAATAAGATTTGCACGGGTTTACAAGTGAGTGGCAACTGCATACCAAACACCTCCCAAAAAAATTTCCGTCTGGCGGGGCAACGAAGAATCCATTAATAAAAAGTTGAGAAACTAATCACTTTGACGAAGCTTTTAAAACAGCATAGCCAGCGAATACCTGCAATAACATTCCCGGAAAACCAATACGAAAATCCTGCACAGCAGCATTTATGTCATTTACAATGGCCCACTCTGCAAATGTTCCAATAAGTTGGTAGCCCAATACAACAATTATTAAATTAACGATGGAAACATTTTTAAGCCTGTGAGCAACAAATGCTGCAATAATTGCCAGTAACGAAGACTTCATGAGTAGCACAGGCAAAACTTCGGCGGGTGGCATCCCAAACAGCCAATGGTTTACAAGAGGAGACAAAACTGCAGTGAGTAAGCCTGCCGCAATTCCATATTTGTACGCCGCGATCAGGGTAAAAAAATAAATGGGCAAAAATATAAACCCACCCTGTGGAATCAAATGAGCTAACCGTGGCAAAATAATATTGCCGGCTACAAACAATGCCGAAAGTAAATAGGTTCTGTAATCTTTAAGTGATAGGCTGTATAAACCGGTTGTTGTCATTCGAATATTTTTTGTAAAATTACTAAAGTCCCTGTAAAAAGCTGTCACTAATGTATTTTGCCACATCAGTAAGGCTTCTGCGTTCTTCAAACACCGCGAGCTGCCTGTCTGCGCCGGTGCCGTTCTCTAAAATTTTATGAACATATTCAATACGGTGGCGGCTTCCCAAATGATCAATAACGGGTTCTAAAAAATCTAGTAATTCATAAATAAGGGCTCGTGTATTTACTTCTTCTTCTTTTCCAAAATCGATCAAATGGCCATCCAGGCCGTAGCGGCTGGCGCGCCATTTGTTTTCATTGATGAGGGGCCTGGAATACTGTATAAAATTAAGGTTCTTGTTGCGCAGCATATAAATGCGTGCGCAGATGGCCTGAAAAAGCGCCGCGATAGCAATCGTTTCCTCGGGCGTCATTGGCACATCACAAATACGAAACTCAACCGTGTTGTAAAAAGGATGGACGCGCAGATCCCACCAGATTTTTTTTGCATTATCAATACAGTTTGTTTTGATGAGCATTTTCACGTAGTTATCATAAGCTTCAATACTCTCAAATGCATCAGGGATGCCCGTTCGGGGAAATTTATCGAAAACCTTTGTGCGGTAAGACTTGTAGCCGGTCAACCTCCCTTCCCAAAATGGCGAGTTGGTACTAAGCGCAAAAACATGTGGCAAAAAATAACGGGTGCTGTTGGCAATGTGGTTGGCCAGTTCGCGGCTTTCCATTCCCACATGAACGTGAAGGCCGAAAATTAAATTGCTTCGGGCGGCCTCCTGTAATTCATTAATGATTTCGTGGTAACGGGCGTGGTCAGTAGTAAGCTGGCTTTCCCAATGGCTGAAGGGGTGCGTGCCTGATGCTCCTAACGACAAGTCGAGATCACCGGCAATATCATGAAGCGTTTTGCGCAGTAAAGCAACATCTTCAAAGGCTTCATCAATATCTGCGCAGATGTTGGTGCCCACTTCAACAACTGCCTGATGCATTTCGGCCTTCACTTTGTCCTTAATGATCTTTTGACCTTCCTGAACAATTCTCTGCTCATGGCTTTTTAGTTCGAACGTATTTTTATCGAGCACCATGTATTCTTCCTCAATACCCAGCGTGAAAGTTTTATAATTGATAGCCATAGCCCCTGTTAGTTTTTTTCAAGCAATATTTTTAAAATTTCCCGGCCTCTTTGCACGTGAAAAAAGCAATTCATCATCTTTTCAACTTTTAAACTGACCCTTTCACAAACTCTCCCCAAGTAATATTTCTGTCCCCGTTATTTGCCCGGGCTAGCTCAATAGTGTAGTTAGCCATTGTTTCCACAATCCATTCAAAATTTTCTGGGCCTACACTTGCAATATCGGCGTCTGGTGCGGGGTTGCAAAAGTCTATCGCGTAAGGCACGCCATCGCGCAGTGCAAGTTCAACGGTATTCAAATCATACCCTAAAGCATTATTGATTTTTAAAACAATGTCGGTCATTTGTTGCAATCTTTCCGGCGAAGGTGTAAAACCTGCCTGGTACCTCAGGTGATGCGGGTTACGCGGTTCATACGGCATGATGCGCACGTGTTTCCGTCCTACGCAATAACAACGATAATATTCCTCAAACACAATTTCTTCCTGCAGCAACATTACTAATTGATCTGTTTCATGATGCTTTTCAAAAAACTCTTGCGCGTTTTCAAGCCGGTACACGCTTTTCCAGCCGCCGCCTGCAAAGGGTTTCATGTAAGCGGGAAAGCCAACTTCATTAAAAATCGCTTCCCAGTTCAGCGGGTAATCAAGATTGCTAAAGGATTCAGATGAGGTGTCATCCGGCATTTGACTGGACGGAATGATTGCCGTTTTAGGCACCGGCACGCCAATCTGTGTCATGAGGCAGTTATTGAAATATTTATCATCAGCACTCCACCAAAAAGGATTGTTGATGACATAAGTGCCTGTAAGTGCTGCGTTTTTTAGCCAGGTACGATAAAACGGCACGTCCTGCGAAATGCGGTCGATTATAACAGAGTAACCGCTTGGTTTTCCCTGGAGGGCTTTTTCAATTTTTACAGGTTCGGCGCAAATGCCTTCCACATTTTTACTATTCACCCTTTCAACGAAAGCGTTAGGGAAAGATCTTTCTTTACCAAATAAAACTCCGATTTTCTTCATTTCTTTTTGTTTTGTTAGTTACCGCACCAAAAGGCACTTCCCAAATATATTTTTAAATATGATATAAACAAAAAGAGATTATTGCGTTTGGTAAAAAAAAGAAGATTGCTGATTTTAGAACGAAAACTGAATCTTTCGGTCAGGGTAATTGAGCTTACTGCTTTTTCTTTCCTTTGCGATGATAAAATGCACAATGTTCATTTGATCGTTAAACTGGTCGTAGAGGATGGTATTCTCAACCGTGATATTTTTTGGGTCAAAACCCGTTGCAGTAGCAGTTGCATAAACGATGACCGCCTCGCTTTCCTGCTCCCAGCCAAAAAATTGCAGCGGCAAAAGTTTACCATTGGTTCTAATGGCAAGATGCGTTGTTATGTACCTTTTTACAAGTTCATCCATCTGTACTTTCATATTCTTACCTGCAAAGTCAGCATGCACCTTGTATAATTTGGTAAGCACGGCTTCAAAATCATCGGTAAATAATTTGCTGCTGATCTCCACGCGGTTTTCTTTGGAATTGTACTCAATTTCAGTAGCGCTTACGTGATAAGGGTGCCACGCAAAATCGGTTTTTCTTTGAGAGCCAACCGCAAAAAGCGCTACCAAAATAACCCCCAACAACCCTTTATTTAAAATTATCGCCATTTGAACAAATTAAAAACATATTTTTAAGATAGAAAATTATCTTTGAAGGTTGGCAGCGTGTGAGGCTCGCTTCATCCCTGCCCAACGATCACAACATGAGCGATTTTGTATTTTACTTTGTTGAAGGATGGAAGCATATCATTAGTTTTGATGCGCTGGACCACCAGTTGTTTATACTGGCGCTGGCGGTGGTCTATTCTTTTGCCGACTGGAAAAAGGTGTTGATCTTGGTGACGGCATTCACAATTGGCCATTCCCTAACTTTGGCTTTGAGTGTGCTGGACATTATCCGAATCAACTCGAACCTCGTTGAAGTTCTGATACCGCTTACCATTGTGCTCACCGCAGCCTGGAATATTTTTGGCGCCAAAGGCGCAAAAAAAATCAATACCAATTATTTTCTCGCGCTGTTTTTTGGCCTGATCCACGGGCTGGGATTTGCAAATTCCATCAGGATGATGCTGGCGAGCGACCAGTCGATAGCCATGGGGTTGTTGGGCTTTAATATTGGGCTTGAAGCAGGGCAGGTTGTAATGGTGCTGCTGATTTTACTGTTCACAAAACTTTTGGTAGGTGTGGTAAAAGTTCCGCGTAAAACTTATATCGTATCTGTTTCTGTGTTAATTTTAATTGTTTCGCTTAAAATTGTTGTGGAAAGAATTCCGTCTTTATCATAAAAATATTAATAAAACAAAATAATGAACCTTTTTTTCAGACAACCTCAGCGTGCTGCTGCCTGTTCCAAAGATGAACGGAGCGTCGCAATTTCGATGCCACCTATTTTACAGCCGGCGGTAAAAAAAATCGCGTTGTTGATTTTTGCGTACTTTTTAACAACAGCGGTTTTTACACAAAATATTCAAAACAATCCCGGCAGTAACCACGGCAATAAGTTTGAGCAACTGGGTACTATTTTGCCCACGCCTAATGAGTTTCGCACGGCCAGCGGCGCGCCGGGGCCAAAATACTGGCAGCAGCGTTGCGACTATAATATTAAATGTACACTCGATGAAAAAAACCTGAAACTCACGGGCAGCGAAAGTTTAAATTATTTCAACAACTCACCTGATGTGCTCACTTACCTTTGGCTTCAGTTGGATGAGAATGAGCAAAGCAATATTAATAATGCAAATTATCAAACCGGGTCTACAATGCCTGAAAGCCTTACAGGCAAAGGGCTTGACCGGTTTGAAAACAGCAAATCGGATAACGGCTTTGGATGCAAAATTCACAAGATTACTGATGGCGCAGGCAAACCGCTTGCCTACACAATTAATAAAACCATGATGCGGGTTGAACTGCCTGCACCGCTAAAACCCGGCCAACGTTTTGTTTTTAAAATTGACTGGAGCTATAAAATCCCCGACCGCATGACGATGGGCGGCCGCGGTGGCTATGAATATTTTCCCGGTGATGGCAACCACCTGTTCACCATCACGCAGTGGTACCCACGGATGTGTGTGTACAGCGATTTCAGGGGTTGGCAAAATCACCAGTTCACGGGGCGCGGCGAATTTGCGTTAACCTTCGGCAACTTTGATGTGAGCATGACGGTTCCGGCCGATCATATTGTTGGCTCAACCGGTGAGTGCCAAAATTATGCAAGCGTTTTAACTGCCGCACAACTGGCGAGGTACAATCAATCAAAAAACGCAAAAGAGCCTCTTGAAATTGTTACGCTGGCCGAAGCCACGGCCGCAGAAAAAAACAAAAGCAGCCAAACCAAAACCTGGAATTTTAAGGCAGAAAATGTGCGCGACTTTGCATGGACATCATCCCGCAAATATATTTGGGACGCTATGCCCCAACTGGTGAACGGTAAAAAAATTATGTGCATGAGTTTTTATGGTAAAGAAGCTTACGGGCTTTACCGCAAGTTTAGCACAAGAGCTGTGGCACATACGGTAAAAACTTATTCGCAATTTACTTTTCCTTACCCTTATCCCGTGGCGCAAAGTGTGGAGGCTGCCAACGGCATGGAGTACCCGATGATCTGTTTCAACTTTGGCCGAACCAATGCTGACGGCAGTTACAGCGAAGGCACAAAAAATGGCATGATCGGTGTCATCATCCACGAAGTGGGCCATAACTTTTTTCCGATGATTGTAAACAGTGACGAGCGGCAGTGGACCTGGATGGATGAAGGCCTGAATACCTTTGTGGAATACCTTACCGAAGAACTTTGGGACAATAAATTCCCCAGCAAGCGCGGCCCGGCCTGGACGATCACCGATTATATGAAACTGCCCAAAGACCAACTGGAGCCGATTATGAGCAATTCAGAAAATATTGTTCAGTTTGGCCCCAACGCTTATGCCAAGCCTGCCACCGGCCTGAATATTTTGCGTGAAACCATCATGGGTCGGGAGCTTTTTGATTATGCTTTTAAAGAATATGCACGCCGCTGGGCATTCAAACATCCCGAACCGGCCGATTTGTTCCGCACCATGGAAGACGCCAGCGCTGAAGACCTCGACTGGTTTTGGCGAGGCTGGTTTTACGGCACCGACCCCGTGGATATTTCTCTGGACTCAGTAAAATTTGCCCGTGCTGATTTTAACAGCCAGCTACCCCCTCAACGAGCCATGAGATATAAAATAGCGAAACCTGAGGTGAATGATTTTGAAGATATTTCTAAAATCCGCAACAGGGATGACAGGAATATTAAATTTTATACTGATGTTGATACCGCTGCAACCGATTTTTATTGGCGCTATGCGCGCGGACTTGAAAAATACGACACTTCAAAAGTATTGAATTTTGAAATGCCGGTTTCGGCCACTGCTCTTACCCCTGAGGACAAACAAAAATTTGAAAATGCCTGGTTTTATGAACTGAGTTTGAGCAATAAGGGCGGCACGGTGATGCCCGTTATCATTGAATGGAGTTTTAAAGATGGCACAAAAGAAGTAGACCGCATCCCGGCGCAGGTGTGGCGGCTCAACGAGAAAAAACTCACAAAAACTTTTCTAAAAAATAAAGAAGTTGCCAGCATCAGGCTTGACCCGATGCGCGAAACAGCCGACATTAACGAAGACAATAATGTATGGGGAACCATGCCGGCTCCCACAAAATTCAAAGCGTTTTCTCAAACACAGGCCGAACCCGGCCGCAGGCAAATGCGGGCAGGAGGCGTAAACCCGATGCAGAACGCGATGAACAATTA
>ERZ778022.3327-NODE-3327-length-15269-cov-4.731563_pt1 | contig 15269 bp, 15 predicted proteins | sample MGYA00375752_ERZ778022 | MGnify/ENA primary metagenome ERZ778022 (study PRJEB29350, sample SAMN05389826) | bioreactor metagenome | isolation source: Thiocyanate bioreactor | place: South Africa: University of Cape Town | collected 2014-04-04 ... | reverse complement strand
CCACCGCCAATGCCCTGCGGTTTGAGGCCATCACCACCGTATACGCCCACGCCAGTGGCGCGCGCTTGCCCCTGCCCATGCTGGCGCTGCGCAACACGGCCGAGCACCCGGCGCAGTTCGTGTTCGACCGGGGCCAGCTTGACGGCCAGCAGGGCTTGCTGGCCTTTGTGGTGAGCGCCAGCAACGGCAACCGGGCACTCATCGAGCAACAGGTGCTGCAGCAAGCCGCCGCGCAGCTGGGCCTGTCCGGCCTGCGCCCTGCGCAAACCGTGGTCGAAAAGCGCGCCACATTTGCGTGCACCCCCGGCCTGCAGCGGCCCGCCATGCAGGTGCTGCCGGGGCTGACGGCCTGCGGCGACTATGTGGACGGCCCCTACCCGGCGACGCTGGAAGGCGCGGTGCTCAGTGGCACCGCCGTGGCGGCCTGCGCGGCAGCTAGCTGACCCCACGCCGCCAGGGCCTGCGGGCCACCCCCGGGTAACTACCAAGCCCGCTGACAGCATTCCGAAAGCACGGCCCGGGCACCATGGCACCACACGCATACCGCATGCGCCTTGTTCGCCTTTGGGCCCTTTGGCCTTTCGGCCTATCGTTTTCACGGAGACACCCCCATGCTTTCACACGAACACCCCGCCCTCTGGTCCCCCACCCGCCGCCATCTGCTGGGCGCCAGCGGCGCCTTGGCCCTGGGCGGCCTGCTGCCCGCAGGTGCCTCGGCCCAGGCGGCCTGGCCCTCCAAGTCAGTGCGGTTTGTGGTGCCGTTCGCTCCCGGCGGCAGCTCGGAGATCGTGGCCCGCTCCACCGCTGCCGAGCTGGGCAAGACGCTGGGCCAAAGCGTGTATGTGGACAACAAGCCCGGTGCCGCGGGCAACATCGCCATGGGTGAAGTGGCACGCTCGGACGACCAGCACACGCTGATCCTGGGCCACATCGGCACGCTGGCCGTCAACCCTTTCATCTTCGACAAGCTGCCCTACGACGCCAACAAGGACTTCAAGCCCGTGAGCCTGCTGGCCAAGGTGCCCAGCCTGTACGTGGTGCACCCCGACGTGCCCGCCAAGAACCTCAAGGAGTTCATCGCTTACGCCAAGAAGAACCCGGCCAAGCTCAGCTATGGCTCGGCGGGCAACGGCAGCGCGGGCCACCTGGCGTTTGAATACCTCAAGATGACCGCCGAGATCTTCATGCTGCACGTGCCCTACCGTGGCACCGGCCCCATGATGACCGACCTGCTCTCGGGCCGCCTTGATGCCGCTGCCGTGGGCGCTGCCGCCCTGCTGCCTTTCATCAAGGCCGGCAAGGTGCGCTGCATTGCCACCGGCTCGGCCAAGCGCCTGCCCCAGCTGCCCGACGTGGCCACGGTGGCCGAACAGGGCTTCCCGGGCTTTGAGATGACGCAGTGGTACGGCATGCTGGCCCCCGCCAACCTGGCACCGGCCAACCTCGAAAAACTGGCAGCCGAGACCGCCAAGGCCGTCAAGGCCCCCGGCTCGCTGGAGCGCCTGAACGCGGACGCTGCCGAAGCCATTGGTGGCACGCCCGCACAGTTTGCGCAGTTCATTGCGTCCGAACAGGAGCGCTGGAAGAAGGTGCTGCTGCGCGCGAAGGTGAAGCCAGACTAAGAAGCCCCCTGAGCCGCTTCGCATCTTCCCCCTTTCTCTCGCCCCGCTGCGCGGGCCGGGAAGGGGGACGCAGCCAGTGCGGCGGGGCGGCCCTTGCACGGCTGCCTGGCCTGGGCAGCGCGTGCGCACAGTGTGGCTGCTGGCGCCTGCGCGCCCTCACCGCTCCGCATTGAATGGCTCAACGCTGAATGCAAGCCCTGCGCCTTCCGCACAAACGGTAGCATTCCCCTATGCGCATCCTCCTGGCCGAAGACGACCACAACCTGGGCACCTGGCTCAGTCGCGCGCTGGAGCATGCGGGCATCCATGTCGAATGGGTGAATGATGGCCGCCTGGCCGACCGCGCGCTGCAGCAGCACGACAATTACGACGCTCTGGTGCTGGACCTGGGCCTGCCCGGGCTGGACGGGCAGGCAGTGCTGCAACGCCTGCGCGAGCGCGACCAGCGGCTGCCCGCGCTGATCCTGACGGCGCGTGACTCGCTGGACGAGCGCGTGCGCTCGCTCAACGCGGGGGCCGACGACTTTCTGGCCAAGCCCTTTGAGCTGGCCGAGCTGGAGGCACGCCTGCACGCCCTGGTGCGCCGCGCGCGCGGCAACGAACACCAGCGCCAGGCCTGCGGGGCGCTGGTGTATGACAGCGCCCGCAAGCAGTTCACGCTGCGCGGCGAGCCGCTGGCCCTCTCGCCGCGCGAACATGCCGTGCTGCGCGTGCTGGTGCAGCGCAGCGGCGAGCCGTTTTCCAAGCAGCAGATCCTGGACCGGGTGTTCACCGACGATGACGACGTGCACCCCGAAGCCGTGGAGGTGTTTGTGCACCGCCTGCGCAAGCGGCTGGATGGCAGCGGTGTGCGCATCACCACGCTGCGCGGCCTGGGCTACGCGCTAGAGGCTGACTGACCGATGGGCCTGACCGCACGCCTGCGCCGCGCCAGCCTGTGGCGCCTGCTGGCCATGCTGTTGCTGCCGCTGCTGGCCCTGGTGACGGGCGTAGAGCTGTGGATGACCCGGCACGATGCGCTGGAGGCCGCCAACGCGGCCTACGACCGCTCGCTGCTCGGGGCGCTCAAGTCCATCGACGCCAACATCTCCACCGCCTCGGGCGGCCTGTCGGCCGAGCTGCCGTACAGCATGCTCGAATTCTTTGAACTCACGGCCAGCGGCAACGTGTACTTTCGCGTGGCGTCGTCCGACGGGCTGGTGGAGCTGGGCAATGCCGACCTGCCCTTGCCCGCTGGCGAGCTGGAGCCCGGCGTACCGCGCTTTTATGACGCCACCTACTTTGGCGAATCCGTGCGGCTGGCCGCCTACCGCCGCGCGCTGGACCGCGCAGAACCCGCATCCACCGTGCTGGTGCAGGTGGCCGAAAGCACCCGCTCGCGCCAAGACTTCACCGACCGCTTTGTGCGCCGCGCGGTGCAGCGCGATGCGCTGGTGCTGGCCCTGATGGTGCTGGGCACTGCGGCATTGCTGGCCGTGGCGCTGCGCCCACTGGCGCGGCTGGCGCGCGAAGTGCAGGCCCGCAGCAGCGACGACATGACCCCGCTGGCATCGAGCGACCTGCCCGCCGACATCCGCCCGCTGGTGGACGCGGTCAACCAGCAGATGACGCGCACGCAAGACCTGGTGGCGCAGCAGCGGCAGTTTCTGGACGACGCCTCGCACCAGCTGCGCACCCACCTCACCACGCTGCAGATGCAGATCGACTACGCGCGCCGCGAGGGCGACAGCACGCAGGTGCAGCACACGCTGGCCGCCATTGGGGGCGAAATCGCCCGCGCCACGCGCAGCACACAGCAACTGCTGGCACTGGGCCGCAGCGACACGGCGGCGGTGGAGCTGACGCCGTTCGACCTGGCCGCGCTGCTGCGCACGGTGGCGCTGGAGCTGCTGCCCCAGGCGCGCGCCAAGCAGATCGACTTCGGCATCCATACGCCCGCCGCTGGCATCGAGGCCGTGGGCGACAGTGGCCTGCTGCGCGAGGCCCTGACCAATCTGGCCGCCAACGCCATCGCCTACACCCCCGCGCAGGGCACCGTCACCGTGTCGGCAGCGGGTGACAGCCTGGGCTGGAGCATCAGCGTGGAGGACAACGGCCCCGGCCTGCCCGCCGAGGAGCGCGACGCCCTGGGCCAGCGCTACCGGCGCGGCTCGCAGGCCACGGCGGGCGGGTCGGGCCTGGGGCTGGCGATTGCGCGGTCGATTGCCGAGCGGCACCGGGGCAGCCTGCGGCTGCAGGCGCGCGCTGAAGGACCGGGGCTCCTGGCGATACTCTGGTGGCCCCGCGCCTGACGCAGCCCGCTGAACCACTGAAACTCCACGCCCCATGCCGCAGCCCTTGCCCGCCACGCACCGCCCGCTGACCGCGCCTTGCAGCCGCCGCCAGCTGCTGCAGACGCTCGCGGCCGCCGCCAGTGCTGGCGCGGGCTTGGCCCCCTTATCAGCAGCGGCAGACGCATCCCGTGAACCAGCAGAGTGCATTGCACCATCACGCCCCGGCGGCGGATTCGACCTGACCTGTGGCCTGGCATCGCAAGCGCTGCAGGCCGTGCGCCCCGGCCGCACGCCGCTGCGCACCCGCTACCTGCCCGGCGGCATTGGTGCAGTGGCGTTTGACCAGGTGGCCACGGGCCGCCTGGGAGGGTCCGGCACGCTGGTGGCGTTCTCCAGCGGCTCGCTGCTCAACCTGGCGCAGGGCCGCTTCGGCCCGCACCCGGTGAGCGCCGTGCGCTGGATAGCGACGCTGGGCAACGACTACGGCGTGGTGGCGGTGCACCGCGACGCTCCCTACCAGCGCTTGCAGGACGTGGTCACCGCATTGCAAAAAGATTCGGGCCGTGTGGTGTTTGGCGCCGGCGGCACGCTGGGCAGCCAGGACTGGGTGAAGGCCGCGCTGCTGGTGCGCGCAGCGGGGCAAGACCACAAGCGCATGCGCTTTGTGTCGTTTGAGGGCGGTGGCGAAGCGCTCAAGGCGCTGGGCGGCCGCCACATCGACATCTTCACCGGCGACGCGGCCGAGGCCACCCGGGCCGCTGCAGAAGGCCTGCCGGTGCGCATCCTGGCGGTGCTGGCCCCCGCGCAGTTGCCCGGCACCCTGGCCGCTCTGCCCACCGCACGCGAGCAAGGCATTGACCTGCAATGGACCACCGTGCGCGGCCTCTACATGGCCGCCAGCGTGCCCGACGCCGTCGCCCACGCCTGGACGACTGCCCTGCAGGAGGCGCAGGCGGCACCCGGCTATGCCGCCCTGTGCGCCCGCCATGGGCTGTACCCCTTTGCGCTCAGTGGCGCCGCCCTGGATGACTATGTGCAGCGCAGCCTGGCCGACTATCGCCGCCTGGCGCAAGACTTGGGGCTGCGGTCCTGGCCGCGTTGAGCTGCGCCACGCACCACCTCGACTCTACGCTGGCAACACGCCAGCACCATGCAGTCCCGGCAACCCTGCAGGCCGGTCGTCTGCAGGCAGCACCGCCGTGCGGCGCTCGGTCTCGGCATCTACTGCTGCGGGCAAAGAGGACTGCGCCACATAGGCCGTCAAGGTGTTGCGCCATTCTTCGTTCGATGCGTCCATGGCGCGCCGCATGCGTGCCAGCAGCCAGCCGGCCGCACCCACCGTCAAGGCCAGCATGGCCAGCAGCCCATACACCAGGGACGCCGGGAAATGCCCTGCATTCAGTTGCTCCACGCGGGCCAGCAATGCGAGCGTGGCCTGATGGTCCTGCTCGGCCTGCGCGCGCATGCGATCCACTTCCACCTGCAAGGCCTGCATGCGCGCGCTGGCAGTCCCCCCGCCGTCCAGCGCGTTGACCTCTGGGTTTGAAGCCGCTAGCGGCGTCAGCGCCGCACCGTCGGATGGAGCCCCTTCGCCCGAGGCGGGCGGCGTGACCAGCGCCGTCAACGGCTCCATCAGCAGCCGGGGCTTGGCCGGACCCGGCGCAGCAGGTGCGGCAGCCGGAGCCACCGAGGCGGTGGACGATGCCGACGCTTGTGCGGGGGGCACTGCTGCGGTCTCGGGCGCCCTGCTGGGCGCGGCGCTGGGTGGTTCCTGGGGCGAAGGCTGCGTCACGCTGGTCGCACCGGCCGCAGCCGCTGTGTCCGGGGACGGGGTGCGCGCTACAGGAGCCCCAGCAGACTTTGTGGCCACCCTTCTTGCGCTCTTGCGGGCTAACCGGCTGGCGGCCGACGCCTTGCGCGGCCGCGAGGAGCCCATTGCGGATGCAGAAGACGCTTCTCCGGCAACCACCCCACCCGCCCGCGAGGGGGAGACATCTGCCAGGGGCACCTCCCAGGGAATCGCCACCGGCCTCAGCCCCGCTGCCACGGTGGCGGGCAGGTCGGCCAGAAAGGTGTATTCGCGCGTCACGCGACCCGTGCAATGCACGGAGACCTGGGCGGTCAGCACCGGCTCGTCGGCCAAGTGGGAGGATTGCACCCGCAGCACCGGGTTGCGCTCTTGGTCGCCCGGCCGCACGCTCACCTGGACACGCCCCGCCGGCACCGCCACATCGCCGGACACCAGCCGCACTTGCGGGCACAAGGCGTCCACCAACATGCCAGGGTCCAGCTGGACTTCAAAGCCCAGGTCGATGGGCTGCCCCAGCCACACCTTGCCTTGCGGCGCGCCCAGGGACAGGGCTTCGGCAGCCTCGGCCAGCAGCCCCAGCAGGGCGACGATCAGGGAGTTACGCAGCATCACAACCACCTCCTGCCATTGCAATTAGTTTCTACATGAAACAAAACACAACGGAAAGAAATGAATGCGCAGGCCTCAGTGCCAAGCCCCGCAAAGCACGCAATCTAGAGCGCGGGGCATTGAGCAGCAGGCCGCCTAGGCGGCTATCGCTCCAGCCACCACTGGATCACCACCTTGGCCAGGAACCCCAGAAAACCCACGCCCAGCCCCAAGAAGATCACGAACGTGCCAAAGCGCCCGGCCTTCGATTCCCAAGCCAGTTGCCCAATGATGAACAGCATGTAGGCAATGAACGCCCCCACACCGTAGGTGAGGAAGAAGCCCGAGATCTGCGCCTCGGTAAATCCGAAAATCACGATGTCCCTCCAGGCCGACGCACAGAGGCATTCGGTACAGCGGGGGCCACCAGGTCACGCTCGGGCAAGCTGGATGCATCTACCAGGTCGCGGTATGCGTGCCAGCTGGCGTGGCCCAGCATGGGCATCACGGCAATCAGGCCCAGCAGCAGCGAGCCCAGGCCCAGCAAGGTAAAGCCCAGGATGATGGCAGCCCAGAACGCCATCGGCAGCGGGTTGGTGATGACCGCCTGCCAGCCGGTGAGCACAGCTTGCAGCAGTGTGGCGCGGCGGTCGAGCAGCAGCGGCATGGCCACCACGCTGGACGCAAAAATGGGCGCAGCCATCAGGCTGCCCAGCGCCAGCCAGATTTCAAACAACCAACCGTCGCGCGCCATGACCACATGGCGCAGAAAATCGAGCGGCGTCTCGATGGGTACGGGCGCGAGCAAGGTGATGAGCGCCGCCGAGGTCATGACCCACCCCGAGGCGGCCAGCGCCAGCAGGGCCCCGAACTGCAGCATGCACCAGTAGTCGCTGCCCCATTTGTTCACATGGCTGTTCTGCCAGTTGAGCCAGGTCTTGAGCACCACGCCCAGGTTGGCGGCCTCGCCACGCTCCAGCGCGCGGCTCAGCGCATACAGGCTGGTGGCCAGCACCGGTGCCACCACCAGAAACCCCGACAGCGCACCCGCCAGCAGCCAGAAGCGGTGGTGTGCCACCGCAAAGATGGCGGCGCCAAACAGGGTGAGCGCCAGGCCATGCGCAAAACTGATCCAGCCCGCCCGTGCCATGTCGCGCCAGGCCAGCACCAGCCAGGTCATGGGCTGCATCAGGCCGATGGTGCGGATGGCAGGTAATGGTGGGGGAGTACGGGGCATGGTGAGAGGGGTCGCTGAGCGACGATGGAGTGTGACCTGATCGGGCCGCAGCTTCAACCGCCGCGCGCCCAAACCTTGACCTGAGGCAAGAAACCGAACCCAGCAGAACCGGTCAGTCCAACAGCCGGCACAGCGCGGTCAGGCTGTCCACCGTGGCATGGGGCGGTGTGTCGTCGTGCGGCCAGGGGTGGTTGGCACTGTTGATCCACACCGCCTGCATGCCCGCGTTCAGCGCGCCCTGCGCATCCAGCGTGGCGTCGTCGCCCACGTGCAGCACCTCGTGGGGCAGCACATCCACGGCCGTGGCGGCCGCATGGAAGATGCGCACATCGGGCTTGGCGATGCCAAAGTCCGACGCGCTGATGCTGTGGCGAAAGTAGTGGCCGATGCCAATGCGGTGGATATCGGCATTGCCGTTGGACACCGCCACCACCGGGTAGCGCGCTGACAAGAAAGCCAGCGTGTCGTGCGCATCGTCAAACAGCTCCACCCGCTGCCGCTCGGCAAAGAACAAATCAAACGCTGGTTCGGCCAGCGCGGGCTCGTCACCGGCCTGCGTCAGCGCCAGCCGGATGGACTCGCGCCGCAGCGCGCTCAGGTCGCCCTTCAGGTCGGGGCGTAGGGTCACCATCTGGTTACGGATCGCGCGCAGCGCCTCGGTGTCCGAGAACAATGCCGCCGTGGCGGGCGCGTGGTGGGTCAGCCAGTCCAGCAGCACACTTTCGGCCCGCGTGATGGTGGGCCAGATGGGCCAGAGCGTGTCATCCAGGTCGATGGAGATCGCACGGATGCGGGAGGTATCCAGAGAGGGATTTGGCACAGGGCGCACCTGAAGGATGAAGGCGAAAAAGAGGCCCCGGTGATGCGCCGGGGCGAGGGCCGCAAAGCATACCGCAGGCCCTATGGACCCTCTGCAAAAATCAGCGCGCCGTGTGCATCAGCGGGCTCGGGCGGTCTGCCGCGTTGCAAATACTCGCAATAGCTACGGCTATTGCTGCGTTTTGCGCCTTGCAGCCCTTCCCGATCCGCTGCGCCCACTTGGCCAGCGAGATTCGTGCAGAGGGTCCCCGGGGATGCAGCGCGTTCAGTCTGTGGATGAAGCGCCCGCAGGCCCCAACGAAGATCCGCGCACCACCAGCAGGCCCGGCAGCAGGCTCTCGCGTGCAGGGCCTTCCAGGCCGTTGATGCGCTCCAGCAGGCACTGCGCCGCGCGTTGCCCGATGGCATCGGTGGGCTGTGCCACGGCGCTCAGGCCGGGCCGGATCAGCGACGCCCACTCAGGGTCGTCAAAGCCCACAAAGCCGAGCTGTTGCCCAAACGTCCACCCCATGCGCGACACGGCCGCAGCCACCCGCAGCGTGACCACCGAATTGCCCGCCACCACCGCGCAGCGCTCGCCGGGGCGGGCCTGCCGCAGCAGATCGGTGAGTGCCTGGTCCAGCACCTCATCGCCCTGCTCCGCCGCCAGCTCCAGCACCGTGCCGCTCACCGCCGAGCGTTTGGACGACACCAGCGTACGAAAGGCCTCCGTGCGCTCGATGCGGGAACTCACGCCCAGCAAGGGCTGGGTGATGTAGAGCAGACGCTGCCAGCCTTGCTGCTGCAGGTGGGCACAGGCTTCGCGCATGGCGCCCTGGTTGTCCAGCGAGACGAAGTCTGCCGCCAGCCCGGCGTGGCGCCGGTCCACCAGCACGGCGGGTTTGCCGTGCAAGGTGTTCACATCCGCCTGCCCCTCGCTCTGCCCCAGCGTGTTGAGGATGAACCCATCCACCTGGTAGCTGGCTAGCGCGTCGATGGCCGCGCGCTCGCGCTCGCGGTCGTTGCCCAGGTTGAACAGCATGACCAGGTAGCCAGCGTCCTGGCAGGCCTTCTCGGCGCCTCGCAAAACGGCCACCGAATAGGGGTTGGTGATGTCGGCCACCACCAGGCCAATGAGCCGCGATCGGCCGTGGCTCAGCGCCTGGGCCATGGGGCTGGGCACATAGGCCAGCTTGGCGATGGCGGCCTCAACCCGCGCCGCAATGTCGGGGCTGAGCAGGCGTTCTCGGTGGTTGAAGTAGCGCGACACCGTGGCCTTGGACACACCGGCCTCGGCCGCCACATCGGCAATGGTGGGGCGGGCACGGGGCGTGGCGGAGGGGGCGGGTGTCGGCGGCCGGCCGTTCGCCCGCCAGCGCCTGCAGCAGGTTGGTGGTGGCCAGCGCGGCCATGGCATGGCGCGTGTCGTGCGTGGCCGAGCCGATGTGGGGCAGCGGTGTCACGCGCGGGTGGGTGCGCAGGGGCGACGCCAGCGGCAGCGGCTCCGTGGCAAATACATCGAGCCCCGCTGCGCGCAGCGGGCCATGGTCCAGCGCGTGCAGCAGGTCTTGCTCCACCACCGTGGCGCCCCGGCCGCCATTGATAAAAATGGCGCCGCGCTTCATGGCGGCAAACAGTTCGGCGTTGACCATGCCCCGCGTGCTGTCCGACAGGGGCAACATGGCCACCACAAAGTCCGACTGCGCCAGCAGCGCGGGCAGCGGCGTGTGGATGGCCTTGCCCTGCAATTCAGGGGCTTGGGTGGCGAGGTCCACCGGGCGGCGGGCGTGGTACATCACCGGCATGCCAAACCCCAGTGCGGCGCGGCGCGCCACGGCCTGGCCAATGCGGCCAAATCCGAGCAGGCCCAGCGTCTTGCCATGCACATCGCTGCCAAACAGGTCTTCTCCAATGTTCTTCGTCCACCGGCCCTCGCGCACCAGCTGCGACAGCTCCACCAGCCTGCGGCTGGTGGCCATGAGGAGGGCAAACACTGAGTCTGCCACCGTTTCGTCGAGCACTCCGGGGGTGTGGCACAGCATGATGCCGCGCGACTGCAGCACGTCCAGCGCGTAGTTGTCCACGCCCACCGAAATGCTGGACACCACCTGCAGCCCGGGCGCACGCGCCAACACGGCGGCATCGATGGGAAAGCTGGAGCCGATGAGCCCGTGCGCCTGTGCCAGCGCGGCATCGAACCGCGCGCGCTCGTCGGGCTTGCGGGGGTCGGCCACGGTCACGTCGTGCATGGCGGTCAACCGCGCGAGCTGGTCGGGCGGCAGCTCGCGAAACACCAGCACCTGCTTGCGCGCTGGGCTTGTGCTGCCGTCTGCTGAAGGTAGCGCCAGGCTCACAGACCCGCCTCCTGCAGTTGTGCGCGGGTGGGCAGCCCTTCGGTGTCGCCCAGCACTTGCACGGCACGCGCACCAATCCAGGCACCACGGCGCACGGCGTCGGGCACGGGCAGGCCCTCCAGCAGGGCGCTGATCACGCCCACGGCAAAGCCGTCGCCCGCACCCACGGTATCCACCACCTGGGCTACAGGCACGCCGGGTACGCGGCCGGTGCCGGCCACATCGCTGTCGTAGTAAGCGCCCTCGGGGCCGAGCTTGACGACCACCAACTTGGCGCCCCGCTCGCGGTAAAAGCGCGCCACACCCTCGGGGGTGGTTTCGCCGGTCAAAAACACGCCCTCTTCCATGCCCGGCAGCACCCAGTCGGCATAGGTTGCCAGGGTGTTGATCCAGTGGCGCATGGTCTCGGGCGACGACCACAGCGTGGGGCGCAGGTTGGGGTCGAACGAGATGGTGCGGCCTGCGGCGCGCATCACCTCCAGCGTGCGGATGGCCGCCTGCAGGCTGGTGTCGGAGATGGCGGCAAACACGCCCGTGGCGTGCAGGTGGCGCGCGGACCGCAGCCAGGGCTCGTCCACATCGGCGGGCCCCATCTGGCTGGCGGCAGAGCCCTTGCGGTGGTACTCCACCTGCGGGTCGCGGCCATCGGTCACTCGCTCTTTGAACTGAAAGCCTGTGCGCTGCGTGGCATCGCACACCACGTGCGAGCAATCAATGCCTTCGCCCTGCATGGCAGCCAGCAGCGCGCGGCCCATCGAATCGGTGCCCAGGCGGCTGGCCCAGCCCACCTTCAGGCCCAGGCGCGCGAGGCCAATGGCCACATTGGTCTCGGCCCCGGCTGTACGCTTGTGAAAGCCGGTGGCGTTCTCCAGCGGGCCGGGCTCGTTGGCCACCAGCAGCAGCATGGCCTCGCCAAACAGCGCAACGTCAAAAGCCGGGGCGGTCATGCAGCCTCCCGTGCGGCGCGGATAAACGCCACCTGCTCGCGCGTGACGGCCACCAGGTCGTCACCCACCAGCGGGTATTCAATGGCATGCGGCACATCGGCATGCAAGGCACGCAGCACAGCGCGCCAGGGCGCCATCGATTCGGCCAGCGGCACCGCCACCCACTTGGCGGGCAAGCGCTGCACGCCCTTGCAGTGCACATAGCGCACATAGGGCGCCAGGGCCTGCGCGGCCTGCAGCGGGCATTCGCCCTGCCAGTGCCAGTTGCCCATGTCAAAGGTCATGCCCAGGCCGAGCCCCGCCTGCTCCTGGGCTGCAAAAAAGGCCTGCATCGCGGCCAGCGTACCGGCAGTGGCGGTCTGGTCGTTCTCGATCACCAGCTCCACCTGCGGGGCGGCCAACAGCAGGTCCTTGAGGCGGTGCAGCGAGGCATGCGACGAAGGACCAAAGCCACCAATCGACATCTTCAGGCGCGGCGCACGCAGCACCTGCGCAGCCTGCACGCCACGCGCCAGGGCTGCTTCATTCAGCGCGCCCTGCGGGGTCCACAGACCTTCGGGGCTGGAGTACACCGCCGCCCGGCCCGCCAGCGCGGGCAGCTCGGTGGTTGCATCGCGCAGCAGTTCGCCACGCACCTCCACGCCGTCCGCACCCGCTTGCTGGGCCAGGTCGGTGCACCACAACTGGCCGTGGCGACCGGTTTCGGCCGCGCCGAAGGAGGACAGGGAAATCAATACCTTCATGTGTTTCTTTCAGGCTCCGCCCACCAGGGCAGAGGCCATCAACCGCACGACCTGCCAGGTCTCAATGTGCGTGGTGGGAAGTCAGGATCTGGCCCAGGAACTGCCGCGTCTTGTCGTGCTGCGGCTGGCCGAAGAACTGCTGCGGTGGCGCCTGCTCCAGGATCTTGCCGTCGGCCATGAAGATCACCCGGTCGGCCACGCTGCGCGCAAAGCCCATTTCGTGCGTCACGCACAGCATGGTCATGCCGTCCTCGGCCAGGCTGATCATGGTGTCCAGCACTTCCTTGACCATCTCGGGGTCGAGCGCCGAGGTGGGCTCGTCAAACAGCATCACCTTGGGCGCCATGCACAGCGCACGCGCAATGGCCACGCGCTGCTGCTGCCCGCCCGACAGCTGGCTGGGGTGCTTGTGCGCCTGCTCGGGGATGCGCACGCGGGTCAGGTACTTCATGGCCACTTCTTCGGCCTGGGCCTTGCTCATGCCGCGTGATCGCATGGGGGCCAGCGTGCAGTTTTCCAGAATGGTCAGGTGCGGAAACAGGTTGAACTGCTGGAACACCATGCCCACTTCGGCGCGCACGGCGTCCACGTTCTTGCCGCCGGCGGTCAGGTCGATGCCATCGACCTCGATGCGGCCTTTTTGCACCGTCTCCAGCCGGTTGATGCAGCGAATCAGTGTGGACTTGCCCGAGCCCGATGGCCCGCAGATCACGATGCGCTCGCCTTGCCGCACCGACAGGTTGATGTCGGTGAGCACCTGGAAGCTGTCGTACCACTTGTTGACCCCTTCCATGCGGATGATCGGCGGCGTGCCGGGGGAGGTCGTGACTGCGTCGCTCATCAATGGCTCCTTATCGTTCAGGCAGGCTTACTGCAGCTTGGGCAGGTCGGCGCCCAGCCACTTCTGGTACAGCTTGTTCAGCTCGCCATTGGCGGTGTTGCGGGCCACAAAGTCGTTCACGGCCTTGGTCAGCTCGTCCTGGCCGGGGCGCAGGGCAATGCCCATGGCCTGCTGCAGCAGGTTGAACTTGTTCTCGAACGTGTTGGCTGGCACGCGCTTGGCGATCTGCGCGGCCACCGTGACCGAGCAGCCGATCGCATCGACCTGGCCCGAGATCAGGGCCTGCATGGCCGATGCGTCGTCGTCAAAGCGGCGGATTTCGGTGCCCTCGGGCGCGGCCTTGGTCACGGCCACGTCTTGGGTGCTGGCACGGGCCACGCCCACGCGCACGGTCTTCAGGTCGGCAGCGCTCTTGATGTTGGCGCCGGTCTTGCCGTACAGCACGATGGTCGCGGCAGCGTAGGGCTGCGAGAACTGCACCTGTTTGGAGCGCTCGGGCGTGATGGCGAGCGAGGCCACCAGCACAACCTTGTTGGTCAGCAAAAACGGGATGCGGTTGGGGCCGGTGACGGGCACGATGTTGGCCTTCACGCCCAGGTCCTTGGCCAGCAGCTTGGCCACGTCGGCGTCGTAGCCGTCGGGCTGGTTTTGCGCGTTGGTGGTGCCGTAGGGCGGAAAGTCCACCAGCATGCCGATGGTGATCTCACCCTTCTTCTTGATGTCCGCCACGGACTGTGCAGAGGCCAGCGGCGCAAACGCCGTGAGGGCGGCGCCCAGGCCCAAGGCAGCCAAAGCGGCGGTAGCGGTGCGGCGTTGCAAAGAAAAAGTCATCGCATGTCTCCTGGTGGTTGGTGTGAACGAGAACAGAAAGAAAAAAGAAGGTTGCGGCGCGTGGGTCAGCGCGCCAGAGCACGAGCGCGCTTGCGCTCCATGCGTGCGGCCAGCAGCGACAGCGGCCAGCAGATCACGAAGTACAGCGCAGCCACGGTGGTGAACACATGCAGCGGCTGAAACGTGGCGTTGTTGATGATCTGCCCCGCCCGCGTGATCTCGGTAAAGCCGATGATGGCGGCCAGCGACGTGCCCTTGATGATCTGCACCATGTAGCCCACCGTGGGCGGCAGCGCAATCTTGAAAGCCTGGGGCAGCACCACAAACCGCATGCGGGCCACGTACTTGAGGTTCAGGGCCTGGGCGGCCTCCCACTGGCCGCGTGGCACGGCCTCGATACACCCGCGCCAGATCTCGGCCAGAAACGCCGCGCTGTTGAGCACCAGCGCCACGCCCGCCGCCACCCAGGGGTTGATGTCAAACCCCAGCACCGGCGCGCCAAAGAAGATGAGGAACAGTTGCAGCAACAGCGGCGTGCCCTGGAATACCTGGATGAACACGCGCGCCGCATTGCGTGCCGCAGCGTTCTCTGAGGTGCGCGACAGCGCCACCACCAGCCCCAGCAGCGCACCGCCGACGAAGGCAATGGCCGACAGCGCCAGCGTCCACTGCGCGGCCTGCACGATGAATAAAAACTCGGAGAGTCCGAAGGTACGCATGGTCGGTCTCCTTATCGGCGGTCTGGGTAGTTAAGGACGCGCTGATAAACCAGCTTGAACAGCGCCGAGAACGACAGCGCCAGCGCCAGGTAGATGCCCGTCACCACGATGTAGATCTCAAAGCTGCGGAAGGTCTGCGACTGCAGGTTGGCCGCCACCGAGGTCAGGTCGTCCGCAGAGATCACCGACACCACGGCCGAGCTGAGCATGAGCAGGATGAACTGGCTGGTGAGCGCCGGGTAGATGGCTTTGAGCGCGGGCTTGAGGATGACAAACCGGAAGATCTCCCACGGCTTGAGGTTGAGCGCCTTGCCCGCCTCGATCTGCCCCTTGGGGATGGACTCGATGCCCGCCCGCACGATCTCGGCCGCATAGGCCCCCAGGTTCACCACCATGGCGGTGAGCGCTGCGGTGTAGGGCGACCAGCGCAGGCCGATGGATGGCAGCGCAAAGAAGAAGAAAAACAGCTGCACCAGAAACGGCGTATTGCGGATGACCTCGATGTA
>ERZ778022.3325-NODE-3325-length-15273-cov-6.316270_pt1 | contig 15273 bp, 11 predicted proteins | sample MGYA00375752_ERZ778022 | MGnify/ENA primary metagenome ERZ778022 (study PRJEB29350, sample SAMN05389826) | bioreactor metagenome | isolation source: Thiocyanate bioreactor | place: South Africa: University of Cape Town | collected 2014-04-04 ... | reverse complement strand
GCACCCAACGATTGCGGCGGCAGTCGCGGCGGTGCCGTGGGGCGACACCACAACTCCCGTCCGTGACATTGCGCGGTGGCGCGCAGCGCTGCCGGCGGCGGTGGGCTGCAAGCTGCGCAACCACCTACTATCGCCTTCCTCTGAGCGCGAGGAGATTGAAGACGCGGACATTGCGCGCCTGCCGCCCACGCTGCGTTCGCTGGACGTGTCGCACTGCCAGGGGCTGACGCAAGGTGTTAGCCTTACGTGCTTTGAGGCGCTGGTGTCACTGAACTGCAGCTGTACGGCTGTCGAGGCGGCTTGCCTGCCGCCATCGCTGCGTGAGCTGCGCATGAAATACAACAATCGCCAGATGTCTACGGATTTCAGCCACCTGCGCGCCCTGCGAGTGTTGGATTGTATTGGCATCGAACGCATGGTCAGCGCCGCCACGATAGCAAGCCTGCCACCGTCGCTGGAGGTTCTGGGCATTGGCGGTATTATCGCCAACACGAAGTGGCCACTCGGTGGGTCGCTGGCCCACCTAACCCGCCTGCGCGTGCTGAGCGTGGCGGGTACCAGCATTGATGCTCCCGCGTTCGCAACGTTTCCGCCGTCGTTGCACAGCCTGGACTTTGAGGCCTGTACGCTCGCCACGTCGGCATCCTTTGTGCACCTTCACTGCCTGCGCGAAGTCAGCGGCACCAATTCAAACATTGGCGACGCGGTGCTGGCCACCCTGCCACCATCCCTGACATCGCTCATTCTTCACTCCCACAGCGGGGTGGGTGGGTCGTTGACGTCAGCGGCGGCGTTCCCGCGCCTGCCCGCGCTGCGGGTGCTGAACTTGAACGGCACCGGCATAGGCGATGAGGCGGTAGCCAGCATGCCGCCCGGTCTGGAGGAGCTGCACATGGTCAACTGCCGCAACGTAACGCTGCACGCCAGCCTGCACCACCTGGCAGCGTTGCGGGTGCTGCACAGCTCCGGTGCGGACCTGTCGCCCGACACGCTTGCGGCGTGCCGCGCACGTGGGTGCATCGCACCCGCCGACGGCGATGTGGCAATTGCAGGAGTTGGGCACATGCCGCTATTATTGATTGCGCTGCCGGGCGGCCGGTTGGCCGGTTGCCTACACGCTGGACATGTGATGTTGTGGGAGGCCGCCCGCCGTGCGCCTCCCTTGGCGGAGGTACACATTCAGTTCCCGTTATCGTCTGTACACGCCCTTGCAGCGCTGCCCGATGGTCACCGCGTGGCAATTGCCGCAAGTGGGCATGTCGTTGATTCCAGTGGCATCGTCGTATGGGACACGCGTGACGCGCCACATGTTGTCACCGCTGCAACCATTGCGTTTGTCGGCAGTTCAGCACCGATGGCGCTGGCGGTGCTACCCAACGGCCACCTGGTTGCCGGGTGCTCTGACGGCAAACTACGCATCGTGGATGTCAATGCGCACGCCGTGATGGCTGCCGCTACATCGCGTGGGCACACGATGGCGGTGACGGCACTGGCGGTGTTGCCGGATGGCCGCCTTGCGAGCGGGTCACATGACAGGACGGTGCGGGTGTGGGACGCAGACGCCCGCGTGTGCGTCGCAACGCTTGCGGGGCACACGGATACCATAACATCTCTGGCGGCGCTGTCGGACGGCCGCCTGGCAAGCGGGTCGTGGGATGGCACTGCACAGTTGTGGGATGTTGACAAGCGCGTCTGCGTTGGTGCGTTGCCGGAGCGCACGGGCCACCTGGCTGTGCTGCCAGACTGCCACCGGCTGGTCAGCCTGTCGCATAACGACACCTTGCAGGTATGGGACACGCGCGACGCCGCAGATGGTGCACCGTCACTGACTCTGCGGCAAACAGTGGATCTGGTTGGCGCCGGGGCGGGGGCGCTCGTTGCGCTCCGAGGCGGCCGCCTGGCAACCGCTGGGTGGTGTGCGATCCGCCTGTGGCAGTTGCAAGTGAATGATTTTGGGGAGGCGCCACTGTGGGTGTGACCAGTGTGCTTTACGTGCCGCAGTAGTCGTCAGATGTTGCATGCTTTCTTGAATGTGATGTGATACCCGTAACCCGTAGGCAGCAACGCCACGTGTTGCGCGTTGCCGTGTGCCGGTCCGAGTTTCATGGGGGCGCCACGCGCAACGCGCAACCAGTGGCACCAACGCCCGTGCAAGCGGCCGGCACCGCAAATTGCAACTATCAAACATCAAACCTGCTGCTGCAAAAGTACTGTCCCATGCTGTCGCGCGCCACACCGCTTGAATCCTGTCGCTCTGCGTGTGCTACCCGGGAGGTGCACTGCACTGCAATTACAGAACCGGTACCAGGACTGGCCCCACTCTACCTCTACCATCAAGACAATGGGGAGACGTACCCGCCACGCGGCACCGCTGCCGCCAAGCCGACGGAGTGCTCCCCCTCCACCTGACACGGTGCCGCTACTGGTGACGGTACTGGCAGGCAATGTCGTCACTGCGGTGGTGTAGGCAGCATGCTTGGACACAATTGATGCCACCATGCTGCGGCGGCTGCATCCAGCGATTGCGGCGGCCGTCGCGACTGTACCTTGGGCCGACACCACAACTACGGTGCGTGACATCGTGCGGTGGCGCGCAGCGCTACCGGCGGCGGTGGGTTGCAAGGCACCGGACAACTGGAGGCACGGGGCGATTTACGACGCCCACATTGCGCACCTGCCGTCTACGCTACGCGTGCTGGACGTGTCATACTGCCAGCGGCTAACCAACGATGTTAACTTCACGCATCTGTCGGTGTTGGAGTCCTTGGACTGCACCGGGACATTCGTGGAGATTGTATGTGCGGCCCGCATGCCACCCTCGCTGCGCGAGCTGCGCATGAAATACTGCAAGCTGCGCACGGCTGCCGATTTCAGCCACCTGCGCGCACTGCGAGTGTTGGATTGCAGCGGCATGGGCATACACAACACGCTCGGAGCTGCCACAATTACGAGTCTGCCACCGTCCCTAGAGGTACTTGACATTGGGCACATGGGTACGTGGCCAGCTGGTGGGTCGCTCGCCCACCTCCCCCACCTGCGAGTGCTGGGCGTGGCAGGCACCTGCATCGATGCAGCGGCTCTGGCAACATTCCCACCACTGATACACTCCCTGGACCTTGCGGACTGCGAGCTACCCGACACAGCATCCTTTGAACGTTTTCATGGGCTGCGCACACTCACCGCCAGCAGCTCCAACATTGGCGACGCGGTGCTGACCACCTTGCCACCCTCGCTGGTGTCGCTTGACCTGCAGTATGCTGGCGTGAAGAATGGGCGCCTGACACCAGCGGCGGTGTTCCCGCACCTGCCTGCGTTGCGGATGCTGAACGTGAACCATACCGCGATTGGCGACGCGGCGGTCGCCAGCATGCCGCCCAGTCTGGAGGAGCTGCGTATGGTGGACTGCGCCAATGTAACAAGGAGTGCCAACCTGGGCCACCTGACGGCGCTGCAGGTACTGCACAGCTCCGGGACGGACATATCTCCCGCCGCGATTGCGTCATGCCGCGCGTGTGGGTGTGCCGCGCCTGCCGATGGCGTCGTGGTCAATGCAAGTGGTGTTGGAGGTGCTGCATCGGTGGTGCTGCTGCCTGACGGCCGGCTGGTCAGCTGCACACGCAGCGGGCGGGTGGCATTGTGGGCGGCCGTGCATGGCGGGGCGCGACTGGCAGGGACACAGATTGAGGGGCGAATGGATTCGTGCCATCTGGCGATACTGCCTGACGGCCACCGCGTCGCGATTGCTGTGAGAGATTCCATCCTTGCGTCCAATCGTATCGTCGTGTGGGACACGCGTGGCGTGTTGCAGGCAGCAAGGGGGGCCATTGATTTTCGCGACGAGTTGGCAACGAGCGCGCTGACAGCGCTGCCCAATGGCCACCTGGCTGTTGGATGTGCACCCAATGGCGCGCTGCGCATCGTGGATGTCGATGCGGGTGCCGTTCGGGCGACAATGACTGGGCACTCCAACACGGTGGCGGCATTGGCGGCGCTGTCGCGTGGACGCCTTGCAAGCGGGTCGCATGACAAGACGGTGCGGGTGTGGGACGTGGACGCCCGCGTGTGCGTTGCAACGCTTGCAGGACACTCAGGTGGCGTGCTCTCCCTCGTGGCGCTGCCTGATGGCCGCCTCGCAAGCGGGTCATCAGATGGCACGGTGCGGCTGTGGGACGTCGGCAGGCGCACCTGCGTCGGAGTGTTACAAGGGCTCACGCGCGCACTACTCATTGTGTTGCCAGGCAGCGACCGGTTGGCCAGCGTGTCGTGCGACGACGTGTTGCAGGTGTGGGACTTGGACACGCATGATGCCACAGGTGGTGCGCCGAGGCTGTCGGTGGAGTTGGCGGGCGCCGGGGCCGAGGCGCTCGTTGCACTCCCCGACGGCCGCCTGGCAACCGGCGGTGGGCAGGGTGTGCGCTTGTGGCGGGTGCCCCTGGGCCTGGGTGCGGCGCAGGCGCCACGGTTGGCGTAACCATGTAATGTCTCGAGTTGGTGTACCGACACCAATGCATATTTGAATGTGTGGCTGTCCGAGTTGACACGCGCAACCACCAGTCAAAGTGGTACACCTACGCACGCCAGCCAACACGGGCAATTCACAAAATACCATGCCCGCTGATACAACGGTACTGTGTTGTGGTGCAGTGAGCATTGTGGTGCTCAGCATTTCGCTGCATTTGTGACAGGAAACGCGTTGGGTGGTGGGCTGAAGATCACAAGTGCCCTACTCCTCCAACGCCACGCCACAATGGGGAGACGCAACCGCCCCAGTGGCGCGGCACCGCCGCCGCCATGCCCGCGTGGAGCACCACCTCCGCCAGAGACGGTGCCGCTGTTTGTGACCGTGCTGGCCGGCAACGTTGTCACCGCGGCTGTTGTGGCAGCGTGTTTGAACACCATAGATGCCACCGAGCTGCGGCGGCTGCACCCAGTTGTTGCGGCGGCAGTTGCGGCGGTGCCGTGGGCCGACGCCACAACTCCTGTGTTTGATATCGCGCGGTGGTGCGCAGCGCTGCCGGCGGCGGTGAGCTGCAAGTCCCCCCACAATTCGAAACGCGGGGCGTTTGGCGACGCTGACATTGCGCGCCTGCCGCCAGCTTTGCGCTCGTTGGACGTGTCGCATTGCCAGCGGCTGACCCAAGATGTCAGTTTTGCACACTTGCCGGCGCTGGAGTCGTTGGACTGCACCATGACTTCTGTGGGGATGGCGGGTGTGACCCGCATGCCGCCCTCGCTGCGCGAGCTGCGCATGAAACATTGCGAGCTGCACACGGCTGCCGATTTCAGTCACTTACGCGGCCTGCGAGTGCTGGATTGCAGTAGCAATTGTGCCGTAGGCGAAATGCTCAGCGTAGCCACCATTGCAAGTCTGCCGCCATCACTAGAGGTACTTGACATTGGGCATATGGCTACGTGTCTACCTGTAGCTGGTGGGTCGCTCGCCAATCTAACCCGCCTGTGTGTGCTGGGCGTGGCGGGCGCCAGCATTGATGCAGCGGCTCTGGCAACATTCCCATCATGGCTGTTGCGCAGCCTGGACCTTGCGGACTGTGAGCTACCCGACACAGCATCCTTTGAACGTTTCCATGGGCTGCAAACACTCACCGCCAACAGCTCCAACATTGGCGACGCGGTGCTGGCCACCCTGCCACCCTCGCTGGTGTCGCTGGACCTGCATTATGCTGGCGTGAAGAATGGGCGCCTGACGCTGGCGGCGGTGTTCCCGCACCTGCCCGCGCTGCGGGTACTGAATGTGAGCGATACGGCGATTGGCGACGCGGCGGTTGCCAGCATGCCGCCCAGTCTGGAGGAGCTGCGCATGGTGGACTGCGCAAATGTAACGAGGAGCGCCAGCCTGGGCCACCTGACGGCGCTGCGGGTGCTGCACAGCTCCGGGACGGAAGTATCGCCCGCAGCGATTGCGTCATGCCGCGCACGTGGGTGCCCTGCACCTGCCGACGGCGTCGTGACCATTCCAACCGTTGGAATGGTATTGTTGGTGCCGCTGCCTGACGGCCGGCTGATGAGCTGCACACGGAGAGGACGGGTGGTATTTTGGTCGGCCGCACATGAAGGTGCGCCACTGGCAGTGACCCAGATAACCTACCCACTACTGGCAGAATTGTGTGTATGCGCTCTTGCGGTGCTACCTGACGGCCACCGTGTCGCGATTACCACGAGTGGTCGCAGCCCTGCGCCCCGTAGCATCGTTGTGTGGGACACGCATGACGTGCTGCAGGCAGCAAGGAGGGCCATTGATTTTGGCGACAGCTCGTCGCCGAGCGCGCTGGCGGCGCTGCCCAGCGGCCGCTTGGCAGTTGGGTTTTATACCGATGGCGCGCTGCGCGTCGCGGATGTCGATGCGGGTGCCGTACTGGCAAATTTAGTTGGGCACTCCGACACGGTAACGGCACTGGCGGCGCTACCTTGTAGCAGACTGGCCAGCGGGTCACATGACAAGACAGTGCGGCTGTGGGACGTGGAGGCCCGGGTGTGTGTCGCAACGCTTGCGGGGCACACGGATACCGTGCGCTGCCTGGTAGCGCTGCCGAGTGGCCGCCTCGCAAGCGCATCGTGGGATGGCACGGTGCGGCTGTGGGACGTTGGCCGGCGCGTCTGCGTTGGCATGCTGCGTGCGTCCGCAAGCGCCCTGGCGGCGTTGCCGGGCAGCAATCGGCTGGCCAGCGTGTCCTTCGGCGAAAAAGACACGTTGCAGGTGTGGGACTGGGACGCGCGCGATGCCGCAGGTGGTGTGCCGAGGCTGACGGTGGAGTTGGATGGCGCCCGGGCCGAGGCGCTTGTTGTACTCCCTGACGGCCGCCTGGCAACCGGCGGCTGGCGGGGTGCGCGCTTGTGGCAGGTGCCCCTGGGCCTGGGTGACGGGGATGATGTTGTACGGGCGCCACTGTGAGTGTGACCAGTGAGCTTCGCGTGGCGCAGTAGTCGTCGTCAGATGTTGCAGGCTTGAATGTAATGTGATACAGGGGCTGGTAGGCAGCAACGCCACGCGTCGCGCGTTGCCGTGCCGGCCCGAGTTTCAAGGGGGCGCCACGCACAACCAGTCAAAGTGGTACCAGTGCGCGCGCAAGCGGCCAGCACGGCAAATTACAACCACGCAAAACCCGCCGCTGCACAAGTACTGTCCCACGCTGTCGCGCGCCACGCCTGTTGCTCTGCGTGTGCAACTCGGGAGGTGCACTGCACTGCAATTACAGAACCGGTACCAGGACTGGTACCACGATATCTCTACCGGTACCATCAAAACAATGGGGAGACGTACCCGCTCAAGCCACGCGGCACCGCTGCCGCCAAGCCGACGGAGTGCTCCCCCTCCACCTGACACGGTGCCGCTACTGGTGACCGTGCTGGCCGGCAACGTCGTCACAGCAGCGATGGTGGCGGCGTGTTTGAACACTGAGGATGCCACCGCGCTGCGCCGGCTGCATCCAGCCATTGCGGCGGCAGTCGCGACTGTACCGTGGGCCGACACCACAACTACGGTGCGTGACATTGAACGGTGGCGCGCGGCGCTACCGGCGGCGGTGAGCTGCAAGCTGAGCCGCGGGTTGTACCAGTATTGCGAGGCATTTGGAGACGCCGACATTGCGCGTCTACCGTCCACGCTGCGCTCGTTAGACGTGTCGTTCTGCAAGCGACTGACCCGAGATGTCAGTTTTGCACACCTGCCGGTGTTGGAGTTGTTGGACTGTTCCGGGACATCTGTGGGAATGGCGGGTGTGGCTTGCCTGCCGCGCTCGCTGCGCGAGCTGCGCATGAAATACTGCGAGCTGCACACGGCTGCCGATTTCAGCCGCCTGCGCGCACTGCGGGTGCTGGATTGTGGCGGCATACACGGCACGCTCGGCGCGGCCGCTGTGGCAAGCCTGCCACCGTCACTGGAGGTGCTTAACATTGGACGTGGTGCATATAATCCGGGTGATTGGCCCCGCGGCGGGTCGCTGGCCCACCTAACCCGCCTGCGCGTGCTGTGTGTGGATTGCACTCGCATTGATGCAGCGGTGTTGGCAACGTTTCCGCCGTCGTTGCACTGCCTGGACATCAAGTACTGCAGCCACCGTGGTGGGCTGGCAGCCTCATTTGCACACCTCCACTGTTTGCACACGCTGGATGCCAGCGCCTCCAACATTGGCGATGTGGCTACCCTGCCACCCACGTTGGTGTCGCTCGATCTCAGCGACTGCGAGAGTGCTTCGTTGGCGCCACCAGCGGTGTTCCCGCACTTGCCGGCGCTGCGAGTACTGAACGTGAGTACCACCGCCCTTGGCGACGCCGCGGTTGCCAGCATGCCGCCCGGTCTGGAGGAGCTGCGCATGGTGGACTGCGCAAATGTAACGAGGAGCGCCAGCCTGGGCCACCTGACGGCGCTGCGGGTGCTGCACAGCTCCGGAACGGACCTAGCTCCTGATTCAATTGCGTCATGCCGCGCGCGTGGGTGTGCCGCGCCTGCTGACGGCGTCGTGACTATTCCAAACGTTGGAAGGGTATTGTTGGTGCCGCTGCCTGACGGCCGGCTGTTCACCTGCACACGGAGCGGGTGGGTGGTTTTGTGGGCGGCCGCACATGGAGGTGCGCCACTGGCAGAGACACAGCTAAACTATCCACTGGCTGAATTGTGTGTGTGCGCCCTTGCGGTGCTACCTGACGGCCACCACGTCGCAATTGCTGTGAAGAGTTGCGGACGCGCGCCCAGTAGCATCGTCGTGTGGGACACGCGTGACGTGTTGCAGGAAGCCAGGGGGGCCATTAACTTATCTGTACCAGTAGGCGACAGCTCGCAACCAAGCGCGCTGGCGGCGCTGCCCGACGGCCACCTGGCAGTTGGGTTTTATACCGATGGCGCGCTGCGCATTGTGGATGTTGATGCGGGTGCCATGCTGGCGACTTTTGTTGGGCACTCCGACTCGGTGGCGGTATTGGTGGCGCTGCCGGATGGCCGCCTTGCTAGCGGGTCATTGGATAAAACAGTACGGCTGTGGGACGTGGAGGCCCGGGTGTGTGTGGCAACGCTTGCTGGGCATACTGGCACTGCGTACTCACTAGCGGTGTTGCCGGATGGCCGCCTGGCAAGCGGGTCATCAGATTGCACGGTGCGGCTGTGGGACGTCGGCCAGCGCGTCTGCGTCGGGGTGTGGCGTGTGCCCGCAACTCGGGGCGCAAGCGCCCTGGCGGCGTTGCCGGGCAGCAATCGGCTGGCCAGCGTATCGTGCGACAACAACACGCTACGGGTATGGGACTGTGACGCGCGCGAAGCCGCAGGTGGTGTGCCGAGGCTGACGGTGGAGTTGGATGGCGCCCGGGCCGAGGCGCTCGTTGTACTCCCCGACGGCCGCCTGGCAACCGGCGGTGGGCGAGGTGTGCGCTTGTGGCGGGTGCCACTGGATTACCGGTAGGCGCCACTGTCGGTTATTAACTTGAAGTCGCCCGCATTTGTTTGGCGCAACGGCGTCGCCCAACCGCCGATGCCAGGTGTGAGTCTGTGCGCTGCAAATCGACGTGGCGCCGAGCATGTCAAATGGTGTCATGCCGCGCGTGGTACCGGTAGTGAGTCGACGCGTGACACCGCGCTGCGTGGCCACCGGCACGCGAGTGGCAGTACGGCAGCACCGGGCACACGACCGTACTGCGCGTGTCATTTAGCCACGCGTCCAGCGTGGTGCAGTGGCGCCGCGGCGGTGACGCCCGCCGGTGCGACAGCGCGGCAGCGTCAGGTTTTTGGCGGCCAGGTTCAGAAGGGCGGCGGCCCTGTTTTGAACTCATCTGAAGACTCTGAACCTCCTCTGCACCATAGTAAACTGCGCCCGGCGAGTGCCAGATTGGTTTAGATGGGTGTTAAACTAGTAGGTTTACATGTGCACCGGCAGTAAACACATTTAAGCTGTTGTGAACCAATGTAATACTAGCGTCGGGCCTGCAGTTCAGAGAGCTTCAGATGAGGCGACGGCGGCGGTGGTGGGCAGGCCCGGCAGGGCTGCGCACGGCGGCGCGGCGGTGGCGCAGGGCGGCGCACGCTACAGAAGCACCCTGTACGCAGTGGCGCCCTCCAGGCGTTGGGTGATGGGCAGGGCGCAGCACGACACCGTGCCTCTGCAGGCCACCGCACTGCGGCACTGCACGCCACGCGCGGCACAGCAGAAGGGCAGCGCAGCACAAGCATGTCGGCGGTAGCATATACGGCTGGATGTACTCGGCAACGGCGGTGGATGCCGTGTTGCCTTCAGAGCCGGCGTCGTGGTCGATGCTGCCCTCACTGACAGCACCGTCTATTGCGTTGCCACTGGCGTCGCTGCTGCCCTCGATTCGACACCGTCGTCGCCCTGCCGGTGTGGCGATCAAGCCGCTGTCGTTCGACGCTGCCGCTGTCGACGAGGCCATGTCGTGTCGCAGCCGCCATCACAGTCGCCGTCGCTGTTGCTGCGGTCGCCATTGCTGACGCTGCCTCCGACAACACTGCACCTACAGTCGTCGTCGCTGCCATCACCCTCACCAAGATTGCTGCCGCCGACGTTGCGGCCGTGTGGCCCGTCTGTACCATCAGTTCCACCGTTACCGGTACCATCGTTGCTTCCACAAGTGCCGTTGCTGCAGCTGATAGCGTTGGTGTCAACGGTACTACTGCGAAGCACCACCATCTGTTCGCCTGTGGCCGCAGTGCGGTCCACGCCACCACCCAGCGCGATCATGCTCGTCGCCACAGCTGCAGCTGGTGTCTGGCGGCGGCCGCCAGACTCCATGCGTGCACGTACACCAGCACGCCGAACCACAGGAGCAAACAACAGTCCATGTAAGTGTTGCCTCCATGGCAGACGCGAGGCGGCTGAGTTGCCGTGTGTGCTCCGGCGGCAGTGTCACGCCGCGCACAGCCCCGTGGAGCTGGACCAGCAGTGCTGGCACACTGCCAAGGCGCAGGGGTGGCCAGCGCGGCGGCGGGCAGTAGAGTGCAGAACTATGGATGGTCGACAGTGTTGGTGACCACCGTATCCAGGAAAACCGGGTGCCGAGGCTGCGGCAGCGGCCTGGTGCCACCCCGTCGACTGCTCTGACTCTGTTGCCCCGCCACTGTGCCTCACCTGCTACAGACCGAGTCATCCAGGCGCCAACCAGCCGCATGCTCCAACCACACCGTAGCGCCACAAGTTCTCTGCGTGCTGCCGCTGCTCCATTACGCAGCTACCCACAGTGCCTACGAGCGCGCCGCGCTTGCCTCGCTGCTGTCGAGCGTGGCCGTCCAGCCGTACTGAGACTACGACGCTGCACCACACCACAGGCGGCAATCAGCGCCGTTTTCCCATCCACCAGGGTGTCCCAGTCACGCAGCATCATGCGCCCGCCCCTTGCTTGGCCGCCCATGCCGCCAGGCTGCCTATCTTGCGGGGTGGCGGTGGAGCTGCGGTGCAGATCCAGTGCAGCTCAAAGGCACCGCAGCGGCGTCGCCTTGCCACCAAAATATCTCTATAGTAATTGCATGTATCAACTCATTCTGATGGAAATCACCACAACCTGCCACAGGGTCATACGTGGAAATCGTTATTTACTGTGTAAATTGCGATTCTGCTTATATTTGTGTTGTGGTTTGGGAGGCCAGCGTGAAGAGTGACTCGGACGCGGCGGCCACGCAGGGATCGTCAGACATGTCTGCGCCAAAACAGCGTTTGGCTTGCTCGCTCGACTGAGGTGTGCCACGCACATGGCGCCGCACGCACCACATGCACGTATGTAGATACACTGGCTGCCCCACTTTTTAGCTCTGGGGAGGACGTGTGCCGCTCTGTATTTGGTGCCAAACAGCTCCCCTTCCCTCCCCTTCTCCACACCCACCGCCAGCAAGCCACCCCGCCGGTGCCAATTTTTGATTCACGCGGTGAACACATCAAATTCCTGCAGATATCAGTGGTCTATCGGTATTTATGCTGGGATAACCGGTATGCTGGTGCCGGTTTGGGGGAATTTGTATTTATTTTTGTGTGTTGCGCCGCGCCCGCAGCCTGCGGTTGGCACGCGCCTGCGCCACCCATCATAGCACCCATGACGCCGCCTCCCACGCGCCACCTGCAGACACGGCGCAATCTTGAGTTAGTTCGAGTGGCGCGCCCTAACGCCGGTGCGCTGAAGTGCTGTGGTCTGCGCTGTCGGCAGCTGCGTCACCTTGCATGGCATGGTGCGTCGCAGTGCTGGCGCTGCATTGTCACCATGGAGGGCGCTGGCGGCTACCCGTACCGGTAGGCGGCCAAGTCGGCGACCACCACCTCGCTGTGCGCATGAACAGCGCGCTATGGTATGTGGTGTGGTTGGGGGACGCGCGCGTGAGCATTTTTGTCACACACCGGCCGCCCCCTCCCGCACCCCGCTCCCACCCTTGCGCAGAGCTGCTGCCGTGTCGGAAGCAGCGAGCGCAAGCGTTGCCACAACATGCCAGCTTTGTAGAGCGCCAAAGGTGAGTGACCACCACAACCATCGCACCTGCCACTCCCGCCGACGCCGTTGCGCCACCCACCACAGTCCCTGCGGCGTGTGCCGTGTATCACTTACCGGTAAGTGCGACGATGACGGTGCCGGCAGGGCGATGCACGTACTGTGTGCCAAACTGTACGTGACTGCGCGGCAGCCGCCACGCACCCGGATGTTGTCGGTGTGCTACACTACCCGCCTCCCCGTCGTGCGCAGGTGACCAGCATCTTGCGCAAGCTACCGCGTTCAAGTCTACCACGCTGGCTGCAGCAGCGCGATGGAACAGTGACAGCACCGGCTGCGCGACCGCTTGTTTGGTACGTGAACACAACGCCTGCCACGCCCTCCCACTTCCGGTACTGTTGCACAGTGCAGTTCATATCTCCTCCCCCGCCAGGTATGCAGAACTCTTGTTGTGCAAGTACGGCGGCGACTTGTCGCGCCACGACGGCGGCCACACGGCGGCAAGGCCATGACACAGTACCGGTACGGGTACGTGACCACCAACGCTGTGCACCTCCAGCACGCCCGGTTACCGGTATTGTCACAGCGCCACCCGCCGCCCCTCTCCTTTGTGCAGAAACTCGGGGCCGCAGCCGCCGCACTGGCTCGCAAGCAGTCACGGCGGGGGCACTGTGCACTGTTGCAATGCACGCCGTTGGCATGGCGGCGGGCGCCGCCACAAGTGTCACTCTGGCAGCGCGCTGCTCGTTGCGTCGCACCTCTTGCCCCTCCTCGTCGGTGCATGCTGCCATAGAAGCGCAAGTACCCGTCGCGTCCCGCACAAGTGCGGCGCACGTCACAACATTGGAACGAGGCAGCCCGACGGCCCGCCACGTGGCGCGTCGCCGCTGGGCGCGGCCACCGCGCACCATGGACCACACGGCGGCGTCGTGTCGCCTTTCCCTTTAAACTTCTCTAAACCTCAGTATTACAAGGTTTCAGTGGACCCTTTCATTTTACGATGGTTCAGAGGCCGGGTTTACTAACAGATTAAGCGCCGCGGCTAGTAAATGTTTATTGAATATTTGAGTGAACCATCTGAACATAGGCCTGCCAGTAACCATAGAGCGCGGCAGTGCGGCCAGCTCCGTTGCTCGGGCTCAGGCTGCTGGCGGGCACACTTTTTCTTGCGGCAGCGGGCGCGGCACGCACATTTGGTGTGACAGGGCTGGCGACAAGCACGTGTTTAGGTATTGCGGTGTGGGTGTGCTGCGTGTTTCGTGGCTGGTTGGGTCACTTCAACCGTCACTTGGTTGCGGCGGCTGTGCATCCGCACTGCCATCCGCACTGCGTTGGGATCCGAGTGAGTTTGGTGGGCAGGTTTGGCGGCGCGACTTGGGACGCAAATTTCGTCATAATTGCAAATGATTTGGACCGCGCCGCGCCGCCGTCACTTGCGCTTGCAGTAGAAGTAGTTGGTGTAGTGGTGGTGGTACTCGGTGGTGTCAAGTGACCCGTCGTGAGGCTTGTGAGTAGTACGACGACGTAGTACGACGTGTAATCGGACGTGAGCGTCGTGAGGATACGGGTAACCGGTTCGTGACACCGCGGCGGCCGCGGCCAAGCGGCGGGCGAGGTCGGGCTGACCTTGCCGGTGCTGCTGACGCCATTAGTGGTACCGGTACTACTGCTTCTTCGTGACTGCTGCTGTTGCTGTCGGGTGTCGAGTGCTGGGCTAGTGAGACCGTGGAGCTGTCGAGTGTGCTGTCGGTGCGAGCGAGTGGTCAAGTGAGCTGTGGACGTGGTACCGGTACGGGTACTGCTGCCACTTGCTGCTGCTGCTACCGGTACTGCTGCTGCTGACCCTTGGTACCCAGTGCTACCTGCACCCGCTACTGCTGCTACTGCTGGTACTGGTACTGACCCAGTGCTACCGGTACTGACGCAGTGCTACCGGTGTTAAGGTGGTTCCCAGTGCTACCGGTACTGCTGCCACTTGCTGCTGTCTAGTGAGCTGTGGACGTGAGCTGTGGACGTGAGCTGGGCTGCTGACCTTGCTGTCCAGTAGTGCTACCGGTACTGCTGCTGCTGCTGCTGACGCTGACGCCATAAGTGCTACCACCGGTACTTCTTCGTGGCTGCTGCTGGTGTCAAGTTCTGGGCTAGTGAGACTGTGGAGCTGGAAGGTGTGCTGGGCTACGCGTCGAGGTGGTACCCAGTGCTACCGGTACCTTGGTGCTGCTGACTAGGGTTGTCTGGTACTGGACGTATTGTCTAGTGCTGCTGCTGCTGCTGTTGTGAGGTTGTGAGGTTGTGAGGCTGTGGAGCTGGAGAGTGGTGGGAAAGCGTCGAGCTGTCTACGAGTACTGACCTTTGTTGCCGGTGCTGCGGGGTACCGGTACCGACCTTGGTACCGACCTTGGTACCTAGTGCTACTGCTGCCTAGTGCTGCCTGGTGTTGCTGCTGACGCTGACGCTGCCTCTGCTGCAGCCGCCAGTGCCGCCATCCCGTTGCTACTGCCGCTGCCGCCGCTGCTACTCGACTCTACGCCACCCTAGAGCTGCCATGGCGTACCTGGAAGGCGACGGTGCGTCCCCCCACTCGCATTGCACCTATCCGCTGACACCACCACCATCATCGCCCACCGCCGCCACATCCAACCCACACCCAACGCCGCAGACGTGAACGCCCTCGTGGCGGACTTTGGCACCGCCACCACCAAGCTCGGCTTCGCAGGCGGCGACACGCCCCCCGCCTGGTTTGACACCGTGCGTTGTTGGGCGCCTGCCTGCTGTCACTCGCCAGCGCGCCCGACACCCACGCACCCACCCCACCCCCTCCCCCCACCGCCGCAGGTTGCCGGC
>ERZ778022.3324-NODE-3324-length-15275-cov-406.462746_pt1 | contig 15275 bp, 17 predicted proteins | sample MGYA00375752_ERZ778022 | MGnify/ENA primary metagenome ERZ778022 (study PRJEB29350, sample SAMN05389826) | bioreactor metagenome | isolation source: Thiocyanate bioreactor | place: South Africa: University of Cape Town | collected 2014-04-04 ... | reverse complement strand
CCAGTCCGAATCGGGCGGAATTGCCCGGAACCGGAGGAACACGCCGCAGCGCAGCGGTCAGGGGTCGAAGACGGCCGCCAGGACGCTAGCGGCCAACCGCAGGGCAGGGCGCGCAGCCCTTGACGGCGAGAACGGCGTGATACGTTGAAGGGAACAGCAAGGCCGCCCCTCCACACACTCCACTGTTTCCTGGGCAAGCGGAGCGCGCAGGCCCGGTGGGCCGGAGGCGTCAGGGATTAAAGCCTCATGGCCGCGATTCGGCGCGAGGCGCGGGGCACTGCCCGCGAGCCCGACGGCGGCAAAGCCGAGACGCCTAGGATTGGCCAACAAGATTCACTGCACAGTAAATATTGCTGTTTTGTCGAATATCGATCGGACAAACTAGAACGTCAAATCGTCATCAAGTACCGCGATCGATTTTGGCGCAGTCGCGTGTTTCGTTCTGGCTTCGAGCGATTTGATGAAACGGATTGAACTGGCAACGTGGTTAAAGATGAGTAGGCTTTCCTCGTAGTTGAGGATCGGGTTGTCATGCGCGAGGCTCTTGTTGTTGCGAACGTCATTAAAGGCTTCGAGCATCGAGATGCTGGACTTCAGGATGCGCTCGGTCATCAACGATTCAAGACGACCCGCGTCGCGCAAGCGTTTAACATACTCACCGAAGATGCTGTGCAATGCTTTGTCGCGGTTGATTTCAACGCCACGCTGTTCGCACAGCGTGCGCACGTACTTGATGACGAACGTGTGCAGCCGATCCAGGGCAGCTTCGGGCTGGTTCTTCTCGATCGCCTCGCGTACGTGTTGAGCGACGGTTTCGAAATCGCGTTCATCGGCTGTGGCGGTCAGTGCGTCTATCTCGGCGACGGGCGTGTCGCGCATCATGCGGCTGGCGATCTTCCAGCAATCGTCGGTCAGCTCGGTCAATCCCGGCTCGTCGCCCAAACAGTTCTCAGCCTGACCGTACAAGATCAGTGCCTGGATGACTTTGCCGACCAGGTGGTTTCCTTCGGCCGTCCAAAAACCGCGCAGGCGGTTGGCTTTGGATGTGCCGCGCTCACGATAGACCGCGGCATCGATGTCACGGCGCGTATGCTCCTCGAAAAACTCGCTGAACGTGCGGTCCGAGAAATCGAGCACGTAACCACTGCCCATGCGGAATAGCCGCTCCAGCTTACGTCGCTCGATTGAAGACAAATCGGCCATGTGATCTCCGTAGGCAGTTAGACATTGGTCAGCCAAACTCTTCGACCATGGCGTTGCCGCGCTGCAGGTCGGAAACCACCTTCATCAATCGATTGATCGGCTCGGCCAAGCGTTTTGGCAATACGCGGTGCTGCGTGTGGATGTTCTGGTCGGCAATCCAGCGATGCGCGATCCAGACATCCTCCTCGGGGTGGTTGTTGTCCACACCGTTGCAGTACTTGTAGCCCACCAGGGCATCGGTATGCGACAACAGTAGCCGTGCCATCGTCATGTGAAAGCGATGGGCCTGTAGGTCTGCGGGGTTCTTGGGGCGTGGGACCGTGAGGCGCAAGCATTGATGGTTGTTGAACTGCTCCCAATCGGGACCGACCACCTGGCCGGCGCGCTCCAGCATCTTCCGGGACTGTTCGCTCTTGCCATTGACGATGGCGACGGCTACTGAGCCGCTCGGATAGTCCAGTGTCTTCGCCAGCAGGTTCATCCAGTTCACCAGCTTGCGCAAGGTGGCATCGTCCGCAAACACCAGGTACTGGTGACGCTGTTCGCTATCCAGAAATGTCGGCAACTTGGCATAGAGCGGATACAGCAGATCGTGCAGATAGACATAGGTTTGCCTGCGGCCCTGCTCATGGTTGCGCGTCGTAGCGGTCAATGCCCGTTCGGCCCATTGCGCATTGATGTCGTCCATCGTCATTTCGGAGATGTCGATGGAAATGAGTGCAAAGCCCAGTGATTTGCCGATCAGGGCTTTTCGCCCGTCGAAGGCGTGTCCCAGTTCGATTTCAACACCACCGAGCACTATGGGCTCGGTCTGGATCGGCGGCCCAAGTACCGCGATGTCGAGACGAAACCGACTGCCGAAGGGTGTATCCAGTGGGTGTTCGGTAACGATCTGATCGGCGCCGAGTAGCAGATTGCCTTCCAAAGGATAATCCGATGCATCGGCGTCCTTGAATGCCCAAGGCATCGCAAGACCAGCCACAAGCCTGCGTGCCAACTCAGCGGCGATCAATTCTTTCGCGCGCCGGTGTTCGGGGCTCTCATGTACGGCGTGCCGCCGGCTGGTTTCTTCCTCTTCGAACTGCGTCTTGATGTCGTAGGTCTTCTCTGCGGGTAGTTGGCGGAAGTGGGAGCGCCTACGTAGCTTGTCGTTTTCGAAGGAGGGGCTTACCCAGGTCACCATCTGATGGATGGCACCAGGCGCGACCAAGGGCCATAGTTTACGGGCGTGCTCGCGGCTACGGACCTCGCGCGCGGTGATGCGTGTTTGAAAGAGACCTTTTCGGGAAAAGACGACGACCGCTTCATCCATAGTCGAACTGCCTTCTCGCTCGCATCTCGCTATCTGCTGCCCAATAGAAGGGCTGCGAGCAGGCCCAAGCCTATGGCGACGGCCGCAGGGTTGTCGGGCTTCTCGGCGATGACGGCAACTCCTTGCAAGCTCAATTGTGTTTCGTATTGATCTGCCAAGCTCAGAACTTGCGCAGGTCGAAGGTGCAATTGTGTGCTGATGTTCCGCAACTGCGACAGATTGAGTATTGATTCGCCGGACTCCAGTCTCGAATAGGCCGATTGCGATAGGCCAAGCGCCTCCGCGATGGTGCCTTGCTTGATGCCACGAATCTCGCGCTGCTGCGCCAATATCTTGCCGACCAGAGCGGGATAGGTGACAACCGGCCGTGGCTGGGGGATTGACTTTCTGTGCATGTATGCGTGTAATGCAAATATGTTTAACGAAAGGATATCATGATCCACACCAATATTCAGCAAAATATCTGGGAGCTTCCTGCCGGTACGGTCATTCGTGTACGCCATGATTGGTACGACCATGTGGGGTTGCTCGGTGACCACCTCATCGTCGGCGAGAGAAGTGTTCTAGCGTTTTCGGCCAAAGAGCAGGGCTTTGTGGAGCAGGCGTTCCACGCATTCGCGCAAGGACGCCAGGTGAGGGTCGATGGCTATCCAGGGTCGCTTCCGCCAGCTATCGTCATGCACCGTGCCCGGTTGAAGCGAGGGCAGGCCTATTCATGGGTAAATTTCAACTGTGAGCACTTTGTTCATTATGCGCACGGATTGCCAATGGAAAGTCCTCAGCTGCGACAATGGGCGTTCTTGGGGAGTGTGGTTGGTCTTCTGGTTTTCGCGGTACGGGCGTGATGCGCAAGTAGCATGATCGGGTGTCCTCGTTGCTTTAAACAGAGATACATGAGAGAATTGCCATGTTTTCCTGTTGGGTACAACGAGAATGTCCGCTGTCGCCGCCATCCAGTTCACACAGGATCAGATGCGCACACTCACCGGCGTGTCTGCAGAGACTGTTCGGCACTGGCGCAAGGCCGTTCCCTACCTGGCCTCCAAGACGGGCAAGTCGGCGCGCTTCAGTTTTACCGACTTGCTGGGGTTGGCCGTCACGAACGAACTGGTCAGTTCGCTGGGAGTCCACATTGGTTCGGTGAGTGCCGGCGTTGATGCGCTGTTCAAGCTGCTCGCCGATGCGAGCGCACCGGCAATGGATGGCGCCATCGTGTTCGTCACCTCCACTACGGCGAGTCTTCACGAGTCTAGTTCTTGGTACGTCGCAAGAGCGCTCACGCAACCGACACTTGCCATTCCGCTCGATCCGTTGATTGCACGGCTACAACAGCACATGTTGCCCGTGATGCCGGGGCCTGCCCAAGCCGTGCTTCCATTTCCGCCAGAAGCCATTCGGAGTAGGACGTGAATGCTGCGACGTTAGAGCACGTTCTTGCTGCGACCGGCTACCTACCGGACGGGCAACCTGCGGCCGGTCTTCGACTCGGGAGCGATGCACGGGCTTCCCGACGCGGCCGCGCCTTCATGCCGGATGCGTCGTGGCGTAGTGCGTCGTCTCTAACTGTCTACTTCAAATTCGAGCAAAGCCCGCCGGCCGATGATGTGGTCAGCCAGTGGCGTCGCGAGGTTTGGAACGAAGGGTTCGCGCCGCTGTTGTGGGTTATTTCACCGCAGCGCATCGACCTGTACAACGGCTTTGGCACACCCGCGAAAGAAGACGATGCGCAGAAGCACCTGATCGGGCGCTTCGAAACTATCGAGGCGTCTCTTCATCAACTGGATGAACTCGCTGGCCGGCTGGCTATCGAGACCGGCCAGTTCTGGGCCCAAGTGCCGACCGTCGATCGCAAGACAAGTGTCGATCAGAAGCTTCTCTCCGATCTGGCCTGTCTCGAACACGATCTCGTCGAGGGCAATTTGGCTCGCGGCGCGGCTCAGGCCTTGATTGGTCGGGTGATCTTCACCCAGTACCTGATCGACCGAGGAATCGTTAGTGCAACGCGACTGAGGAGGGTTTGCGGTCACAATGCTTTACCGGCGATTCTCCGAGATCGATCTGCGACGGCGAAGCTGTTTGAGTGGCTGGCTCAGACCTTCAACGGCGACATGTTCCCCCCGTCGTCAGTAAAGACGACGCCTGCTGCCCATCATCTGAAGCGTGTCGCCGAGTTTCTGGAAGCGGTAGATCCGCAAAGCGGCCAACTCAGCTTCTTTCCGTATCAGTTCGACGTGATTCCGGTTGAACTGATCAGCTCGATTTACGAGCAGTTCGCGCACGCTGAGCCGCGCGCAAGCGGGCAGAGAACCGAGGCATTGCGAAACGGCGTGCATTACACGCGCCTTTCCGTCGTGTCCCTGATCCTCGACGAGGTGATGGATGGCCTGTCGGGACGGGAATCGGTTCTGGATTTGACTTGCGGCTCCGGTGTCTTCTTGGTCGAAGCGTTGCGGCGCTTGGTGTATTTGCGCACGCAGGGCGAGCCCCCCACCCGGGATGTGATCCGCTCGACGCTCTATGAGCAAGTGTATGGCGTGGATATCAGTGAAGCCGCCATTCGCGTGGCCGCATTCAGCTTGTACTTGGCGGCGCTCGAACTGGACCCTGACCCACAGCCGCCGCATTCCCTGAAGTTCCAGCCACTGATCGGCAAGACCTTGCTTGTCGGCGATGCTCGAACCGTCGAGCGACAAGGTGATGGCAAGGCGGTGCTGACGACGCCGACAGGGCCGAAACGGTTCGACCTGATCGTAGGCAACCCGCCCTGGAGCTTTAAGGGACAATCGGGAACTGAGGCACGGCGCAAGACGAGGGCGGCAGGCGTCCCTGCGCAGCCTCGTGGAGAAGGTCTGGACTTCGTTCTGCGAGCGGCTGAGTTTTCGCATGAGAAGACGCGTTTCGGTGTCATTCTAAGCGCAACGCCGTTTTTCAGTCGCAGTGGTACAGGCATGAAAGCGGCCCAGCACGTCATGCGCGAGCTGGCCCCGGTGACGCTGGTCAACCTGTCTAACTTGTGCAGTTGGCTCTTTGCAACCGCAACGATGCCGGCGGTAGTCCTTTTTGCACGTCATCGTCCAAAGCAGCGAGCGGATCAGGTCACTGTCGTTCAGATTCCGTGGACGCCCAGTGGTGCCAGAACCCATTCGTTTGAGGTGGCACCAAGCGACATCATCAAGCTGAGCCTCGGGGAGATCGAGAGGCAGCCTTTGAAGTTGAAGGCCGCTGCGGTAGGGTGCCGCCGTGATCTGATGCTGTTGGAGGAACTGACCGCGACATATCAAAGTCTGGGTGACATACTCGCGTCCCTCAATACGAAGTTTCGCGATGGGCTGACCCAAGGAAGCCCGGCGAACCAAACGCGCGATGCCCGTGAGATGAGGGGGTTGGAACTGCTGCAAGCCAACGACGTGCAGCACTTTAAAATTCCTAGAGGTCTTCCGCCCTACAACCGCTCGAAAGCACAGTGGCCACGCTCGCGTGACACATATCGAGCCCCCCTATTGATCGTCAAAGAGATGGTGGTGGAGCGCCCACGGGCTCTCGTTGCAGTGGCTGACCACGACCTTGTATTTACCGACTCGTACTTTGCGGCTGCGCTTCCTTCGAGTCACAAAGAAACGGCGCATCTGCTAGCAGCGATCTTGAGTTCTGCGCTGGCGTCGTGGTTCTTCAACCTGACTGCCTCGGAGTTCGGCATTTACAAGCGAAAGCTGCTGATGCGCGATGTGGGTTTTCTGCCGGTGCCCGAGTTTGCATCAGCTGTGGGCTCACAGGCGCAGGCGGGACAGCGTTTGTTGGCGCTGGAGAAGACATTGCGTGGACGCGAGGTCGAAGCCGACGACTGGAATACCTTAGACGAGGCTGTCTTCGACTTGTACGGGCTTGGTGATCTAGACCGTGTGGTCATCCGAGACGGACTTCTGCGCGCCGGGTGGCAGTGGGAAGAGGGGCGTAGGGCTTCCATTGCTCCGTCGGATAGCAACGTGGAAGTGGCTTCGTATGCTAGGACGTTCCTGTCCGTAATGGATGGCTGGTTCTCTGCGCGCAAGAAGCGACACATGCGAGCCGAGATTATCGATCTACCGAGAGGGGCAGCCCTTCGTGTAGTGCGCTTTGTCATAGAGGATGGGTCGGGGCGGGCCAGCGTAAGCATCGTGCCACCGGAAGGCGAGCTGCGCGATGTGCTAGCACGCATCGGTAAACGCCTGAAAGTCAAGATCGCGACCGCCCTCAGTGCCGAGCGAGAACTGCGCGTCCACGGACGCAATGAGGTGGTTATCATCAAGCCCGCAGCTCGACGCCATTGGATGGCCATCGCTGCATTGGAAGATGCCGACGCGGTGGTCGCGGAGAGTTTTTCAGGGGGCGGTGCTTGAGAATTCCCTATGAGACACCTCCCACACTCGGCAGAGAGTTCATCGAACTGGCCCCCGAGATTGTGGCTGCCATTCTGCTGACGCTATCGGCAGGCTGGCAGCAAGCATGTTCGGCCGCTGACGTGAATGCCGATGCTGGCGAGGTACTCATGACAGAACGCCTGCGCGACGGGATGCGCGGCGCATTGAAGAACTCTCCTTGGAAGCTGATCGTGCTGCCGGGCACTGAGTCGCGCTCGAAGAGCAGCGTGATGCTGCCAGATGGGCGCACCGATATTCCGCTGATGATGATCGAGGTCTTCTTGCGCACGCAGGAACATGACCCTCATGCGATCATCGAGTGCAAACGGATCGCCGGCTCGGATACACATCTGTGCCGCGAGTACATTGTCGAAGGTGTCGATAGATTCGTCAGTGGCAAGTACGGCGAAAACCATGCTGTTGGATTCATGATCGGCTATGTGCTCTCCGGAACGCCTACCGCCGCTGCCGCTGGCGTCAATGCCTACCTTTCACGGGTCTCGCGTACCTCAGATCACCTCGTATTGAGCACTATCATCGACTCTCCGACGTGGTACAGCCGACATGCGCGTGCGAAACCCTTAAGTCCAATCGACTTACACCATGCGTTTTTTGGATTCGCAGATGTCGCGGAGGCTGCACGGGACTTGGCGAGCGAATAGGCGATTAGGGGCGAGCAGTATCCGCAGACTTTTGGGTTATCAGGACGTGCTTACGACCTGACGGTTCCAGCCAGTAAAGACGGCTAGTGGCGGTGGCTTACTGTAGCCGATTGGCCAACATCTCGATCTGTTCGGCAAATTTCTGCGGGCTCTTTTGTCGTAGTTGTGACAGGTTTTGCAGCTTCCAACGGATGCCAGGAAGCTGGTCGAGATGCGCGATTCCGAGCAGCGGCCACTGCGGATTCCCCTCGACCAGCGACAGCAGGAAACCGCGTTCGTTCGCATCCAACCCGCTCTGCAGCTCGTGCAACATGCGCTCCCGCGCGGCCAGCAAAGCGGCGAGTTCCACTGGCTCGGCAGTCATGCCTTTGAAGTTCCGCTCGTATTCTTGCTCGATGTTGCGCAAAGTCGGGAACAGCACCTCATGCACCGGCCGGTTGTGACTGGCCAGGTAGACCACGAATGCGCGCCGGATGCCTGGAGTGATGCCTTCATGCGCAAGTAGCTGCATCACGTCGAACAGGTCGCGTGGATGTTGCCTGTCCATCGCGGCGACGAGTTTTCCACCGTACACGTCCTCCAGCGAGACCACTGGAAGCTCCAGGTCGGCCAGCAAGCTGTCGCGGGCGGCAGGTGACAAGGCTGCGGACCGCACAGGATTGACGGTGCCGCGCATCACGAAATTCACTTCGATCTTCACCTCGATGCCTCCGCGTCGCACCAATAGTTTGGTTTCACCGACATCGGGCGCCGCAAGCGTGTGGGTTTGAAACCCGCGTGCTCGCAGGCGCTCCGTGGCTCCCCGGATGGCCTCGTTGATGCGGGCCAATGCCTCATCGCGCGGCTGGCTGTAATCCGGAAACACCAAGTCCAGATCCACCGATAGGCGAGGCATGTCGCGGATGAACAGGTTGATTGCCGTGCCGCCCTTGAGCGCGAACATCCCATCCGAAAAAACGAGCGGGGCGACCTGGACCAGCAGACGTGCGGTGTCGAGGTAAAGCTGGTTCATGGCTTGAGCACAAGCAGTCCGTCGGGAGAGCGTGACACCCACGCTCGGCCGCTGCCGGTGGGCAGCTGAGCCACATCCAGCTTGGCGACCCAGGGCAGCGTGAGTTCGCGCCCAAGCTGCAGGCACAGGCGCACCGTCTTAACGCTGGTGCAGCGTTGCAGCAAGTCGCTCAACACATCGGCGCGCAGGCTATAGGCGCTCTCGGCGAGTTCGCGTGCCTCCTGCAGCGGCTGACGCACGCCCACCTCACTGAGCACCTCCAAAAACGCGCGTTCGGGTGTCGAGACCCGCGGCGCGCCGTCACGCTTCTCGAACGGCCCGGCATGAAGTGGATCGTTTGTGGGCTCATCGAACAGGCGCTTGCGGTGGTACTCCGCCGGAAAGCGTTCGGTGAACCAGCCGGGGAGGCGGGCGGTTGTCCAGCCGTAGAGATGCAGAACAGATTGCTGCGACAGATACTGCCGCACCCCATACCAGTCGAGAGCCGACTTGCCGCCAACATGCAGGCCTTCGATGGAGCGCTGCATCAGTACCAGACAGGCATGAAGATTGAGCGTATCGTTGGGGCGGCGGTACACCCCGCGCGCCAACCGGGAAAGCCAACCGGCGCGCGCGTAGTGTACGGCCAGGTCTGCGGAGACTCCCAATGCCGCCAAGTCCTCCGATGTCAGGGGAGTTCCAGCCGCCCACTGACGGTAGAGTGAATTTAACTTGGTTCTTTCAGTCGTAGCCATGTTACGATATGTACCACTTTTATAAGTGATTGCCAAGCTTTGTTTGAACGCGTTAGTCGTAGTTGTACTACGATAATGTCTAATAATACAAATAATCGGGCTTGCCGGTTCGCTGCGATAGTTGACGATTGATGGGCTGGAGTAGCCGCCCGTCAAACCGAGTCCATCTCCTGCGCTGGCAAAAGCGTTCGTTTTTTGACGGTAGAAGTGACGGTAAAGCGTGATGACAAAGACTAATAAATCCAGTATTTATGCGGGTCTTCTGTGCTCGGAAACAATTGAGTGGGAGTAACGTTCTTGAGCCGCTGGGCGAGGGGCCCCGCGCAGCGGGGATCGACCCGGCGAAAGAACGTGCCCGCGACACGCTGGCCATGGTTTATCAGCGACTTATCAGAGCGGGTTTGTTTGAGGCGTTGGGTGAGGGGCCCCGCGTAGCGGGGATCGACCCGGCGAGGAAGGCTGCCCGCGACGCGCTAACCGTCGCCATTCGACACGCTTTCAGAGCGGACCCTTTCGAGCTCCGCAACCCATGTCAAATGTCGCTGTAATTGGTGGCGGTCCCGCCGGCCTGATGGCGGCCGAGATCCTTTCACAGGGCGGCGTGCAGGTCGACCTCTACGACGCCATGCCATCATTCGGCCGCAAATTCCTGCTGGCCGGTGTGGGCGGCATGAACATCACCCATTCCGAGCCATTCGACGCGTTCCTGTCGCGCTACGGGGCGCGTGCGGCTGACATCCAGCCACTGCTCGGAGCCTTTTCCCCTGCAATGCTACGTGAGTGGATCCACGGGCTGGGGGTCGAGACCTTTGTCGGCTCGTCAGGCCGCGTTTTTCCCAAGGAGATGAAGGCCGCGCCGCTGTTGCGTGCATGGTTGCATCGCTTGCGCGAATCGGAGGTGCGTTTCCATGTGCGTCATCGCTGGCTGGGCTGGGTCAACGATGGCGCACTGCGTTTCGCAAGCCCTCAGGGTGAGCTGAACGTATGCGCCAGCGCGGTGGTGCTGGCGCTCGGCGGCGGCAGTTGGGCGAAGCTGGGATCAGATGGCGCGTGGGTGCCGCTGCTGGAACAGCGCGGTGTCGAGACCGCCCCCTTGCTGCCGTCGAACTGCGGTTTCGACGTGGCGGGCGGCTGGAGCGAACATTTGCGTAGCCGTTTCGCCGGCCAGCCGCTGAAAACCGTGGCATTGCGCTTCAGCGATGCGGCCGGCCATGTACATCAGCGTACGGGCGAACTGATGCTGTCCGACACCGGCGTCGAAGGCAGCCTGGTCTATGCCCTGTCGGCGCCGCTACGCGACACGATTGCTGCGAAGGGCGCGGTTACGGTACAGCTCGATCTGGCGCCCGACAAGCCGCACGAGCGGGTCATCGCCGAAGTCGCCCACCCACGCGGCGCACGTTCACTGTCCAGTCACCTGCAAAGTCGCGCTGGCATCAAGGGCGTGAAAATGGCGCTGCTGCGCGAACTGCTGCCGGTGGAGCAATTGAACGACCCGGTGAAGCTCGCCCACGCGATAAAATCGCTGCCGCTTACGCTTAGCGTACCGCGCCCGCTCGACGAGGCGATCAGCAGTGCAGGCGGCTTGCGCTTTGAAGCGCTCGACGACACGCTGATGCTGCGCAAGCTGCCCGGTGTGTTCTGCGCGGGCGAGATGCTCGACTGGGAAGCACCCACCGGCGGCTATCTGCTGACAGCCTGTTTGGCCAGCGGCCGCGTGGCGGGGCAGGGCGCTTTGAATTACTTACGTACACACCATGCTGCGACTGACTGAACTGAAACTTGCACTCGACCACCCGCCCGAGGCCTTGCGTGCGGCGATCCTGAAGCGCCTCGAACTGGCGGAGAACGATCTGCTCGGTTTCAGCATCTTCAAGCGCAGCTACGACGCGCGCAAGAAACACGCGCTGCTGCTGGTCTACGCGGTCGATATCGAAGTCAAGAACGAAGCGGGACTGTTGAAGAAATTTCGCAACGACCGTCATGTCGCGCCGACGCCGGATATGGCGTATCACTTCGTGGGCCATGCGCCGGAGAATTTGGCGGAACGTCCGATCGTGGTCGGCTTCGGCCCCTGCGGCATCTTCGCCGCGCTGGTACTGGCGCAGATGGGCTTCAGGCCCATCGTTCTGGAGCGCGGCAAGGCGGTGCGTGAACGCACCCAGGACACCTGGGGGCTGTGGCGCAAGAAGGTGCTCAACCCGGAATCCAACGTGCAGTTCGGCGAGGGTGGGGCAGGCACGTTCTCCGACGGCAAACTCTATAGCCAGATCAAGGATCCCAAGCATCTCGGGCGCAAGGTGCTGATCGAGTTCGTCAAGGCAGGCGCGCCAGAGGAAATCCTCTATGTATCGAAGCCGCACATCGGCACCTTCCGCTTGGTCGGCATGGTCGAGACCATGCGTCACGAGATCGAGGCGCTGGGTGGTGAAATCCGCTTCCAACAGCGTGTCACGGACTTGCTGATCGAGGACGGCCCCAATGGTAAAAATATCCGTGGCGTGATACTCGCCAGCGGCGAGACGCTCGCCAGCAACCACGTCATTCTCGCGCTCGGCCACAGCGCCCGCGATACCTTCGAGATGTTGCATGCGCGGGGCGTGTACATGGAGGCCAAGCCATTTTCCATCGGCTTTCGCATCGAACATCCGCAATCGCTGATCGACAAGGCCAGGCTGGGTCCGAATGCCGGCAATCCGCTCCTCGGCGCGGCGGACTACAAACTGGTCCACCACGCGAAGAACGGCCGTTCGGTATACAGCTTCTGCATGTGCCCCGGCGGCACGGTGGTGGCGGCGACGTCCGAGTCCGGCCGCGTGGTGACCAATGGCATGAGCCAGTATTCGCGCAACGAGCGCAACGCCAATGCGGGTATCGTCGTCGGCATCACGCCTGAAGACTATCCGGGCGGACCGCTGGCCGGCATCGAGTTGCAGCGCAAGCTGGAGTCGCATGCGTTTGAACTCGGCGGCGGCGGCTACGAGGCGCCCGGTCAGCTGGTCGGCGATTTTCTCGCAGGCAAGCCGTCCATCCGGCTCGGCGTCGTCGAGCCTTCCTACAAGCCAGGCGTGCATCTGACGGACCTGGCCTCGGCGCTGCCGGATTACGCGATCGAGGCCATCCGCGAGGCGCTGCCGGCGTTCGACCAGCAGATCAAGGGCTTCGCGATGAAGGATGCCGTGCTGACTGGCGTCGAGACGCGGACCTCATCGCCGCTGCGCATCACCCGGGGCGACGATTTCCAGAGCCTCAACGTCAAAGGCCTGTATCCGGCGGGCGAAGGGGCGGGTTATGCCGGCGGCATCCTGTCTGCCGGCGTGGACGGCATCAAGGTTGCCGAGGCAGCGGCGCGTGACATGCTCGGACTGGAATCGGCGGAATCTGGCGCGCAATCGGGGCCTGGCTGCGGCTACTGAGCCGGCGTTCGGAGCCAGGCGAACCGCCCCTCGACCTTCCCGCAAGCAGTCTGAAAAAATGGGCGGATGGTGCTTGCTTTTGTTTCCATGTTTCGATTATTATCGAAACATGGAAACAAAAGCCGTTGTTACCGCTTTGGCAGCCTTGGCCCAGGATTCACGCCTGGCCATCTTCCGTTCCCTGGTCCAGGCCGGCCCGGCCGGCCTTGCCGCCGGTCGCATCAGCGAGCTCACCGGCATTCCGCCATCCTCGCTGTCGTTCCATCTGAAGGAGTTGTCGCACGCCGGCATGGTGGATTCGCAGCCGTCCGGGCGCTTCGTCATCTACACCGCCAACTTCACAACCATGAACGCGCTGCTCGGCTTTCTTACCGAGAACTGCTGCGGCGGCAATCCCTGCTCGCCGGTCTGCACGCCAGCCTGCGAACCCGAACAATCCCGTACCACCGAAAAGGAGCCAACATGAAACGCCTCCATGTACACGTCGCGGTCGACGATCTGGCCGCCAGCATCAAGTTCTACTCTGCACTGTTCGCCGCCGAGCCCAGTGTCACCAAGGACGATTACGCCAAGTGGATGCTTGACGATCCGCGGGTGAATTTCGCCATTTCGGCACGCGGCGCCACACCCGGACTCAATCATCTGGGCGTGCAGGTCGAGTCTGCAGACGAACTGGCCGAAATGAGCGAACGTCTGCGGAAACTGGACACCGAGGTGGTGGAGGAAATGGGCACCGCCTGCTGCTACGCCAAATCGGACAAATACTGGGCGACCGATCCGCAGGGCATCGCCTGGGAAACCTATCACACGCTCGACAGCATTCCCGTGTTCGGCGGGCAGCAGGAAGGCGAATGCTGTGTGCCTGAGCCCGTGGTGGCGAAGGTTCCCGGTTGCATCCCGGTCAAGGCCAAACCGACCACAGGCGGTTGCTGCTGAGTTTCATTTTTTACAATCCAAGGACCCATCGTGGCTGAAAAAAACTACACCGTACTGGTGCTGTGCACCGGCAATTCCTGTCGCTCGCAAATGGCAGAAGTGCTGCTGAACCATGACCTTGCCGGCCAGGTGCGCGCGCTGTCCGCCGGTACCCGCCCGCAGCCGAAAGTGGCCGACGGTGCCATCGCCGCGCTGAAGGCGGCGGGTCTCAAAACCGATGGCCTACATCCGAAGGACATCGACGCCGTGATGAAAGAGGACATTGATCTGGTGGTCACCGTATGTGACAACGCCAAGGAAGCCTGTCCGATCTTTCCGAAACCTATTCCAGCCATCCACCTGCCGTTCCACGACCCGCACGGCGAGCCGCTTGAAAGCTTCCTCGCGGTGCGAGACGACATCCGTACCCGGCTGGTTGCGGCCGTGCGCGAGAAGCTCGGCCTGCAAACTGCTGTAGCCTGAATCGACGGGACGCTGCCATGGCCGAACCGGTCTTCAACGTATTGTTCCTGTGTACCGGCAACTCGGCGCGTTCGATTCTCGCCGAGTCATTGCTCAATCAGTTGGGCAAGGGACGCTTTCGGGCATTCAGTGCCGGTAGTCGGCCGGTGGGGCGGGTCAATCCGTTCGCGCTGGAATTGCTGGAGAAAAATCATTTCCCGACCGGCGAGCTTCGCAGCAAATCATGGGACGAGTTCGCGCAGCCCGATGCGCCGCCTCTCGATTTTGTCGTCACAGTATGCGATAACGCCGCAGGCGAGGTCTGCCCGGTATGGCCGGCACAGCCGATGACCGCGCACTGGGGCATCCCCGATCCGACTGCGGTCGAAGGCAACGACGATGTCAAACGTCATGCCTTCGTCGAGACGATGAGCCAATTGCAGCGCCGTCTTTCCGCTTTCGTCAGCCTGCCGTTCCATACGCTCGACAACATGAAGCTGCAACAAGCCGTACGGGATATCGGGCGGACGGTATGAGCGCGCCAACTTTGATGGAGTTCGCTCAATGAGCGCACAGTGCGAAGTGACCGGCAAGCGCGTTGCCGGCGCGCCGATGAGTATGTTCGAACGCTGGCTCACCCTGTGGGTGGCGTTGTGCATCGTTGCCGGTGTGCTGCTTGGCCAGCTGTTGCCGGCGCCGTTCCAGGCGCTGGGGCGTATGGAAGTGGCACAGGTGAACATTCCGGTCGGCCTGCTGATCTGGGTGATGATCATCCCCATGCTGATGAAGATCGACTTCGGTGCCCTGCATCAGGTGAAGTCGCACTGGAGGGGTATCGGCGTCACGTTGTTCGTCAACTGGGTGGTGAAGCCGTTCTCAATGGCGCTGCTGGCCTGGCTGTTCATCCGCCATCTCTTTGCGCCCTACATGCCGGCCGAGCAGCTCGACAGCTACGTCGCCGGCCTCATCCTGCTGGCTGCCGCACCGTGTACCGCGATGGTGTTCGTGTGGAGCCGGCTGACTGGTGGCGACCCGTATTTCACGCTATCTCAGGTGGCGCTGAACGACGCCATCATGATCGTCGCCTTCGCGCCCATCGTCGGCCTGCTGCTCGGCTTGTCGGCAATCGTGGTGCCATGGGACACATTGCTTACTTCGGTGG
>ERZ778022.3318-NODE-3318-length-15292-cov-5.308197_pt1 | contig 15292 bp, 3 predicted proteins | sample MGYA00375752_ERZ778022 | MGnify/ENA primary metagenome ERZ778022 (study PRJEB29350, sample SAMN05389826) | bioreactor metagenome | isolation source: Thiocyanate bioreactor | place: South Africa: University of Cape Town | collected 2014-04-04 ... | reverse complement strand
CGCATTGCCGCCGCCGCTAAGGCCGCCGGTGCCGCGCCGGCCCCTGCACCGGCCGTGCCGTCGCGAGGGCGGCCGCCCCACAAGCGGGCCGACTAGCCCTGGCATCATTACGTGCTCCGTACAGTCCCGACCGATGTGTGCCGCCATGGTGGCGGTAGGGTGTAGCTTGTGCAAAGTTCCAGTGTCTTGTGCCACGGCGTGTCGCGTGTGTGCCAGTGGTGTGTGTTGTGCTGTGCCGGCCGCCACTTGACAGTGTGGGTGTGATTCTGACTTCTGACTTGTCTGCCGTCGTGTAGGGCGTCGAAGGGCGCGGCAGGGCGCTAGCAACTCTGGCAAGTGGGAGGCACAATTCGGCACATTGCAATGAACCAACGCCACCGCGCACCACACCACAATTATATTCTTGCAATTCATAGCAGTACAATTGAGTTTAGACAGCACCATCGTGTGTATTCGCGTGCAACAACCCAACACCACCATGGCGGCCGCCACCCCTGCCACCACGCAGGCTGCGCGTGTTGCACCCCCACACACACCAGCAGTGCCGCTATCCTACCGCGCGCTAAACCGAGGCGGTGGCAGCAACCCCCAAGACGGCGGCGGCAGTGTCAGCACTGCGTACGGTGGCGCCGCCACTGTGACTGTGGCAGCAGCAGCGGCAGCAAGTACTCACCCGCTGCCACTGCCTCCAAGCAGCAGCAGCGGCAGTAACAGTAGCAGCAGCGACGCAGCAGCGGCTGTGGCAGAAGGAGATGCAGCGGAGCACGCCACGCGCGCGCTTGCCGCGTTGCAGCTGCTGTCTGCCTCCCGCGCTTGCTGGTGCGGTGGCGCACGGGAGGACGAAGGGGCGCGGCTGCGTGAGGCGGACAGCCGCGCCGCTGCTGCTGACGCGGCTGCCGCGCGCAGCGCTGCCGCAGAGGCAGCGAGTCGTGAAGCCGCCGCGGAGCTGCGAGGTACGTGGCGCCAACAGTGTGTCACCACAGGGCACGTGGTGTGTTCATGTTGTCACGGCTATTGTATACAAACCCCCCCACCCCCTCCCATTGTGCAGCTGCCAGTGCCGCGGCGCGGCTACGGGAGGTGGAGGCGGCGGCGGTGGCAGAGGCGGGCCGCGCGCGCAATGCGCAAGAGCAGGCGGCGCATGAGATTGCGGCACTGAAGGAGGCGCTGGCGGCTGCCACGGCACACGCGCGGGCAGTGCCGCTGGCAACCACACCTGCAGCGACAGCAGCAAAGGCGGCGGGCGCGCCAGACGCACCCCTGGCTGCCTTCCGGCGGCACATACTGGACAAGGTGGCAGCGCTGACCGCGATCCAGGATGCAACAGCGGCGGCAGCCGCGGCGGTGGGCACGCGGCATGAGGAGTTGATGAAGGAGGCAACGACCGCTCGTGACGCGCTGCTGGCAGCAGCAGCAGCGGCGGCGGCCATCACAGCCGGACGCGATGCTGCTCGGGCAGAGGGTGCCCGCCTGGCAGCTGCGTGTGGCGCGCGGGAGCGTGATGCGCGTGCCGCGGCAGGCGCCGCTGCCGCCGCGTCTGCAGCCGCCGCGGCAGCTACCGCCAGCGCGGACGCAATGAAGGCGCGGTGTGAGTTAACAACTTATGATGCGCTGCCTGCTGTACTCTGCCTGGCCACACCAGCCTTACGACCATTGCCCCACCCCACGCCCTGCAGGTTCCGAACTGGAGGAGCTGCTGGCGCAACGCGAGGCGCTGCTCATCCGCGCGACGGCGGCCGTGGCGGTTCAAGAGTCACACAACAACAAGCTGCGCGTGGCGGCGACTGCCGCCGCGGCCAGCGTGGAGGTGCGTGCCCGAGGGCACAGGGGAGGCGCACGTGACACACAGACGCGATACTATACAGCCGTCCACCACAACCAAACAAATGGTGCAACGGTAGGGGTGCCCCTCGCCGGCCCGGTGGCCAGGCCAGCAAACATTCCGACAAATACATACTGGCGCCACAACCGCCCACACCCAAACGTGCAGGCGGCGCAAGCGGCGGTCGCGCAGGCGGAGGCGCAGGCATCGACAGTGGAGCGGGACGCGGCTGCACGCGAGGCGGCGCTGCGTGCCGCGCTGGCCGACGCAGAGGCGCGCGCTGCACATGCCGCGGCGCGCCTGCAGGACGCGCTGCTGCGGTGCGGCACGCTGCAGGGGCAGCTGCTGGATCGTGCCGGCGCGACGAAGCCGGCTGCTGAAGACGACGACGCGCGGGGTGCTGCGCTGGACACCACCCTCCCCATCCCAGATGCGACGCCGGTGGCAGTGGCTGGCACCAAGCGGGCGCGGTGCACCTCCCCACCTGCTGACGACGACGACGACAGCATGGATGACGACGAGGCTGGTCGCAGTGCAACGCCGCCGCCGGCGCCCGCCACACTGGCGGGTGGCACGTAGGGTCGTCACTCGTCGCCCGCCACGTCGCCAATGATGCCGTCACCGGGCGGCGACGGTGGGCGCAGCGCGCGTTGCTGCCCGACGCCCCGCGCGCGCCGTGCGGCGGCAGCAGCAATAGGGTCCATCCCCGCCCATGCCGGGTCATCTGCCCGCTCCGTCCCTGCCGCCTTGGTGCTCCACTTGAACTTCCACCGCCACTGCCGCGCGGCGCCGGCAGGCGAGGTTGGTGACGCCTGCTGGCTGCCGGCGCCACCGCCACTGCTGCTGCCGCTGCTCCCGGTGACTGCTGCTGCTGCTGCAGCGGCCATTGAGGCGGACGCCACGGCGGCCGCCACGGAAGCAGGGGAGGGAAGAGCAACAGGCGCATGTGTTGGTGGTGGTGGCGGCAGGGTTGGTGCAGGCAAAATAGCCGCACCCGCAGCCACAGCCGCAGCACTGGCACTGGCCACCGCCGGTGGTGCTACCACCAGCGTCGTCGCGGCACCCGCGGCTGCTGGCGCAGCGCCGGCGGGCGACGGCTCGGCAGGCGCAGGCGCCGCCAGCACCAGCACCATTGACGTTGACGCTGCCACGGTGGCAGGTGACGACCGCACGATGCCAGACATGACCACTACAGCAGGCGCGGTGGCTGGCGGCGGCGCAGGCAGCGCGGATGGTGCCGCTGCCACGGAGGGGCGGAACTTGTTCACAATGAAGGTGCCGATGTTGCGCAGGTTTCGCGCCGGCTGGCCCAGCACATCCATGATAATGTCGTTGCGGAGCTTAGTGAGGAACGCCAGCGCCGTCACGTGCGCGCCGTGGTAGCTGCGCGTGTGCACCTTGATCACAAACCCGTCCAGGGCGTCAATGCCGCCCAGCGTGCCGCGGAAGGAGGCGAGCGCCACCACCTCCCCCACCCGCACGTACTTGAACAGGATGGGCGTGGCGCGCGCGGAGAAGCCTTCCAGCAGCCGTCGGCCTCCGCCGCCGTCGCCGCTATCACTACTGCTGCCGCCAGCTGGCGCCAACAACGCATCCGCCACCGACAGGTCGGCAGACGCATCTACTTCTGCGACAGTCGGCGGTGCCAGCGACAGCGACAGCGCCGTGATGCTGCTGCCAGTGCGGCCACGGTAGCGTCCAATACCGCTACCACCACCGCCACCTGAGCCGGCCAGTAGTGGTGGCGCGGCGGGCGTGGTGCTCGAGCCGGCGCTCGCACCGGTGCCGGCAACAATGTCCCACGACCCAGCGGGGGCACACGCCAGCTCCACGCCGCCGCGGACTGCCAAACACAGCGCACTGTCGTCCGCCGTGCCGCTACCCGCTGCGGCTGGCACGTCCTGCACCCACTGCAGCGGGTCGTCACCGGCAATGGCCACCTCGGCGGCGGTCAAGGGTGGCCGGTCACCGCGGCGCGGCGCGCCTGCCTCGTGCAGCCGCAGCGTGTCCGTGTCGTGCGAGTCGTCCGCCAGCGCCGCCACGTAGCACGCCAGCGGCGCGCCGTCCTCCACTGCCGCGTGTGCCAGCCGCCACGCTGCCGCCTCCCGCGCGTCACCCGCGTACCAGGTGTACCACGCAGGGACCAGCGGTTGCACAGCTGCCAGCGCCGCCGCCCACGCCGGCGGCAGGTCAGCGACGGGGGATGGCAGTGTGGGCGGGGAGGGTCCCGGTGACGGCGCAGCGTAGCGCGCGACACCTGACGGAGGCGACGGGCGGGAACCGGGCGACGTGCCTGCCGCTGTCGCTGCCAGCGCAGGTGGCGACCAAAACACTGGCGGCGCGGCGGCGATGGCAGCAGGCGCCAGCGTTGGCGATGCAAGCAGCGGCTGCACAATCTTACGCAAAAAACCACCACCGCCGCCGCCACCGCCGGTACCACTGCCGTTTCGCCCTGCCACAACGACACCGGGGGTGGCAGGCTCATGGGGCGTGCGCGACGCAGCGCCGCCCGGCACCACCGGCGTGGAGGTTGGAAAGGCACTGACTGCTGCCACCAACCCGGGTGTGCGTGGCGTGACCGAGGTGGGCTTGGCGGCAACCCCCGCACCTGCAGTGGCGGCGGCATGCACGCCTGCCGCGATTGTGGCAGCATGCGCCAGCGCGGCCCACATCGCCTCTGCGTGCCCGCTGTACCACGCTGCCGCTGTGCGCCACTGCGTCGCACGCTGCGCACTGTAGTGCCCAGCATCTGGCATGGCCAACCCTGCCTCGTCGCCGTCGTCGCCGCCACCCGCCCCGCTGCCGCCATCCTCCCCCTCACCACCCTCCTCTACCTCCCGCACTGCCGCCTCCTCGCCAAACATGGCCACCAGCTGCGACACGACGACCATGCTGACCGCCACCCGCAGCGGCAGCACATTGATCTCCATGTGCTGCACCACCACGCCATGGCGGCCTCCCAGGGCAGCGTCCGTATCGCTCAGGCGCATGGTGACAGTGGCCATGGGCAGCGTGCGGTTGCTGTCATCGTCGCCACCACCGCCGCCGCTGCCACCCCCGCCGCCGCCGCCACTGTCACCGTCACCGTCACCCAACAGCGACAAGCCGGTGCCGCTGCGGCTGCCACCACCACGCCGCAGCGTCACGGGCGTCTCGACGCCGCTGCTGGCACTACTGGAATGCAGGGTTGGCAGGGTGGCACGCCGCGCACCGCCGCTGCTCATGCCGTGCGACAGCAGTGCCTTGCGGTGCAGGTACTCCGCCATGCTCTGCGGGGACGCCATGCCAGACCCACCGCCGCCTGCCGCCGCTGCCGCCGCTGCATTGCCGGCGGCAGCCATAGGTGTGGCAGGCGCGGAGGGGGTTGGGCCGCCGTTGGCAACGCTGGACGCTGGCAGCACGGCAGCGGCCGTCGCGGCACGAGGTCGAATGGCGGTGGGTGTCGCAACCGTCACCGTGGCTGCCGCATCACCGCCCACCTTGGCCTCGTCAGCATCGTCATCCAGCGCCTCGCTGCTGTCCACCGCTGACAAGCTCCGCGGCGGCGGGGGGCTCAACATGAGGCCCGTCACACCCAACTCAGCCAGCACGTGCGATTGCAGCCCGCCAACCAGGTGCGCCTCACGGTCCACGCCCGCCGCGCCGCGGGTCGCAGTACCGCCACGTCGGGGAGCTGTGCCTCCTGGCGCCGCCTCAACGCCCCCATCCCCCGCACCGTCGCCGCCACCCGCGCCGCACCCCGCGCCACCCGCGCTATCGCCGCCAGCGCCGTCGCCTGCATCCGCACCGTGCGCACCACGCGCGGCGGCGTGTTCCCGCCACAGACACAGGATGGTGGGGAACACGGCGCCGGGGCGCGGGTCTGCAACGTGGAGGTCTTGGAATCCCAGCAGCAGGTTACCGCTGCGACCCTTCACCGCCACGCCATGTGCATGCGCGTGCGTCAGCATGGCAATGATGCCTACCGGCGCCGGCGCCAGGGCTGGCCGCCCACCCGCTGCCGGGCTAGCGGCACGGCCGCCGGCGGCGGCGGTGGGTGTAGCAGCTGTGGCGGGTGCGGAAGTGGTGCCGGCGCGGGGACGGCGGCCCAAGAAAAATGACGGCAATGCGCCTGCCTCGCCGCCCGCAGCCGTTGCACCGCCCCGCGGCTTCCGCTCCGGCGCCGCCAGACCCGCTAGGTCCAGCCGCAGCGTGCCAATAAACGCCTCCAGCTCCACGTCCGGCGCCTGCGCCACCAGCTGCTGTCGCAGCAGTCGCGTCGCCAGCGCCGCCACCTGCGTTGTGAGCGCGTGGTGCAGACGCACACAACGCACAATCGCGGCATCGGTGCGCACACGCGCGGCCGTCAGGACGTCATCCGGGATGGTAAGCACGGCGGGCAAGGGGACCGCGCCATACCAGGGCCTCGCCCCCTCGGCGCCGCCAACCCCGCCACCGCTGCGATGTGGGGTTGTCAGCCACGGTGCCACCACGTGCGTCGGCGGCAGCGGCGACGACGGTGGCGGCGTCAGCGGCGTTGGCGTCAGCGGCGGGTGCGCCTGGTGGAAATGTACTGCTGCCCGTACACCTGCACCACCACCACCGCCGCTGCCGCCAACCAAAGGCGAGCGAGGTACGACACGCATGGCAGGCCGACGCAACGGCAAGGTGGGACCGGTGCCGGTGTTGTCCGCGCGGCCAGCGCCGCCGCCGCCAGGCAGCAAGGCGTGCCGCAGCACAGCGGCGCGGAAGAGCAGGCGGTTCAGGCGCCGCGCCACGGTGCGCGCGTCGCTGCGCTTTTGTGCCACCGCGCTCGCCAGCAACCCCTCCTTCAGGTCGTCGTCCGTCACGCGGATGCGTGAGATGTAGCGCAGGTTGCCGGTGGGTACAGGGCGCGCTGCCGGCGGCGGCACGAGGGTGGCGCCCAGCGCCACTGCTGCCTCCAGCTGCTCTGGCGTGACAGCCACCCACACGGCATGCAGCGTCACCTCCATCTTGACGGTGGTGACCGACGCCGCCGCCGTTTTTGGCGGCTGGTACTGCAACCCCGCTGCGCGCGCCCGCGCGCGTGCCGCGCCGCTTACCCGCTGCGCCTTAGACAACAGCAGCACAACAGCGCCTGATGTGGGTGCCAGCAACACGCCGGGCGGCAAGCGTGCCGCTGTCAGCGCCTCCGACGGCTGTGCTGCCGCGGCAGCACGCGCGCGTGCGGCATCCACGGCGGCGCACGCCTCGTCAGCGCGCGCTGCCGCCGCCGCCACCAGTGCGTCGGCGCCGTCATCGCCGCCCACCGCAAGCGGCGCTACGTGCTCCACCAGCGCCAGGTCTGTCACCTCCACCGCCAGCCGCTCCAGCACGCCGCCCTCGTCCGCGTCTTGCGCTACCGCCGCGCGCAGGCGCAGTACGTACGCCGTCTGGCCATCCGTGTGCAGCAGCGTGGTCGTCAGGCCAGCAAACGTCACCAGCACCCACCGGTGCAACGCTGATCCCACGCCGCCACGCAGGTGGCTGCCAACAACCAGCGTGCCCTCGCTGAATCCGCCGCCGCCGCCGCCGCCCCCATTGCCGCCACTGCCGCTGAGGCTGCCGCTGCTGCCGCCACTGGATGGCAGGGAGCCCTCGCTGCCACGCTTCCTCTGCCGCCGCCCGGCGCCGGCGGCAGTATTCCCAGTGGCGGCGGCGGCAGCGGCAGCGGCAGCAGCACCACCGGCGGCATCCACCAACACCGACGATGCACCCAGGAAGGTGGCGGGCAACACGTCCTCCGCGTCGGCAGCGGGTGACGGGCTGCGGAGCAGTCGCGCCAAGTGTGCACTGATGGACAGCCACGCAGGCGTGCACGCGTCCACAACCTCCTGCACCGGCTGCACCAGCTGCAGCGCCCAATCCACGGCCGCCTTGTCCAGCCGTGCCGCCACGGTGTGCACCTCCACCCGGAACATGGGCACGTCCGCGCCGGCTGGCGCCGGCGTCGTGGCCGCTAGCTGCGTGGCGGTGGCGGGGCCTGCCTGCACCAGCAGACGGCCAGCGTCAGGTGTGGCAGCCACCAGCGCGGCAAGGGCAGCCACGGTTGGCTGAATGCCTGCCGCCAGCGGCGGCAGCTGCATGCCACCGACACCGCTGCTGGTGCTACCCCACCGCGCGGCGGCGGCGGTGGCAGCAGTTGCAGCGGCAGCAAGGCGGTCGGCTGCGCTGGCGGCGCTCTGTACACGCAGCTGCAGGCTGGGCAGGTGCGCGCGGATGCCGGACATGGACCACAGGTCCAGGTCGGCAGCCGCCGTCACGGTGCCGGCGTCGTCAAAGCTGGGGGCGACCGATGCCAGCCAGGCGTACATCGTGGTGATGGCGCCCGGCACCATGATGCGCCCAGTGGTGAATGCGTTGGGCACGCCGGCCCACTCCCGCTGCAGCGCCATGTGCAGCGCTACGCCCGACGCCACCACTGCCGTCACGCCACGAGGCGACCGCACACCCTCCCACACCTGCACGCACATCGGCAGCGCGGACACCACGTCCATCACCACCGCCACCGGCTTCACGGCGGTCAGCCAGCTACCCAAAGCGGACACACCCGCCGGCAGTGCCACCTCCAGTTCGCGGCACCGCGCCTCCCTGTCGTCCCACATCCCCTCATCGCCATCCGCACCCTCATCCTTGCCTGCGCTCTCGTCACCGCCACCGCTACTGCCAGTGCTGCTGGCAGCAAGGTCCGCAGGCGGCGGTGGGAGGGCGGCAGCAGCGGCAGCGACGGCTTCTGCGGCTGCGCCACCGCTCTCACACCCGCCCCCGCCCTCCGCCAACGCGCGCTGTCGCAGCTGGCCCGCCTTGAAAGCTGCTAGGGCGGGGGTAGCCAACGCGGCTGCAAATGCCAGCGTGGCAGCCTCACGTGCCAGCGCGTCGGCCTTGCGCGTGAGGTCCAGCACCGACGCCAGGCCGGCGCACACTATGATCTGGTCGCCGCCAGCTGGCGGTAGCGGTGGTATCGCGACACCGCCATGTTCACTGCTGCTACTGCTGCCGGTGCTGGCAGCAGCGGGCGACGTCAGCTGGCCCGGCGACGACGGCACGCCAAGGGCGGGGTCGGAGGTTGGAACATCACGCGTGGAGGGGAACGACGGTGACGGCTGGGTAGCACCGGTCACAGCGGCACGCACGTTCGCGCGCGCGACGGCGGCGTCAGCGGCAGCATCCACCAGGTACGAGGTGGCGCCCACCACGCACTCCAGTCGCACCGTGGAGCCAAACGTTGATGCGCTGTCCCCTGCTGCCGCCGCCGCTGCAGCAGCTGCCGCAGCAGCAGCCGCTGCCATACTGCTGCGGCGGCGCGGCAGCTTCACTTGCATACGCATGCCGAGCGCGGGCAGCACCGCCAGCGGCGGCTGCGCGCTGCTGTCCCCCTCCTCGACGCTGCGTGTGTGGTGCCGCCAGGGCGGTACGTACACGCGGACGTCGCGGATCTCGCTGCACGCCGACGGCTCAAACGCCACGTTGGTGTTAACGTGCGCCGCGCTGCGCACGGACGCCACGTGCACCACCGCCACGGGCAGCCGGTGCGTGCGGCCGTCGTCGCCCACCGCGCGGGTGTGCAGCGCGGCAGCCACGTCGGTAAGCTGCGATGCCAGGTGCACGTCGGCGTCGCGAGAGTCAAAGGCAGCCAGGGCGGCGCGGCGGGCGCGCGCGGCTGCCAGCGCCAACACGCGCGGCGTCAGTACTTCCGACGCGCGCGCAAGGGTGGCTGCCAGCGGCGGCAGGTGCGACAGCATGAATGCGATGGCGGGCGCCTGCACCGCCACGCTGACGTGCGCGGTGGTAACGCGGGTGGGGAGGCGCGCGGCAGCCGCATCACCACCACTAGAGCGTGCCGGCAGGCGAGGTGGTGCAACGGGTATGGCAAGCGCGGCAGCAGCATCCGGCGGTGGTGGCGCGGCGGCAACAATGGTTGCACGCCAGTGTGGTAGGTGCACGAGCGGCAGCGCTGAGCCCGGCGAAGCTACTGGCTGGCGTACCGCCACCGACGCGTTGCGCGTGGCAAGCACGACGTCGTGGCGGATGGCGGAGCGATGGCGCACCGACGGGCCGCCGCGCGTGTCCTCCATGCACACCTCCACCTCGCCGGCCGCTAGGAGCAGGAGCGCAGCGGGGGTCGTACCCACCGGCGCGCTGCCGGCGCCTGGGCCCAGCGTGCCGCCGCCCCACGCCGCCACCGCGTTGGACAGGCAGCGCACCATGACGGTGGTGGTGGCGCGTGAGGTGCCGTGCATGAATGCGATGGAGCCGCGCGCGGCGCCCACGGAGCCGCTGCGTACCACCTCGCCGCCGCCGTCGCTGCGTGGCGCCGCCTCCACCCACTGCGCGCTGCCAACGTCTGCCACCGCATCAGCGGCGGCACGCACGCCCAGCGCGGCGCGCCACGGCGGCGCGGCGCGCGACAGCCACGCCTCCCACGGGTCGTCCTCCAGCGCCACCCGCACGTCGTGGCAGGCGACGCGCAGGCGGGTGAGGGCGGGCGGCGCGGCGGCTGCCGCGTGGTGGTGTGTGACAAACACGCAGTCATGCTCGTCGTCGCCGGGGTACCACACGGGCGGCTGCGCAGCCAGGCGCGCCGCCACCGGCTCGGCATGCCCCCCCACCGCCTGCAGCGCAACCACCAGGGGGCGGCGGAGCGGGACCACGACATCCAAGCCGGCAAGGCGCACCGTCATGGTGGGCACCGCCAGGGCGGCGTCAACCGCAGCCGCCACGTCGCCTGCACTCATACTTGGCCGCGCCGCCAAGGCTGCCGCTGCCAGGGCGGCGTCCACAGCCGCAGCGCCGGCGTACTCACGCAGGTGTGCAACCCGCAGGCGCAACACGGCGCGCAGGTCGTCAGCAAACTCCTCCATGCGCGGCGGCGGGAGGGTCAGGGCAGCGCCGCCTTCGGTAGGTGGCGCGAGGGTGGCACCTGCCACAACATTAGCGACATCCAGCGCACCGAGGCTCAACACGTCGCGCGTGCCGATGGAGATCGCTACGCGCTGGAACGCAAAGTGTGCCGGCAGGCTGTGCGACCCAAAGTGGCCAAGCAGCAGGGAAATGGCGGGCACCGCGGGGGCAGTCTGCAGCGCGCGCCATGTCGGAAACACAGACAATGTGACGGTGCCCGATGCCAGGCGCTTGGTGCCGCCGCCACCGGCATCAAATGACGCGGCGCTACCTGGCAGGCAGGCAGCCAGAAGGCGGGTGGCGGGCGGCAGGGCGTCGATAGCGGGGTTGATGCAGTCACGATGAAACACGAGGCGATCTGCGGTTGTGGTGCCGTCCCACACTGTGGGGCCGCCACCACCGCCACCACCACCACCACCGCCACCGCCACCGCCACTACTGCCGTCGCCCGCCTGCACTGCTTCCAGCGCGGCGGTGCGGCAGGCGTGCACGGGGCAGGCACCCACCAGCACCGCCGCGCGGCGCAGGCGCGTCAGCATGTCCCACGACGCGTATGTGAGGCACTCCACCGTGCGCAGCACCTCCTCCGTCGAGGTGGGCTCCACGCGGCCCACCATGTCGGTGGTGTAGATGTCTGTCACCACCGCCACCGACACGCCACCACCGGGCGCCAGGGACGGCACCGCCACCTCCTCCACTCCAAACGCAGAGATGGTGGCGTACGGCGTGCGTGGCAAGATGGCGCCGTCGCCGGCAAGCGGCAGGCGGGACAGCAGGCGGGCGTCCGGTCGCCGCGTTTGAAACAGCGCCTCTGACGTCAACCGGTGCGCCGCCATGCCAAACAGCTGCAGCTGCCACTGCCCCCGAGCGGGCACCCACACGGCAGCAGGCGGCGGAGACGCGGCGGCGCTGGGTGGCGCGCCGGCCGCGGCTGCAGCGCAGCAGGTCGCCAGGGCCACGCCGCCGGATCCCAGCTCCAACTGCGCAGCCAGCGACGTGAAGGTCAGCACGTGCACCGGCAGGAGGGTGGAGGGCAACGGCACAGCGTGGGCGGCACGCAGAGCGGGCGCATCAACAACAAATGCGGTGCGAATGTCGTCACACGTGATCGTGATGGGCAGGCGGGAGGGCGGAACGCCGGATGCGCCCGCGGCAGCGGTGGCAGCAGCAGCGGCAGGTGCCAGGCGGCGCAGGGGTGGCGGGCCGGGCTCGGGCGCGACGTCGCCTGCCGCACCAGCCACCGCGCACTCTCGCGTGTGCCACACGCGCGTGGTGCACTCGTCGGCGCCGGGTGGGAACGTTAGGCCACTTGGTGTGGCGCCCGGTCCGGATGCCCGCAGTACATGCCCGCCGCCCGGCGGCGTGGAGGGCGTGTAGCCACCAAACCCGCCCGCCAGTACGACGCCAAGGGGCGTGCAATCCAGCGCCGCGGCAGCTGCCCACACCACCAGCGTCTCGATGACGGTGCCCAAGATGGGCAGCGTGTGCCGGTTAATCACCACCGCCAGGCTGCCCGCATGCAGGTGGTGCGTCAGGTCAGGCAGCTGCCACCACAGCGGCGACGCCGTTGCACCACCACCATCATTATCGGCAGGTATGGTAGCATGGTGGTGTGGCGGCGCTGGTGTGGCACGCAGGGCGAGCCGCTGCAGCAGGAGTGCAATAGCTGTGGCGCCGGTGGGGCGGAGCAGCGGCAGGCTGGAAAACAGTGCTGGCGGCGTGAGAGGTGCTGCTGGGGGGCCACTCGACAGTAACCGCAGTGGCGGCACTTGGGATGGCGACGCCGGTGGTGACACCGGCGGCGATGCAGGTGCGGACGCGGACGGCGACGTGCGTGATGAACCGGGTGGCGGGGTCATGACATTGCTGCTTCTGCTGCTGCTGCGCGCCAGCACGGGTGCCGCAAACTCGTCGCACGCCGCCACCTCCACGCCCACCGTCTCCACTGCCGCCTCCAGCGTGCAGCTCGCCGCCCCGCACCGGTACCGCGCATCCCGCCGCCGGCCGGCGCCCGCGGGCGTCCACGACAGGCCGTCGTGCGGCGCCTCAATGCGCATGGTGGTGGAGCCGCCCACAATGGCCACGCCCACCAGGCGCCGCACCTCCCGCCCAGAGCTGGCGAACGGGCTGCGGCCAAGCGACACGAGGGCGCCCGCCGCCACCACGTCCTGCAGCGCGGGGGAGGGTGCGTGCAGCCAGACGGTGGCGGCGGAGCATGACGCCGACAGCGTGACGCACTGGTGCACCGCCACCACTTGCATGGCGGCCGGCGACGCTGCGCCAGCCTCTGCCGCACCACCGCCACCACCACCACCACTGCCGCCGCTGGGCGCCACGGCCGCAGGCAGCTTGGGCCGGCTCCCGCCGCGCAGCCGGCTTGCCAGCGCCGTGCGCACCTCGGCACGGTACGCTAGCGCCTTGTACAACGCGGAGAGCAGACACACGGTGGCGCTGCGCACGTGCGCCTCCACCTCATGCAGCGAAAGCGCGGCGGACGTGGTGCACTGCACCACCGCGCCGTCGCCCGCCAGCGGCAGTGCGATTGTGACGGTGGTGCCTAGCACCACCTCCGCCGCCTGCACTACCCGCGCGCCGTCACACTCCACCCGCCCCATCCCCATGCCAATGGTGGACTCCACGCGCAGGTGCAGCGGTGCGGCGTCGGGCGTCATGTTGACCAGCACCGGCAGCGTGCTGCCGGCGTCGCCGGCGGCAGACACCTGCAGCACGTGCATGGCCGTGTGGATGCGGTCTGCCGTCACCAGCACCATGGTGGTGCGCCCGTCGCCGCGCGTTGGCGCCCGGCGGCCACGCGACACGCCAGCGCGTGGCAACACCGCGCGGCGGGCAGGCGGTGAGCTGGCGCTAATGCCAAACCCTTCTCTTGCTGACGCCGCCGCCGCTGAACCTTGTCGCAGCTGGCGCGCGGCGGGCGGCACTAACACCAGGCACAGCGTCGCCTGCGGGTGGTCCACTTCCACTGCCACGTGCGCCACGCCAATCATGGGCGCCCACAGCACGTGCGCGCCGGCGGTGGCGACGCGGCCACACGCCACCGCAACGCGCGTGGCAGTGCGCAGCGTGGCCAGCGTGGCGGCATGCAGCAAGGCGGTGCGGCGGGACAGCGGCGGCGCGCTACTTGCGGTGGTGGGTGCCGCACCACGGCGCGCCGCCGCCGCCAGTGCTTGTTGAAGTGCCTCCACCCGCACCAGGGCGTCGGCATCGTCGCACGTGAGGGTGGGCAGTGCGACGCCCACCCGGATGTCAGCGGACGTGGCCATCCACGGCAGCCGCACCAGGCCGCCGGAGCCCGTGCTTTCGTGCGGCGTGCCAGCAAACACAACCACCAGGTGGCCGGCTCGCGCGGTGGCATGCAGCACCTCCTCGCTCCCGCCATCGGCCAGCAGCGGCGTAATTGTCGGCGGTCGCGTAGCGGTCACAACCACGGAGATGGCGTCCGTGCCGGTGCCACGATGGCGGCTGCCCGCCTCGCTTCCACCATCACCGTCACCGTCACCACCGTCGCTGACGGCGGCGCTGCGTTCGCTGCCGCCGCCGCCACCCAGCGCCTCTAATACAAATGCCACCTGCAGCGGCGGCTGCGCCCGTGTGAGCACCCCTGCTGGCGCAGGCGCGGCAGGTGCAGCCGCCGCAGCGGGCGTGGTCACAAGGCCATGCACCGCGAGGCGCAGGCGCGGGCCGCTGCACACTACGTCAAACGTCTGTGGCGGCGCGGCGGCGACGGTGGTGGCTGCTGTGGTGGCAGGGGACTGCGGTGGGGCGGCGGTGCTGCCAATGGATGTGGACAGCCGCCATGAGTTTATCACTACATGCAACTGCAGCAGCCGCAGGGCAACGCGCATGAGCGGCGCAAGGGGTAGAATGGCGTACGTGGCGCCCAGCAGGCGGTGGCGCAGCGCGTGTGGGATGGAGGTCATGAGGTTGGGGTCCACGCGGCCCTCCCGCAGGATGGCATACAGGTGCGCTAGCAAAAGACGCAGACCACCATCTCCCTCCTCCTCCTGTCCCGCGCCGCCACTGCAGCCACCCGCCACCTCACAGCATTCCGACGCTGCTGCTGCTGCCGCAGCTTCAGCCTCAGCTGCCGCCCGGCGGGCGGCATACAGCGCCTCTACATTGACTACTACCGTCACGCCGCGCAGCGACGCAATCAGCGTGCGTCGCTGCGTGGCGCCTTCTATCAGCACGCCGCGTTCGGTGCCACCCGTGGCATCAGCAGCAGCACTTCCGGTTGTTCCTCGTGTGGCGGTGGTGGTGGTCACTGAGGGTGCCGGCGGCACAACCCGCCGCAGTGCCAGCACGACGGCAGACACGCGCACAGACACGGCGCTGGCTACCCCCGCGCGCCGCAGGCCCAGCGCGATGAAGAAGTTCACGACGGCGGCCAGGGCGCGCGGCTGCGCCAACACCACCGCCACCACGCCCGCCACCACCACGCCCGCCCACACGCCCAGCGCGGCGAGCGTGGCCGCCACCCGCACCACCACACCGCTCACCGCCGCCATCCTCCGCGTGGAGTCACCATGGCAGGGCGATGGGTGTGTATGT
>ERZ778022.3315-NODE-3315-length-15298-cov-4.282294_pt1 | contig 15298 bp, 16 predicted proteins | sample MGYA00375752_ERZ778022 | MGnify/ENA primary metagenome ERZ778022 (study PRJEB29350, sample SAMN05389826) | bioreactor metagenome | isolation source: Thiocyanate bioreactor | place: South Africa: University of Cape Town | collected 2014-04-04 ... | reverse complement strand
CCGCCGCTCTTCCCTCCCGGACGAAGCCGTTCTACTTCATGGGGGAAGCGTGGCCGGTCCACGACGCTTGATGGAGCAAACGCCCATGGTGACCCCGAGCAATGCCCTGGCCGATATCTGGCGGACGATCGGCGGCGACAGCGCGGCCCTCGCGCGCGTGAGCCTGACCGGCGCAGAGCCGGCGCAGCCTTCTTCCTTCAAAACAGGCACGATCGCCCAGGCCACGATTGCCACCTCGGCGTTGGCGGCGAGCGAGGTCGATCGCGTGCGCAATGGACGCGCCCAGAAAGTGGCGGTCGACATGCGCCATGCGGCTGCGGAGTTTGTCAGCGAACGCCTCTATACAATCGACGGTAAGCCGCCCGCCTGGGCCTGGGACAAGATCGCCGGCACGTATCAGACCGGCGATGGCCGCTGGGTACGTCTGCACACGAATTTCCCGCATCATCGCGACGGCATTCTCGACATGCTGGGCGTTCCCTATGATCGCGAGCAAGTGGCCGCGGCACTGAAGCGCTGGACCGGGCAGGACTACGAGGACGAGGTCGCGCGGCGCGGTTTCGTCGGCACCATGATGCGCAGCCCCGCCGAGTGGGCCGCACTTCCGCTCATGGAGATCGTAAAGATCGCGGATGCACCGGTGCAGGCCTTGCCGCCGGGTGCGCGGCCGCTTTCGGGTGTGCGCGTTCTCGATCTGACGCGGGTGCTGGCCGGGCCGGTGTGCGGGCGCACGCTGGCCGCGCATGGTGCGGACGTGCTCCGCGTGACGGGGCCACATCTTCCTGACATTCCCGGTCTCGATGTGGAAACGGGACGCGGCAAGCTCTCCGCGCACATCGACCTGCGCCGGGCGGAAGGCAAGGCGACGCTCGCCGGCATGCTCAAGTCCGCGGACATTTTCGTGCAGGGCTATCGGCCGGGCGGCATTGCCGAGCGCGGGTTCTCGCCGGAGCATGCCGCCGAGGTGCGTCCCGGCATCATCTATGTCACGCTTTGCGCCTGGGGCCATGTTGGCCCCTGGGCGCGGCGGCGCGGCTTCGATTCGCTCGTGCAGACGGCGACGGGCATCAATCGCGCGGAAGCCGAAGTCGCGGGCGTCGACAAGCCGGTCGAGCTCCCGTGCCAGGCGCTGGACCATGGCGCGGGCTACCTCATGGCCGCCGGCGCCATGGCGGCGCTCAAGCGGCGCGCGGAGATCGGCGGCTCATGGCTCGTGCGCGTGTCCCTCGCGCAGGTCGGGCATTGGCTGGCCAGCTTGGGCCGGGTGCCCGATGGACAGAAGGCGGCCAAGATCGACCGGGGTGCCGTGCAGGATCTGCTCGTGGATCTGCCGAGCGCGTTCGGCACCATGTCGGTGATGAGCCATGCCGGTCGGTTGTCGGAGACCCCACCGCAATGGGATCGTCCCTCGGTCGCGCTCGGCACCCATGCGGCGGCTTGGCCGATGGCCTGATGGCGCTATTGCTATTGACTGGGTACTACTAGTACGTGCGGCTACGTGCGGCGAACTCGGACAGCGACAGGGACGGAGCACGAGATCATGAGCTTAAAGGGTCGGAATGCGATTGTGACGGGCTCAACGTCCGGGATTGGCCTCGGGATCGCGACGGCGCTGGCGAAGGCCGGCGCGAACGTCATGATCAATGGACTCGGCAGCGAGGCCGAGATCGCGGCTGCGACCAAGGAAGTATCAGCCGCAGGTACGCGCGTGGTCTACGATCCGGCCAATATGCTGCGTCACAATCAGATTGCCGAGATGGTCGAGCGATGCGAGCGCGAGCTCGGCTCGGTCGACATTCTCGTCAATAACGCCGGCATCCAGCACGTGTCGCCCGTCGAGGAGTTTCCGATCGAGAAGTGGGACGCGATCATCGCGATCAACCTCACCTCGGCTTTTCACACGACGCGCGCCGCTGTGCCCGGCATGAAAAAGCGCAAGTGGGGGCGCATCATCAATCTCTGCTCGGCGCACTCGCTCGTCGCATCGCCTTTCAAGTCGGCCTATGTCTCGGCGAAGCACGGCCTCGCGGGCTTCACGAAGACGGTCGCGCTCGAGCTGGCGACGGCGGGCATCACGGTGAACGCGATCTCGCCGGGCTTCGTGAAGACGCCGCTCGTTGAGAAGCAGGTTCCGGATCTCGCCAAGAGCAGGGGCGTTCCTGAGGCCCAGGCGCAGAAGGAGCTGCTGGAACCGCAGCCGACAGGGCGCTTCGTGGAGATCGAGGAAATTGGCGCGCTTGCGGCGTTCCTCGCGAGCGATGCGGCGGCCTCGATCACCGGCTCCAACTACTCGATCGATGGCGGCTGGACGGCACGTTAGTTACTTGCCGCGGGCTGTGCCCATCTTCCCCTTCTCCCCGTGCTGACGGGGAGAAGGTCGGGATGAGGGGCGGGAACTTGCGCGACGTCGGCGTGTGCCGCCGCCCCTCACCCTAACCCTCTCCCCGCTTGCGGGGAGAGGGGAAGAGAAGGCGAGCGCCGCCTCCACTCAGCTCCGGTAGTCCGCATTGACCGAGATGTAGCCGTGCGTCAGATCGCACGTCCAGATCGTGGACTTGCCGGCGCCGATGCCGAGGTCGACCTTGATGGTGATCTCCAGGTTCTTCATGTAGGCAGCGACGGTCTCCTCGACATACGTCGGAGAGCGCTCGCCGTCCTTCGCGACCTGATGCGGGCCGAACCAGATGGCGAGCCGGTCGCGGTCTGCCGCCTCGCCGGCCTTGCCGACAGCCATCACGACGCGGCCCCAGTTCGGATCCTCGCCGGCGATCGCGGTCTTCACGAGCGGCGAATTGGCAATCGCGAGGCCGATCGTGCGTGCGGCGCGGTCGTTCTCGGCGCCTTGCACTTCGATGGTCACGAACTTCGAGAGGCCCTCACCGTCCTTGGCCACCATGATGGCCAGCTCGCGCATGAGATCGTGCGCCTTGGCCGTGAAGTCGGCCAGTGCGGGATCATCAGCGCTGGTAATTGCCTTCTGCCCGCGGGCCGCTGCCTTGCCGGTCGCGAACATCAGCATGGTGTCGCTGGTCGAGGTATCGCCATCGACGGTCATGCAGTTGAAGCTCTTCTGCGCACCGGCCGCGAGCAGGCTCTGCAGGGCCGGCGCCGCGATGGCCGCATCCGTGAAGATGAAGCACAGCATGGTCGCCATATCGGGCGCGATCATGCCGGCGCCCTTGCAGAAGCCGTTGATCGAGACCTGGACGCCGCCGATGGTCGCGGTGCGTGTTACGAGCTTCGGGAAGGTGTCCGTGGTCATGATGGCGCGCGCCGTGTCGGCCCAGGCATCGGGCTTCGCCGATCTCGCGAGCCCATCGAGCAGGTGCGCGAACTTGCCCGCCTCCAGCGGCTCGCCGATCACGCCCGTCGAGGCGAGATAGACATCGCTCTGCGCGCAGCCGACGGCCTTCATGGCGTATTCAGCCGTCATCTCGACGGCCTCGCGCCCCTTCTTGCCCGTGAAGGCATTGGAATTGCCGGAATTCACCACGAGCGCACGCGCGCGGCCTGACTTCAGGCTCTCGCGGCACCAGAGCACCGGGGCCGAGCAGGTCTTGGACTGGGTGAGCACACCCGCGGCAACCGTGCCCTCGTCCATGACCGCGATCATGAGGTCTTTTCGGTTGCGGTACTTGATGCCGGCTTCGCACGCCGCAAAGCGCACGCCGTCGATGACGGGAACCTCGGGGAGCGCCTTGGGGGCGAACGGGGACACGGCGGCATCAGCTTTGGCCATGGAGCGGCTCCGGAGCGAAACGGATCGGGAGGGAACGCAATACTGCCTGCCATGCCAGCGGCGCAAGGCGGACGTGAGCCATTGCGGCACGGGCGCGCTCTGCGCGTGACGCGGGGCACGGATGCAACATTATTGCATTCACCCTTTACAGGGGGGCCGGCACAGCCCAAAAGTCTCCGCCATGATGGAGCCTTTCCTGCTTCGCGCGCTCATTGCCGGCCTCGGCATCGCCATTGTGGCGGCCCCGCTCGGTTGCCTCGTGGTGTGGCGGCGCATGTCCTACTTCGGTTCGACGGTCGCGCACGCGGGCCTGCTCGGGGTCGCATTCGGCATTGCCTTCGACATCGACCTGACGCTCGGCGTCATCGTGGTCTCGCTCGCGATCGGCGCCATGCTGGTGGTGCTCGAGCGCCAACCACTGCTGCCGGTGGACAGCCTGCTCGGCATACTTTCGCACGCTGCGCTGGCGCTCGGGCTCATCGCGGCGGCGCGCCTCTCCGGCCAGCGCCTCGACCTCATGGGCTACCTCTTCGGGGACATTCTGGCCGTTACCGAGGGCGATCTGCTCTGGGTGTACGTCGGCGGTGCGGTCGTGCTGGCGGCGATCGCGCTCTTCTGGAAGACGCTCGTGGCCGTGGCCGTGCACAAGGAGCTGGCCGCGGCCGAGGGGCACAATACGGCACGCGCCGAGGCAGCCCTGATCATGCTGCTCGCGTTCATCATTGCCGTGGCGATGAAGGTCGTCGGCGTCCTGCTGATCGTCGCCTTCCTGATCATGCCGGCAGCCGCCGCGCGGCCCTTCTCGGCGACGCCCGAGGCCATGGTGATGGGGGCCGCTGGCCTCGGTGTCGTCGGGACGGCTGGTGGTCTCGCGCTCTCAGTCGCCTGGGATGTGCCTGCGGGGCCAGCGGTCGTGGTGATCCTGTCGGCCTTCTGCCTTGCCTCGCTGGCCGCGGCGTTCTCCTTGCAGCGGCGGTGAGACTGCCAGCAAGACCTGACCTGTGAACTACAGCCAGGTTACGCCAACAAGGATCGTCAGGAGCAATGAGCCGAGGAAGGCAAAGACCATCGCGCCAGCCGGCATTCTGATATGGCCTTCGTAACCCGTAACAGCTCGCTCTTGTTGCTCGTTCAGCGGCAGGCCATTGGCCTTGCGATCGAACGCCGTGAATGTACCGGTTATGGCCATCAGGGTGATGCAAGCAAACAAGATGGATAGGCCATAACCTCCCCAAGCGAACTTCAATAATCGCGGCACTTCGCGTGCGGTCGTGGCTGAGCCGGGCTGAACGATCTTCTCAAGAAATGTGACCGTGATCGCTATAACTCCAGTCGAGAGTGCGATGATCTGCTTTGCTACGTCAGCGGCCGATTTCAATCCTTCGAGCTGCGGTTTATCTGCCATTTTCTCAGCTCCCTAGCAGATGGGCCACATAGGGCAAAACCGGAGGATCGAGTCCCGAATAGTATGCGTCCCGATAATGCTCGGGAATTCTGGATCGAGGCTCCTCTCGATCTCGGATGATTTCATCATCTCTTCGACGAAATATTCGAAAGTCAGCTCGCCAATTTTCACAAGGCCGGGCAAGTTCGTCTTGCTGACGGGATGAATCGCAATATTGTGGGCTGCAATCATTGCCCTCTCGCGCATTTCACTTTCTGCGCCGGAGTTGAATTTATAGCCTCTGATCCTCGCTGCGAAATCGGCGGTTTCGTAAAGTCGGCCGGCGATAATCGATTCGTCCATGGAATGTCTCCAACTCCGGAGTGCGCTAAGAATGCCGTAAGATAGCCCAAGGAGTGTGTCGTGTCTTTGGCGTCTCGCCCCCGGTGTATGGATAGCCAGCGAGTGCTGGCGATTTCCGAGTGAGGCTATCCAGTTGGCTATGACATGAAGGTGTGGCAAGCAGAGGCGCGCGAGCTGCGCTTCCCAACAGCGAACAGGCTGAGACATGCTGACAAGTCCCGCTGAGCGTCGCCAGACCCATGCCGTGAATGTCGGTGGTGTGATCGTCGGCGGCGGCGCGCCGATCGTCGTTCAGTCGATGACCAACACCGACACGGCCGATGCCGAAGGCACGGCGCGGCAGGTCGCGGCACTCGCACGAGCCGGCTCCGAGATCGTCCGCATCACCGTCGACCGCGATGAATCCGCGAAGGCCGTACCGCTGATCCGCGAGAAGCTCGCGAAGATGCGTGTCAGCGTGCCGATCGTCGGCGACTTCCACTACAACGGCCACGCGCTGCTCGCCGAGAACCCGGCGTGCGCGGAGTCCCTCGACAAGTACCGCATCAATCCCGGCAATGTCGGCTTCAAGGACAAGAAGGATCGCCAGTTCTCGGCAATCATCGATCTCGCGCTCAAGCACAACAAGCCCGTTCGGATCGGCGTGAACTGGGGTTCGCTCGACCAGGAGCTGCTCACGCACCTCATGGATCAGAATGCCAAGAGCGCCACGCCCAAGCCCGCACGCTCGGTCATGCACGAGGCGATCGTGCAATCGGCGGTGCTCTCGGCGGAGCGCGCTGAGGAGCTGGGCCTCGGCGGTGACCGCATCATCATTTCGGCCAAGGTCTCGGCCGTGCAGGATCTCATCGCGGTCTATTCGATGCTTGCGGAGCGCTGCGACTACGCGCTGCATCTCGGGCTCACCGAGGCGGGCATGGGCTCGAAGGGCATTGTCGCGTCCTCGGCAGCCATGGGCATCGTTCTGCAGGCAGGCATTGGCGACACGATCCGCTACTCGCTGACGCCCGAGCCCGGCGGCGACCGCACGCTCGAGGTCCAGGCGGCGCAGGAGCTCCTACAGACCATGGGCCTGAGGACATTCATGCCGATCGTGGCGGCCTGCCCCGGCTGCGGGCGCACGACGTCGACGGTCTTCCAGGAGCTCGCCCGCGACGTGCAGACCATGATCCGTGAGCGTATGCCCGAGTGGCGCGCGCGCTATCCCGGCGTCGAGGGGCTGAACCTTGCCGTCATGGGCTGCATCGTGAACGGCCCCGGCGAATCGAAGCACGCCGACATCGGCATTTCGCTGCCCGGCACGGGCGAGCAGCCGGCGGCCCCCGTCTTCATCGACGGGCGCAAGGCCATGACGCTCCGCGGGCCGAATATTGCCAACGAGTTCAAGACGATCGTCGAGGACTACATCGAGAAGCGCTACGGGACCAAGGCCGCCCAGTAGCGGCTAAGCAAGCGCCTTGCCGGCCTTCCATGCACGATTTGCCCGAGACAAGCAGGGGCGTGACCTCGTAAGATTGTGACGGCTGCTCCGCGCAGCCGCTCGTGCCAATCCACCGAGCTCATCCCATGTACGAACAGGTCACGCGCTCGATCCGCGTGCGTGTCCGGCCGGAGTACCTCGAAGCGCAGTCCGCTCCCGAAGAAGGGCGGTTCTTCTGGGCCTACTCGGTCGATATCGTCAATGAAGGCAGCGAGACGGTGCAGCTCCGCTCGCGCTACTGGCGCATAACCGACGCCAACGGCCACGTCGAGGAAGTGCGCGGGCCGGGCGTGGTCGGGCAAACGCCCGTGCTCGGCCCCGGCGAGTCCTTCGAGTACACCTCGGGCTGTCCGCTTCGCACCTCGTCGGGGATCATGGTCGGCTCCTACCAGATGACCAAGACCAACGGCACGATGATCGATATCGCCATCCCCGCATTCTCGCTCGACAGCCCGTTCGCGCGGCGCAGCTTGAACTGAGCTAGTGTGATGATCGAGAAATTCGCCACCTCTTGCGGCACGGTATCGAGCGAATTTCTCGATCTGAATCACACTAGCAAGATTATGATTCTAGTGTCCCTTTTGATTCCGAAGTTCGCTCGGGACACTGGCATCGAGGTGGGGCGAACTTCGGAATCGGGACACTAGATGCTGATCCAAGGAGTTTGAATGTCGTCCCTTCTTTCCGACGCCAAGGCTTTGCTCGCGAAGCTGGTGTCGTTCGACACCATCAGCGCGAAGACCAACCTGCCCTGCGCCGAGTTCATTCGCGACTACCTCGCAGGTCACGGCGTCGAGACTACGCTGCTCCCCTCGGACGACGGCATTCACGCCAATCTCTTTGCGACGATCGGACCGCGCGGGGACGGCGGCATTGCTTTCTCTGGCCACATGGACGTGGTGCCGGTCGCGGGGCAGCCCTGGGACACCGATCCCTTCGAGATGGTCGAGCGCGATGGGCGCCTGTACGGCCGCGGCACGTGCGACATGAAGGGCTATCTCGCGTGCGTTCTGGCGCTGGTGCCGGAAATGAAGAAGCGCGCGTTGAAGCGGCCGCTCCATATCGTGTTCTCCTATGACGAGGAAGTGGGCTGCACGGGCGTGAAGCCCATGATTGCCGAGTTCGGCAAGAGGCTGCCGACGCCGGGGATCGTGCTCGTCGGCGAGCCGACGCTCATGACCGTTGTCGATGCGCACAAGGGCGGCTATCGCTTCCGCACGGAGATCACCGGTCAGGCAGCGCACTCATCGAAGCCGCAGCTCGGGGCGTCGGCCATCTTCGCGGCGGCCGATCTCGCCATGGAGCTGCGCCGCATCGAGGAGCGGCTGAAGGCGCGCCAGATCAACCCGCGCTTCGATCCGCCTTATTCCTCGATCTCGGTTGGCTCGATTTCGGGCGGCGTCGCGCACAACATCATCCCGCCGCACTGCGAGATGAATTGGGGCATCCGCGCGCTGCCGGGCCTCGATGTTCCGGCACTCGTGCGCGAGTTCGACACGTACGCGCAGGAGCATGTTCTGCCGCCCATGCGGGCCGTGAGCGACGATTGCGCGATCGAGACGACGCCGACGGGCGTGCTGCCGGCATTCTCGTCAGGTGAGAACTCTGCGGCGACCTCGCTGGTGCTCAAGCTCGTCGGGCAGAACGAGACATTCGCCGTTCCTTACGGCACCGAGGCGAGCCATTTCCAGGCAGCCGGCTGCTCGTCGGTCGTCTGCGGGCCGGGCAGCATCGACCAGGCCCATCAGGCCAACGAGTTCGTCGCCATCAGCGAGCTCGAGCGCTGCCTGACGTATCTTGGCCGGGTGATCGACACAGCGAGCGAATAGCCGCGCATCTTCGCGGAGGTCGCATGGCAGCAAAGACCGATGGCTCCGTCCGCAAGCTCGTCGAGTTCGATGGCGAGACGTGGCGCGCGCTCGAAGGCCTTTCGCGCGATCGTCTGGCAAGCATCCAGGAGCTGGCGGACGAGGCTTTCCGCGATCTTCTCAGAAAACACGGTCGCCCGGTGACGCTGCGCGAGGCGCTGAAGGCCAGCACGCGCGCCATTCCGGCCAATGATGCAGGCGGACTGCCCCGCCGCCGTCCAAAGCCGCGGGGTAAACCCTAGCTCAATACGTCGCGCGGCCGCCCGAGATGTCGAGGATGCTGCCGGTCGTGAAGGAACAGTCCTCGGAGGCCGCGAACGCCGCGAGCGCAGCGATCTCCTCGACATTCACGAAGCGTCCGCGCGGGATCTTCGAGAGCATGTAGTCGATCTGCTGCTGCGTCATTTGATCGAAGATGGCCGTCTTGGCCGCGGCGGGTGTGATGGCATTCACCGAGATGTCGTACTGCGCGAGTTCCTTGGCGAGGCTCTTCGTGAGCCCGATCACGCCGGCCTTCGACGCCGAATAGTGCACGGCATTCGGGTTGCCCTCCTTGCCGGCAATGGAGGCGATGTTGACGATGCGGCCGTACTTCTGCGCGATCATGGTCGGTACGACGGCGCGGCAGCAGTAGAAGGGACCGTCGAGGTTGATGCGGATGACGCGCTGCCAGTCGGCGATGGGCAGTTCCCAGGTCGGCGCATTGCCGCCTGCGATACCGGCGTTGTTGACGAGGATGTCGATGCGCTGGAAGTCGGTGAGTGTTGCCTTCACGGCCGCTTCGATCGACGCGGGATCGGTGACATCGACGGCATAAGCCTTGGATGCCTGGCCGAGGGCGGCAGCCGTCTTGTCGGCAAGAGGCTTGTCCATGTCCCAGATCGCCAGCTTTGCGCCTGAGGCGATGAAACGCTCGGCGATGGCGCGGCCGATGCCCTGCGCGCCGCCGGTGACGACGGCAATCCTGCCCTTGAGATCAATTGCGTTGGCCATGGCGTTTCCTCGGGTCTGATTGTTGGTTCAATTCAGCGGAAGCGGCGTTCGAGCTCGGCAACCTGCTCGTCCGTCAGAAGGCGCAGGCGCTCGCCGCGCAGCATGAGAAAGAGCTTGGCAGTTTCCTCGAGCTCCTCGATGGCGTCCTGCGCAGCCGAGAGGCTCGTGCCGGCGACCACGGGGCCGTGGTTGGCGAGCAACACGGCATGGTGCTTGCCGGCGAGTGCGCCAACGGCGTTCGCGAGCGTCTCGTCGCCTGGCGGATAATAGGGCACGAGCGGCAGGCGGCCGATGCGCATGGTGTAGTAGGCCGTGATCGGCGGCAGGCAGTTGCTGTGATCGATGCCATCGAGGCAGCTCACGGCGACGGAGTGCGTCGAATGAAGATGCACGACCGCGCCGCTCCCCGGCCGCGCGCCGTACATGGTCGTGTGCAGGAAGGCTTCCTTGGTCGGCTTGTCGCCATCGATGAGGTTGCCCGAAGCATCGAGCTTGGAGAGCCGCGCCGGATCGAGCGTACCGAGGGACGAGCCGGTCGGCGTCATGAGCCAGCCGCCGTCGGGAAGCGCAGCAGAGATGTTGCCGGTCGAGCCGTGCGTGAGCCCACGATTGAAGAGCGAGGCGCCGGCTCTCACGATTTCTTCGCGCAGGCGGCTCTCGCTCACGACAGCTTCTCCCAGGCCTTGAGGAAGAAATCCGGCGCGCCGAAATTGCCGGACTTGAGCGCGAGCACCATGTCGCGTCCGCCGATCGCGCGCGTCCAGGGTACGCCAGGATCGATCTCCGGGCCGATCTCCAGCGTCGTGACGCCGAGGCCGTTGACGACCGCGCCGGAAGTCTCGCCTCCCGCAACGATCATGCGGCTGAAGCCCGCGTCGGCGAGGCCGATCGCTGCATTCGCCAGAGCTTCCTCGACGATCGCGCCGGCTTTGTCGCGGCCGAGCTTGGCCTGGGCGGTGGCGACGGTATCGGGATCCGCACTCGAATAGACGAGCGGCGGGCGAGCGGCAGGGTGATCCTTGACCCATGAGATGATGCGAGCGGGTCGAGGCGCAGTGTCGGCAGGCCCGCAGCAATCGCGGCCTGCACCTGTCCGCGTGTCGCGGCGCTGCAGCTCCCGGCGAGGATGAGCGCGCGGCCCGTCGGTGCACGCATGGACGCCGGCGCAGCGGCCGCTTTCATCAGGCCCTGGCGCACGAAGTTTGCCGGCAGACCGAGCGCGACGCCGGAGCCGCCCGTGATCAGCTTCATGCCGGCCGCGGCTGTACCCATGTCGATGAGATGGCGATCGGTGATTGCATCGAGCACGAGGAAGCGCTCGTCCCGTTGATCCGCCGCCGCCATGGCGCTCTTGATGGCCTCCGCGCCGGCATCGACCACTGCGAAGGGCACGAGGCCGACTTTGAGTTTTGTCTGCCGCTGCAGGACGCGCACGAGGTTCGAGTCGCGCATCGGCGTCAGCGGGTGATCCTTCATCGGGCTCTCGGCGAGCGGCACGTCACCGACGAAGAGATTGCCCTGGTAGACCGTACGCTTGTTCGTCGGGAAGGCTGGACACACGATGGCCTGCCGCGTGCCGAGATGGGCCAGCAGCGCCTCTGCCACCGGACCGATATTGCCTTCGTCCGTCGAGTCGAACGTCGAGCAGTACTTGAAGAAGAGCTGCCGCGCGCCGCCCGCGAGCAGCGCATCGGCTGCTGCGAGCGAGAGCGAGACGGCCTCGCCGACCGGACACGTCCGCGTCTTGAGCGCAACGACGACCGCATCGAAGCCCGAGAGGTCCGTGCCTTTGTCGGGCACCTGCATGACCTGCACGGTGCGCATCCCGGCGCGCGTGAGCATGAGCGCGAGATCGGTCGCGCCCGTCAGATCATCGGCGATGCATCCGAGCAGCATGGGGCGGCCCTCCCTGGGCGGCGTTGTGGCTTGGCGGTCTTATGCCGCCTTGGCCTTGCGGGCATTCTCGATAGCCTGCCAGATGCGCGCGGGCGTTGCCGGCATCTCTATGTGGGTGATGCCGAGCGGCGACAGCGCATCGCACACGGCGTTGATCGTCGCGGCCAGCGAGCCGACTGTGCCGGCCTCGCCGACGCCCTTCGCGCCGAGCGAATTGACCTTCGTCGGGACTTCACGCGTGCGGATGTTGATGTTCGGCAGATCGTGCGCGCGCGGGATCATGTAGTCCATGAACGAGCCCGTCGAGAGCTGCGCCGACTCCGCGTCATAGATCAGCTTCTCGCCGATGGCCTGCGCGACACCCTGCGCGACGCCGCCATGGATCTGCCCGCGCGCGAGCGTCGGATTGATGACCGTGCCGATGTCCTCGACGATCGTGTAGCGCACGATCTCGAGCGCCCCCGTGTCGGGATCGATCTCGATCTCGCACATGTGGCAGCCATTCGGGTAGGTGACCGACGGCGGCTGGAACTCGCCTGCTGCAGTAAAGCCGTCGTCGTTCGCCTTCTCGGCGTGCTCGGCGACTTCGAAGAGCGTCACCGCGCGGTTGGTGCCGCCCAGGCGGAAATGGCCGTCCGCGAACTCGACATCATCCGGTTTGGCTTCCAGCATGTCGGCCGCAATCTCGCGGCCCTTGGCGATCGTGTTGTCGAGCGTGATCGCGACACAGGCGCCGCCGACGCCCGTGCTGCTCGAGCCGCCATTGCCGCGCCCGCCCGGCAGGAGGTCCGTATCACCCTGCACGTAGCGGACTTTCTCCACGGGCACGCCGAGGCGCTCGGCAACCAGATACGACATCATTGTCTCGATGCCTTGCCCGACACTCATGACGCCGGTGTTGAGCGTAACCGTGCCGTCGCTCGACACACGGATCGAGGAGTAATCCTTGCCTGGCTTTGCGAACGGGCCACCGGCGACCTCGATCGGATTGGCGATGCCGAGGCCGCGCAGCTTGCCGCGCTTCGCCGATTCCGCGCGGCGCGCCTCGAAGCCCGCCTGGTCGGCAAGCTCGGCGGCGCCGGTCATGTTCCCTTCGAACTCGCCGCAGTCATAGATGAATGTGAAGCCTGTGTCGTAGGGCATGGCCGTCGGCGGTACGAGATTGCGCAGGCGAAGCTGATAGGGATCGATCTTCATCTTGCGCGCGGCGAGATCGATCAGCCGCTCGATGGCGTAAGTCGCTTCCGGACGGCCGGCACCGCGGTACGGCGCCGAGGTCTGCTGGTTGGTGAAGATGCCGCGCACGCTCGCGACAATGGTGGGGATGCGATACACACCGGCGATGCCACCGAGATTGCCGATCATGAACAGCGAGCGCCCCGAGAGGTAACAGCCGATGTTCACGTCGAACTTGCCGCGCAGGCCGAGGATCCTGCCGTCCTTGTCGAGCGCCAGCTCGGCGTCGATGTGCACATCACGGCCGTGGTCGTCCGAGAGGAACGACTCGCGCCGCTCCGAGATCCAGCGCACGGGCCGGCCGAGGCGCTTGGCCGCCCAGAGCACGAGCACGTCCTCGGGATAGGCGCCGCTCTTCATGCCGAAGGAACCGCCGACGTCGCCGGCGAGAATGCGCACCTTGGACTGGTCGACCTTGAAGAGGCCGGCCAGCGTCGGGCGCATATTGAAGGGGCCCTGCGTCGAGGCGTGAATGACGTAGCGTCCTTCATCGTCGATCAGGCCGAGGGCGCCGCGCGGCTCCATGCTGCAGGCGGTCACGCGCGAGACGTGCGATGTCAGGCGGACGACGTGTGCGGCGCCGGCAGCCACCTTCTCGAAGGCGTCGTTGTCGCCCTTCTTCCAGACATAGGCGATGTTGTCGGGCACTTCGTCCCACACGGTGGGCGCACCGGACGCCAGCGCGGGCTCGACATCCGCAACGGCATCGAGCGGCTCATAATCGATCTCGACCAGCTCACCCGCAGCCTCGGCCTGCTCGACGCTCTCGGCGACGATCAGCACCACGCATTCGCCGACAAAGCGCACGCGATCGCGCGCGAGAACCGGCCGCTTGGCCTGATGGGCCTTCTGGCCATCGGACTTCGGCAGCTCGACACCGCAGGGCAGATCGCCGATGCCGTCGGCGGCGAGATCGGCGCCGGTCAGGACAGCGAGCACGCCCGGCGCAGCCTTGGCGGCGGCCGTATCGATGCTGCGGATCTTGGCGTGGGAGTAGACCGAGCGGACGGTGAAAGCGTGCGCGAGGCGCGGCAGGCGCAGGTCGGCCACATAGCGGCCGCGGCCTGTTGCGAGGCGCTCGTCCTCGATCCGGCCCGTGTACGCAATCGTCTCGGTCATCAGTATTCTCCGTAAAGTCCGGCAGGTCCGGACATAACCATAGTGACCGAGCGCCGATCGGCAAGCGTTTCGCCGTCAGATTCGACCTTCGGCAACAGCATGGCAGGCGATCGCGTGCGCTGAAGAGGCCGTCGCGGTCGCGCTGAGCTCGGGTACTTCGCGCCGGCAGCGCTCGAGCACGGCCGGGCAGCGGGGATTGAAGGCACAACCCGGCGGCGGGCTGATCGGGTTCGGGATCTCGCCCTCGACCATCTTGCGGGGGCGGCCGGTCATGGCCAGATCGGGCACTGCGTCGAGCAGCATCTTTGCATAGGGGTGGCGGGGCGCGCGGAACAGCTCCTCGCTCGGCGATATTTCCACAATGCGGCCGAGGTACATGACGCCGATGCGCGTCGCCATGTGGCGGACCACGGCGAGGCTGTGGCTGATGAAGAGATAGGTGAGCCCGAGGCGGTCCTGCAGCTCGCGCATGAGATTGAGGATTTGCGCCTGCACGGAGACATCGAGCGCGCTCGTTGGCTCGTCGGCGACGAGGAACTCGGGCTTGGAGGAGAGCGCGCGGGCAATGCAGATGCGCTGGCGCTGGCCGCCGGAGAACTCGTGCGGGTACTTGGCGGCATCGGCGGGGTCGAGACCGACGAGGCGGAGGAGCTCGCCGACCTGATGCTCGATCTCGGCGCGGTCCTTGGCGAGGCCGAAGGCGCGGATCGGATCTGCAATGATGCTGCCGACACGCCATCGCGGATTGAGGCTGGCGTAGGGATCCTGGAAGATCATCTGGATGCGGCGGCGGAGCGCCTGGCGCTTCTCGGCATCGGCCAGCGACCACATGTCCACGCCGTCGATCGTGACGCTGCCGCCGGTGGGTTCGAGGAGGCCGACGACCATTTTCGCCACGGTCGATTTGCCCGAGCCGGATTCACCGACCAGGGCGACCGTCTCGCGCTTGCCGATGTCGAATGAGACGTCCGTCACGGCGCGGAGCAGTTTGCGCTCCTCGTGCTCGATGACGCGGTTGAGCCAGGGCTTCGAGACATCGAAGACGCGCGAGAGGTTTCTCACCTCGACGAAAGGACGGCCGTTCATTGCGGCGCCTCTGCGGCTTGAGGCGCGACGAGCCAGCAGGCGGCGAGCGAGTGATCGACCGGCATGAGGTCGGGCCGCTCCGTGCGGCAGCGGTCGAAGGTGTGCGGGCAGCGCGGATTGAAGGCACAGCCCTT
>ERZ778022.3309-NODE-3309-length-15315-cov-6.083290_pt1 | contig 15315 bp, 8 predicted proteins | sample MGYA00375752_ERZ778022 | MGnify/ENA primary metagenome ERZ778022 (study PRJEB29350, sample SAMN05389826) | bioreactor metagenome | isolation source: Thiocyanate bioreactor | place: South Africa: University of Cape Town | collected 2014-04-04 ... | reverse complement strand
TGTACACACGCTGCGTTGCACACGCACTCACACACCCGCATGCACACACACACACGTACTGTTTTGAGTGCCCCTGTGGTGTAAATGCAAGTGCCGGCCGCGGCGGCGGCGGAGCATACCGGTGCGGTAGTGACGACACGGACACGCGGAAGTTGAGTGACGCGGCGGCGGCAGAGATTGCAGCGACATCGCAACCTGCTGTTACACAACTACGCACTCCGTTGTCATGTGTGTCAGCGTTGTGCGTCGCTGTTCTGTTGCCCTCCCCCCGCGCTGTCGGGTGCTGGCAGTAGTAGTCACAACGGCCAGTGCCGCCGTAGCCAAACTGCGATGCGTACAACGCCATCGACTGCCGCCCCTCTGCCGGCCGTCGCTGCTGCAGTGGCGATGCCGGCGACGATGCCGTGACCCCCTCGGACCCGCGCGTGTGTGAAGGAGTGTACCAGTAGTATCCACTGTTCACTGCCCGCCGCCCGCCCGCCATGCACACGCGCTCTGACTGCGTCGACACACCACCGAAGCCGCCTTGTGATGCTGACGCGGTGGCGGCTGCGGCCCCTGGCGGCGGCAGCTCGCAGACACACACTGTGACTGAACAACACACACGTCACGCGCACCGCCACCGCACCCCTGATTGCGGCAACATGCAGCCCCACGTACCGGTTGGTGCGCGCAGATAATTCACGACACGCGGCGTCCTCACAATTGCGTCCGCCACACCTATCTTGCGTCGGCACGTTGCACAGGTACCGCAATCTCTCATCAAGCTGCTGCGTCTGGCTTCGCTGCCAGCTGCTGCCGAACGCGTTTTGGAACGCAACCGGGGACTGGTGCAGTTGGCGCCGGCAGAAGTGGCGCCATGCATGCATGCAACAACGGCACGCGCCGCTGCATCCGCTGCCTGCGTCCGTGTTAAGATATGGCAACAGGCACGCGCGGATGGGCGTTGTACCGCGGGTGTTGGTGTGCGCACAAACTCATTCGCTGCTGACAACCGTCACTGTCGTCATGGCTGACGGCAGAACAGAACAGACCGTTGGAACAGAGTGACGCACAAACAGGGTGCTGCAGTGGGCGCGGTGCGGACGCAGTTATCCACAAATCGCGCCGTAGGCAGTTTGGATTGCATGCATTGTAAGTCATGCCGCTGCTGGTGTGTGCAATTTGCTTATAACCGCCAATTTGGTGGTGGTAGCTGCACGGCAAACCCAACAGGTCTTGCCGCTGGCTGCGCTGCCACGCGCGGTACAAGAATACCACTGATACCAGCACTGAATTGCAACTCCACCGCTGGCAACACCAGCAATAACAAGCACAACCACAATGGCTTGGTTGTGCTTATGCTTCCAGGCGGTGTTGTAACTTACAGCGCCCACAGCCGCGGAGTCACTCGCAAGCACACTGACGGTGCTGAACGGTTGGCGCGCAGGCAGAGTGGTGCAGCGGGTGCGGTGCTGGCGCAATTACACGGAAATGGCAGTGCAGGCAGCTTAGAATACATGCACTGCAACTCATGCTGCTGCTGGCGTGTGTGATCTGTCCGCAGAGCCCATTTTGCGGTGGTTGCTAGCAAACACATTGGTTTAGCGCCGCCACGCCACGCGCGCTGCGTCGACACCACAACGCAAACACTGACTGCTACCCCGCCGCCGGCGCCAACAACAACGCGCACACAACAATGCCGTTAAAGATGGCATATGAACGCACCCCATGAACGGCAGTAACTCATTGCATCCACGCCAGTACGCAACCGCCTGCTGACGCCCAACCACTGTGCCCACGCCGACAAACATACCGGTACTTACAAACACGCACACACTCACATTCACACGCACACACCACAAACACACATGGCACACTGACATCTTATTACGCACAATCACCTTGTGTGGCCAACGCGCCGCCGTGGGGCGCTCTGTTCTGTATTCCTGTGTCACACAACACAGGCGTCACCATGCTGCAGCCCGCCCAGCGTGGACTCGGACGGCCCACCTGTACCGGCACGGTACCACCGGTACCGACAACTTCCAGCTCGCCGGCGGGGGCAACGCGCAGTTCACAAACGCCGCATTAAGCACACCATTGTACTAATTGTGTGCAACCCTATTAAACTTCCACCCGGCGACGCCGCGGTGGCACGACACTGTCACCAACACCCACACACGCACGTCGTACCGGTACGGTCATGGCGTGCGACCACCACTCTACTGGCGGCGGCCCACCGTCACTGGCCCGCCAGACCCGGCGGCCAAGTTTGGAACACTCACTGTACTACACGCCGACACCACCGTAGGTGGTGTTTTAGCGCCCCAGCAGGGCGGCACACGCGCCTACTACTGATTCCAGCCCCACCCGCTGCGAACCGCGCGCCCTGCCACCAACGCCGCCCACAATCGTGCCACCTGCGCGCTGCCGGCATCACACACGAGTCACGGACGGCCTGACCTACACCTCCCACGCGGCCGCCACGCCGGCCACAGTCACACCCTGCCAGCGCCGTATTGCGCGGTTGCATCGCCCTGCTGCCGCCGCGTAAGCATACCGCTTGAACGTACTTTGTTGAAAGGTGTGTTATCGTCGTTGACGCGCGTGTGCAACGTGATGTCGGGCGGGTAGTACCGGTATGGGTACTCACCGACCGTCACCACGTGGTCCCGGTGGTGGGTGTTGGTGATCGCCACTTGACTCGTGGCGAGTGGCGGCGGTGGCCACGGCCACGAGTCACCACCGCTGGCGACCAGCTCACAAGATACCGACCGTTGGCGACGACTTCAAAGCGGCGCATTGGCGGTGTAATTTCGACGTAGCACCGGCACCATATCACAACAACACTGTAATCAACAATAGTACGTATTCCTTATTGTGTGCGTGGCACAGGTGTGGGTGCCAACCCGCGCCGCATGGCATTGATTCTCGCCGCCGACTCGGCGCCGAGTCCCAAGAATGATTAAAGAATCAGGCCCGGCTTCAAACACCAGCACACGCGCCGCCGCGCGCTGCCGCATCGCGCGCCGCTACAGCCGTCAAAATACCAGCTGCGTGTTGTACACACCGCCGGGACCACGCAGTTTTGGCACGGACGCCTGACGAATAAACTGGCTAGCCGCCATCATTTCGGAAGTGCGCACCGGATCGATGCTGATGCTGAAGGATACGCATGCTGGTAAAATGATGGCGGCATGCCCACCTCTTCACCCTACCGGTATGTGGCGCTGGCATAGTGACAGCGTATACGCCTTGCTGCCATGCGGTCAGTTGTGGCTTGCTGTGCGTGGCGCGCGGCGCGCTGCGCAGCCTGCTGTTGACCGCCGACCCGCCCTGCCTCCCGCAGCTGGCCGCCGCTGCCGTATCTTTGTCGCCGCCCAACGCACACACACGCGGATGTCAACAGGGCGCGCCCAAAGAGCAGCCAGCCCGCAGCTTCCCATTAATAGGCGTGTAACACCAGGGATTTGCGGGTGTGGCACTGTGGCGAAGCTGTCGTCGAGATCATGTCACGGATCCGCCGCTCCGCGTGTGCACGCGCATGCTGCATGCGCCGACGGATGCCACTACTCCTGCCCCCCGCGCCGGCGTGCCATTTATACGTCAACGACGGCGGCCACATAAGCGAGAAGCTGCAGTTGTGGTCGGTGGCAGTAGTACAGCGGGCCAGTCCATTGTCACGCTTGTGTGCTGCCGGTATTATTGTGAGGTATGTAGTATGCATACTTTCATACCCCACCCCCACCACCGACACTCACGTTCCGGCACAGGGCAAGTGCACGCAGCGTCGCAGCAGCGATACCACCACCAGCTCTCCGACAAGCGAGATAACCAGCTCTACTAGTGAGCAGCAGTTGTCGCAGCTGGACCAGTAGCTCTTCTAGCGAGCAGCAGTAGAAGGGTCGAGGTGCCAAGGATCCCGCACAACTGCAACACACCATCGTCGTGGGCAAGGCTGGAATGGCGACCGAGGCGACAGGTGGAATGGAGACGGGCACGGCGCCCTCGCTGCCGTCAAGTGACGAGCTGCTGCCACCACCACTGGTGCTGGCACCACAAGGAGGAGGACACCTGCCACCACTACCGGTACCTGTAGTGCCACCACAGCTGCCACCAACGGCCGCCGCTGCCGTAGACGCCGCTGCTGCAGCGGCTGCCGCTGCTGCCGTCGCTGCGACAAGGGCTGCCACCGCAGCAGCAGAGGCGGCAGCGGCACACGCGGCGGCAGCGGCAGCGGCGGCGGCGGCGACAGCAGCGGATGCCACCTCCCATGCCGCTGCGACTGCGGCAGCTACGGCAGCAGCAGCAGCAGCGGCAGCGGCAGCAGCGGCAGGCATGCCGCCTCATACCAGCAGTAGCAGTGGTGGTGGCAGTAGTGGTGGTGGCAGCGAAGATGCCGCCCCCCTCCCCCCACTCCTACCAGCTGCTGCCGCCGCCGCCGCGCCGCCGCCAACGCTGCCACCATTAGACACGCTGGAGGGAGCGGTGGCGGCACTGTGGGGCGCAGCTTGCCCGCCGCCGTGGCCGAGTGGCGCCACTGCTGCTGCGGCGGCGGCGGGTGCCGCAGCTGCGGTATGGCTAACGGCAGCAGTGGCGGCGAGCACAAGCGCGGCGGCAGCCATCGTGGGTGGCGGCGGAGCGGGAGCAGCGGTGGCGGCCATTCGAAGACATAGCGGCGGCAGTAGTAGCGGGGTGATGGAGGAGTGCGTCGTGCTGTTGCGGGCGCTGGCGGCTGGCGGCGGGGATGTGGACCGGCTGTATGTGGATGGCGCGTGCGGCGGCGTGGTGGCGGCACTGGTGGTGGCGCCTGCAAACGCACGTGTAGCTGAGGGCTCATGCTCGGTGCTCCGGCTGCTGGCCCGTGCACCGCACCTGCGCCGGCCACTGACACACGGCGACGGCGTTGCGTACCACCTGCTGCGTGCGCTGCAGACGCACGGCGGCGTCGTCGCGCAGCCGGGTGTGGCAGACGCCAGCTGCCGGGCGCTGGCAAACCTGGCGGAAGACACGGGCAGCTGCGCCGCGCCGTTGTATGACGCCGGTGCAGCGCGCGCCGCGGTCACAGCCGCAAGGACGCACGCGGGTCACAGCCGCGTCGTTGCCAGCGCAATGGCGGTGCTGCGGGGGCTGGCGGCGGCGCCCACCCTGCGCGCGCCGCTAGTGCGCGACGGCGTGCCAGCCGCGGCGCTGGCATCGCTGGCAGGTTGCGCCACCGCCGCCGACGGGAGCAGCGGCCACGAGGTGGTGCAAGCGGCGTGCGCCGTGCTGTACTACCTGGCGGCGGACGGCGGCTGGGGCCTGGGCCGCGATGACGCCACGCATGCTGCAGCGGTGGTGGCGGCGCTGCGTGCGCATGCCGCACACGCGCCGGCGGCGCGCGCGGCGTGCTTTGCAACGCAGGCGCTGGCGGCAAGCCAGGCTGGCGCGCAGCTGCTGGCGGACGTTGGCTGTGGCGCCGCGCTGGCAGACGCGCTGACGGCAAACCCCGGCAGCGCAGACATTGCCGCCGCCGCTGCCACCGCCGCCGGCCGCATCGCTGCCGCAGGCTGCCACCTGCCGGCAGACGCCCTGCTCCGTCCGCTGCTGGCCGCCCTGCGCACACACGGTACGGGGGCAGACGGCGGCGACATTGCCGCCGCCGGGTGCGTTGCGGTGTCCTACCTGCTGGCCGCCGCGGACGACCCGCGGCGCAGTGGCGGCGGAGGCAGCGCGGCGGCACGCGAGGTGGTCGAGGCTACGGAGGTGGCGTTGCGCCTCGCGGCCGCGCACCCCGCCGCGCCACCTGTCATCCTTGGCACTTGTGCCGTCTTGGCGGCGCTGCCGCCGGCCGACCTTGCCACGACACCGCCGCCTCTCGCTTCCGACGCGGTAGGCACGCTGGTGGCGGCGCTGCGCGACCATGTGGCGCAGCCGCAGGTGGTGAAAGCCGGACTGCAGGCGCTGGCCCATTTCGTGGCCGCTGCCGGCCCCATGCGCGCCGCCTGCTGCGACGCTGCCGGCGTGCTGCCTGCCGTACGGCTTGCCGCCGCGCGGCACCGCGAGGTGGCTGCCATCCAGGAGCCCGCGGACGCCGTGCTGCGCGCGCTCACGCCGTCCGCCCTCCGCCTGTGGCTGCTGCTGGCACTCATGGTGGCGGGCGGCCTGGCGTGGGCGATGCGGCGCGACGCGGCAGCAGGGCTGGTGGCGCACGCGACCGGCTACGGCGGCGAGCTGTGATGGGCACCGGTACCCCGGTGCGTCAGCGCCACCCACGCCGGCAGCAGTGACTCCAGCCCCGTCTGGGCCGATACGCCAGACACCGACGGCGTGCATGGCGGTACCACCGTCCCGGTGAAGCCACTCAGTAGCGAGGGGGCCTTACCCATCGGCGTGGGTGGCAGGCCGGGTGGCGCCACGCGACAGCGGCCGTTGCGTCCACGCCGCCGCCGCCGCCGTCATTGTCTCACGATGGTGGCGGTAGGGAGCTGGCTGCCGGAGTTGGCCTCCTTCCTGTGTATGGCTGCTGCGCCAGCGCGTGGAGCCCCAAGTTCAACCGGCGCCGCTGGTATTTTCGTGCAGTGTGTAGATGTAGTACGCGGTCAATTGAATACTTGCTTGTTTGTCACCGCACGTGGCGGCGGTGTTGTGCGACAGCATGCGACAGCACTGCACGGCGCACCGCGGCCAGTGACTACAGCAGCATTGTCATGCCCGTCGCTGCTGCCAGCAGCCAGTTGCACTGTGCGTTGAAGCAAGCAACTACGCCGGCGGGCGGCAGGGGCACGTACGCGACCTTGTTGGTTGCCGCGGTTGCTGTGCCACGTGGCACGTGTGCTGCGGACTCCGCGCGGCACACACTTCGCAGTGTTCGATGGCGCACAAGCTCCAGCGCAGGCACACGAAAAGGCCAGTGCCACATATGGGCTGGAGGCGCGGCGCGCTGGCATGCATACTGGCGCTGCAGTGGTGCCGCGGTAGGGTCCGTGGCGCCGTCGCGCAGCCCTTTCTTGGCCGGCGCGGGTACCGACACTTCGTACGCGTGAGGTGCTGAGGGTGCTGGGGGACGGGAACGGTGTAGTCGGTGACATGGCAGTGCCCCGTAACCGGTGCACAAGGCTGCCGCACGCTACGACGTGCTATTATTCATGTGCATGTAGTATTTATAGTGAACATGCAGTATGGGCAAGGAAGTAGGAGCCCGGACCAGGGAGCCGCCGTGGCAGTGGCAACGCAGGAGCCAGCGGCTTGGGCACGACACGTCAGACTCTCAACAACAACAGCGCCATCACAGTCCGTAAAGCGCGGCTGCGCTGCCAGGCGCATGTACTACCCCCTCCCACCTCAGGCAAAGGTCCACGTAAGTGCGGCGTTGGCTGGCACGTCGGCAAGCCGGCTTGCCGCCCAGCTGCCTACCGTTGCCACCTCGCCGTCGTCGGCGTGCCGCTGCAGCGCGGCGGTGAGCGCGTCAACAACGGGCTGCTCGACCGCCAGCGGGCCGTAGCTGGCAGCCGGTGTCGCCAGGTTGTTTAGTGTGCCACACGCCGCCCGTGCCACCTCCACGTCATCGCCGTGCCGCTGGAGCGCCGTTGCCAGCGCAGCCAGCGTGCCGGCGGGGGCGGCTACAAGGTGGGCACACAGGGACTCGCTGGCACTCATGCTGCGCAGTGCAGCCAACGCGGCCAGCGCCACCTCCGCGTTGTTGACGTGAGCGGCCAACACTGCCACTACTGCTGTAGCACCGGGGCCGGCATCCCGCGCCAGCAGCAAACGGTTCACCTCCACGTCTGCCAGCCGAGCCAGCACCCAGCAGCCATCCTCTGCCACGTCGACATCGGCGGCATGCCGCTGCAGCACCGCCGTCAGCGCGTCTACGACGGCATCCTCCACCACTGGCGGCTCACGCGGCATGTCGCGCACAGGTGTCGTCAGGTTCCGTAGCGCGCCACATGCCGCCCGTGCCACCCCCACGTCAACATCGTGCTGCTGCAGCGCGGTGGCAAGGGCAGCCAGCGTGCCGTAGTCACGGCCAAGTTGGGCACACACCATCCCGCTGGCGCTCATGTTTTGCAGCGCACACGCTCCCGCGTACGTCACATACGCGTCGTCGGCGTGCAGGCGCAACGCCGCCACAATTGCGGCGCCTGCGCTGTCATCCCGCGCAAACAGCTCCAGCTGCGCCACTACGCCTGCAATGCTCGCAAGCGCTGAGCAACCCTCCTCCGCCACGGCCTTAGCGCTGGCATGCCGCTGCAACGTCGCTACCAGCACGTCAACAACGGGCTGGTCAACCACTCGTGGCCCGCGCTTGTCAGCGGAGGCTGCCATGGTGTTCAGCGCGCCACATGCCGACAGCGCCATCGCCTCGTCGTCGGGGTGCCTCTGAAGCGCCTCCACCAGCGTGGCCACCGTGCCGGGCCACCGCACAAGGCGGTCACACAACACCGCATTGGCACTCATGTCCCTCAGGGCGCGCACGGCTGCGCGTGCCACCGGCGCGTCGCCTACATGGATCTTAAATACCTCCACCACAAGGCCGACAACAGTGCCGTTGCAAATAACACGCTCGACGTTTGCGGTTGCAGCGAGGTTGCCCACCGCCACACACCCTGTCTCTGCCACCTTGGCGACGCGGGCGTGCCGCTGCAGCGCCGCAGTCACCCTGTCAACTAGCGGCTGCTCTGCTATCAGTGGCGTGCCCAGTTTGTGGAACCCACTCACTAGGTTTGCCAGCATGCCACACGCCGCCTCTGCCACGTCAACGTCGCCTGAATGCCGCTGCAGTGCCGTAGCAAGCTCGTGCAGTGCGCCGTGATCACGCACCAGGCGGCCACACATTGGTACGTCGCTTGTCATTCTCCACATCGTGCGAACTGCGGGGTACACTACCGCCGCATTGCCACCGTGCTGCTTCAGCACCGCCACAATGGCTCCCGGTGCTGCGCTGGCGGCACTGTCATCCCGTACAAACAGGTCAATTCTGCGTAGTATGTTTGAAAGCGCCCAGCAACACTCCAATGCCACACTTGCGTAGGCAGCATGCCGCTGCAGCGCTGCCACCGCCGCGGCACCCGCACCGTCGCGTACTAGGTCGGCACAGTACGATTTTGCTAGTGCCAGGCCCCTCAGTGCGCCGCACGCGGCAACCATGACCTTTGTGTCGCCGACGTGCCGCTGCAACACCGCAACGACAGCCGGCCCGCAGCCATCACGATACAGCACTTTCGCGGTATCTTTGTCGACTCCCAACAACTGCAGTGTAGTACACGCCGTGTGCACCACGCCTGCATCGGCGGCGTCGCTCCGCAGTGCCGCTGCCAGCGCACCTCCAGCGCCGTCACGATGCAGCAGCAGCCAGCGTGCAGACGGGTTGGCGGCAAGGTTGTGCAGCGCGCCGACGGTGGCACGTAGCACCTCCCCATCGTGGCAGTATACTCGTAGTGCTGTCGCAAGGCCGGAACCCGCACGACCGTCTTGTAACCACACCAATGACACGCTGTCACACACGCCACACAGATTGCGCAGTGCGGCGCAGGCGGCACGCACCACCGCCACGTCACCTAAGTACTCACGCAGCGTCGCGACTGCGGCGCCGCACCTACCAACCAGCCTCTGCGCTTCTATGCGCGTCGCGCTCTCGCTTGCTAGCTGCCGCATTGCCGCTTGTGCCGCGTCAGCCGATGGCGGCGGCACAGCCTCACCCGCGCCAGCAAGCGACGCCACTAGCCCCCCTCCCCACGTCCAGCGTATGGTTGCCAGTGCGCTGGCAAGGACGCCAACCACCGCGGCCATGGTAGGGCGCGCTTCCACGACGGGCGCCAGGCACGCACAGATAATATCCACCACTACCGCAGGCACGCCGCGCTCATCCAGTGCCGCCGCCACCGCCCGGCCGTTCTCTAGTGCAACACCTGCCACCGGAGCTTGCGCTGTCAACACCTGCCACGCCAGCGCGCCCCAGCTGTACGTGTCGTCGACGGCGGAAGTGCTGCCAGTCCCGCCAGCGGGCTGCCTTAACCCCACTACACGCACTGCGGCCTCGCCCCCCTCGCCAGCTGGCGACAGCAGCACGTTGGCGGGCGTGACGGCGCCGTGCATCATACGGCGCTCGTGCAGTGCCGCCAGCGCTGCAGCGGCTTGCCACACTAGCCGCAGTCGTCGAGTCATACCAATGCGCACAAGCGCGCCGTCCGCCGCCAGCACCATGCTTGCCAGACAACCGGTAGTACCGGCCCCGGTATCGGTTGCCGCGTCGGCAGCAGGTGTGCCCAACGCGGGCACTGCACCCGCCTCCCTCAAATTGTTGGCGAGCGTTCCACGCGCCAACCATGCACTCATGCCACCAACTACCAAAGTGTCTGGCACTACGATGGCCGCCAGCACGGTGGTGTCATCCGGCTTGCCGCCGCGCTGTGACGCGTTGAACTGTGAAAACGGCGTCACCGCCGTCGTGCTCCGACTTGTGGACTGCGCCCGCTCTGTCAGCGCAGACGCCAGCTTATACAGCTCTCCCTGTGCCGTCGATTCCTTATCAAAAACGGAAGAGATGGAGCGCACCGTCTCCGCCGTGAGTGGCGGTGACACACCCGTCTTCACCTCCCCCAGCCATGCCCGCTTGGCATCCACAAACTCGTGCACCCGGCCCCAGTCCGTCTTGCCCAACTCATCAGCCACATCAGCATCAAACAGGTTGTCCGTAATGCCGTCTGAGCACAGCAGCACTGCAGTATGAGGGGGGAGGGGGGAGGGGGCGATTTATTTGTTTCAGACGTGTGCTGCTCCAACGCCTGGCTACTGCCATGTACGTACACAAGTCACCCAGCTGTGGTGTGAAGCTGTATGCGTCGCCCTTGTTGTCCTCGAGGGCAAAGCCACCAGCGCTGTACCGGTACTTCACCGTGTTGGGGTGATTGGATCCCTTTCTTTGCAACGTGGTGCGCAGCACCAGCGACCACGTTGCGCTGGCGGCGCCGCCTTCGCGCCGCCACACCATGGCCACCGAGTCGCCCACGTTGTACAGCCGCAGCGTCCCCGCGCTACCGATGGTGGCCACCACCGCCGTGCTGCTGCCCGGCAACTTGGTGTTGTCCGCCGCGTATCGCACCACGTCGTATGGGTCAACCTCCACGCGACCACCCCCCGCGGCCGCCCGTTCCACTGCCATGTCTGCCTGCTTCTTGGCGTTGCCCATCAGCGCGCGCGCGTAGGCACCCGCGTCCACACCCTTTGACGCCCAGCTGCCCACCCCGTCGGCCAGCCCCACCGCGTGCTTGCCAGTAAACACGGCGTCCTCCAAGCTCTTGCCCGGTTTTGCTGTTGCGCAGTGGTTTGCAACAAAGTACATGGGCATGCCACTGGTGGTTGGCGGTGGGGAGGAGGTGGCCGCCGCCGTCGCAACAGCAGCAGCTGCTGCTGGAGGTGTCACCTCAGTGGTTGGCTCCGCCACTGCTGTCGCTGTGCCCTCCGCACCCGCCACCGATGGCAGGGGTGCCTCGATGGCGGCTGCCTCCGCTGCTGCAGGGGTTGCCGCTGCTGCCGCCTCCGCAACCGGCACAACAACCGCTGGTACGCACTCCTGCAGCGCAGGGTTTCCATCCGCTGCCGCCATACTGTGGTAAGCAAGTAGCAATAGTTGTTCCGCGCGTGTGCCACAGCGACGACGACTTAGTGCAACGCTCACCCGTACCGGTACAGCACAGCACCAGTTTGGCAACGCTTGCTGCTCCGGTTGCAAGCCACACGCCACAGTACCGGTAACGCAGCGACCAAGCTGCACACGCAACACCGTGTTGCATTGTGTAACTACGGCACTGTCAGCCCCCTGGCATGATGCAAAGCCACCACGATGTGAATGGTTGGTGGCGGCGCGGCGCTGCCGGCCCGAGTCGGCGCCAACTGCTCGAGCAGCGGCCTGGCCAGGCTGTGATTGAACTTGTAACAATCGTATTCAATGCAGTAGGGTCAATGCGTCGTCACAACACAGTTGTATGCCAAGATGAGTAGTGTGGGTAGCCATGGCGCGCCGCAGCGCAGCGGCGTCGTCGCCTGTCAGTGGGACCAGAGAGCAATGCTCCGCCATGTAACACAGGGTGCGTGTTATCGCATTCACCACCTTGGTGCCGCTGACAACATTGCGCTGCAGGGCCGCCAGCACAGCTGTGCCGGTACCATCGACGCGCGACAGCGCCATTCGAACCGTGTGTAATTGTGCAAGAGCCCACAATGCGTTGCACGCCGCCTCCACAACGGCAGCATCACCCACATGACGCTGCAGGAGGCCAACAACAACCTCTGCGCTGCGCTGCCCCGACGCAAACAGCGCATGATTTGCCTCCACGCTTGCAATTCGATACAGCACCCAGCACCCATTGGCTGCTGTGTTTGCGTTGCTGCCATGTACCTGCAGTGCTGCCACCAGGCCGTCGACCACAGCTTGCGCAACTACCAACAGGTTGGGTACCTTAGCTCCCAGGTTGCGCAGCACACTGCACGCCGCCCGCACCACGTCGCCATTGTTGGCGTGGCGCTGGAACGCCGCTGCTATGGCTGGGATTACGCCAGAATTGTGCAGCAGCCACCCACACACCGTTGTTTTATCAGTAGTCAGGTTCCACAGCGCGCGCAGGGCTGCCTCTGCCACGGACACATTGTCGATGTGCTGCTTCAACACCGCCATCACTGCCGCACATGCGCTGTCATCCCGCTCCAACTGGCTGCGCCCGTTGTCCACAATAGCAAGGTTGCGCAGTGCCCAACACCCACTTTTTGCCACCTCCACATCGCTCGTATGTCGCTGCAGCGCCGCCACCACCGCGTTGGCAATGCTGGCGTCACACAGCAGTGTGCACGCCTCTGCGGGGTGTGCCAGGTTGCGCAGTGTGCGGCACGCCGCCCGCGCCACCTCCACGTTGGCGGCATGCTGCTGCAGCGCCGCAACGATAGCGGCAGCAGCACCCTGATCACGTACCAGGGCTACGCATGCTGCAACATCAAGGCTAATGTTGCACAGTGCATCCATTGCCGCAGGAGCCACGGACGCGTTTCCAACGTGCAGTTTGAGCACCGCCACTACCGCAAGTCTACCACTGCCGTCTCGTGCAAGCAGCATTCGACCAGCTTCCACGGCTGCGAGATATGTAAGTGCCTGGCATCCCGCGGCCACTACCTCCGCGTCGCTGGCATGCCGCTGCAGCACAGCCACCAACGTGGTTCCAATGCCATCAACGCGCGCCAGCCGCTCACGTGCGCCGTCGGGTGCCCCAAGGTTCTTCAGCGTGCCGCACGCCACCCGGACCACATCCACATTGGCGGCATGCCGCTGCAGCGCGACCACAATGACATCAGCCGCGCCATGGTTGCGCACCAGCGGCACGCAGGTTTCTGCACTGGCGCTGATATTCAGCAGCACACTCAGTGCCACATTGGCCACAGACAGGTTGTCGACTTGCTGCTTCAGCACCGCCACCACTGCAGCGCCGGCACTGGCATCCCGTGCAAGGAGTGCCCTTCCCATCTCATCATCAGCCATATTGCAAATTGCCCAACACCCTGCGGCTGCCACCTCCACGTCGCTGCCATGCCGCTTCATGGCAGCTAACACCGCGGCAACGACGCTGGCGTCACACGCAAGCACCTTCCGTGATTCCGTTTGTACCGTCAGGTGGCGTAGCGCGCCGCACGCCGCCCGCGCAACGTCCACATTGTCGGCGTGTTGCTGCAGCGCCATTACAATGGCTGCAGCCGCATCATGGTCACTGATGCTGAGGTTTCCCAGCACACGTACGGCCGCACGTGCCACTGGCGCGGGCAGAACATCCCGCTGTAGTACCGCCACGACGGCAGCACACACACTGCCACACCCGTGTGCAAGGAGCGCCTCGCGGCTTTCCTTTGAGGCGGTGAGGTTCCACAACACACCACACCCACTGCTGGACACGCTTGCGTCAGCGACATGCCGCTGCAGTGCTGCCACCACGGCTGTGCCCGCGCCGCCACGCACCAGGTCACAACGATTGGCTTCAGCAGCCGCAAAGTTCTGTAGCGCACCACACGCAGCAGCTGCCGCCTCCGCGTCATCGGTGTGCCGCCGCAGTGCCGCAATTATAGCCGCCCCACAGCCGTTGCGTTGCAGCGTCAGCGCATGATCTGTGGCAACCGCGAGGTCTTGCAGCGTGACACACGCCGTCTGTGCGACCGTCGAATCGATGGCGTGGCTGCGCAGCGCCGCAACCAGCGCGCTGCCGATGCCATCACACAGCATCAACAAGTGACGCGCTGACTCGTACACAGCAAGACTGTTCAGCGAAGGGCAGGCAGCACGTAACACCTCGACATCATTGGTGTGCGCCAGTAGCGCTGCCACCAACGCTGCACCTACGCCGTCCTCTTGTAGCTGCACCGCTGTCTCGGCGCCACACGCCTTGGACAAGTTGCACAGCGCGACGCAGGCGGCACGCACCACTACCACGTCTGTTACAAACGCGTGCAGCGTCGCGGCAGCGGCGCCGCCTGCGCCTACAAACTTCTTGGCGTCATCTTGCGTTGCCGTCTTGAGTGCCAGCTGCAGCATTGCATCTCGTGCCGCCTCAGCCGATGCCGACAACAGCGGCCTGGCGGTGGTGGCCGCACCACCCGCAGCACCACCCGCCCTACCTGTCGCCAGTGCGGCCGCAAGTGTGCGCGCCACGGCGGCCATGGTCGGGCGCGCCGCTGGGTCGGTTGACAAGCACTCGCGCACAGCATCTACTACTGCCGCCGGCACGCCACGCTCACGCAGCGCGGCCGTTGGTGATGATCCGATTGTAGCTGGCGTTGATGCGCCGGTCAACACATGCCACGCCAGCGTGCCCCAGCTGTGGACGTCGCCAGCCGCGCCCTCTGCAGCGACTACACCAGCCGCAGAATTGTAGCCCACCACACGCACCGCCGCATCGCCTTCGTGTGCTGACGACAGTAACACGTTGGCGGGCGCAATGTCACCGTGCACGATGCGCCGTGCGTGCAGTGCCGCCAGCGCGGCAGCAGACTGCCACACCAGCCGCAGGCGCGCTGTCGTGCCGATGTGATTTAGCGCGCCGTCTGGCGCCAGCACAATAGTGGCCAGGCTACCGGCTGCGCGCTGCGCCACGGTATAGTACGTTGGTGCGCCAGTGTCGCCATCGACGTCAATCAGCGCGCCGTACACCGGCAGCACGCCCTCCGCCTTCACGCCGTACTGCACCTGCACGCGCGCCAGCCACGCATTGATGTCGTCAGCCGTGGCGGGGTGCACCTGCTCAATGGCCACCGGCTCGTCGTACAGCGTGCCGGCATACGTCACGGTGTTGTCGGTGCTCTTGCAGGCCAGCACAAAGC
>ERZ778022.3299-NODE-3299-length-15335-cov-4.995092_pt1 | contig 15335 bp, 2 predicted proteins | sample MGYA00375752_ERZ778022 | MGnify/ENA primary metagenome ERZ778022 (study PRJEB29350, sample SAMN05389826) | bioreactor metagenome | isolation source: Thiocyanate bioreactor | place: South Africa: University of Cape Town | collected 2014-04-04 ... | reverse complement strand
GCCGTGGTGGTACTCACACGTGTCGCAGGCGGTGACACCAACACCGACGGTAGCGGCGGCCTCCGCCAATTGCTTGTGCAAGCCGCCGGGCTGGCACTGCTGCTCACCGCCGGGTACGCGTTTATTTCGCGGTGGGTGCTGCGGCGGCGCGGGTGGCTGACCAGCCGGTATGGCAGCCAGGCAGAGTACGCCAAGCTGCTGGCGTCCGTGCCGGTGGTAGTGTGGCTGGGCGGTGGCACCTGGATCGTCGGAAACACGGCGAACGTGGCGAACACAGCAGCGGCGTTCCTGGTGGCGTACTGGGGCATGCTGCACTTTATCTACTGCGACAACAGCGCCTTCCTGCAGGTGTTTGGGTGCAAGTGGCCGGACCCCGCCAAGTGGCGCACCTGCCGACCCGCCGAGGCTGCCTTTGCGGTGGTCGTGTTTGGCATCGCGGGCGGCATTGTGGCGTCGCGCGTGGCGACGGTAACAGCGGCGGGCGCGTGGCCGGTGGTGGCGATGAAGGCAGGCATCGTGGCGGCGGCGGTGCTGGCGCCCGCGGTGATGGCACGTGCCACGCATGCGCTACACCTGCACCACTACGTTGCGATAGCGGTGCTGCTGCCGGTCACCGCGTTCCCGGATGCCGGCTCCGCTGCGTGCCAGGGCATCATGCTGGCGGTGTACGTGGACGGGCTGGCGTGCTGGGGCATGGACCCCACCCTCGTGCCGCGCCGCATGCACCCGCTGGCCACCGACGCCTCCACCGTGGCGTGGCTGGCGTTGGCAGGCGCGCTGGGAAACCCGGCAGAGGCGGGCGAGCTGCTGTCATTCCTGGCGGCGGCGGCAGAATGCGTGGACGGCACTGAACGCCTGGCGGCACTTGGCGGTGGTGGTGGTGAACTGGCGGCTGACTTCCAGCTAGCTACCACGTTTGCCGGCCTGCCACGCCGCCTGCGTGACCTAGGCGCGCTGCTGTCATTGCGGGTGCCGCCCGCGCCCTCTCGCCCTGACCGCGTTGCCTGCCTCGCGGCGCTGTCAGCGGTGTTGCGCGACACGGACGTGCCCGCCGCCCGCGCCGCCGCCGTTGCCATCCTGTCCACGGTGCACTTGGGCATGTTTGGCGGTTCAATCGAGGTGACGGGCGCGGCGGCCGTCATGCTAGCCACGGCACCTGGCGCGCCGCACGCTGCGACCGGTGCCGCCGCTGCCGCCGCCCTGCCGTGCAACATGCACGCGGCGTACGGCAGCCGGGACGCGTTTTGGGAGGCGCACCGCGTCCTGCGCGCCGTGCGCGACAAGTGGTACAGCCGGTGCGGTGCGGCGCACGCGACGCCACTGCGGCACCTACTGCGCGCCCTGCGCGATGACGCGCCGCACGGCGACGACGACGGCGCCGGCGACGACGAGTAGTAGCGTGCTTACGCCTCCTCCCCGGCACCTTCCCCCGTCGCCACGCTACCAGTGCCCAGCCGCCGCAGGCGCTCCACCGCGCCCGTGCTTGGCCGCTCGCCAGCGCGTGTTGTGGGCGGCGCAAAGGCGGCGGCAAAGTTCCACGCCGTCGCCCGCCGCCCTGCTGCCAGCTGCTCCTCCTGCCGGTGCGTGAACCGCATGCGCGGCCGCCGCGCCGCCGCCATGAACGCCGGCGTGCTGTATGCGTCGCCGCCACCGCCGCCGCCGCCGACATACGCACTGCTGAATGCGCCGCCGCCATATGCGCCGCCGCCGTCACCGCCGTCGCTGTCATCGCCACCGCCGCCGCCGCCGGTGCCATCCAGTCCAAGCCGCAGCGCGCGCGCGGGCTTGCCACCGTCCGCACGACTGTCAACTGGCACGGCGGCGTCACCACTGTCGTCGTCGTCCCCACCACCACCGTCGGCTGCTGCGGGGCTGCTGCTGCTGCTGCTTGCCCCCCGTGGGCTGCCTCCATCATCCATCTCAAAGTCACTGTCCCTCACACCTCCACCCCCGCCGCGCACTTCCGGCGACGGCGGTGACGGCGGCGGCAGCGGCAGGATTGGTGGCGGTGGCGCAGACACCATCACACCGCCGCTTACCACGCGGTACGTGTCCCCCAACACCGTCACGCTGCCGTCGCGCTGCCGCACCGCCTTGGCACCCGACGCTGCGCCAATGACGTCAGTAGCGGTGCCCACCGGCAGCGCGCGCGGCCGCGCCCTCACATTGCGTCCGCCTACCGCCTCCCCACCCCTTATCCCTCCATAGCGTGCCGCTGCCATCTCGATTGGCGCGCACGCCACGTGTGTGCACGTGTCCTCCCTTGCCGCTGTGCTGTTGGTTGTGTGTGATTCACGCTGCGCACACGGTGCGTGTGTGCCACTCCCCGTTTGTTTGTTGTCCACCACTGTTGCGCGGTGCGGCGGCCAACAATTGCAGCTGGTGCTGAGCTGCATTGAAGTCCCCCGCACCACCGCCACCACCCGCCGCCGGCAGGGCGCTGCTGAAGCTGAACCCTGCGACTGGCAGACATGTCTGACGGCGCGGTGCCGTCAAAGATACGCGTTTCAAAGATACAGCCACCCACACTGCTCCAATCCAACCTACCAACACACATTAATAATACTCAACAATGACACCGTGAATCACGCATTTTATAGCGCTCATGCGCGCCGACCTGCAGGATGGTGCCACCCCTGCTGCCGCCTGGGTGGTCGGCGGTGACTGCAGTGTATTGCGATTCCGGCGTCATCGTACTCCAGCGTGGTATCGCCTGCCTCCCGCTCGCTGCCGCACTCGCTGCTCTCGCACTGGCACGGCGGCGGCCCCTGAGCAGCAGCTCACCGTATTCAGCGGCTGCAGTAGCACGAGACAGCTCCAGTCAGCGTGGGGCGGAGGAGACGTCTGGAGGTGCCCACGCAGGACGGATACTGGTGGAGGAGGATGGCGATGAAAGTGGAAGCGGGCTGAGTGAGCGCCTGCTGCCGTCGCGTGCAGCAACCAAGGGAGCGAGGTTAGAAGCGGATAATAGTAGTAGTGGTGGCGACGAGGAAGCGGCTGGGGATAAGGAGGTGGTTGATGCTGGGTCGGCAGCAAATGATGCAGCGCTAGTTGTTGGTCGGGCGCGGCGGGCGGCGCACATTGGCAGTGCGATTGCAGCTCTCATAGGTTGTGCCGGCGCGCTGGGAGGGGCTGGTACAACTAGTGGCACTGCCGAAGCCCCCATACCCGTGTATGTGTGGCTGTATACTGCATGTGCTGCGTTGGCTGCCGTGCGCATCTTGGCATCCATGCGCACGTGGCATGCGTCGCCAGCGGCGACGTGGGGCGTCGGGAGCGGCGTGATTGCCGTATTTGCAGCGGCCCTAATGCACAGTGCCGCCGTGCGCCTACACTGTAGCAGCGGCGCGCCAGGGCTAGCAGCGTGTGACGTGGTGGCTACCAGCGGGTGGAGCGTGGCGGTGCTGATTGGGCTTGGTTGCTACCTGCGAGCACCGCCGCAGCAGGTGACCCCGGCGGCAAAGGCTGCACCACCCAGCGTGCTTGCCGCGGTGCTGGCGTTTGCTGATCTGAACGCGTTGTTTGAAGTTGGCGTGACACGGCAGCTGGGGTTGCGGGACGTGCCGCGCCTACCGCCGGGCACCACCACGCCGTCTGCCACAAATGCGTGGGATGCTGCCTGCGCGACTTTGCAGTTGCAGTCGGCGGCGCAGCCAGCCGACAACCCGCGGGGCAGCCCACTGCTGCGCATCCTGGTGGCGCTGTATGGCTGGCGGTGGATAGGGCTTGGCATCCTGCAAGCGGCGTCAGTGGCGCTGTCATTTTGTGGCCCGCTGTGCCTCAACCAGCTGCTGGACTACCTGTCTGCCACGCCCGGCACGTCCGCTGCCTCCCCGTGGCTTGGCCTGGCGTGGACGGCGGTCATGACCGCCGGCGCCCTGGCATCCGCCGTGGTGTCCACGCAGTTCTCAGCGCGCGCGCTGCGCGTGCAGACGGAGCTGCGCGCCGGCGTCCTGGCGTCCGTGTTCAGTGCCATGCTGGCGCCCGCGTCGGCGGGCGGTCGTGCCGGGCTCACTGCCGGCCGCGTCACCAACTTTGTGAGCGTGGATGTGCAGAAGCTGCAGGACGCCGTCACCAGCCTGCACCAGCTGTGGGCGCTGCCCGTACAGGTGGCCGTCACACTGTACCTGCTGTACACGCAGGTGGCGTTTGCCTTCCTGGCGGGCCTCGCCGTCCTCGCCGTGTTTGTGCCCATTAACATGGTGGTGTCGCGCCGCATTGGCACCCTGACGGGCGTCATGATGACGGCGCGTGACGGCCGCGTGGCGCGCACGGGCGAGCTGCTGGCAGGTATCCGCACGGTGAAGATGCAGGCGTGGGAGGTGCCGCTGCTGGCGCGCATTGCCGTGGCGCGCGCGGAGGAGGTGCGCGCGCTGGCCGCGCGCAAGTACCTGGACGCTGTGTGCGTGTTCCTGTGGGCCGCCACACCCGTCCTCGTCTCCCTCGCCACCTTCGCCACTGTCGTGCTCCTCATCCCCCGCACGCCCGGCACGCCCGCTCTCTCTGCCGCCTCCGTGTTTACCACCGTCTCCCTCCTCGGCCTCCTCATCTTCCCGCTGAATGCCTTCTCCTGGGTGGTCACCGGCGTGCTGGAGGCGGTGGTGTCACTCCGTCGCCTGGACGCCTTCCTCTACCCACCGCTTCAACCCGCGGCGGCAGCAGCTGCGGTTGTCCTGCCGTCGCTGCCCCCGCCGCCACATGTGGTTGCGCGGCTGTGTGGTAACTTTACCTTCCCGTCCACGGCCGCCGCCGTTGCACCCGCGCCATCGGCTGGTGTCACCACGCGGTTTACGCTGCGAATGCCGGCGGCAGGGCTGGACATCCCGGCGCGCGGGTTGACGCTTGTAGTGGGTGCGGTTGGTGGTGGCAAGACGGCACTACTGCGTGCGCTGCTGGGCGACATGGTGCCAGCAGCTGCGGGCAGCGACACGGGTCTGGTCCCCGGTGCCACGGTGGCATATGCGGCGCAGGTGCCGTGGGTACGCGGCGGCACGGTACGGCACAACATTGTGGGTAATGCGCCATGGGATGCCGCGCGGTATGCACGCGTACTGCATGCTACCTGCCTGGCGGCTGACCTGGACACGATGGGCGCGGGCGACGCCACGAACGTGACCGCCACCACAGTGTCGGGGGGGCAGGGCGCGCGCATTGGACTGGCACGCGCGCTGTACCTGCCGTCCTCCCTGCTGGTCGCTGATGACGTCACCGCCGCGCTGGACGCCACGGTCGGCGCCGCTGTGCTGCGCCGCATCTTTGGCCCCGCGGGCGGTGGCGACAGCGGCTTCCTGGCGCGTGACGGCGGCCGCGGCGCCGTATTAGCGACACACGACAGCCGCGCGCTGGAGTACGCGGCGCACGTCATTGTGCTGGTGCGCGGTGAGGTGGTGTATTCGGGGCCGCGGTCGACCTGCCCACCCGACGCGCTTGCTGCCGCTGGCATGGCAGCGTCGCCAACAGCCACGGCAACACCTGCCACTGCAGCTGCAGCCGAGGCCGTGGCTGTACCCAGCGTACCGCCGCCGCCACCGCCCGCACCCGCCAACGAGGATAGGAACGACGACGGGGAGGAGGGGCGGGCAGTGGGGCATGTGCGCGGCGCGGTGGCGCGCACATATCTGGCGGGCGCTGGATGGGGGCTGGTCACCCTTGTGCTGGCGTCGCTGACAGCCATGCAGTTGACAAAGAATGGCTCCGATTGGTACCTGTCGTTGTGGAGCGCGGTGGACACGGGTGCCGCTGCCACCGCCGCCGCCGACGCGCCGCTGGTGGAACGCCTGGCGGGCTGGAGCGACGCGTCGCTGCTGGCGGTGTTTGGCGGCATCGCAGCCGCCAGCACGGTGGCCACGGCGGTTCGGTCATGGTCATTCGCGGCGGCAGGCCTGGCAGCGTGTGTGGCGGTGCACGACCGCCTGCTGACCGCGGTGGCGTACGCGCCCATGACGTTCCATGACGCTGTCCCCACCGGCCGCCTCATCAACCGCCTGTCCGCGGACCAGTACTCCACCGATGAGTCGCTGCCGTTCCAGCTCAACATCCTGCTGGCGCAGGCGTTTGGTCTGGCGGGCACCCTCCTCGTCCTCACGTACGCCACCTCCGGCGCCTTCCTGGCTGCGCTGCCGGTGCTGGCGGTGGCGTACGTGCGCCTGCAGGCGCGGTACCGCGCCACCTCCCGCGAGGTAAAGCGGCTGGACAGCACCACCCGTTCACCCCTGTTCTCGCACCTCACCGACTGCCTCACCGGCGCGCCCATCCTGACCGCGCACTCCCTGCACCGCACGCGCGCCACCGCTGCGGATGCGGCAGAGCGCGCCGCCTTCCTGGGCCTGTTGGAGCCCAACCAGCGCACGTTCATGACAGCAGGCTTGGCGGGCCAGTGGCTGTCGGTGCGCCTGCAAGCCATCGGTGCTGGCGTGTTGTTTGCTGTCTGCCTCTTTGCCGTCGCTCTGCGGTGGTACACCGACGGCGTGGATGCCACCTGCGGCGACGACGCCGCACCCTGCGCCGGCACCGACGCCAGCGGCGGCGACTCGGTGGCGGCTGCCGCAGGGCTGGCGCTGGCGTACGGCATCCCAGTGGTGGGCGCGCTGCAGGGCCTGCTGGGCGCCTTCACCGAGACGGAGAAGGAGGCAGTGGCGGTGGAACGTGCGCTGGAGTACACCGACACGCCCGCGGAGGCCGTCGTCGGGGGGACTTCCACGACATTGGAGGTGGCGCCATCGCGGCAGCGCGTGCGGCTGCTCGCGTCGCTGAACGCAGATGCTGCCGATGACGACGCCGCAACACCCGCACCGGAGCTGTCGCTGCCCATGGTGTTGCCGCCCCAACGCACCAGCCGCGGTGCGGCGGTGGCGTTCCACCACGTGACGCTGCAGTACGCCTCCATGACCCGCCCCGCGCTGTCCGACGTCAGCTTTGCGGTGGCGCCGGGGGAGCGGGTGGGCATTGCGGGGCGCACCGGGTCCGGCAAGTCCAGTCTGCTGGCGGCACTGTGGCGGTTGACGCCCACCCGCTCTGGCACCATCTCCCTGGATGGCACCGACATAACCACCCTGCCGCTGCGTGCGCTGCGGTCGCGGCTGGCAATTGTGCCACAGGCGCCGCTGCTGGTGGAGGGCACGCTGCGGTTTAACTTGGACCCCGCCGGGCTGCTACCGCCCGCCGCACTACAAGCCGCCATGGCTGCCTGTGCCCTGCCGCCTGCAGCACGCAACCTGGACGCCGCGGTGGCATCCAACGGCGCCAACTTCTCGGTGGGCGCGCGCCAGCTGCTGTCTGTCTGCCGTGCCGTGGCGCAGGGCGCGACGCTCATTGCCGTCGATGAAGCTGCCGCCTCTGCCGACAGCGCCACCGAGCTGCGCATTGCAGACAGCCTGGCGTCTGCCGCGGCGCACGCCACCGTGCTCATCATTGCGCACCGCCTGCCCACCCTGGCGGCCTGCGACCGCATCCTGCTCATGCAAGACGGCGCCATCATTGAGGCCGGCACGCCCGCTGCACTGGCCGCCAACCCCGCGTCTGCATACTCCGCCCTCCTGCGCGCCGCCTCGTAAGCCAGCAACCACCGTATTGATTGACAAGCTGTTTGGCAATATTTAGTTAGGGGGTTGAACAACATTGGACACATATTAGACACATGGCGCAAATAGCGGAGGACTACATGGTTGGGTACACACGCATGGACTCCCTCCTTGAACACACGTGATGGACTTGCTAAAAGCTACACCTGCGCGTTGCTAAAGGCGTCGCGCGCCTCATGCAGCAGCGTCTCGGCGCGTGCCAGCGCGGTGGTGGCGGCGGCCAGGTCGGCGGCGTTCTGGCTCGCGTTCAGTGCCGACGCACCCAGCTGCGGCGATGCACTCAGGCGTGCAACCTCTGCCGCCAAATCATCACGGCGTGCAACCAGGACCGCCAGCAGGCGCACACGCTCTGCCGCATCGGATTCGCCACTGCCAGTCGCTGCGCCCGCCACCGGCGCGTCATCGCCGGCATCTAACAGCCACGCCGAGGGAGGCGGTGGCTGCGTTGCAGCCGGCGCGGGTGACAGCAAGGTAGACAGCCCCTCCATCCATCGCCCTGTCGCCGCGCCGCCGCCATCGCCCAGCGCCAGCGCCGTGCGAGGCGGCGACATACCGTCAACAACTGGCGGCGCCAGCGAACCTCGCAACACCGCCAGTCGCGCTGCGCCTGCCAGTGTGGCGGTGCCGGCAGTGGCAAGCAACGCGGGGGGCCGGGTAAGGAGTGCCAGCTGCAGCGGGCGTGCGGTGTCAGCCAGCATGTGCAACGAGTCATCGGCATGCGCAATGCTGCTGGCGGTGCTGGCATCCAGGCTGCCGCCGGCGGGCGGCGACGGCGTACGTGGCGACCCAGACACCTCGGACGCCGGCGACTTGGCAGCTACCACTGCCGTCGGCAGCCGCGGCGGCGTATCCAACACCGCCGCGGCTGGTGCTGGCTTCTGTGGCGGCGGCAGCGGCGGCAGCGGCGGTACGGGAGGCGCTGCCACTGCGTGGCCGTCAGCGCCTACTGGTGGCTCAGCGACAGTGGTGGCGGCGGTGACGGCGACGGTAGTTGGCCGCGATGGCTCATCAACCAACCGGATGCCGCGGCGGGGATCCACGACGACGGCAGCATGTGCACCTCCACCACCGCCGCCAACGCCACTGCCACCACCGTCGTCACCACTGCCGCGGCCAACGCTGGCGGGCGTGCGTGGTGGACGGGCACGCGGTGCAACGCGCGGCGTGGCCACCACCGCGGTGTTCACCTCCGCCATCACGCCCTGCAGGCGGCGCAGCACCTCTGCCAGCGCGCCCTCCCACCCGCCAGCCCATGTTTCGTCGTCATCTTCCAGCGTCGTGCCGCCGCCGTCGTGGTCACCGCCAGCAACGCCGCCGGCTGCCGCTAGCCCCGCCAGTGCGGTGCTGCGTGCCGCCAGCGCGCCATCCAGCGAGTCAAGGTCGCCGGCGACCGCCTGCAGGGCACCTGCCACGCCAGGCGGCACGCTCACGCCAGACGCAGCGTCACGCACGGAGGTGGCGGTGGTGTCCAGCAGGGCGCGCAGGCGGCCCAGCTTCTTGCGCAGCCGCCCCTCCAGGCCGGCAAACGAGGACGCCCGCTCCTCTGCAGCGGCACGCCGGGCTGCCGCCGCCGCCGCCTCCCGCTGCGCCGCTGCCGCTGCCGCCTCCCGCCGTGCCGCCGCCTCTGCGGCTGCCTGCCGCTGCGCCGCCGCCTCTGCTGCAGCTGCTGTCGCTGCCGCCGCCGCTGCCGCTTCCGCCTCCGCTGCCTCTCGGCGTGTCGCTGCTTCAGCCGCCTCGCGTCGTGTGGCCGCCTCCGCCGCATGCACCGCCTCGCGTGCCGCCGCGTCTTGTGCGCGTGTCAGCGCCGCCTCCGCCCGCGCTTGCGCCGCGCGCGCCGTCGCCGCGTCAGCTGTCGCGGCGGCTGCCGTGGCCTGCGCACTCCGCACCTGCTCCGCCGCTTCCGCCGTGGCCGCATTGGCAGCGGCGGTTAGGGCTGCGGCATGCGCGCGGGCCGCCGCCGCCGCGTCCTCCGCCAGCGCCAGCGCGTTGGTGGACTCTTGAATAGCAATGGCAGCCGCCGCCTCTGCCTCGGTGGTGCGCTGCAGCGCCGCCGCGGTTGCCGCGGCCTCTGCAGCCGCAGACGCCTCAGCGGCAGTCGCACGTGCCGCCGCCTCGGCCGCACGCTGCTCCGCAGCGGCTGCACGTGCCACCGCTGCCGCCGCTGCAGCGCGCGCCGCCTCGCTGTCGGCAAGCGCTGCGCCCAGTGCCGCTGCCGCCTCATCACCGCGTGTGGTGGCTGCCGCCAGCGCCGCAGCGGCAGCGGCAGCAGCTGCCTCCGCCGCCGCTGCCGACCGCACTGCCGCCGCGCCGTCGGCTTCCGAGTGCGTCAGCGTGGCACGCAGCGCCACCACCTCCGCCTGCGCCGCCGCCAGGCTTGCGCCAAAGGCATCTTGCAGCCGTGCCATCGCTGCCGCGTGCGCCGCCGCCGCTTCCTGCCGGCCAGTGGCGGTGGCAGCCTCCACCGCGCTCGCCGCAGCTGCACGCTGTGCCTCCAACTCTGCGGCAACGGCGGCTGCACGACCCTCAGCGGTAGCCACGCGGTCGCGTGCTGCCGTAAGCTCTGTCGACGCCGCTGCAGCAGCAGCGGTCGCCGCATCGCGCTCACGACAGGCAGCCGTCAGCGACGCTGCCGCGACTGCTGCGGCACTCGCTGCCGCCTCCCGTTCCGCACCCACTGCCGCCTCAGCTGCGCTCGCGCGATCCAGCGCTGCAGCAGTGGCGGTAGCCGCCGCGTCGCGTACTGCCGCTACCTCTGCCTCTGCTGCGGCGGCACGCGCGGTGGCGGCATCGGCCGCTGCCCGTGCCTCCGCCGCAGCGCTGCGCGCCGCCTCCACCTCGGCGCGCGCTGTGGACAGCGACACGGTGCGTGCCGTCAGGGCAGCGCGGTTGGAGGTGAGAGCGGCAGCCGCGGAGTCGGCTGCCTTCACAGCTTCTGCCGCCGCCGCGCGCGCTGCATCACGCTCACCCTCCGCGGCGACGGCGGCGGCGCGTGCTGCGTCACGCTCCAACGCGGCGGCAACGGCAGCCGCTTCTGCTGCCTCTGCACGCGACTTTGCAACCGCCGCCACCGCCTCTGCCGCTCCAGCACGCGCGCTGGCGGCAGCGGCGTCCTGCCGCGCCGCGGTGGCGTCTTCCCGCGCGGCTGCCGCATCCAAGCTGGCACTTGCAGCACCCGCTGCCGCGCCTTCCAACACTGCCCGCAGCCGCGCAGCCGCGTTGTCTGCCTCCAGCCGTGCGGCCGCCGCATCATCCCGCGCGGCCGCCACCTCGGCGGCAGCGCTGCGAGACGCCGACGCCGCGGCTGCATGTGCTGCCGCTGCCGCCGCCGCCGCGTCACGCACGGCGTCACGCTCCGCCAGCAGGCGTGCAAACTCTGCCTGCATGCCAGCCCGCATACTATCCCGCTCCGCCTCCAGCGCCGCGCGCTCGGCCGCCGCATCCGCGGCGTCTGCGGCCGCGGCGTGCGCAGCGGCAGTCACTGCCGCCTCCCGTGCCTCTAACTCACGGCGGGCCGCGGCAGCGGACGCGGCGGCCGCGGCAGCGCGCGACCGCGCCTCCCCTGCCGCTGCCTGCGGGGCGGCCGCATCATCAGTGGCTGCCGCTGTCTCCATCGCCAGCGCGTTGGCGCGCGCCGTCACGCCCGCAGCGGCAGCGGTCACCTCAGCCGCGCGTGCCTCCAACGCAGCACGTTCCGACGCCACCGCCGCCGCGTCCTGCGCAACCTCCACCTGAAATGTGGCCAACCGCGTGCGCTCTTCACTGGCAGCCGCGCGCTCTGCCTCTGCGCCGGCAATTGCCGCCTCCAGCGCGGCACGCAGCGCCTCGCCCGCCGCCTCTGCCGCTGCCAAGCCCGCTGCCGCGTCGCGGGCACGCTGGCTGGCAGCGGCAGCATCACTGCGCGACGCGGTTGCGGCAGCGATTGCTGCGGCGGCGGCGCGCTCTGCCGCCTCCAGTGCAACGGAAAGCCGTGACACCTCCTCCGCCGCGCCGGCGGCGGCGGTGGTGGCGGCCTCGGCAGCGGCTTCTGCTGCGGCCACCCGCGCACCCGCGTCAGAGACCGCCGCTTCCCGCTCCGCCAGCGTGCTCGCTGCCGCGGCCAGCGCCTCCCCGCGCGCCTCCAACGCCGCCGCAGTGGCTGCCAGCCGTGCCTCGGCGTCGGCAGCCGCAGCGGCGGCTGCTGCCGCTTCCCGTCGCTCTGCTGCTGCGGCACCACGCAGCTCCATGGCCTCCCGCAACGCAGCGGCGCCAGCATCTGCCTCGTCGGTCGCCGCTGCGCGCAGCGCGCGCGCCTCCTCTCGCGCCGCTTCCGCCTGCGCCCGCGCGCGACTCGCTTCAGCCTGTGCAGCGGCCGCACCGTGGCGCGCTGCCTCCGTTGCTGCCTCGGCGTCGGCGGCACGCGCCTCTGCTTCCGCCACCATCGCCGCTGCCGCCGCGCGCGCCTCCCGCAAGCTGGCGTCCGCAGCCGCACGCGCCGCCTTGCTCGTCTCAAATGCGGCGGCGGCAGCTGCGGCATCCGCTGCCGCGGCCTCGCGGTCAGCTGTTGCTGCTGCGGCCGCCACCCGCGTGGCGGCATCAAGTTCCGCGGCAGCCGCCTCCCGCTGCCGACAGGCACCTTCACGCTCCGCCAGCACAGCTTCCGCGGCGGCCGCCGCCGCTGCGCGCGCCTCCACGTCGCGCAGCTGCGCACGCAGCTCCTCGCCGTGCCGCCGCAGCGCAGCCTCCGTCTCGCTGGCAGCAGCCAGGCGGCGGTCAGCATCTGCAGCCGCCGCCTCGGCGGCGGACGCTTCATCGCTAGCTGCCGTCTGACGCGCCTCTGCTTCGGCGCTTGCCGCTGCCGCTGCCGCGGTGGCAGCGTCCGCATGCGCCATCACAGTTTCCGCCGCTGCGGTGGCGGTCGCGGCGACTGCCTCTCGCGCCGCAAGGTCTGCACGTGACGCTGCAATCGCGTCGCGTGCCGTGTACAGCTCCGTCTGCAGCGCCTCCAGCGCCGCCGCGCGCGCCGCCAGCGCGCTAGTTTGATCCAGCAGCGCGGCATGCATGGTCTCTACATCGCGGCGCAGTGCGGCAGCTGCCGCCGCGTCGTTGCGCGCTGCCTCCACACCCGCCGCCGTTGCCGCCGTCGCCGCCTCCACCGCACCCTCCCGCCGCGCCACCTCCGCCTCGCGCGACCCAACTGCCGCCTCCCGCGCCGCCACCGCCGCCGCTGCCGCATCGGTGCGCTGCTCTGCTGACACCAGCGCGTCTGCCATCGCCGCGTTGCGCGCGGTGGCAGCGGCGGTGGAAGCAGCGGCACCCTCTGCTACGCTGCGTGCCCGCGCCGCTGCCGCCTTGTCAGCCGCCGCCGCCGCCTCCGCACGCTGCGCAGATGCCAGCACCTCCGCCGCGCTTGCGCGTATGCGCCCCGCTTCTGCCTCTGCTGCTGCCACGGCTGCGCGTGCCGCGCGCTGCGTGTCTGCGGCCGCTGCCGCCTCGTCTCGTGCGACTGCTACTGCTGCTTCTGCGGCAGCCCGGCTGTCCTCTGCAGCGGCCGCTGCCGCTGCTGCCGCCGCTGCACGCTCGTCCACCTCCGCAGCCGCACGGCGCAGCTCCTCGGCTTGACCCTCCGCCGCCACCAGCTGCGCCGTCAGCGTCGCCTCCCGTGTTACCAGCGCCGCCTCCCGCGCTGCCAACTCCGCGGCAACGGCGCGGCTGGCGGCAACAGCGTCGGCTGCTTCGGCGGACGCACGTGCCGCCGCTGTCGCCTCCGCCGCAGCAGCCATGCGCGCCTCCACCACTGCGCCGCGGTCGGCATCCAGCCGGGCAGCCAGAGCTTCTGCAGCGGCGGCACGCAGGTCAGCCGCTGCGCGCGCCGCGTCCGCAGCTTCGCCTGCCACCGCCGCTGCCGCTTCGCGCTCCTCCACGTCACGCCGCCGGCTTGCCAGCGCCAGCTCGGCAGCCAGCACCGCATCCTCGCGTGCCGCCGTGGCAGCGGCTACAGAGGAGGCGCGCTCCTGCGCCATGCGCAGTGCCGCCGCCGCTGCCGCGCGCGCCTCATCAGCCTCCGCCGCCATGGCGCGCGACCGCGCCTCTGCGTCAGCTACCGTGTCCACACGTGCTTGCAGCGCCAACGCGGCAGCCGTGACGGTGGCAACGCGCGATGCCTGCTCTGCCTCAGCCGCAGCCAGCGCGCGTTCGCGTGCCTCCAGCGCCGCAGCTGCTGATGCTACCGACGCGGCCGCGGCTGCGGCTGCCGCCGCCTCCGCTTCCCGCCTCACAGCTGCCGCGGTGGCAGCGTCTGCAGCGGCGGTGGCAGCAGCTGCCGCCTCTGCCTTGGCACGCGCTGCGGCTTCAGCAGCAGCCGCACCGGCGGCAGCCTCAGCGGCAGCGGTGGTGGCGCCCCGCGCCGTGGTGACCGCCCGCGACGCCAGCGCAGTCAGATCTGCCACCGCAGCGTCAAGCGCCGCCTCCCATGCTGGCGTGCCATCCAGTAGGGCGGATTCGTCGTCGCCGTCTCCAAGCGTGTGTGACAGGTGCGGTGGCGGCCGCCTGACCGCGGTGCCGTCGCCCAACGCTGCAGCAGCAGACTGCAGGCGTGCCATGGCGGCAGCTGCAGCAGCATGAAGGGTGCGCGCAGCACGGGCGGCGGCGCGGCGGGTGTCAGCGGCCGCCAGGCCTGCTCGCTGCGCTGCCACCGTCGCTTCCTCCACCTGCGCCTCCCGGGCGCCCAGCTCCCGCAGCCGGGTGGCGGCAGCAGTTGATCGCGCGTCGGCAGCGGAGCGCGCGGTGGCGGCATCCGCTGCGGCTGCCGCAGCCGCCTCCCGTTCCTCGCGAGCCGCTCGCACCGCTGCCGCCGCTGCACCTTCTCGCGCCGACACTGCCGCCTCGCGTGCCTGCAGCTCTGCCACCGCGGCAGCAAGTGCGCGCTCCCGCGCCTCCGCACCCGCACACCGCCGCTCCGCTGCGGCGCTGGCAGCCGCACTATCGCGCGTCGCAGCGTCTGCCGCTGCCAGCGCCTCCCCTAGCCGGCCCACCTCCACCTCACGTGCCGCCACCGCAGCCTCCCGCGCCGCCATGGCAGCGTCAATGCGTGCTGCCTCTGCCGCCGCCGCCTCCGCCGCCATCTGCGCCGCACCGGCGGCCGCCAACGCGGCGGCGGCAGCCGCTTCACGCTCGCCAAACGCCGCCTCCCGTGCCGCCAGCGCGCGCCCACGCTCCCCCAGCTTCGTCTCCAACGCATCCAGCCGTGTGGCCCACGCGCCGTACAGCGCGCCCAGCTGCGCTTGCGAGTGCTGCGCCGCGGCGGCAATCGCGCCGTACGCCTGCGTGGTTGCCGGCACAGACGCCGGGTCCACCGCCGTCGTCGTCGTGGTTGTGGTCGTCATTGTTTTGGGCAGGAGCGGCGGCGCTGGCGGTAGTGGCGGTGGCGTTGTATCGGCGGGTACTAGCGGCGCCGTGGCAGCCACGGTCGCTTGCTGCAGCAGCATGGTCAACCGCGCGCTGCCGGTGGCGTCCGGCGGCGGCGGCATCTGCTGTCGCAGGTAGGATGATGGTGCGGCGACGGGCGGTGGCAGTGTGTGAAGGGCAGCAGCGTGGCGGCTGGGTGGCAGCAGGGGCGCCTCGGGTGACAGCGCTCGTGGGCGCTGCCGTGACAACGGCACCGCTGCCGCCGCCGCTGCGGATGCGGATGCGGCGGGCGGCAAGTACGACGCGACAATAGGTGGGACGACGGCGGCGGCGCTGGCGGCGGTCGGCGGTGCAAGTAAAGGAGCAGGCGGT
>ERZ778022.3295-NODE-3295-length-15363-cov-5.805657_pt1 | contig 15363 bp, 7 predicted proteins | sample MGYA00375752_ERZ778022 | MGnify/ENA primary metagenome ERZ778022 (study PRJEB29350, sample SAMN05389826) | bioreactor metagenome | isolation source: Thiocyanate bioreactor | place: South Africa: University of Cape Town | collected 2014-04-04 ... | reverse complement strand
GTGAACAAGCAGCTGGAGAATGTGCAAAAGATTACGTTTGACGACATGTTTGGGTACGACGCGGCGCTGAAGGTGCAGGACGACGACAACATGGAGCTGGCGGCGGCGGTGTGGAAGGGCGTGTTCCGGGAGAACGAGCACGCCAACACGGAGGCGGTGATGCGGCTGGCGGACTACGTGCGGCGCGAGGGGATCAACGTGCTGATGCAGCCCAAGGAGGACGTGTACCGCGGGTGGATCACGTGGGGCCCCGTGGTGGGCGAGACGGAGGCCATGCGTGCTGCGCGGCAGGAGCGCATGCTGGCGGGCGAGTGGCGCGAGGCGCTGCACCCGGGCGGCCGCCTCTACTTCTACCACACCGCCACGCACGAGGGGCGGGGGGACCCGCCGACAGAGGGCCTGTATGAGAAGCGTCGCTTTGCGCTGGCACACTACTTGGCGGGCCGCGCTGCCGCCGCGCCCGCGCTGCCTGCCGCCGCCCCCGCGGCTCCTGGCCTCCCCGCCAGGTAGCCTGCCTGCCCACCAATAGTTGTGTTGAGTTGAAGTCCCTATGTTTCCTCGTCGGCGTCAGCAGCGGCGGTGGTCACCGGCGCGCCGGCGCGCCACCACTCTGGCGGCACGTCTACGCCCAGCTCACCCAGCACGTTGCTGGTGGGACCAGAGCGGCCGCCCTGCGCCGCCACCGACCGTGACATGTGCGCCAGCAGGTTCACGCGCACGTCCGCCTCGGACATGCCGCCGGCCATGACAGCGCTTCCATCTGCCACTTCGGCGGCGGGCGTGTAGGTGGCAGGCAGCCGGTCAAACCCGCCAGCCATGCCAGCCTCGCCTGCCAACGCGGCATCCATGGCAGCCATGGCCGCTGCCATCCCGCCTGCCGCTGCCTCATCTTCGTCGTCTCTGCCTGCTACACTCCCGCCATCGCTGCTGGTGTTCCACATGCTGCCGTCGTCGTCGCCGCCGTCACCGCCGCCGCCATCTCCATCGCCGTCGACTATCGCAGTCACCGGCGCCGCCTCCCCGCTGCCGGCAGCAGCAAGCAACGACACCAGGTCAGCTTCGGTCAGCGGCACGCCGGCAGGCAGGTTGGCTGCTAGTCGTGCAAACCACTGTTTGTTGCCGCCCACACCCGCTGTCGCACTTGGAGCACCAGCAGTGTCATCATCACTGTCGCCGCTATCGTTGTCACTGTCGCCACTGTCACTGCGCGCATCGACCTCAACGGCGCCGCCGCCTGACGACGACACGCCCGCGTAGCTGGACTGCCGCGACACGAAGGATGCCATGGCTGTCACCAGACGCTCCAGCTGCGCTACATCGCTGTCAGGGGCGGTACCATCAGCCGCAGCCGCAGGTGCCGGCACGACGGTCGCAGCTGGGGGCCGCGGCTCGCCCTCCCCGCCTCGCATGGCGCCTTCCGCTGCCTGCAGCAGGCGTTCTACCACGCTGGCAGCGCCACCGCCACCTTCACCACCACCCTCACTGCCTGCCAACCACCCATCGCCGTCCGCGGCTTCCTCGGTGCTAGACAGCGGCACGCCTGGAAACGCGGGCGCTGGCGGCACGCTGTAGAATGCCGGGTGCGACAGGATGCAATGCGCCAACAACACGCCGGGGTGGCTTGGCGCCGCATCACCGCTCCCACCGCCTGCCTCCTTGCCGCCCACCGCACCACCACCACCACCACCGCCACCACCACTCCCGCTGGGGCTTGGCGCGCTGCCCCCGTGCTGCCGCTCAAAGTACGCACGCGCCGCCGTCATCTTGTCCGCCCGATCGGCCGCGGTGCGGCAGGAGGCAAAGAACCCACGGCTTTGCAGCGATGCCACGAAGGCGTCAAACTGGGCGGCTCGTGTCGCAGCTGCGGTGGCCGGTGTACTGCCACCAGCAGCAGCATCAGCCCCAACGCCTCGCGTGCTACTGCCCGCCTGCCGGGCGCACGCCAGCGCGGTCCAGAAGTGGCCCGCCCCAGGCGCGCTGGCCAGCATCATCTCCATGGCGGCCACAATCTTGGCGCCGAGGTCGACGGCAAGTACGCCGGCGGACGGCGGCGGCCACGTGGCGTCTGGCACGGACCGGTATGCCTCTTCCAGCGCTGCACGCACGTGCGGCTCCAGGGCCGCAGCGTAGCCACGGGGCGGCAGGTACCGCTGCAACCGCAGCTTGGCGTACGCGGTGCGCGTCATGCGCACGCGCACCGTCACGCAGTCGGTGGCGGCGCTCTGCAGCGGGAATGCGCGCATGCGGGCGGCGGCGGCCACGTCGTCCGCATCGCGCTCGTAGAAGCGCTGCGCCAGGTGCGTAATGAGCGCGGGCGCGGATGCCAGTACCGCCGCGGCGGCGCGTGGTAGGGTCGCCACCGCCACGTGCCGCTGGGCGCGCGCGGCGGCGGGGTAGGCGCCCAGCCGGGCGCGCAGCGCCGCCTGCACGCCGTCGCCCGCCCGCGTTGCAGTTGGGTGGGCGCGCACCCACGCCGCACCGGCGGCAGCATCCGCTAACGGGGATGGCGGCACTGCGCCAGCTGGCGCGCCGCGGCCAGCGCGACCGGGGATGAGGTGCAGGGCGCCGTTCACCAGGAAGGAGCGGCCGCGCGCGTCATCTGCGTCAAACCATGGCGGCAGCTCCTCCGCCGCCTCTACCACCAGCGGGTCAAACTCCTGCCCGCCGGCTGTTGCTACTACTGCTACCACGCCGCCGCCACCCGCCACCACCGTCGACACCATGGAAGCCAGCCACACCACAAACCACTCATCCACGCTGCTGCTACCCACGTCAGTCACACCCGCCAATCCCCACGGCGACACGCCACCCGCCGCTGCCGCTGCCGCCGCCACCGCAGTCGATGCCTTACGACGTGGCACCACGCGCGCCACCGCCACATTAAACGGCGCCTGCTCCCACATGTACCCCTCCGTCGCCGCTGCCACCGCGCCCGTCACAGCCGGCAGCACGCGCGCCGCCGTGCTCGCCGCCTCCTCCTCCTCGTCTCCCCCCACCCCGCCCGCCGGCGGGAAGTACACCGTGTACTCCAGCCGCGTCGCGTCGTCCATTGTGTGTGTTAATGGTAGTTGGAGGTGGTGGGCGATTGGATGGACAGTGGAAGTACGAGTGGCGTGGCGAGCGACCGGGAGGAGGGCGAGGAAAAGCACTAATGGCACCAAAAATTAACACCTAAAAACAAAATACCCGGCGCATCAAACACGCTGGTGCAGGACTACACCCCAAAACTGCCACTTCTACGCAAAAATACGAGTGATTCACGGTGCCGTTTTAACTTTGGTGCTATCGCAATACGTGGCCGCCTGGACCTAGGAGCTGCCGCCGATGCCGCCCAGCAGCGCGTCCAGGTCGCGGTGTGTGGCGGCGGCAAGCGCGGTGGCGGCGGGCGCGGTGGTGCGGCCGTGGATGCGAGGGCCGGTGCCGACGGCCGCTGGTGCGGTGACGCCGGCGGCGCTGCGAGGTGCTGCAACCACAGGTCCTCTGGATGCGCCGCCAGGTGCGGGTGCGACGGCGGGCGCGGCGGTGCGTGGGACATGCAGCAGCATGCCCGAATTGCTGGCACCGCGCACGCCGCCCGCGCTGGCGCCCCGCGCACTGGCACCCAGCAGCATGCTGCTACCGCCGCCGCGGTGCGCCACGCTGGCAGCGGCTGCCACAGCTGCCGTGGCCGCTGCCGCCGCATCTGCGTCACTCAGCTCGGCGTCTGCTGGCCCGCCACGCGTCGCGCCGTCGTCGAGTGACGGGGCGGTGGGTGGCCGGGACGGCGGCGCTGACCCACCCGCGGCGGGTCGGAGGCGGCGCAGGTCGACCGAGAATGACGACGCGCCGGTAGGGCGGGAGGCGGGCGACGACGGCGTGGAGCCAGACGTCGGCGGCGGCCGGCGGTCAGGCGGCGGCGGGGACGGCACCAACGGCGCACCACCCCGCTCCCGCCCACCCGCCTTGCCTGCTGCATACTCATCATCGTCGTCATCATCTGGTGTGGTGGCAGCGGCGGCTGCAGCAGCAGCACCCCTATCTGCTGCACTTTCTGCAGCAATCGCTGCAGCTGCTGCCATCAGCGCATCCGTGGCAGCATCCGACACGTCGTCGCGCCCATACTCCAGTGCCTCACGCAGCGCACGCAGCGACCGGCCGCCACGCCCAGCAGCAGCCGCCCCTGCAGCCCCGCCGCCACCACCACCGCCACCACTGTCAGCGCCCTCGGCAACTGGTGGCGGTGCCGCACGGATCACGTAGCGCGGTCCGTCAGTTCGAGTCGCTGGCGCTGCTGGTCCTGCTGCCGCACTTGCCGCTGATGCAGCGGTTGCGGCTGCCGCCTGCGCATGGGAGGCAGCTGCAGATAACAGCGCCGTCGACTTGCGCAGCGACGTGGCAGCAGCGCTGCCCGGCGGCGCCGCGGCTGCCAGGCGCGCATGCATGTCCCGCTTGGCGTCTGCCAACAGGGAGCGCATGCGTGCCGTTTGCGCCTCAATCTCATCGAGGGACAGCACGGGCTGCAGTGTGCTGGCAGGCGGCGGTGCTACCACGCCGCCCTCCAGCTCACCAACGGTGGCAGTTAGCGGCCGTCGCGCAGCACTGGCAGCATCAGAGCCGCGAGATGCCGGTCGCAAGGCGGAGGGCGGGCGCATGAGCATGGGCGGTGGGGCGCCAGGCAGCCGTGCGCTCCCCGGTCGCACGCCGCCGCCGCTCGCCGTACCTGGCCTACTCGCGGTGCCTGGCCGACCGCGTCCCGCGCCGCCGCTACCCGCTGACGTGCCTGGCCGGCCGGACATGGATGCTGCATGCGGCCGCGGCAGGTGACCCGCCGCTGCCGCCCCGCCGCCACCCAGCGCCTCATCCGGCAGCAGCAGGGAGGTGGCATCAAATGTGGGCGCGGCAGCCAGCTGCGTGTCATCGATACGGAGCAGTCGCGGCAGCACGCTGGTAATAGCACTCGGCACGTCTTCCCCCAGCGCCGCCAGGCACCGCCGGAGGGGTGTGCCGACAACACACAGCTCAATGAGGTCAGGGCACGCCGTGAGGGGCGACAGCACCACCAAGGCGGCATCGAGGCTGCTGGCGTCCGCGCTGCCGACCCCCGTATGCGACACATCCAGCGTCTCCAGCGCCGGGAACAAGTCAGCAACGCCCTTGCCGCGCGTGCCGCCACCCAGCCGACACAACGGGTTGTATGACAGGTCCAGGTCTATAAGGTGCGGCAGCGGCGCCAGGTCATCCAGCGATGCAATGCTATTATGCGCCAGCACGAGGACCTGCTTGCGTTGGGGAGGTGGGGGATGCACATGCGTAGGTGGGGCAAACAGGCGCACAGATCATGTTAGCCACGGAGAACACGCACCAACAACGATGACAGCGGCGCTAGACCGGGCGCTGCCGTAATGCGGTTGCTATCTAGGTGCAGCTCCTCCAGTGCGGGCACGCCTGCCAAGTCGCCGGCCGCCACCTCGCTGATGGCATTGTCGGAGGCGCGCAGTGTGTGCAACGCGCGGCAGCGCAGCACACCCAGGCGCGCCAGCCGGTTGCCACTCACATCCAGCTCCTCCAGCGAGAAGCACTTGTCCAGCCCCTCCACCGCCTCAATGGCGTTGCGGTCCAGCCGCAGGTGGCGCAGGAACTTGGCCTCCTGCAGCGCGCTGATGGCACGCAGCGCGTTGTTCTGCAGCTGCAACCGCTCCAGCCGCTTGCACACCTGCAGGCCCTCCATGGAGGCAATGCGGTTGTTGTGCAGCTGTGCGTCGCGCAGGTCGGGCACGGCATCCAGCCCGTCGCACCGCTCCAGGCCATTGAACGCGGCATTCAGCGACCGCAGCTTGGGGCACCGCGCCAGCCCCTCCCCACGCAGGCTGCCCAGCCGCTTGCTGGACACGTCAATCACAAACTCGCTGCCGCACGCCTCCATGGCCGCCAGCTGTGCGTGGTGGGGTGGGGGTGGGGGGTTGTGGTGGGTGATCGGACGAGGTGGGAGCGTGGCTGCTGCTCGTCAGCAACGTACCACCAAGTCAGGCGTCAGTACCACGCTAGGGCTGCTTGGTCCTGCAGATGCCGTACCTCCCCCTATCGCCGCTGCCGCTCCTGCCGCCCCTCCTCCTCCGCCGCCACCTCCAAGGCGGGCCCGCGTGGCCGCCATGCTGGTTGCTTGGAGGTGCTGCTTCCGCCTGCTGTCGCAGAGAACCGGCTACACCGGCTACACAGTCGCCAAGCTGAGTAGCACAGCCGTTGGAGGTCAGGTCCAAGTGCTCCGTTGTCGCACAGACGCAGCCAAGCTGCTGTTGGACACCAGTGTGCAGTGCAGCAGCAGCAACACACAGCAGCCGTTGGTCGGCGACTCGCTGTCCCGGTTCGACCGCGTTCAAGTTGCCGTGAATAATTACATCGATACTGCAACAGGCACAACAATCTAACAACGGCAATCACCTAGAAATACTCTTTATTCCACATTGCTTCATCAAGAAATAATGACTATTGCTGCCCTCTTCATTTTCATTTGGTGTTTTTCAGCTGTCCTCTCGGTCGGCAGCGGCCAACAGCCTGAGCAACCACGCCTGGCCACCTTCCAGGTTGCAACGGCATTCCCAGCTGGCGCTGTTCCAGGTTGCTGCACCATTTATGGCGTACAGGCGCAGCCACCGTAGTGGTTAGAAGCAAGGCTGCGGTTGTTTTTACACTCGGCCGTGTTTATTACAAGTTACAACTCATGTGTGCAGTGGGCGTGCCATGCGCGTATCCGACACAGACTACAACAGCAGCAGCGGCGTGACAACAACCTCCGGCAGTGCCGCAGTGGCACCCGCGGCAGAGTCAACAGCAACTGGCACACCCACACGGGCCGCAACTCAAGTGGCAAGGGACGCATCGGTTATAACTCCTTCGTGCCCCCCAGGGCTGGCTGTCGCATGGGCGCAACCTCCTCGCCGTAACGTCACACGACGATGGAGGCGCACGTGCCGCGGCTGCGGCTGGCAGGGGTGGCGGTAGGCGACGGGTTGTTGGGGGCTGCAACGGGGGTAGTGGGTGGCGGCACGCCCTCCACGCTTGCCTCCGCCGCCAGCAGCTTTGACGTGCTGCTGCATGTCGCCACACCAACCGCAACGGATTCGGCGGCAGCGGCAGCGTCGTCAGCGGCGTCGTCAGTGCCGGTGCGGCCGTCCGGTCCTGCCAATCTAATCCGCCTGTCGTCGTCCGTGCGTCGAGCAGGCGCTGCGCCGCACCGGCTGCCCAACACTCTAGCAGGCCTTACGGCCACACATGGGTCCACCAGCACCGCGCCGCCATCCCTTATTGTGTCGCCGTCTGGCGATGCCGCCGCTGGTGCAGCCAGCCGTGGCGGTGGCAGCCTTGATTGGCAGCTGAATACCAGCAGGAGCAGCGCCGGCGCCAGCACGCTGGAGTCGCCGGGGGTGTTGTCGCCGGGGATGCGGCGTGCGGGTGCGCCGTCGGCGACGGCAGTGGCGGCAGCAGCGGTAAGCGCTGCAACTGCCGCGGCAGCGGCGGCAGCGGCAGCATCGCCGGTACAGATTGTAACGGCGCGCGACCGCCATGTGGCCACCTCAGTGATGCGCATGGAGGACCTGCCTGCCGATTGGGAGCCACACGCGCTGGCGCTGTCTGCCGTGAACTCGCAGCTGGACACGGTGCTTCGTGCCTCACTGACGCGCGCGCTGCCGCGGGCGACGGCACGCGGCAGCGGCAGCGCGTCTGCTCGCACGCCGCCCACCACTGCGCGCTCATCGCTGGGCGCCAGCCGCGCGCCGGGGACGGCCCGCGGCGCGCCGATGACAGCGCGTGGCGCGCCAGGCGGGGCGGCGGAAGGCGCTGAAACGGCGGCAGCGCCGGATGCGGGGGTGGATGCAGAGGACATGGCGGCGCTGGGGGGGGATGCAGATTGGGACTCCGACGCCATCAACACGTACGAGGCGGGGCTGTTTGCAGACCCCAAGGCGGCGGGTACGGTGGGTAGCTTGGCGCGCGCACGTACACCACACGTCGGCGCCAGCAGCGGCCATGCCAGCGCCAGAGCTAGCGCCGGCAACGCATCCGCAGCAACGCCAGCGCCCGCGTACCGCATGTCGCGCACCGTGCGCAGTGCCACCGGCCGCCACCTGCGGTTTGACCGCAGCGCGTACGCACAGGCGTCACTCGCATTTGTGGACCGCCACACCACCGTGTCGCTGGACCTGCCGCCGCTGGCTGCCGCGTTGTCTGCCAGTCTGGGGCTGACCGTGGGGAAGCGGTCGTCAGCGCAGACCGTGACTAGCGGTGCAATGACAGCACCATCGCCTCGCCCCCCACCGTACCAGTACGTCGATGCCAGCGGCGGTGTGCCACTGGGAACCGCACGGTCTGCCGCCACCGCCACCACCAGCATGACACGTGGCAGCGCGGGCGGCGGCGGCGGCGGTGGCGGCGACGTGATGCTGGCCACAGCACGGACTGCCGCCACCGGGCCGGACTACGAGGCGCGCGAGGAGCCGCTGCTGCCCACGGCGGCGCGCCGGCCGCTTGGGATCCCACGCCACCTGATCCCTGCCTCGCGCACCAAGCCTACCGTGGTGCGATCGTCGTGGGTGGCGGCGCCCGGCCGCGCCGATGACAACCGTGCTGGCACCGCCTGGTTGGGAGATGGCACCGGCACGTCGGACCGGGTGGGGCCGGGTGCTTACAACCCACGCCCTGAAGCCGCGCGTCCCACTACCGCGTCATCTGGCGCGCGGTTCAACGCAGCAGGGCGGTTTAGCGACGGCGTGGGCGTGACGCGAGTGGCACAGCTGGTGGCGGAGGAGGAGGTACGCATCGCGACGGAGCGGCGGGCGGGCTACTTCCTAGACAACCCGTATGCCTACACGCCGCCGGCGCGGCCCGGCTCCACGACTGGTGGCAGCACGGCGCGCGGGGATGTGCGGCCGGCTACCGCCCCTGATGGTCACACGTCGCGCTCGCGCCGCTCCGCCGCCGCTGCCGCCACCACCACCACCGCCACTGGTACCGCCCCAGGCCGCGACGATGCCGCCAGCAGTACCAGCAGCGACGATGACCTGGCGCCGGGGTACAGCGCCACGCGGGCGTACATTGCGGCGCTGCGCCGTGCCGGCGTGGTTCTGCCGCGCCCCCGCGTTATGGCGCCCGACCTGTACGCGCGGCGGCCGGAGCACATGATGGCAGGCCTGCTGGCGCGCGCCGACCGCGAGGCAGAGCGTGCCGCGGTGGCGCGGCAGCGGCGGGTGGCGGCGGCGGACGCGCGGCGGAGCCGGTGGGTTGCCGCGTGGCAGGCGGACGACGCGGCGGCGCCACGCAAGCAGGTAAAGATGTGGATGACGGCGGTGGCGCTGGTGGCGACGTTTGCGCACCTGCAGATGGAGGTGCGGCGGCAGCAGGCGCTGGTGTACGGCAGCACCCTCCTGGCCTCCTTCCTGCCCTTCAAGCGCCGCATCTTTGAGGCGTGGCGCGACTACACGCGCAAGCGCAAGCTGATCTGGGCCACCACCGTGTTCCAGACGCACCTGCGGCCGCTGGTGCAGCGCCACCTGAAGCGCCGCCGCCAGGCAGCTGCCGCCGTCGTGCTCAGCTTCCTGACCGGCTGCAATGACACGCTGGCGTTTGTGCGGTTCATCCGCGGCTTCTTTGCGCGCATGCGCAAGCTGCAGCGGTGGTGCAAGTGGGTGGTGCGCGCCATCCGGGCGCAGCGCCTGCTGGCGCTGCTGCAGTGGGACGTGGTGGAGGTGCAGGTGCGCGTGGCGGCGCTGAAGGCGCGCATGATGAAGGGCCACCGCCGCACCTCCGTCGCGCACGCCATCAACCAGATGGGTGAGCGGCTGGACATCCGCATGGCGCGCATGGCGACGGCGGCGGCTGCCAGCGCCGCCGCTGCCAGCAGCGACGGCGACGCCGCGGCGGCAGCAGCTGGTCGCGCCACTACGCCAGCGTCACCGCGGGCGGCGGACGACGTCACCGCGTCTGTGGGCCTGGCGCTGCTGTCGTGGCCCACCATCCGGCGCGCTGCAGACCGCGAGCACCTGAACTCCACCTTTGTGGTCGGCCTTGGCGTCGTATCAGAGAGCCGGCCGCCGTCGCCGCTAGGGCCGCTGCGCCACGCCCGCGCCTCAGCGGGCGCCGTGCGTCCCAGCGCCGCCAACAGCCGTGACACCAGTGATACCCCGCCGCCGCCGACGACGCCGGTTGCGCTGTCACCTGCCGCCGCCGCCGCGCCCGCCATTGTCCGCGTGACTGACGATGCGGCGTCGCGGCGTGAGCGGGAGGACGCGCGATGGAACGCCATCCTGGCGGAGGCGCTGCGGCAGGCGGCGGTGCTGGCGGAGATTGAGGCAGAGGCGGCGGCGGCGGCGGCTGCTGCTGCCGAGTCGGCGGCTGCTGCGTCGTCGGCGGAGGCAGAGGCAGGCGGGGGTGGCAGCGCGGCGGAAGGGGGCGTGGCAGCTCACCGGTTCCCAGCTGGTGCCAGCGCCGCCAAGGCACGCAAGGGGAGCGTGGCAACGGCAAGCAGTATGCCAGGGGCAGCACCCGTGGCCGCGCATCGGCGTGCCAGTGTGTCCATGATGGTACCGATGGGCATGGAGGCCAGCGTGGATGTGTCGCAGCTGGTGTTGCCCACCACCGCCGCCGCGATGGGCCTGCGTGACTCCGCGTCAATGGCGTCTGTCCGCACGGGTGGCCGCGCGTCCGCCCTCGACGACGATGAAATCGTGTTCTCCGGCGGCGGCGGCGGTGCGCATGTGGCACGCAGTAGTGCGCCGGTGGCACAGCCGCGACGCCGGTTGAGCATGGACATGGCGGGTCACCAGCGCGCGGTGTTGGAGGAGTTCCCGCCCATCGACGCGGACACCAAGCTGGCGCGCATTGACCGCATCCTGCGAAAGGAGCGGCGGGTGCACGTTGATGCGGTGCGCACGTACCGCGAGCGGCTGGCGATATGGAACGCGGGGTTTGATGACGAGGTCATGGTGGCCGCCGACCGCGTACGCCGGCTGAAGGGCACGGTGACGCCGGAGGAGGTGGAGATTGTGCGCGCCGCGCTGGCCAAGCGCGAGCCGCAGCCGCCCGTGTTCCTGCCCCTGCTGCCGTACGAGGAGCTGGAGGTCATTGTGCGCGACACCTTCCGCTCCGTGGTAGCAGCACAGCCGCCGGTAGCCAAGACGCCGCCGCCACCGGGTGCCTCCCTGCCGTCACCGCACGCGCTCCCGCGGGCAGCCGTGATGTCACCTACCGGTACCACCGCTGCTGCCGCTGCTGCCGCCGCTGCAGCTGCTACTGCTGCACCGGCGGTTGCTGTGCCCGCGCCCACGCCCACGCCTGTTGCTGCTCCCGCTGCTCGCAAGCCCTCGGTAGCTGCCGCTGTACCAGCAACCGGCCCCAAGCCGGTGCCGCCACCGCCCACGGTTGCGGCAGCGGCCGCACCGCCGCCGGTCGTGCGTCTGGGCACTGCGCCCGGCCGCGCAGGCGGTGGGCGGACCACCCGTGGCGTGCCAACCGAGCCGCGCTCGTCCCTGCATGCTGCCGCGGCGCCAGCAAGCAACGCCGCTGCCGCTGCCGCCGCCGCCGCTGCCGCGGCCACTGCTGCATCGACGGCACCGGCGCCAGGCGCGGGTGACGACACACCAACCGGCGGCAGCGGCAGTGGTGGCGGCACGTGGCGGTATTGATTGGTACCAGACAGTACTTGTTTCGCCTGTTGTGTAGCGAGTGTACACCGGACTGTTATGTAGTGTGGTTACAGAAGTTGATGCACGCGTGTTGTAGGCCCTAATCAGACTGGCCATTCCCCCACTTGAACAAACTGTGAGAGGTGGCGCGCGGGGCACACACATGATCACAAGGCTACGGGACCAATATCGTAACACACACTATTATGTTGCCGGCGGCGGCGCCACGTGGGCGGCGCCGGCGGCGCGCAGGATGGGTGCAAAGGTGGCGAGGAAGGTGGCGGCAAAGGCGGCGTCACTAAAGCGCGCCACGGAGGCGCGGGCGGCGGCGGTCATGGCATGGGTATCAACACGGCCGGCAAACACCGCCTCAAAGGCGTCGGCGTACTCCGCCACGCTGGTCGCCAGGAAGCCGGTGGAGGCGCCGTCCTGGTTTACAATGTCGGCGCGCGGGCCGCCGCTAGCGTGCGCCACGGTGACGAGGCCGGCCGCCATCATCTCTACCACGCCGATGCCAAAGTGCTCGTTCCACATGGTGTGCACACCTACGGCGGCGCGGCCGTACCGCGCCTTCAGGTCCTCCAGCGACACGTTCACCGCAAACTCCACCGCGTCGGCGATGCCTAAGTCGGCAGCGAGGCTGCGCAGCGCCGCCACGCGCTGTCGGTCGCCCTCATCCCGCGCGCCGCCAACCAGCTGCAGACGCACGTCGGCGTAGTCGGGCGACCGGGACCGGAAGGCGGCAAAGGCGCGCAGCTGCAGCGCGTGGTCCTTCTCTGGCCGGAACTGGCCGATGGAGACAATAACGCGATCGCGGCCGCCCAGCGGCAGCGCCGCCAGTGCGGCGGTGTTGCATGGTGGGTACATGGTGACGGCGGCCGGCCGGCGGCCGGCGCAGCCCAGCGCGCGCGCCAGGCTGGCGGCAACAGAGGGGGCGGGCTCAAACAAGTCACCGCCAGCCGCTGGCAAGCGCCACAACGCGTCAATGTGCCCCTTCGTCCACCGCGAGTTCACCGCAACCGTGTCTGCTAGGCCGCCTGTCAGCCGGTACGCGGCGGCAAAGGCGGCGTAGTACGCCAGCTTGGCGCGCGTGGCGGCGGCGCTGGCCGCCACCGCGCCGTCATTGTTGTGCGACGGCCGCTGCTCCGCCACCGCGCTCACCATCTCGGTGGTGATGGTGGGGTAGTGCACATACGCGCCCACGGCGCAGCCCGCCAGCAGCTTGGCCACCACAAACGTGAAGGCAGCGCCGGTGGTATCTACAAACACGGCGGGCGTGTAGGCGCGCAGCGCCTGCCACGCCGCCACCATGCTTCCCAAGCTCTGCCCCACCATGGTAAACCGCGGGTATAGGGCGGCATCCAGCAGGCGGGTGGCGGGCACGCGCACAAACCGGATGGCGGCCGCCGGCGGCAGGTGCACACCAAACGTGGCGGCGGCGCGCGCCACAATATCCTCGTCAGTATACGGTGTGGTCGCCGCGGTGTACACTACGATGCGCAGGCCGTCAGCGGCCACGGCGGGGGCCAGCGCGCCAAAGGCGCACCGCCGCCGCCCGCCGCACAATTTGGGTGGAAGAATGCCACCGACGGCACGCCCGGCTCGGTGCGCCGCGGGAAGTACACCGCGCGCACCACTGCGGGCACCACCACCGCCGCCACCACCACCGCCACCAGCGCCACTATTATCCCCACGCCCACCGCCGCCAGGGCCCCCATTGTTTTGGTGGTGGGTGGACTAGGGAGGCGGGAGCTGCTGCTGTGACGTGGCAGCTGCAGCTACTGTTGTTGTGACGTGGCAGCCGGTAGAGACCGATTGTTCTGGCGCTTCGGCAGCAGTCGTGACGTGGTTGGCACCGTGTGCTGTCGCTTCGCTACAGCTATCGACACTGGCTGGCTGCACCAGTGGTAGCAGTGAGGAGTCAGTCGCAGTAGCAGTGATACCGGTAGTGTGGTGACGTGGCAGTAGGGGTAGCAGCAAGGAGAGGAGGCGAGGGGAGAGGAGTGAGAGGAGAGCAGAGAGAGGTCCAATGATCAAACAAAAATCCAGTTATTACCACGTTATTCACAAGATTTCGCACCACCACAACAATAAACTCCACACGTCCATGCGTCTGCCACGTAATTACACGGTGCCCGTCGCCTCCATTGCCAATACCCTGTCACCCATTTCCACCTCTTCGCCTCCCATCATCTCTATCTTTCCTTTCTTTTGTCTATCTTTTCTCATCTCACCGCCTACTCCTCTCTATCTTTCCTTTCTTTTCTCTATCTTTTCCCCTCTTGCCTCCCACCTATCTCTATCTTTCCTTTCTTTCCTCTATCTTTTTCCCTCTGCCCTCCCCTGCTATAATGAGCGCAACAATGACGCACCCCAGTCCGCCGACGCGGCCCGCCAAAACTACCGGCGACGCCTCCCACTTACGCCAGTTGGTTGCACCCGCATGCTGATTTTGACTGTTGTGTGCACGCCGATTATTATTTTTTGTGCAGAAGCGACCTCTCCTCCTTTCTCCCCTCTCTTCTCCTCTCTCCCTTCACCTCTACTTCCTACTGTTCTCTTGGTGCCTACTGCTGCCAACTGCTGCCTTGGTGCCTACTCGCGCTCTCGCTGCCTCTCTCACTGTTGTGGGAGGGGGGCTCAGGGGCGGAGTGGTGAGCAAGGGTGAGGAGGGCTGAGGAGTGACGTAGGGGACACAGGAAGGGAGGGGACAAGGGAGAACAACAAAGGCGAGCAGCCGACCCCATATTGCAACTAATACAGTGGGCCAGCTCGCCACCCTCCTACCCCCGTAATACCGCCAATCAAGAATGGCGGACTTTGACTTTGCGGCGGACATGCCGAAGGAGGCGCTGGTGACGGACGCGGTGGCGTCGCGGGAGCGCAAGGTGGTGTGCAAGTTTTGGCTGCAGGGGCAGTGCTACAAGTCCACCTCCTGCAACTTCCTGCACTCGTTTGACCTGGACCGCATGCCCGAGTGCCGGTTTGGCACCAAGTGCCAGAAGAAGGACTGCCCGCTGAAGCACACGCCGGATGCGGAGAAGGAGGAGTGCGTGAACTACCGGCTGGGCTTCTGCTCGCGCGGCCCCATCTGCAAGTTCCGCCACACACCCTTGCCGCCCTCCGACCTGCCGCCCGTCTCGGAGCTTTTCACCACGCACTACGCGGCGGAAGCCAACTCGCTGCGCCTTCTACGTGAGCGCCCTACGCACTACCGCGTGGCACAATGCCCCACCTTCCTCAAGACGGGCTGGTGCAGCTTCTTTGACCACTGCAACTACGCGCACGGCGACTACCAGGTGCGCCGCTTCGTGGGCGGCGGCGCCGGCGGCGGTGGTGGTGGCGGTGCACTTAGTGGCAACAAGCGGCGCGGCGACGATTTCCGCGGCGGCCCCGGTGGCGATTTCCGGGGTGGCGGTGGTGGCGGTGGCGGCGGCGGCGGTGGCGGCGGGCCACGCGGCAGCTTGGCACCGGTGGCGCCGGTTGCAGCGGCGCCAGTTAGCAGCTACAGCGGCGACGGCGGCGGCGATTTTGACTTTGGGGACAGCAGCGGCGCGTCAGCGGGAAAGCGGCTGCGCAGCACAGATAGCACAGAGGGCGGCGGCGCTTTGCTGCCGCTGCGTGTGCCGTCTGGCGACAATAGTAGTGGCGGCGGACGAGACGTCATGGCGGAGCTGGCGGCGGAGTATGAGGCGGTGGCGGGGGAGCT
>ERZ778022.3291-NODE-3291-length-15379-cov-3.498238_pt1 | contig 15379 bp, 13 predicted proteins | sample MGYA00375752_ERZ778022 | MGnify/ENA primary metagenome ERZ778022 (study PRJEB29350, sample SAMN05389826) | bioreactor metagenome | isolation source: Thiocyanate bioreactor | place: South Africa: University of Cape Town | collected 2014-04-04 ... | reverse complement strand
TGGCGCCGGAATGGCAGGAGTACTGGCAATGCTCGCAACATAGCTCCGTGTTTCGCTCGGCAGCACGCGCGCGGTCGGCAGATGCTCGGCATAGCGCCCGGCCCGGCGTTGGAGGCCGTGAACAGCCCTGGATAGCCGAACCGGTCGTACATGAGCGCAGGTAGTAGGTGCAGTCAGGATACCCGTGCGCTGGCAAAACCTCTTCTTGATCAGTGCCCCGTTACCTCACGACCGGTATGCACCTATCTGTGCTGCAGCAAGCGGCCGAGATCAGCGTTATCGTCCAACAGACGGGCGTACAGACCATCGATTATCGATCGCACGGTAAGTTCGAAGAGACTGGTCCGGCAGTGATCTTTTTCGAACATGGTTCTGACCGAAGGCATCCAGGTGAGAAGGTTTTCGCCGGGAGGCGGCTCTGCTTCATAAGCAGCCTCCTCGTCCACCATTCCAACGATTGCCTGACTACTGGCGCGGGCCGCTATCAAGGCACGCTCGAACGGCAGATCGCTTTGTTGCCACAAATTGACCCATCGTTCGGTCGTCCGCAAAAGAGCTGGACTCCAGGTTCGATATTCGCGGTGGATCGCCCCCATTGCCGGGTGTGCTTGGCGCATATCGCGAAGCCACTGCGCTTGCAGCCAGAGATCCTCCTTCCATTCTCCAGTAGGTGATGAAAGGGGGCGCTCGTTACTGGCGGCTTCGACCATCAAGGCGGCAAGCGCTGCTTTGTTAGGCACATGGTGGTAGATCGCCATCGCCGAAATTCCGAGTTCGTCCGCCACGGAGCGAATTTTGAAGGCCCCCACTCCATCCCGGTCGACGACCTTCCAGGCAGCGGTAACAATCTGCTCGACATCGATACGCGCCATTGTGCGGGCCTTCTAATTGGTTGAGCACCCTTAGAGCAAGGATACGGGGTATAAAATACCGAGTTCGGCCAGCTCGGCGGTCATCGGTCTCGACTGGCTCGTCGAGCAGCTATCAACACAAACCTTTACAATGTAAATTTATTGATGCATCCCGTTATGGAATCATAGTAATGGGACACAGGGATGCGCAGACAGAAGTTCTCGTCGAACAAGGCTGTTCCAGCGGTGAGCACATCTACGAACGAACCAGCGCACTCGGCGGCAATCCTAGATCTGGCCCAAGCTGACGTGACCGTCGCCTGAAAGGCAAATGGAAGGACGGCTCAACTGCCTGGAGCAGAACGAAACACTGACCGAAAAGAAATTCATGAGGGAGGTTGAAATGTCTGTTTTTCATTCGCGCACAGTACGCACGGTAGCCTTGTCCGGCGCGGCTGTCGTAGCCCTCATACCCTTGCTCGCCTCCGCCCAAGAAAGTCGGCCGACCGATGACGATGCGGGGGGCAATGCCAATGATGAGATCGTCGTTACAGGCTCGCTCATCCGCGGCAGGGCACCCGTTGGATCGAGCCTGATCCAGGTTGGGCCAGAGAAGATGCAGGCCACTGGCGCGACCACCAACAACGAACTCCTCGCGTCAGTTCCCCAAGTGACCAACTTCTTCAATGCCATCCCCACAGCAGACCTCGCGATCGCGGCCAATCAGTTCCAGGTCGCGCGGCCGAACCTGCGTAACATTACTCCGCGCGCAGCGGCGAGTTCGGCCACGCTCATCCTGCTCGACGGGCATCGGATTGCGACCTCCGGCACCCGGCAGGCGTCGGTAGATCCCGACCTCATCCCGCCCGGCGCCATCGAGCGTGTCGAGGTCGTCACCGAAGGCGGATCGGCAACCTACGGCGCAGATGCGGTCGCGGGAGTGATCAACTTCATTTCACGCAAGCGTTTCGATGGCGCCAAGGTGGATGCACGCTACGGCTTCGCCGATGATTACTGGCAGTTGGACGCCAACGCCACCCTCGGAAAAGACTGGGGATCGGGATCTGCCTACATTTCTTATACGTACACCAAGAACAATGCATTGTTCGGCAAAGATCGCGACTTCATACGCGAACTCGATTACGCCACGTACATTCCACTTGGCCGACAGTGTGCTCCGGGTAATATTCGCTTTTCCAATCCCGCTGCCAATTTCCCGGTCCAGAACCTTACAGCTCAGGGCATCAACGCTTGTGATAACACCAGCGAGAACACCTTTGTACCCGCAGCCGAACGCCACGGCGTTCTGGCGAGCCTGTACCAGGAGCTCAGCCCCTCGACTACAGTCGAACTCAAGGCATTCTATAGCCAGCGCCTGACCAGGACCTACAACACCTATCGCGGCACGGTGACCATCGGCACAAACAACCCATTCTACCAGAGCGTCCCATCGCGTCCGGGAGAAACCCAGACCGTGGACTTCAGTTTCGCGCCGGCACTGGGAGAGAGTTCGGCGGAATCGCGCATCCTGCTTCAGGAGTGGGGTGCCAATGCCGAATTGCGTCAGAAGCTTGGCGGCGACTGGCAGCTGCGAGGCCTTTTCAACTACAGCCGCACCAACACCCAGTTCAACCAGCCCGGCGTCTCAACTAGCCGCCTCAGTTCCGTCGGCAATTGCGGCGTAGTAGGCGTGCCTTGCCCAGCGGGCTTGTCGCCAATCAACCCTTATGACGTGACTCAGTCGGCCCCGGGCCTGTTGCAGGACCTCATTGACAACGAGAATGCGGCGCAGGCCAAGGACGACCTGCTCGACCTGCGCCTGATCGCCGACGGCACCCTGTTCTCGCTACCTGGTGGCGATGTCCGGCTCGCGTTCGGCTACGAATACATGCACGACCGCTTGCTGACTCGTGAGGTTGCGAACGCGCGGCTCGGTTCCCTGTCCACCACGCCGTTCAATTCCTACACGCGTCGCGTCAATTCACTGTTCGGAGAACTCAACATCCCGTTCTTCGGCCCCGACAATGCTTCGCCCGGTCTCCAATCGCTGGTGCTGTCGGCGCAGGGGCGCTACGATCACTACAGCGACTTCGGCAGCACCTTCAATCCGAAGATCGGCCTGACCTACAAACCAGTCGACTGGCTTTCGCTGCGGGGTAACTGGGGCACCTCGTTTACCGCACCAACTCCGCTCGACCAGCTCAATTCCGCGGCTTTTACCTTCAGCTTCTTCAACTTCGCCGCCTTCATCCGTCCCGAGGATCGCGCCGCCGGCTTCAACCTGCTGCAAGGGACGACACTGGCTGCCCAAGGCTCGCGTCCAAATCTACAACCGCAAACTGCGCGTACCTGGGCGCTGGGCTTCGACGTCGATCCGCCCAATTCAGGCTTCCACGCGAGCCTCAGCTACTACAATGTCCATTTCGAGAATATCCTTTCCATCCCGACGCCGAGCGATGCGATCTTCCTCAACTTCCCCGGCAACGTGTGGACATCGACGACTGGCGTTGATCCAGCTCTGATCAACCAACTCGGGGCCGGCGGGCTGGGAGCAGCCGCAGCTATCCAGCAGGCCCAGCAGGACGGCCGCCCGGTCTACTTGCTCGTCGACTTCCGCGTTGGGAATTTTGGTGTCGTAGACGTTTCGGGTCTCGACTTCGCGGTCAACTACCGCCGCCAGGTGGGTTTCGGCAGCGTCGACCTCGGGATCAGCGGCAACTACGTGCTAAACCGCAAGTCTCAATCCGCCCCCGGCGCGCCGATCGTCGACGAGATCGCCGGCGATCCCGCTCGTCAGGCTGACGGGTCGCCGAGGCTATACCTGCAGACCGTGGTCGGCGCGAATATCGGCGAGCACCTGAGAACGCAGGTCACCTGGAACCACAATTCGGGTTATCCCGTCCCGCCGACCCCATCGGTGCCCGTCCAGACCCGGGTCGACGCTTTCGACACGGTCAATCTATTCTTCAAATACGACTTGAAGGGCGAGACCGGATTGACCAAGGATCTGAGCTTCACCCTCAACGTGAACAACGTCCTTGATGCAGGTGCGCCGCTGCTGCTGCGCACGGGTTACAATGCCTACGGTTATGCCAACGGCTTCACCCTCGGACGGATGTTCATCTTCGGCCTCTCCAAGCAATTCTGAAGAGGCGGGAGGGCTGCTTCCACGAGCAGCCCTCCCCTGCTCACTACACATGAGACAGTTTAAAACGCTCCGGTTTTACACTCGCCCGTGCCGGCAATCAGCAAAGTTTTATTGTTTTCCTGCTGACTCGAATGGCCAGACCGCGGGAAAGCAAGTACCAGGCAGCGGGGGGTGACAATGGGCTTCGCCCTCCCTCTTCCGCGATCTGTGGAGCCGAGTGATTTCTGATAATTGTCCTGGTGCTCAAGAGCACCTCGCCGATCACGCAGCTCAATCACTGGCTCGCAGAAAGGCCGTCCGCATGCTCGTCTCGGTGCGGGCTCTCCCAAGACATCTTCAGGTAAACCGTGCGGCTCACCGTCAGTGAAGCATTACCTGCTCACGTGCCGTAAGGCGCGTTCTGCCTGGAGGGCGGCTCGATGAATTCTTAGGTCACCACTATACGCACACGGCCCAAGTTAGGCACTCGGGCGTACGGCGTCGCGCCATCGGCTTGACGCTGCGAATAGGCGCGCAAGGCCGGAAAATAGGTCCCGGGCTTGTCGAAGGTGTAAGTGCGCGTGAGCGTAACGCGGTTTGCCGGGCGGACCGTCTCCTTGACAGGAAAGCGTCCTTCATCACCCGCCTCTATTGCGGAGGTTGCATGGAAATCCCATTCCGCCGCGACGATCGCGCCCGCACCCGGAGGTGCCTCTATCGTAGCGGTCAAGGCAACGGGTTGTCCAACACGGGCCTGCGCGACCACACTGTCGTTCACCTTTACCGTAACCAGCGGCTGGATGCCTTTGCGAGCACTTGCGGCATCCGGTACGAGCACCTGACCATCGACGACCCGATAGCTCGTTTCCGGTAGAGGCGCCACGCCCCGTTCTACCCAGGCTGAGACGTCGCGCAGGGCCTGCTCGAGCGCCCCCAGATAAGGCACGGTCCGGGAGGGATCGGGAGCTTGGCCGTGTGTACAGTGATCGACGTAGTAGAGCCGATAGCGATCAGCGGCATTGGGTCCGAGTTGCTGACGCACCTGCGTACGATACCAGTCGGCGAACCACGGATGCCCATCCCAATCGAGCAAATATTGAAGAACGATCATCTTCCCGTGGAACGCGCCGGTCATTTGCGTTCCCATGGCATTGCGCACCCAATCTGCGAACGGCAGGTTCTCGCGCTGGGGATACAGCGGCGTTCCGTCCGCATGCCGAAACTGGTTGCATACATATGAATCGGGCCCGAGCAGCGTGTGCCGATAATACGTCTCGAATGCGAATATGTCCGAGTTGTCGATCTGGACTTCATCACCGGGACGGATCGCGTCGGTGATGTTCCGCAGCGACCCGCTGTTAGGGCCAAACTGAAACAGCGCGCATTTTCCCTGGAGACCGCCGAGGACAATGAGCTTGCCCGCACTGGTGCCCGAGTTGATCAGGATATTGGCGAGGCTAAGTTCTGCGGTGGAAGGCGGGATAGCATCCACCTCCAGTGCAACGGGCAAGGGATCGCCACCATAATCTTTCTGAAGTGCTTGCCAGGCGGTCGCCGCTCCCTCCGGTGAGCCTATGGCCATCCGGCCAGGAACGGTAAGGCCTGCCGCAGCCGCTTCGTTGGACATGATCACTCTGACCACTTTGGCGCGGTGTTGAATCCGAATCCCGGTGAAGCGTTCAGGATGGTCGTGGCCCAAATATCCAGGCTTGGTCCAAAAATCGCGGAAATAGGTCGGATCCTGTCCCAGGATCGCCTGATAGAGGATCGGCAGGGCACCTGTGCCCATCTCATTATAGAATACCCAGGTGCGGATCGGGAAACCGTACCGGGTGACTTCGGTCAACACTTCGTGCTCTTCGGCATTAAGACCCGCGAACGGATCGCCGCCGCCGGGTTCAAGCGCATCAGCAATGCGGTCGAACTTGCCCTTGAGCACGCGCAGGGCCCGCATTCGCACAGCGAAGGCATTGGGAAGGGAGGTCGGACAGGGGTGCATGAACGGGACACCTCCATCGAAGGCGTCGGAATTCTGAAGATTGGAAATCGTATGGTAGCCGCCGCCGCTGCCTCCGAAGCAATAGCCGTAGGTACGGTGCGGTCCGTAAATCCGATTGGCCACAATCCGGGCATAGCGCGCAGTCGCCGCACTGGCTCGATAGCCGGCGACAGTCGGGTCGATATCGGAACCCGGTCGAGGCGTCGCGCTGAATCCACCTAGATTTGAGGCCACCACTCCTGCGCCGCTGTCGAATGCAAAACCAATGATGTGATTGTTATCGAGATTGTTGATACGCTCAGCACCAAGCGTCCCGGCGTACATCCTTATCGTTACTTCTTCCGGTGTTGGCACTGGCGGGATTGGTTGAAAGAACCGCCCTTGATATTTCTCCTTGGGCGGAAAATACATCACGAACTTCGTGTCGGTACCTTTGAACCCACCGTGAACATATCGATGTCGAAACGGCTCGGCCCGCCACTCATCAATATCGAGATAAGGCTCGTCGAACAGGCGATCGGTGTTGAGGCCAGGCACAGGCTCAGGTGCTGCCGTTACGGGCGCGGGCGCGCCTATACTGAGCGCTCCCAACGCCACACCACCGTGCACGAAGCCCCTGCGATTTACCCGCATCTGACTCTCCCGATTTTCTCCACACACACAGATCGTACGTCATTCTATTTTTGCTGTACATAGTAAAAATCCATTTGGTGGCTCCGCGATGCATGGGTCCGCTATCGCTGCTCTGACGTCGAAGATTTGCTATATGCCACCAATGGGCGTCCCAGATCCTCTCGGGATGCTCAACCCGTCACGAAACCCAGCCGTACCTCACTCTCGGACTGGGCTTGGGGCGTCGGGATCAGCGCCACGACGAACAGCAAACAAAACGCCGCCTGCCGGTGACGCGCTGGTCAACTGGAAGAAGATCGACGAAGCTGATCGCGCGGAAGCGGGTGCTGGCGCCGGAATGGCAGGAGTACCGGCAATGCTCGCAACATAGCTCCGTGTTTCGCTCGGCAGCACGCGCCCGGTCGCCAGATGCTCGGCATAGCGCCCCGGTCCAGCGTTGTACGCCGCGAACAGCCCCGGATAGCCGAACCGGTCGTACATGAGGCGAAGATAGTAGGTGCCCGCCAGGATATTATCCCGCGGCTGATGCGGATCGGGGCCGAGCCCGAGCTGCGCGCGCATCGCCGCCCAGGTTCCGGGCATGAGCTGCATCAGGCCCATCGCGCCCGCACGGCTGACGATCGGCCGGCCGTTCAAGGTCGTGTACCCACGGCTCTCGGCGTGCATCACGCGCTCGACCCAGTCGGCCGGGATGCCGAAGCGCGCGGAGGCTTCCTCGATCTGCGGTCGCCAGCGATCGATGGTGTCAGCTTGAGCCGGCGTTGCCAGGAGCAACCCGACCGCAGCCAACCATCCCCTCAGCGCGTCCATAGGGCTTTCGCCCGACCGATGACATCCTGGCGATCGGTGGGGCCCAAATAGCGTCCATCGAACGAAGCGGGGTCGTCCATGAGCAGGAACACCGCCCCGTCGCGCAGCTGGAAGCAACCTTCCCACCATGGCATCGGCCGGCCGCGGCGATCGAGCGGCAAGCGATCGGCGACCCAGCTGCCATTGATGTATATCTGGTTGCCCTGTGCGCAGACCTGATCGCCCGGCGCCGCGGCGACCCGCTTCACCAACGGGACATTGACCGGGATATAGCGGCGCATGGCGGCAAGCTTGCGCAGCTCTGCCGGCACCCACGCGATCACCATGTCACCGGCAACGAGATCGTGCGGAGCGCTGATCCAGTAGAGGCCGATGGGGGCGCTGGCCGAGGCGTTCCACACCACTCGAGGACGCGGCTGGAAAAGAATGGTCAGCCCAACCACTCCGACCAGGCCCGCAATGACTATCGCTCGGCGGCACAGCCGAAGTCTGCGGAGACGACCGGAGCGCAGCTGTTCGCCGAACTCCCGCGCGATCCTGGTTGCGGTCTTACGCATCGCCGCTTCCTGATGGATTCTGGCTGGCGCTGCTGTGCGCAACGGACCAGGCCGCGAGGTCGTCGACATGATAGACGACGAAGCGGCTGTGCCGGCGATATACCGGCCCCTTCCCCTGCGCGCGCAGCCGCTCGAGATGGCGGGCCGATAGGCCGAGATAGAACCCAGCCTGCCGCGTGTTCAGGAAGGGCCTGCTGACCGGCGTCGATGGAGCATCGCTGTCCATTGCACCTCCTTTCGTCACCTAAGGGATGGTCGAGAGGCGCCCTCATCGGCCGAGGGCGGCGGCTTGCAGAGGCCCGAAAACGGGCGGGGTCGTTTTCGGGCCTAGTAGGTAAGCCCAACCCCGATCTGTTGAATATATTCTATGGGAAAAATCACCCCCGCGCCGTCCTCATCGCGCGCATGTCGGGGCTTGGCCGGAAACTGATCGCGAAAAATGTGCGTGCGCTGCGCGCGGCAAAGGGGATGTCGCAGGAAGACCTGGCCGGCGCCGCCGAAATCGACCGCTCCTATGTCAGCATGGTCGAGAACGAGCGGTACTCACTCTCGATCGACCTGATCGAAAAGCTCGCCGATGCATTCGGCATCGCCATCCACGAATTGGTGCATCCCGATACCGCCGCGCGGCTCGACAAAGGGCCCGGCAAGTAAATCTGAGCTGAAGGTTCAGCGCAACCAGGTCCGGGGGTCTGCACTAGCGGCCATTCGAGCCGCTTCAGCCAATCGCTGCACCCGTCGACGCCAGGACGGCGCAGTGATCCGCCAGCGCGGGCCTATGTCGCCGAATAGGCATTCCGCGATCTCGCGGTGCGAAGCGCCGGCCACCAAGGCATCGTGAACGCGCAGTACCTGGGCCCAGCGCGGGGCCCGGGTCTCGGGCGGGAACTGCGACACCAGGAAACGCCCTCTTCGCACTAACGCGAGCAAACGCGTGAGAGCCCGCACCTGCGCTTCCGCAAGTCGGAGGCCTCGCACATGGAAATGAAGATCAACGGGTCCTGCCTTGAGCGTGCCGCCGACAATATCGAGCCGGACCTGGCGCCAGCCTTCGGAGAGCAGCCAATGCTCGCACCCGTCTTCGTCACTTTTGCATGATGCCAGTTCTTTGAGCGGGCGTAGATCGAACACCCCTTCCAAACAGCCATATGCCGTGGCGCTCAGCACGGCGGGATCAACCGAGCGGCGCCAGATCGGCCTGGCATCAGCGGTACTGTGTTCGACCGGCTCGAAGCGATGCAGCCCGAACCGGCCGGGATCGTTGCTTAGGCTTGAGCCGCAGGCTTCTTGATAGGCAGGCGAGCGCCGCAGCCATTCCCAGGCAAAGGCATGGCGGTCGCAGCGATGGAGCGGTGCGTAGTCTTCGCCCCACTGCCAGTCCGCGACCACCCGGCGTTGGGACCGCGCGCGCACGGCGCATGTCCCGCAGCGCTCAGCCTCCTATCAGCCCAGCGCGCGCCGCCTCCTGCTCAGCAACATAGGTCGCCAGAGCCTCAGCCTGATCAGCGCGCAGCGCATCGATCGCCGGCAATCCGTCGATGTCGTCGCGTCCCAACAGGACCGATGGACACTGCCCTTCGACATTGCCGAGGTTGGGCCGATGCTGGGCATAGCCGGCCAGCGCCGCGAGCTCGGGATCGAAGGATCGCGCGATCTCGGGCGGATAAACGAGATACTGGTTCTCGAAGGTTCGCAGCCAACCCAGGCAATAACTGACGATCACCGCGCGGCGCGGCAGGTTGCTCACATTCCCGCCGCCGCCATGCAGCGTACCACCAAGCCAGAGCATGGCCGAACCCGGTTCCATGGCTGCCGCGGTCGGCTCGCCCGCGGGCTCGGCCAGCGCATCGATCCGGTGACTGCCCGGCCAGACCAGGGTTGCACCATTCTCGGCCGTGAACGGGCTCAGTGGCCAGATTACGTTGATCTGGTAATCGGCGCCGTCGCGCGCTCTGCCCCACATGTCCTGGTCGCGGTGCGGGATCTGAGCAAGCGCGCCGGGATGGAGCTCGACCGCCTGGGTCAGGTTGAGGACGATCCGGTCGCAGTAGGGTCCAAGCACGGTCTCGACGATCCGCAGGATCAGCGGATGGCGAACCAGGATCTCGGCGTGCGGAGACCGGCGCAGCAACGCTCCAAAGCGCTTGGTCCGCGCGCCGTAGAAGCCGCCTTTACAGAACGGGGTCGCGCGGAACCGGTCGTCGAAATCGAGATCGAGCGCATGGATCGTGGCTTCGGCGCAAGCGCCAGGAACGATACAGTAGCCATCGGTCAGGAGCCGAGCGGTGAGCAGCGCGGGATCAAGCGACATGTCTGCTCTCCTCACGCCAGCTGAGCCGACGGCGCAGCAAAAGCACCAGGGGTATAGATGCCCGTCGCCGTGAGCTCAGAGATGGTGTGCTCGTCGAGATCGATCCGGAACGCACCGAGCCAGGCGCCATCCCGGTGATGCGGCCTGCCCAGCGCCTCGCACTCCCAGCCCATGATCAGGATCTGCTCGAGGAAGTTCCAGCCCACCACGCCGGTGAGGGTGGTGATGCCGGAGGCTCGCGCATGGTCGACCATCGCCGAGATGAGGCGGTCGCGCACCTTAAGCCGACGCTTGGCGCCAAGCCGGCAGGGTAGGCAAAGCCGGGTGATCTCGAATATGCCGGGGCCTACGGGCACCGGGCCATCGCACAGCTCGGTGAACAGTTCGCCTAAGATATGCGGTTTGCTCGTCGGCAAGAGACGCATCGAGCCGGCGTGGACCTCGCCCTCCCCGCTCGCGACGAGATAGGTCGCATCAGCGCCGTCGAAGGCATCGAGCTCGTAGCGGCCGTCGACCACCGGCACATCCCAGTTGAACAGGTCGACGAACAGCTTCTTGCGGTCTTCGAACATCGCCGCGAGGCGGTCATCCGACAGCGAATAGCCCTGGGTAACGGTGATCTGCATGGTCTGCTCCCTTGGTGTGCAGACCAAGAGAAGCAGCGGGGATCACCGCCGGATATTCATCAGGATGATGGTATTGCGTCGTCGAAACCGATGAAGCCGAATCGCAGCGCGGTGACCGCTAGTTGCGCGCGGCTCACAACGTCGAAGTCACGACGCAACATGGTCATATAGGTACGCACGGTTGCCTCGCTGAGGCCGAGGATGGCGGCGATCTCTCCGTCGGTCTTGCCGATCGAAAGGTAGCGCAGGCACTCGAGCTTGCGCCGGCTGAGCCGTGGCACATGGCTAGTACGCGCGGGAAAACCATGAAGCCGGCGAGCCTGGCAGAAAGCTTCAGCTCCAATCAACGAAGCCGCCCGGCAGCGTTCGCGAGATGGTAGCTGTGAACGGCGGGAAACGAAGGAGCAGCAACCGGATGGCTCGCCGATGACACCGATCGGCAGGGGGTAACCATTGACCAGGCCATGACGCCGCGCTTCGTTAATGACCCGGTGCTGCCGCTCCGTGAAGATGATATGGTCTCGCAGCGACGACCAAGCAAAGGCGGTGTTAGTACGCTGGCATGCGAGGAGTGCCGGATCGTCGAGATAATAGCGGCGCTCGATAAATAGATCTGCCCAATCGCCGAAATTATCCAACCGGATTAGATTATTTCTGGGAGAGCGGAAGGCGAGGCCATGAACCAACGCCACTTTAGAGAAACCAAGTTCACGAGAAGCGGCTTCAGTAATGGCCAATAGCTCGGTGGATTGTTGGCAGCAACGCACTTCCTCCACAAAAGCCTCGATTAATCTGTGAAGACCCATACGCTACGTCAAAGCCATGGAAATCTAGGTCCCGCATGAAATGCCGACCTCGTAATCAACCCAAATTTTCCACCTAGCGCAGTGCCGATTAATATACTCAACAAACATAAATGATAAAATCGTGAATTTATCCTACTCTCCCATTCTCGACTAAGGAGAATCAAGCACTATCCGTCATAGCTATGACAAATACCGAGCCAGTCACGAGTCGATCGAAACAATTGCGCAAAACACCAGCGCCCAACCTAGGGAAAGATCGCCGTTCCATTGCTTTTTGATGAGACCATCCTGACTCCAATTTCCCTGAGCACTATCGCACTCCTCATCGGCCAGCACCTCCTCACCAAAATTGAAACGAAGCTCGTCAGTCAAGCGACCTTCCAAACCATTCCTCTTGGCGATAGCCATCTTTCCATATATTGGCCAGACCAGTTTACGAAATGAACAGGCCTAAATATGCCATTTTGGTCAAACCATACAGGGGAGTCGATATGAACCGGATTCGAAGTCACGGGACATACCGACGCTGACCCTGGTGGCTCTGGACGGCGTCAAGCCCGTCGGAACTGTCGAGATCGTCTCAGCTGGCCGTAGCTTGTTAGGGTCGGCGGCAGCGCTTATCCGTGAGTTTGCAGCTCGCTAGGGTTACCTACCTTGGAATATCAAGGAAATGGCAATGGACCGGATTGTGAAAGCTATTTCGCCCGCCATGCTGCTCGTCGGTGTTTTCGCCGTGGAGCCGGCAGATGCGCAAGCTCCCCAGACCAAGCGTCAGCCCGATCTCGGCGCTCGCTCGGTGCAAATCATCACCGTAAGCGGCATGCGTTTCAAGGATCTCGATCGCGACGGCAGGCTTTCGCCTTACGAGGATTGGCGGCTTAACCCCCTCGTTCGCGCTCGCGATCTAGTTTCGCGCATGACGCTGGAAGAGAAAGCCAGCGCCATGGTGCATCCGGCGCTGACCAATGCGGATCAGATCAAACGCTATGGTTTGACATCCGGACTGACCCGTTCCGCGAGCGCGCCGGCGGTGATCGCGGGGCAGAACAACAGCTTCCAGGAACTGGCCGAAGGTATGCGCCTGGGAATCCCGATGACCATCAGCTCCGATCCCCGTCACGGGATGAGCGAGGTCGAGGGTGCCAGCGTGCTAGCGGAAGGTTTCCCAAAATGGCCCGACACGCTGGGCCTCGCGGCAATCGGCGATCCGGCCGTGACGCGCGCCTTCGCCAAGACCGTCGCACAGGAATACCGGGCCGTAGGCATAACCATGGCGCTGTCGCCCCAAGCCGACGTCGCCACCGAACCGCGTTGGTCGCGAATCTCAGGCACGTTCGGCGAGGATTTTAGCACGGTGGCCAGCCATTCGGCCGCATATATCGAAGGCATTCAAGGAAGCTCACACGGGCTGACGCGCGACGGCGTCGCCGCGGTTGTCAAACATTTCACAGGTTACGGCGCCCAAGAGGACGGGTGGGACAGCCACAACTACTACGGACGCTACTCGGTTTACCCCGGCAATATGCTGGAGCGACATACGGCCGTATACCGTCCCTCGTTCAGGGCCGGCGTGGCCGGCGTCATGCCCACATATTCGATCATCAAGGCACCGGGCTTCGAACCGGTCGGCGGCGGCTTCAGCAAGCATCTGCTGACCGACATCCTGCGCAGAAAAGAGCGCTTCCGCGGCCTCGTCCTGTCCGACTTCGGCATTACCGAAGACTGCACCCTTTCCTGCATCACCGGCGACATCTCCAAGGGCGTGGGCGAAGTCTACGGCAAGCCTTGGGGCATGGAGACCGCCAGCAAGGAAGATCGCTTCGTCGCAGCAATCAATGCTGGCGTCGATCAGATCGGCGGCGCCGAGGACGGCAGCCCAATCGTATCGGCAGTGCGCGGCAAGCGCGTGGCGATGCACCGGATCGACGAGGCCGTGACCCGCATCATGTCAATCAAGTTCGAGCAAGGTCTGTTCGAAAACCCCTACGTCGACGTGAATCGGGTGTCACAGGTGGTCGGGCAGCCGGCGTTCCAAGCTGCCGCGCTCAACGCGCAGGAGCGGTCGCTTGTCCTGCTAAGCAACCGCAACGCCGTCCTGCCCGTACGCCCGGCGGGCGTGAAGGTCTTCCTGCGCGGTATCGATCCCATTGCCGCAGCACAGGCCGGCTTCACCCCGGTGGAGCGGCTGGAGGAAGCCGACCTCGCGATCATCCGTGCGGCCGCGCCGTGGCACAGCGAACACCCCGGCTGGATCATGGGACGCTCGCAGCACGAGGGAGACCTGTCCTTCCGCGCCGACAACGCGGATCTCCGCGCCGTCGAAGCCGCCGCGCGCCGGGTGCCGACGATCGTCTCGATCAATCTCGACCGGCCCGCCATCGTCACCCCAGTGCGTGACAAGGCAGCGGCGCTGATCGCCGATTTCGGCGTCAGCGATCAGGCGCTGCTGCGTGCGGTCACCGGCCAGGCGGGTTTCTCCGGAAGCCTGCCCTTCGAGCTTCCGTCCAGCATGGCGGCGGTCGAGGCCCAGAAGGAAGACGTGCCTTTCGATTCCACCCAGCCGCTTTATCCGCACGGCTTCGGGCTCAAGTTGGCAAAGACCAAGGGCCCAGCTCCGGCCCCCGCATCGGTTCCCGCCTGGGCGAAAGCGCAGGCAGAAGGCGCGCGGCAATATTCCACGGCGCGTACACCGATCGCCGATCTGATGGCCAACCCCGCGGCACGGGCTATTGTGGCGCGGCACCTGCCCGCCGTGATCCAGTCCGGCAATGTGGATCGCATGGGCGGGATAACGCTGCGCCGGCTTCAAAGCATGGCACCGCAGATGGTTACGGAAACAGCCCTGTCAGCCATCGATGCCGAATTCGCGCGCCTCGTCCCGTCCAAATAAGCCGCGAGATCATGACTGGATCGAGAGGAGGCGGCAACAGAACCCCGTGACGGGCCGCCCCAACCAACCTAGCATTGTTTATTTCCCAGACACTCGGCCAAGTGGCGATGGTGGGGTATCCAACCAAGATCAAAATCTACGTTTCTGGAAGCGTGCTCGAGACACGTTGCGATCATCTCCGACCAATCCTCATGACAGAGCGAATCATACCCTTCAACATGCGATCAATGGAGCGCGTAGAGCAATGCGTTGAAGCGCAGATTTCGGAATTCCACTTCGCCCATTCCGGAGGCGACAAGCGCGGTTCGGCGGGCTCGTAAACGCTTCCCTTCGCGGATTTGACAACAGCTCAACCGTGGACGGCTCGCCCAAGTGGGCTTCAGCAAAAAGTCCTAATCCTCTCACGCAGCGGCAAGATCCTTCAGATCGCTATCCTTCTGCCCGCGTCCGATCGCTCGGCTTACCTGAGCAATCAACGAACCAGCGTGTGATAATGCGGAGTTCTGGATAAAAGTTTTTACCAAAATGCCCCGGGGTGCTACATGGCGCCATTGCCATAGAGGAGAGGTCGCACATGAAACGCCAAGGTTTGATCGCGATAACGGCTAGCGCAACCCTCCTAGGGATAGGTTGCGCACCGCAGAGCGTTGATTTGGCTATGGCTCAGTCGGGCTCGGCGACACGGATCGATGCTAGCCATCTACCATTCGTTCGTAGCACCGACGAGCGCTATCAATCGTTCCAGATTGGGTTTTCTCATCTGACCCGC
>ERZ778022.3290-NODE-3290-length-15383-cov-5.180324_pt1 | contig 15383 bp, 6 predicted proteins | sample MGYA00375752_ERZ778022 | MGnify/ENA primary metagenome ERZ778022 (study PRJEB29350, sample SAMN05389826) | bioreactor metagenome | isolation source: Thiocyanate bioreactor | place: South Africa: University of Cape Town | collected 2014-04-04 ... | reverse complement strand
CCGCCGAGCCCGACACTCCCAGATCTTATAGCAATGTTACAGGGCGTGCAATTCCACTTGAATTTACAGCCCTTTCCGACAAGATTGGCAAGATCGCACAATGGCAATCTGCGCTCGATCTGCGTCAGGTGTGTCCAACGGTTTCGAACCCTGCCTCTCCTTCACGAGTTGTAAGATACACGCGCTTGTTTGCATTAATCCAACACCCATCCATTACATGCACGTCACCACCAACTATTCATATACGCTAGTGCGCAGTGAGATCATAGCCATTTCATATGTTCTGATGCAGCCTTTGAATTACACCACAAACAACGACCGTATCCAGGCGGTCTCATGAGTGGCGGCCTGGCCCTGGCCAACGGCTGACGGGGGTGTCGGAACTGGTACGCTGAAAGTCTGCAGATTTGTCATTGTGACTGGTTGGCGTGGCAGCACGGTGCACTGCCTGGTGTGTAGTGTTTGCTAGCGGTGTCAGTCATTGTTAGCGTTGCTGGTTCCTGCGCGTTGCAACGTAATCGACCTGTGTGCCTCCCAGCTTTCACCACCACCATCACCACTGCTGGTGTGTTGACCGCCACTACAAGTATACCGGTACTACTGCATTAGGGCCGCCTGACGCAAACAAGCAAACGCATAGTAGCAGTATGGGGGCAGCGTGCTGCCGGGGCGGGGCGGTGCCCGCAGAGCCGGATGACGCGCCCATGCCGCTGCCACGCGCAGTGGAGCTGGCGCCTGCAGCAGCCGACCATGAGCGAGGGACGGAGCCGGCGGCGGTGGATGCCCTGGAGCACTTTACCAAGCTGCAGAGAGAGGCTGCAGCCGCAGCTGCTGCTGCTACCGCTGCTGCTGCTGAAGCGGAGGCGGCAGCAGCGGCGGCGGCGGCAGCAGCGGCGGCGCCCATCGACGTGCCGACTGGTGACAGTCGCAGCAGTGTTGTTGTTGATGATGCGAAAGGAGTTGACGCCGCGGTTGCTGCTGCAGCGACCGCCGCACCTGCCGTGTCGACCGCCGCGGCTGCGGCGGTAGTGGGGTCGCCCTCCAATGGTGGCGGCGGCACTGTCGTTATTGCGGGCACCGGCGCCGATGCGGAGCGCATCGTGTTGCCGCCGCTGGCGCCAAGGACTTGCAATAACAGTGGCGCTCGCCTGCCTGGCGCGCCTCCCTTGCCGAGTAGCAGCCGTGCGTCACCCGCCCCGCCGCCTGTCAGTGCACGAGGGCCATCGCCTGCCGTGCCGCTGCCGCTCGCCCACAACCCGTCGCCCGCGCCGCCGCAGCTTCACACGCGCCGCCCAAGCGGCGCCCCTGCCGCCCCGCCGCCGGCGCCGCCAGCCGGCGCCGTGGTGACCGGCAACCCGCTCATTGCCGCCGGCGTGGCCGGCAACCTGCCACCGCGTGCACCCACCCCCGTTGCCCCCGCCACCGGCGCCGCCCCTGATTTGCATTGACTCTGCGGCTTTGCCGGCGTCGTTGCCGGATGTGTGTGCGGTGGATACGGGCGGGTGCCGTTGGCGGCCATCCGGGCCATCATCGTCGTCAAGACGACAAGTGGATATTGTGAATGGCGCGGTGAACGCGTGCCATTTTAGTGTGCTTACTGAGTAGTCATTCAAACGCCTGCTTGTGCCACCCGTTGCCCTTTGCGAGATTATTATTATTATCATATATTGTGTTTGAGGCACAGGTTGGGTTGCTGGGGCAGCGGCCCAGCACCGCCTCGCGGTATGCTGCAGAGCGTGCTGGTGATCAGCGCGGCTGGGCTGGTGGTGTTTGTGAAACACTTTGGGCAGGGCGGCGTGGACCGCATGGTGGGCGCGCTGCTGCGTACCATCAGCGAGCTGGCGGTAGCCACCACGGGCGGGTCGCTGGCGTACCTGGAGTTCAGCACGTCGGCGGTGTACGTGGCGCAGCACACCGACTTCCCGCTGTACACCGCCGTGTTTTTTGACCGCGCGCCCGCCAAGGCGGTGGGGCATGAGTTTGGCCGCGTTGTGGCATCCAAGCTGCTGGCGGCGTTTGTGGATGACTACGCCGGCGACCTGGCGGGCGGCGCGTTTGGGCACGTGCTGGGCCACTTTAAGGGGTTCGCATTCCGCGTGCCCGCCCTCGTGCGCGACGCCGCGCGCTCCGTGCTGCAGCAGTTTGGCGGCGTGACCGGGCTAGACGCTGCGCTGCTGGTGGGCGACGACGGCCTCACCGAGTCATACCTGTCACCCACCGCGCCCTCCGACCTGGATGACGTGGCGCTGCTCTCCACACTGCGACCGCTGCTGGCGGCGTGCAGTGACATAAGTGCGTGCCGCTGGGGCCACGCCGCATACTGCCGTGCCTACTGTTCGCCACCATCACCACCACCCCTATTTCCATCTTCCACCTCCCCGACTTGCAGTGGCCACGGTCGGCGACACGCTGTCCACCTTGTCCATCAAGACGGACCGCGGCGCGCGCGTGCTGCTGTGGCGGCTAGAGGGCGCCACGCTGCTGTTGCATTTGCGGGAGACGGTGGGTGAGGAGGCGGTGGCGTCACAAGTGGGGGTTGCGTTTGGCGTGCTGCAGTGCCTGTGCACCACTATGCACCGCATGCGGCGGCTCGGCAGCGGCGGCGCGCCTGGCGGCGGCGCTGGCGGCGTGGTGGATGCAGACCTGGATGCCGCTGTTATTGCCGGCGCCACATGACCCCCCACGAATGAATTGCCGCATTCGCATTTTATACTTTCCACACGAAAACACTCACCAAGGCCACTGTGCCAGTCAACGGGAACGCAAGACTGTGTAGGGCGACAATACTGGTAACACGCAGGCAGGTAGGCCGCACACCAACCAACAAGCGCTCGCGGCAGCAACCACGCTGCACGAGGCGCGATCGAGATCAAAAATCAGTCTGGCCAGGCCAATGGCCTACCTGAAGAAGCTCCACAAACCGCCGCCGCTGTGCGCTGGCGCGTGGCTTGCCGCCGCGGGCGGCGGTGCTGCGGCGTGTTTGGCAGCCGCCGCCGCCGCCGCCGCGCCAGCAGCATCATGTGTCCCTGCGGCGCGGGCCGCCTTGGATGCCGACGAAGCGGCAGCGGCAGCGGCAGCAGCGCCGCCGCTGCCCGCGCGCTCCTCGCTGGCAAACCGGTCGCACGCAGCGAGGAGGCGGTCCACCCACATGCGCGGCGTGCGCTTGGCCACAAAGTTGATGAGGTAGGCGGGGATGGAGCCCTTGGGGTCGGCAGCGGTGACAATGAGCACCTTGGCGCCGGGCGGGTACAGGCCATCCACCGGCGGCGGCGCGGATGGCTCCGCCAGGGCGGTGGCGGCGGCAAGGCCGGCATGCGGCACGCCGCGCACCAGCGACATGGAGGGCAGGGTGGAGGTGGCACGCACCATGAAGCCGACGGGGCCCAGCGACTCGCCGCGGATGTAGGCGGAGCACAGCGGCAGGCGCGTGTGCCCGCCGCACCGCATCACGTTCACGCCCACGCCCGTCAGCGGGTGGCGCACCGCCTGCCGGAACAGCACAAAGTCGCGCTGCGTGATGATGTAGGAGTAGGGCATGGGCGGCGCGTCTGCCACGCAGTACATCGTGATGTTGAAGGGGTCCAGCGGGTCGCCCATGGTGGAAATGTGCGACCACGTGATGTCCCACGACGCGTACTTGTGCGGCACCTCAATGGCGTCAAACACCTCGCGGCAGGTGTGGCGCGGCAGCACCGTCGTCGCCATGGCGGTCTTCACCGAGCTGTCGGTGCGCGCCTGCATGTACACGTGCAGGTGCCGCTCCGGGTCGTTCACAATCTCGGCCCACCCGTCCTCCCGCCGCGCGTTCTCCTGCGCCGACAGCAGCGCCGCGTCCTCCTCCACCATCACCGGGTGCCCCTGCACCACGCCCCACGCCGCGTCGTACCCCGCCGCCGCGCGCCCCGCCGCGTACTGCGCCACCGCATCCGTGCCGTGCCCGCCGCCGTCCTCGTCCCCGCCGCCGCCACCCTCCGGGTCGTCGCCCGGCCGCCCACGCACCGCGCCGCCGCCGCTGCACGCCTTGATGGTGCGCCCGCCGCTCAGCGTGCCAGACACCGCGGGCGTGTGCTCAAACGCGTGTGCCGCCGTCGCTGCCGCGCCGCACGCGCGGTACGCCGCCATGACGCTGTCCAGCGAGTGCTGCCGCGCCGCGGCGGGGGAGGCCAGCGGGGTGGGGTACGCCGTCGTCGCGCCACCAGCAACTGGAGCCGGCACCGGCACCAACACCTGCCCCGCGGCCGCCAGCAGGTGCGGCGGCGCATGGTGCGGGTCGTACACGTAGGCATCGGGCAGGGCGGGCGCCAGGGCGTAGGGGTAGGCGGTGGTGGTGTGGCGGGGCGCCAGCACCTCGCGCACAAACTCGCCGTTCGCGTCCTGCGAGTGCGCGTACTCGGTGGCGGCGGGGTGGCCGAGGCAGTGCGGGTGTGGCGGCGTGGCGGCGGCATGGCGCGGCCACGAGTCCCACGGGAAGCGCGCCGCCAGCAGCGACACATCCACCGCCTCCGGCCGCAACCGCTGCAGCAGCTTCACTGCCACCACGCCGTGCGTCACGTCGGGCGCGTCAGTGGGTACCGCCCACGCGCACCCCGCCGCCAACCCCGTGTTCCACTGCCACCGCGCCACCGCCAGGCAGCCGTCACAGTCCAGGTTCAGCCGCGCCAGCGCCGGCAGCGCCGCGTGCCACGGCCGGCCCAGGTACTTGGCCCACACGTTCTGCACCAGCGCGTGCAGCGGCGGCGGCGTGACGCCGGTGAGCACGGCGCCACGCAGCGCGGCATCCACCAGCGGCAGGCCGGTGGCGCCACTGAAGAACCGCGCCGCCGCCGCCGGCGTGCGGCCGTCTGCGTAGCGGTCTGCCAAGCCGGCGCCAATGCGCGCAGCAGCGGCGTCCGCGCCGCTGCCGCCAGCACCCGCGGCCGCCGGCACCACCACCGGCGCAAACGCCAGCCCGCCGCCAGGTGCGGCACGTGGTAGCACGCCGGGCGCCGCCCACGGCAGCAACGCCAACTGCGCCCCGCGCCCCGCGCTTGCCGCCAGCGCCGGCATGGCGTCCGCCAGCTGCGACGCGTACTCGCGCAGCGTCAGCCACCGCAGCGTGCGCGCGCCGTACTCCACCACCCACTGCAGCGGCAGCTTGGCGGCGCGGTTGACGGGCACGTGGCGCGGCGGCGGCGCGGCGGGCGTGGCGCGCGCCGCCGCCGCCCCCATCAGCGCATCCACGTTACCCGCCCGCCCCGCCGCCGCCGCTGCCGCCGCGCCTGCCGCCAGCGACGCTGCCTTCAGCGCCGCCAGCATGCCCGGCGCGCCGCACTTCCGGCACGGCACCACCTCGCGGGGGCCGGGCGGCGGCAGCGGGGAGGCGCCGTCGCTGCCCGGGATGGCAGACGACGCCAGTGCCAGCGGCACGCGCACGGGTGGCAGCGCCTCCCCACCCGCACCCGCCGCCGCCGCCGTCGCTGGCTGGGTGGGTGACGCCAAACGCGACGCCACCGGCACGGCGCCCACACCCGCAGCTGCATCGTCACTGGCCGCGTGCGCAGGCGCAGTTACGGTGACAGTGGCAGCGGCCACCGCCGCGGCGGCAGCAGGGCCGTGCGGCCCGTAGCCAACGGGCGCGGTCGTGCCGCCCGCCGCCGTCCACATCAGGGTGCCCATCATGTTGGCCATGCCCACCATGCCCGCCGCCACCGTGTTCACGCCGCCCACCACGCCCGCCGCCACCGTGTTCACACTACCCACCGCCGCTGACGCCACCGCGGCAGCGGCGGCGGCGGCGGAGGCAGCCGTCACATACTGGCCACCGCTGCCGCCCAGGGCGGGTGACCGCCCCCCATGCCCGTCGCCGCCCTCCAGGCTGCCCACAAAGATGGATGCCGTGTCGCTGCCGTGGTCAGAGCCGCGCACGCCGGGCGCGCCACCGCTGTATGTGTCCGTGGTCGCATCGCCACCGCTGCCACCGCCACCACCGCCGCCGCTGCCGCCTGTTGTGCTGCCGCCGCTGCTGCCACCCGCCACCGTGATCAGCCCTGCCAGCTCGCCGTCGCCGCCGGCAGCCGCCCCGCCGCCGCCGCCGCCACCCAGGCCGCACAGTGACGCGCCGCAGTCGGTGCACACGGGTGCGGGCAGCGGGGCGACAGCCGGTGACCGGCCGCCGCCAAGGTCGCCGTGCTCCTCCCCCTCGCCGCCCGCCAGCTCCGCCTCCACCACGTCATGCAGCACGTGCGACGCGGCGCGCACCAGGCGGCTGGTGGCGTGCCACGCGTCAGTGGCACGCCACCAACCGGACGCCACCAGGGCTGGCACCACCGGGGTGGCGCCCACCATCGCCACGTATGATGACGACGGGGTTGGTGACGGGGTTGACGACGCGTCGCCGGGCGCCATGCCTGCCACTGCCATGGCACGCATGGCGGCAGCGAGCACGGAAGACAGCATGCCGCCCGCCTCGCTGCCGCCGTCGCTGCCATCCACCGCCAGCGCACTGGCCAGCAGCGGCGCCAGGGTGCGGTGCCAGGCGGCAGCGGTGGCGGCGGTGGGGCCAGGGAGGAAGGGGTGCGCCGGCGTGAGGATGGGGGAGGGCAGTGGGGGTGGTGACACGCCGGCCGGCAACGGCGGCGGCAGTGAATCCACGACGCCACCCGATGACGCCGCCGCCGGCGGCGGCACCACGTGCAACAAGCGGGAAAAGTCGTCAAAGGCATTAGCCGGCACGGGGGTGGCAGCAAGCACGGTGCGCAGGGAGGCAGGCTCTGCCTCCAGGTACTGGCCGCTGCGTACGGTCGTGTAGGTGACGCCGACGGCGCGGCACGCTGCCTCCACCGCGCCATCCAGCGCCGCCGTCCACACATCCCGCGCGCCGCCGCTCATCAGCGTGTGCACACGCGCCGCCACGCACCAGGCCGCAATGACGCCCGCCGCGTCACCCAGCGCTGCCGTCACCACCTCCACCCCACTGCTGCTGCCGCGCCCGTTGGCCGCCACCGCGGCATCCATGCCGGCCACCAGGTCTGCCACCAGCGCCACCGCTGCCGGCGCAGACGGCGTCGCTGCACGCACACCCGCCGCCCACGCTGCCGCGCTCGTTGTCGTCGGCGCCGCCGTCGTTGCCGGCCGCGCTGCCCCTGCGTGCGCACCCACCTCGTGTGACCCGTACGGCTGCCCTGCCAGCGGCGCATCCAGCGTGGGCGGCGCCAGGAACAGGTGGCGGTCGGCGGCGGTCACGCGCAAGCTGCCCCACCGCAGCCACCACGCCGTGCCCCCGCCAGGTTTGCCCCCGCTGCCCGTCGCCATTGTGTGCCTGTCTGCTTGTCAGCACCGAGAGCAGCCACTCTCCCTCGTCCCCAACTCGCTTTCCCTCACTCAGCAGCAGCCAGACGCAGGATCAGCAGCCAGCAGCAGGATCAGGAGCACTGAAGCAGTAGCCAGTAGCCAATAGCAGCCAGTAGCACCCAGCAGTAGCAGGTAGCAGAGGCGGAGCAGAGGGCGAGACGGCGAGAGGAGGCGAGTAGGGGAGGAGAGAGGGGGTCAACGACCTAAAATGTAAAATTGTACGAGTGCGCGGGAACGAGACGCAAACGGGACGGAACCATCACGCAGCTGGCAGGTGGCAACATGCCGCCCTTCCCTCCGTCGCGCACCCAAAAAATGCCGCACGCGCGACAACACCAGTGGGTGCGGATTGAACACCTCTTTCTTTCCTTTCTTTTATCTTTCTTTTCGCCCCCCTCTCTCCTCTCCTCTCTCCTCCTCTCCCCTCTCTGCTAGGGCCAATTGGATGCGGTAGTGGTCGTTGTGGTGGGCGGGGCGTAGATTTGAGATATGAACAACAAGCGCGGTGCATGGGCCGTGTATCTCCCACGTGCTGGATAACGGTGGCACCGTGAGATTCAGAGAGAAGTTGTGCGCAGCGGCGCCCCCCCCGGGCCCCCCCGCCGCCCTGCCGGTACCAGGGAACGCGCCGTCACGCGTTACCGCCCTACCGGTTAGACACTGCTGGCACTGGATTGTTGGATGCAGCAGCAGCACACAGCAGCAACAGCAATAGCAGCAGCAATAGTGTAGTTGGCGGCTTGGCGATGGTATTTGAGTGCCTGGTCCCGCACCGGCAGCCACCATGGCGGGGCGAGCGCACCGGTCCATGTCGGTGAGCTCCATCGGCAGCACGCATGAATGGGGGCTTAACCGGCGCGCGGACAGCAGCCGCGCGTTGATAGGCAAGGCGACCAAGCCTGCCAGCGCGCTGAATGCGGCGGTGGCGGCGCTGGATGCCGAGGTGGCGGCATCATCATCGCCGGCAACAACACGGGGTGGCGGCGGCGGCGGCGGCGGCGGTGACGGGTCCGGAGTGACGGGAGGAGGAGGAGGCGGCGGGCGAGACACGGAGGTGGGTATCAGCATCCGGTCACAACTGATGCCGGACGGCAGCGTGGTGGTGATTAAGAAGGGCGAGTTTCGGCTGTGGAATGGCGACCGGTTTGTGGGCGAGACGTTCAATGACCGGCGGGAGGGGCACGGCGTGCTGTACCTTGCCAACGGCGACGTGTACATGGGCGACTTCCACGCCGGCGCGTACGGCGGGTTTGGCGTGCTGAAGGAGGCGTCGCTGGTGGTGAAGGGCGTGGAGTGGCGGGGGCGACGGTACCAGGGCGAGTGGGTTGCCGGGCTGCGGCACGGCAAGGGCATGCAGCGGGCCTCCAACGGCGACGTGTATGAGGGCGGGTACGCGCACGACCGCGCATGCGGGCACGGCGTCATGCGGTACGCCAGCGGCGTGATGTACAACGGCGCCTGGAAGGACGACCGGTGGGACGGCGAGGGCAAGCTGTTTGAGTCGTCCGACACCAGCTACGTGGGCGCGTTCCGGCTGGGCGTGCGCCACGGGCACGGCAAGCAGCGGTACCACGCCGGCGGCACGTACACGGGCGCATGGCGGATGGGGCAGCGGCACGGCATTGGGCGGCGCGTGTGGGCCAGCGGCGCGGAGTACGAGGGCGAGTGGGTGGATGACGTGATGTGCGGCCGTGGCATCTACCGCTCCGCGGCGGGCTCCACCTACATCGGCTCCTTTGCGGACGACCGGTTCCACGGCGAGGGCACGTACGTGGGCGTGGATGGCACGCGGTACCAGGGCTGGTTCCATGCCGGCGCCTATGTGCGCACGGGTTGGGTGCGCCGACCCGACGGCGGGTCGTACCGCGGGGAGTACAATGCGCTGCTGCGGTGCGGCGTGACGCTGGAGGTCACCAGCAAGAAGCCAAAGGTGGGCATGGCGACCATGTTTGCGGCCAGTGCGCCGGGCACCGGCGTCAGCAGCAGCGGGGGTGCCGGTGGCGGCGGTGGGGGTGCGGCTGCCGCTGCGGCAGTGATGGCAGCACGGAGTGGCAGTGACGACGCCGAGGAGGAGGAGGAGGGCAGCGCCGGCGGCGGGCTGATGGCTGTGTTTGGTGCGGAGCGGGAGGACGCGGACGCGCGGGCGGCGGCGAAGCGGTTTAAGACCAAGACGCGGCCGGGGCATGTCATCGCGGGCAGCGATGAGGACCTGGCGTGGCTGGCGCTGGGCGGTGAGCGCGTGAAAGCGCGCACCGCGCCCGCCGCCGACAGCAGGCGGCACGGACGCGGGGTGCAGACGTGGGCGGGCGGTACGCGGTACGAGGGCGACTGGTACCAGGACGAGCAGCACGGGCACGGCGTGTACACCACGCCGAACGGCAGCACGTACGACGGCGATTGGGAGCACGGCGGGGGGCAGGGGCGTGGGCGCGCCACCTACACCAACGACGGCTTGCCGTTCACCTGCCCGCTTGGCTCCCGCCACGATGGCGCGGGCGAGTGCGTGTACGAGGGCAGCTGGGAGCGCGACGAGTTTGACGGCCACGGCACCTTCACGTGCGCCGACGGCCACTCCTACACCGGGTACTGGCGCGCCGGCAAGAAGCACGGCAATGGCGTGCTCATTCTCATCCCACCCAGCGTTACTGGCATCGGCGCTGACCGTGTGGACTCAGCGGGCCGCAAGTGGAGCGCCACGTACACCGCCATGCGCGAGTACCGCGGCGCGTTTGACGACGGCGACCGGCACGGTGAGGGCGCCGCGCTGCTGGTGAACGGCGACGAACTGATGGGCACCTTTGTGCGCAACAAGCTGGAGGGCCTGGTGCGGTGGCGCATGCCGTCGCTGGAGCGCGAAGTGTACGCCGTGTTTAAGGCGGGCAATCGGGTGGCGTGGGTGGCGGGGCGCGACAAGGTGCTGATGCAGATGCGCGCGGAGCGGCCAGACCTGTGGGACGCCCGCCCGCATCTTGCGCCACCGCCTGCGTGTGATGGATACCGCCAACATCGCAGCCGCGGCTGCTGCCGCTGCTGCCGCCGACCGTGCCCTGGTGGCTGGCAGCCCCGCGGGGCGGCACGTGAAGGAGCGCGTGGCGGAACTGACGGTAGCCAACATGAGTGCCATCATTCCGTTCATGCGGCCCCTCGAGTTCCGCCCCCGCGACTACGTCAAGCTGCCGCCGCTTGCCGCACCGCCCGCCGCCGCCGCCGCCGCTGGCGGCAGGTCGCCGCCCTCGCCCGACGAGCGCCACGCCTTCCACTACAAGCCGCCCGCGTGGTTGGATGAGTTGGAGTAATCCCACGGAATTATTATTGACACTTCAACCACGCTCCCCTCGGTAACCTAGGCTACGACAGCTCAAAGCCGGCGCCGGAGTGGATGGCCAGCATCAGCTTGTCGCGCAGCACCGCCTCGGAGGAGTAGGGGCACGGCAGCTTGAGTTGGGAGAAGCAGGTGGAGGCGGTGGGCAGGCGCTCGACGTCGGAGGTGATGGGGACGCGCTGGATGCCAAACTTGGGCACCAGGACGCCAAACCCCAGCAGCGGCGGGCGGGAGCAGGAGGTGGCAAACATGAGGAAGGCGCGGCGGTCCGCCTCCGTCAGGCCCGCCAGCACGCGCCAGAACATGTTGATGTACGGCTCGTCGTCCTCAAAGCCGTGGTACACGGTGTGCGCGCGCAGGTCGGCGAGGTCGATGGGCGCCTCGCTGCCGCCGATCACCACCTGCAGCTCGTGCGGCCCAAACATGCGGATCCAGGGCAGCGGCACGAGGGTGCGGAAGCCGTGCAGGAAGGCGCGCACCTGCGCCGCGATCTGGTGGTTCAGGCGGTAGTGCGCCAGGGCCGACACGTAGGCGCGGAAGTTGGAGGCGGTGACGGGCAGGTCGGCGCCGCCGGGCACCAGCGGCACGCGCATGCGAAGGTCACCCACCACGTCCTCCGCCTCCCACGTCAGCGCCAGGTCGTCCCACGACCCGTCGTACCCCTTCAGGCCCATCAGCGTGCGGTACACGGTGGCGTCCAGGCTGGCGAGGTCGTCCAGCCGGTTGGCACGCCCCAGCAGCTTGCGCAGGAAGAAGCCGGCGAAGCGCGGCTGCACCAGGATGCCCTCCAGCATCGCCTTGCCCAGCAGCACGCCCAGCACCTCAAAGTAGCGCGTGGAGGCGCGGCGGCGGGTGTCGGCGGACGGGTTGGGGTACAGCGTGCGGTCGGGCGTCTCACAGAACAGGCCCGCGGCGGGGTCAAACGCCTCCCGCACCACGCTGTCCACAAACTCCTTCAGCAGGCCACCGCCGTCGATGCCCGCCTCCGCCAGGCCCTCCTTGTTGATGAACGTGATCTTGAACGGCACCTTGAGGTCGACGCCCGACGCCAGCGCCGGCCACAGCGCCTTGTAGGTGTCCTCCAGCAGCGCGCAGCGCCGCACGGTGAAGCGCAGCACGCCGCCGCCGCTGCGCTCCCACTCCACCCCGTGCGCCGCGCGCTCCGCGCCCAGCAGCTCCTGCAGCAGCGCCACACGGCGGTCAAACGGCACCACCTGCGGCAGCGTGGTGAGTACCAGCTGCACGCGCGCCTGGCGCAGCGCGCGCCGGCTGCCTGCCGCCACGCCCGCCGCCGACGCCGCCGCCGCCGCCACCGCCACCGCACCCGCGCCGCCGCCATCCTCCCCCGCGCCCGCCTCTGCCACACCCTCCTCCCCCAGCCCCGCCATCACCACCGCATTCAGCTCGCCGGGCGGCAGGGGCGGCCACAGCCACGCCTCCGCCGGCTGCAGCGCGCGCCGCGCATGGCGGTCGTACAGCGCGTTAAAGACGGCGGTAGCAGACGCCATGACCTGCAGCACGACGGCCGGCCGGCGGGTGAGCGGCGTCTCGGCGCCCACGCTGTCCGCCCAGCACAGCCGGTACAGCGCCTGCTTGGTGAACGACAGCAACGCCACCACGGCGGGCAGCGGCAGCGGGCTGCCGCCCTCAAAGAACGACACGTCGTCCGTCAGCTGCAGGGCGGCACCCAGCGCGCGGTAAAAAAACGCCGCGGCAGCGGCGTAGGCAGGGTTGCGTGCCAGCGTCTCTGACGCGTCGCGCAGCAGGCCCGCCGCAGGGGCGGCGGTCGACAGTGCCGTCCACATGACGCCCACCTCCGCCGCGCTGGTAAACGCTGCCAGCATGGCGGCTGGCCCCCCTGCGGCATCCTCTGCGGCCAGCCCCGCCCCGGCACCACCGGCACCGGCACCTGACCCACCACTGTCGCCGCGCGCGGCCAGCGCCTCCCGCACCTCCAGCGCGTCGTATAGGCCAAACAGCATGGCCAGGAACTCTATAATAGCGCCCGGCGGCCCGCCAGCGCGCAGGATGGGCCCCGCCATCCACCGCAGGCGCGTCATGGAGGTGAGAGCAGCTAGCTGGGTATGCAGGGCGGGGGCACCCAACAAGGCGCGCTGGTGCGTGTCCAGCAGGTGGCGCCGTGCGTGCGCTGCCGCTGCCGCGCCGCCCAGCCGGTGGCCGCTGCTGCCATGCCGTGCGCGCTTGCCCCCGGCGCCGCCGCCGCCAACACCGGCGGCGGAGGCGGCCGTGAAGAGAGTCGACCGCGTGGCAGCGGCGGCAGCGGCTGTCGTGGATGGGAACGCGGTGGCTCCCACCGTAAACAGCAGACTGCCGCCGCCACTACCACCTGCCGCCACAGTGGGCGTGACACCACCGCCGCCACCGCAGTCACTGGCGCGTGTTGCCGCACGCGCTGCCGCCGAGGCGGCGGTGGTCATTGGCGCGTCTAGAATGCAGGCCAGCTGCTGCTGCCGGCGCAGCGCCAGTGCCAGGTCTACGTTGCGCTCTGCCCGTGCCCCCACCTCGTCATCCACCTCGTCCTCGATGTCGCCATCCACACTGCTGCCGCCGCGCCCGCGCCCGCGCGCGCGTCTGCCATCTTCGTCGCTGTCACTCACGCTACCCGCGCCACCTGCCGCCCCACCACTTCCCGTCACCCGCATCCACCCGCCGCCGCCGCCGCCACCGCCGCCGCCGCCGCCGCCACCGCCACCACTACTGGCGGCACTGGACGCGGGCAGGCTGGCAGGCAGCGCCAGGAGGGCGAGCGGCGTGACGCGCAGCAGTGCGGTGACGGCCGAGGTGAATGCCACCGCCGTGGCGCTGTCGCGGTCCTGCGACAACACCGTCAGCTGTGCAATGTTGCCCAACATCACTGCCATGCACATGGGGTGCCCACCCTCCGTGGCATCTCGAATGCCCGCTGCGTCGGGTGCCACGGCGCGCAGCAGCCCCAGCCACGTGGCTTGCACACGGCCGCCCTCTGCTGCAACGTCGCCACTGGCTGCCACAGCCAGGCAGCCGTCCCACAGCGGTGCTGCGGCAGGGAGGGTGGCCAGCTGCGGGATGGTAAGCAAGCCACCCACAGCAGCGTCAGCTGCGACCGCGGCGTCAGTAGGTGACAGGCCGCCACTACCGAGCTGCCGCAGCAGTGCCGCATGCAGCGTGATCACCGCCGCCGCGCCGCCCGGTGCGGCATCGCCCGCGTCTGCTGGCACACCACCGGTTGCCAGCGCCTCCAAGCCACGGAACGCGACATCTAGGAGCACGCCATGTGCGGCGCGCGAGGTGACAACGGCCAGCGCCACGCGGGTGGCAAGCACAACCCCCGCGGCGTCGCCTCCCGCCATGGTCGCTGCCACAGCGCGCGCCAGTGCCAGGGCGGCGGCATCGCCACCGGCGGCCATAGCAACGCCCTCGCGCCGGATGTGCCAGTGCGGCGTGCCAGCTGCCACACTGCGCGACGCGTGCAGCAAGCCAGCCAGAAGACGTGCCAGCGACGGCGCCAGGCCGGTCGCCGCCACCGCCGCGCTCAGTACGCCACTGGACCAGCCGTCTACCACCAGGCGGGCCACACCCGCCAGGGTTGCCAGTGTGGACGTGGCAGCCACTGCAGAGGGCGGGGGTGCGGCACACACGCCGAACGCGGCGGACCGCAGCAGGCCTGCCAGCACGGGCGGCGGCAGCGCCATTGGTGGTCTGCCCACAGCTGCCAGCACCGCCCGCAGCTTGGCCACATCACCCACCTTGGAATCCACGCCCGCCGCCTCCACCACCGCCACCCGCCGCCGCGCCGCATGCCCGCGCCACACCCGTTGCACCGCCACGGCGCCCGCCTGCCGTGCCTTCTCCACCGCCCGCCCCTCCCGCTCTCGTGCCGCCGCCGCCAACACCTCGGCGCGGTCTGCTGCCACCGGCTTGCCGCCCCGCCCCGCCGTCACGCGCCGCTCCCGTGCCTCCCCCGTGAACATGGTTGGCGTGGCGGTGGGGACAGTGAGTGGGGTGGGTGGGGTTGGGGTGGGTGGCAAGGCCGCCGCTTTCGAAGCCCGTTCTAGCACGGAACGCCGGCCCTCTGCTTGGTCCCTTGTTGCTTAGTCTCTTGCTTGCCACCTGCCGCCTGCCGCCTGCCGCTTGTCCCGCCCAGATGTCGTAGCTGTGCTTCCAGCCGCTCGTCTCTCACACTGCAGCAGCGACAGTATGGCGCCTGTACGTGAGGGGTGCTGGGGCTAGCGCAGGGCGAGGTGATAGGGAGAGAGCCAGGCTGCTGTGCGGCACAAAAACAATTGTAGAAAGAGCGGTAAACAAGCTGGTACCCCGCTTCCCAAAACAACTTCACCCTCGCGTGTGTCCTCCCTCACAATTTTTGCACTTTTACCGGCGCTACTCGTTACCCCTACCATGTACACGCAGCTTGCTGTCTGTGTTGGGCACCAACGTCGCTCTCTCCTCTCCTCTCCTCTCCTCTCTCCTCTCCCCTCTCCCCTCTCTCCTCTCCCCTCTCTCCTCTCCTCTCTCCTCTCTCTTCTCCCTCTCCTCCTTGCTCCCTGTTCCACGCAAGATGATTGCCGGTAAGGCGACCACAAAACAGTAAGCAACACGCACTTACAGCCAGGCAACACACAGACCATCACGTATACAACCGGAGACAGCCAATGTATCTTAAACCCTCAATGCAGGGAGGGCGGCAGCCGACTCAGAAACGGGGCAACGAAGGGAAGGAAGTGGAAAGATT
>ERZ778022.3289-NODE-3289-length-15387-cov-7.567767_pt1 | contig 15387 bp, 17 predicted proteins | sample MGYA00375752_ERZ778022 | MGnify/ENA primary metagenome ERZ778022 (study PRJEB29350, sample SAMN05389826) | bioreactor metagenome | isolation source: Thiocyanate bioreactor | place: South Africa: University of Cape Town | collected 2014-04-04 ... | reverse complement strand
CGCCGTGGTGCAGCTCGTAGCGCTCCTGCAGGCCGCGCAGGATGGCGATGGTCGCCTCCACCGTGGGCTCGCCGACGATGATTTTCTGGAAGCGCCGCTCCAACGCGGCGTCCTTCTCGATGTACTTGCGGTATTCGTCCAGCGTGGTCGCGCCGACGCAGTGCAGCTCGCCGCGCGCCAAGGCCGGCTTGAGCATGTTGCCGGCGTCCATGGCGCCCTCGGCCTTGCCGGCACCGACCATGGTGTGCAGCTCGTCGATGAAGACGATGGTTTGCCCTTCGTCCTTGGCCAGCTCGTTCAGCACGGACTTGAGGCGTTCCTCGAACTCGCCACGGAACTTGGCGCCGGCCAGCAGCGCCGCCATGTCGAGCGAGAGCACGCGCTTGCCCTTGAGCGATTCGGGCACCTCGCCGGCAATGATGCGCTGGGCCAGGCCTTCGACGATGGCCGTCTTGCCGACGCCGGGCTCGCCAATCAGTACCGGGTTGTTCTTGGTGCGCCGCTGCAGCACCTGGATGGCGCGGCGGATCTCGTCGTCGCGGCCGATGACCGGGTCGAGCTTGCCGATGCGGGCGCGTTCGGTCAGGTCGATGCAGTATTTCTTCAGCGCCTCGCGCTGGCCCTCGCCCTCGGCGCTGTCCATCTTCTGGCCGCCGCGCACGGCCTCGATCGCGGCCTCCAGGCTCTTGCGCGTGAGGCCGTTTTCCTTGGCGATGCGCGCAGCCTCGCCCTTGCTGTCGGTCAAGGCAAGCAGGAACAATTCGCTGGCGATGAACTGGTCGCCGCGCTTGATGGCTTCCTTCTCGGTGGCCTGCAGCACGCGGCCGAGTTCCGGTCCGCCCTGGACCTGGTCCTGGCCGGTGACTTGCGGCAGGCGCTTGACGGCGGCCTCGGCCGCTGCCAGCAGGCCGGGCACGTTGGCGCCGGCGCGCTCAAGCAGTGCGCGCGGTCCGTCGTCCTGGCGCAGCATGGCGACCAGCAGGTGCACCGGCTCGATGTAGGCGTGGTCGTTGCCGAGCGCGAGCGATTGCGCATCGGCCAGGGCTTCCTGGAACTTGGTGGTGAGTTTGTCGAGACGCATGGGTGGTTCTCCTCTTGCCCCCACAGCTTAGGCCCGTGCGGGATTTTTCAACAGGGCTCCCGCTGCAGGATGGCAACCCGGTCAAAAATCCCTTGACCTTGAAGTTTCTTCAAAGTTTCCAATGGCGGCTCCACCACCAACGCAAGCCCCATGACCGAACCCGACATCCCCACGTTGCTGCGACAGACCCCCATTCTCGACCACACCCACCCGCGCATCCAGGCGCTGGTGCAGGCACGCGGCTGGCGGGCCCTGCCCGAGAACGAACGCATAGGCGCCCTCTACGACTTCGTGCGCGACGAGATCGCCTTTGGCTACAACCTGGCCGACGACCTGCCCGCCTCGCGCGTGCTGGCCGACGGCATCGGCCAGTGCAACACCAAGGGCTCGCTGTTCATGGCGCTCCTGCGCGCCTGTGGCATCCCTTGCCGGCTGCACGGTTTCACCATCGACAAGGCGCTGCAGAAAGGCGCCATCACCGGCCTGGCCTACCGGCTGGCGCCGCGCAGCATCGTGCACAGCTGGGTGGAGGTGTGGTCCGGCGGCCGCTGGCTCGAATTGGAGGGCTTCATCCTCGACGGCGCCTATCTGCGCGCCCTGCAGCGGCGCTTCGCCGCGCACCAGGGGCCGTTCTGCGGTTACGGCGCCGCCACGCCCGACCTGCAGCGACCGGCCGTCGAATGGCGGGGCGGCAACACCTACATCCAGAAGGACGGCATCGACCACGACTTCGGCGTATTCGACGATCCGGACGCCTTCTACGCCCGCCACGGCGTGAACCTCAGCGGCGCCAAGCGCTGGCTGTTCCAGGCCGTGGTGCGCCGCTGGATCAACCGCAACGTGGCGCGCATCCGCGCCGGCCGCTGAGGCGAGGGCTCAAGCGGGCGGGGCCATGCGCAAACGCACGCCTTCGTAGCCCGCCGCAGCGATGCCGCTGCACGCCTCGGCCCATTCGCAGCCAGTGCATGCGCCACGGACATGCCCGCTCGCGTACTGCGCGCGCAGGCGCGCGAGCAAACCACCATCCAGCTGCAGACGGCTGCCTGCACCAGGCAGGCCGCCCACGAGCAGCGGGGCCAGCTCTTGGGCCGCGCGCTCGTCGCGCGCCCGCGCCTGGGCGCCATGGCAATGCGCGCAGGCACCCTCGCTTGCGCACAATGGCGCGCAAATCGCATCGGGCCCCTCCACGACAAGCACCTCCTCGCCCGAAGCGAGGCGGCTGACGACGCCGTCGAAGTTGTGCGCGAACGCCGCGCTGTAGCCTTTGCCGACGTAGGTCAGCATGCACAGCAGATGGTGGGCGCGCAGCGCGATCGTCACGCGCGCGGCAGCCGGGTGCGCGCCGAATGCCACAGCGCCAGCGTGGCGGCGCCCAGGGCCGACTTGACCACGTCGCCCACCAGGAACGGCGCCACGCCCAGCTGCCAGCCCTTGGCGGCGCCGATCATCGCGCCCAGCCATGCGCCGCCCATCAGCAGAATCAAGGTGGTGCACAGCAGCATGGCCCAGAAGGCGCGCAGCGGGTGGGCACCGTCCCAGCCGCGCGCGGCCAGCCATCCCATCAGCATGGCGCCCAGCGGAAAGGCGAAGAGATAGCCCGCCGTCGGCCCGAAGAACGGGGCCAGCCCCCCTTTGCCGCCCGCCAGCACGGGCATGCCAGCGGCCGCTTCCAGCAGCCAGGCGAGCACCGTCAGCCCACCCAGACGCCAACCATAGAGGGCGCCGACCATCAGCACGGCAAAGGTTTGCAGCGACACCGGGACCGGCTGCATGGGAATGCTGACGTAGGACGAGGCGGTCAGCAGTGCCGTGCCGCCCACCACCAAGGCCGCCTGGCGCACCCAATGGGCAGGGCGGGAGACGGGTACGGCGACAGCACTGGAGAGATCTTGGGACATGGCTTTCCTCTTGAATGGTGTTGGGACATGCGGTACATACCGGGCGTCGTGGCGCCAAGGTGTCCGTCGGTACGTGACCGACACCGCATTGTAAACATCACAACTTTCATTAGGTTTACGTAATTATTTATTTTTATACCAATGACCCACGTTCCCGCGCTCCACCCGCCCGACCTGGCGCACACTCCCCCCATGCCCACCGAACCACCCGCCCGGGAACTGCTGCGCCAGCTCGCCACCGGCAACGCGGTGTCCGGCGAAGCGCTCGCCACCGGGCTGGGCGTGACCCGCGCGGCCGTGTGGAAGCAGATCGCCGCCCTGCGGGCCATGGGCCTGCCCATCGAGGCCCGCAGCCGCGCCGGCTACCGCATGCCCTGGCCCGTCGAATTGCTGGACGTCCCGACCATCGTCGCCGCTCTGGGCCCGGCGCCCGCCGCCCCGGTGCACCTGTACTGGGAACTCGATTCGACGCAGGACCAATTGGCACGGCTCCTGCCCCGCGCCCCCGACCTGACCGTGGTCCTGGCCGAGCGCCAAACCCTGGGGCGCGGGCGGCGCGGCCATGGCTGGATCTCGCCGCCGGGCCTGGGCATCACCCTGTCGTGCCTGAAATACTTTGCGGGGGGGCCGGCGGCACTGTCCGGGCTGTCGGTCGCCATGGGCGTGTGCGTGGTCCAGGCGCTCGCGGGCCTCGGCGTTCCCGGCCTGCAGCTCAAGTGGCCGAACGACGTGGTGGCGGACCAGGGCAAGCTCGCCGGCATCCTGATCGAAGTGAGCGGCGAATACGACGGCCCCAGCGTCGTGCGCGTCGGGCTGGGTTTGAACGTGCGCCTGGCGCCGAGCGTGCGCGGCGCGCTCGACCAGCCGGTGGTCGACCTGGCCACGCTGTGCGGCGGCACGCCGCCTGGGCGCAACGCGTTGGCGGCGCGCATCATTGCGCACCTGCGCGCCGGTCTGCTGCGCTTCGAGCAGGAAGGCCTGGCGCCCTTCGCACAGGACTTCGCGCACATGGACTGGCTGGCCGGCAAACCGCTCACGGTGCGCGGCCCGCACGGGCCGCAGGCCGCGATAGGGCGCGGCATCGACGCGCAGGGTGCGCTGCGCGTGGAAATCGACGGCCGCACCAGCACGGTACACAGCGACAAGGTCTCGGTACGCGCCCAGCCGGGGTAAGGCCGGAAACCGCGCGCCGCTTCAGCGCCCGGCGTTGCTGGCCTCGATGCCCCAGCGCGCCAGGGCGGCGTCGTCGCTCACGCGCGCGTCCACCCAGCGCGCGCCGGCCGGGGTGGTCTCCTTCTTCCAGAACGGCGCCTGGGTCTTGAGGTAGTCCATGAGGAACTCGCAAGCCTGGAAGCTCTCGCCCCGGTGCGCGCTGGTGACGGCGACGAACACGATCTGGTCGAGCGGCGCCAGCAGGCCGATGCGGTGGATCACGCGCGCGCCCAGGATGTCGAAGCGGGCAAAGGCCTGGTCCACCATGGCCTCGATGGAGCGCTCGGTCATCCCGGGGTAATGCTCCAGCTCCATCGCCGCCACGCCGTGCTCGGGGCCGTTGCGGTCGCGCACGGTGCCGACGAAGCAGCACACGGCGCCCACGCGGCCGTCCTGCGCGCGCAGCGCGGCGAGCTCGCGGCTGGCGTCGAAGTCCTCGGCCTGGATGGAAACGCGCTGCAGGGTCATGGCGATACGGGCCTCAGGGCGAACGGTGCTGGCGCGGCGCCGCCATCAGCCGGCGCGCTTCCTCGGCCTGTACGGCGAACGCCCGCACGGCGGGGCTGGGCGGCAGGTCCGCCAGCAGGCGCTGCAGGCGCTCGATGTCGCCGTGCGTGGGCGCTACCTGCGTCTGGGCGAGCGCCGCCTGCAGGTTGCCGGCCTTCACCAGGCCCAGCACCTTCTGCGCCCAGGCGTTGCGGTCACGCGCTGCCATGGGGCCCTCCGGCGGGAATAGTGTGTAGCATTGCCCGCCACTGTAACGGCAGCGCCGCGCTGCCGACACCCCCATGGCCACCCAGACGATAGACATCCCCGGCTACAAGCTTTTCCCCTCGCCGCGCAACCGCCACCGCGAGGTGTTCGCGCTGCGCGTGTTCGTGCCCCACCCCTACGCGCTGATCGTGCTGGAAGATTTCCATTTCGCGGCCAAGGCGACGCTGTTCGCCGCCTGCCGCGCCAGCGACGGCAAGATGGGGCAGCTGGTGAGCTTCGAGCTGGACGCCGATCGGGAGAGATTCGAGCGCATGTTCACGCCCGACTGAGCATGCAGGAACACGACAACCAGATCCTGGTGCCGCCGAGCTTCATCGCGCTCCATGCCGACGCGCGCGGTCGGCTGCGCGCAACGCCCGACCACCTGCGCCAGCGCTACGAGCTGTGCGAGGACCTGGCCAACCTGCTGGTGGACCAGGCGCAGACGCTGTACCACGTGCAGGCGCCCTCCGAGGCCGAGATCCTGCGGCGCATGCACGCCGGGCTGGCGGGCGGCGGCGCGGGCCTGGCACCGGGCGAGGCCGCCTGGGTCGTGAGTCGGCTGGCCGAGCTGCTCGGCTGGCCCTGCCCGGTACTGCCCGAAGCCGGCGACGCCCCACCGGAGCACGCTGCTTGAACCACGCACGCAGCACGCACGAGCGGGCGCGAACCGGCCTGGGCCGTGAGGGTGTGCTGTGGGCGCTCGTCTGGGCGCTGCTGCTGGCGCCCGCCCTGGGGCGCTGGCACGAGGCGCTGCACGGCGCCGGTGGCGCGCACGGTCGGCCGGCGGCGACCTGGGCGCAGGATGGCGGCGTCCACCCCACGGCCAGTGCGCCCGTTCCGGGCGGCTTCTTCGAACGCCTTTTCTCCGGCCACGCACGCTCGGACTGCCTGCTGCTCGACCAGGCCACCCTGGCCTACGCCCTGCCCAGCACGGGCCTGGCGCTCCCTGCAGCGGCACCCCACACCTGCGCCGCGCCCGCGCCGCCCGAGCGCGTGGCGCGCCGGCATGTGGCGTTCTTCCACGCGCGCGGCCCGCCCGCGCCGCAGCGCGCCTGATACGGCGTCCCAAACACTCCCATATTGATAGCTTCAAACGCTTGACCAGCAAGCGCTAGGAGCCAATTTGTCCTGAATTTTCGGCCTTCCGCCGCCAATTCGCCCGCGCGCCTGCGGACGCGTGCGGCGTGGCCGTCCCCACCTTCCAAGGATCTTTCATGTCTTATCCACGCACTATGCCCTTTCATTTCGCCCTTCGTCCGCTGGCGTTTGCCGCCTGGCTGAGCGCCGCCGCCACCGGCCACGCCGCCGACGCGGCGCCGGCCGAGCCCAGTTTGGCACCGGTCACCGTGTCGGCCAGCGGCCTGCAACTGGGCGCCAGCGACATGACCACCCCCGCCAGCGTGCTCGAAGGCGACGAACTCGTGCAGCGCCGCGAGGCCACGCTGGGCGAAACCCTGGCGGGCGAGCCCGGCATTGCCGCCAGCCACTTCGGCGCCGGGGCCAGCCGCCCCATCATCCGGGGCATGGACGGCCCGCGCGTCAAGGTGCTGAGCGACGGCGCCGAGCTGCACGACGCCTCCACCCTCAGCCCCGACCACGCCGTGGTGGCCGAGCCCCTGCTCGCCACCCAGATCGAGGTGCTGCGCGGCCCCTCGGCCCTGGTGCATGGCGACGGCGCCGTGGGCGGCGTGGTCAACGTGCTGGACGGCAAGGTGCCCACCGCCGTGCCCGCCAAGGGTTACGAAGGAAGCCTGGAACTGCGCGCCAACAGCGCTGCCCGCGAAAAGGCCGGCGTTTTCTCGCTCACCGGCGGCACGGGCAATGTGGCCGTGCACGTGGAAGGCGTGGCGCGCGACGCCGCCGACTACCGTGTGGGCCCCGGCTGGGTGCACGACGACCATGTGGACCGCAAGGTGCCCGGCAGCTTCAACCGCACCGACACGGGCAGCGTGGGCATCTCGTGGGTGGGCAGCAGCGGCTACCTGGGCGCCGCGTACACCCGCCAGACCACCCAATACGGGCTGCCCGGCCACAACCACGGCTTTGAAGGCTGCCACACCCACGGCAACCACCTGCACTGCGGCCACCATGGCGAGGACGACGGCCACGACCACGGCCATGAAGACGAACACGGCGACGTGCCCGTGGTGGACTTGCGCAGCGAGCGCCTGGACATCCGGGGCGAACTGCGCAACCCCTTTGCCGGCTTCACCGCCCTGCGCCTGCGCGCCGCCATCACCGACTACCAGCATGACGAGGTGGAGGACGGCACCCCCGTCACCACCTTCAAGAACAAGGCCCACAGCGCCCGCGTGGAACTGCAGCACGCGCCCGTGGCCGGCTGGCGCGGCCTGCTGGGCGTGCAGGCATCACAGCGCCGCTTTGCCGCCGAGGGCGACGAGGCCTACATCCAGCCCACCACCACGCGCCGCACGGGCCTGTTCGCGCTGGAGGAATACCGCTGGGGCGACTGGCGCTTTGAGGCCGCCCTGCGCCACGACCGCCAGACGGCCGAGGCCGAAACCAGCGGCATCGAGCGCAGCCACCACGGCACCTCGGCATCGCTGGGCGCGGTGTGGAAGTTCCGCCCCGGCTACCAACTGGGCGCCAGCCTCACCCGCGCCAGCCGCGCCCCCACGCCCGAAGAGCTGTACGCGCGCGGCCTGCACATGGCCACCGCCACCTACGAGCGCGGCGACGCCAACCTGCGCGCAGAAACGTCCAACAACATCGACCTGAGCCTGCGCAAGACCAGCGGCGACACCACCTTCGGCGTGAGCGTGTTCCGCAACCGCATCCAGGGCTACATCCACGGCACCACGCTCGACGAACTGGACGGCCTGCAACTGCTGCAATACGCCCAGCAAAACGCCAGCTTCACCGGCATCGAAGCCCAGGTGCGCCAGCGCCTGGGCCGCCACGCAGGCATCACCCTGTTCGGCGACGCCGTGCGCGCCCGCCTGGCGGACGGCAGCCTCCTCCCCCGCATCCCCCCGGCCCGCGCCGGCCTGCGGCTGGACGCCACCTGGAACGCCTGGCAAGGCCAGGTGGAATGGGTGCAGGTCGCCCGCCAGACCCGCGTGGCCGCCTTCGAGCAACCCACGGCGGGCTACGGCATGCTGAATTTGGGTGTGAGCTACAGCGGGCAGACGAATGGCACGCCGTGGCAGGTGTACCTGAAGGGCAACAACCTGACGGACCGGCTGGCGTATGCGCACACCTCGTTTATCAAGAACGCTGCGCCTTTGATGGGGCGCAATGTGACGGTGGGGGTGCGGGTGGCGTTCTGAGGAGGCTGATGCCGTAATCTGAGCGAGCCGGCGGCGGGGGAGGACGCTGCTGGCTTGTGCAGCCATTGATGACTATTTGTGGATGGGTCGGCAATCCGATTTGACCGGGGGGGGGGATGGGTGGCAGGGCTTTGGCGCAGTTATGGGTGGGGTCAAGCTGTGGCGCAGGCTGCCAGGGTTAGCGCCTCCGTCGGATGCCGGTGATTGAGCCTATTTTCGGCCTCCAGCGCTTTAACAGAGGGCGCTATAAGCTATTTTATTGATAGCGTCAGAACAGCCACTTCATGGGCTCAGGGCAAAAAAAACCGGCTCGTCAGAGCCGGTTTTTCACGAGGGTTACCGGTTTCAGTAACGGCCGCCGCCGTACCCGCCCGTGCCGTAACCCACATCCGAGCGTTTGTTGCCGCCGTAGGCGCTGTAGCCACCGGCGCCGCCGGCGGCTTCGCGGGGGCGGGCCAGGTTCACAACGATGGAACGGCCTTCGACCGACATGCCGTTCAGGGCGCTGATGGCCGCCTGGGCATTTTCAGCGTTGGCCATTTCCACAAAGCCGAAGCCCTTGGAGCGACCGGTGTCGCGGTCCATCACGACCTTGGCCGAGGACACGTTGCCAAATTCGGCAAAGTTGCTTTCCAGGCTGGAATCGGTCACGGAATAGGGCAGGTTGCCCACGTAGATTTTGCTGCTCATGAAAGAGCCTTTCTGAAATGTGGCGCGCGACGATGGGCGCACCGTTGGGGTACGGGCGTGCGGATGGAATGTCCGCAGCGGCGGGGAAGGATGAATGGGGTGCAGGCGTGCCAGATCAGCACAGGGGTGGGTGCTGCATGCTCGCCTGCAACCAACCCTGGGTGACGGCAAAGATCCGGGCGGCTTCGCGCGAGGCAAAGGCTTTGTCGAAACGGAACACGCGGCAGTAGCTGCCGTTGCCCTGGGGTCGGTGGACCGAGAAGGAGGCGCGAAAGCGGCCGCAGTCGGTCGGGTGTGTCGTGGGCGAAACGACGTACTTGCCCATGGAAATGGCGTTCTTTGAAATCGGGTGCATTCAGAGCGCAGGCGGCGAACCAGCCTGCGTGAACATCAAGAGACTCGGTGGGCTGCAGCTCTACAGGCCCACTGGGCGACATGCATCGCAAATGGCAACCTGCTTGGGAGGCTTGCGCCGGAAGCAGGCGCTGCAGTGATGGCATTCGGGGAGCGCCATGCTGCAACACCGCAAAGTATAAACCAAATGCATATTTTTTAAATTCAATATTCTTTCTGGTTTTAAAGTTGGCGCCGCGCGCGCGACATGCCCCTCCGCACGGCAACCTTTGCGCAGTTATGGCATCAACAAGCCGTTGCCTGCCATTCCTAAAATCTACCGCCCATGACTGTTCCCTTCCCCGGCCCTGGCGCCGTCCAGCGCTCCTTGGCCTGCCTGCTTGTTGCGACGCTGGCCGCTTGCGGCAGCACGCCGCCCAGCGCGCCACCCACCGCCCCCGAGCCCACGGCAACCACCACCGCGGCACCCCCCATCAAGATCGGCATCGCCCTGGGCGGCGGCGCGGCCAAGGGGTTTGCGCACATTGGCGTGCTCAAAATGCTGGAGGCCAATGGCTTTGCGCCCGCCGTGGTGGCGGGCACCAGCGCGGGCAGCGTGGTCGGGGCGATGTACGCCAGCGGCATGAACGCCTTCGAATTGCAGGAAAAGGCGGTGGCGCTCGATGAGGCCAGGATCCGCGACCTGCAGTGGTCCTCGGGCGGCCTGGTGCTCGGCCAGAAGCTGGAGGACTATGTGAACGAGCAGGTGCACCGCAAGCCGCTGGAGCAGCTCGCCAAGCCCTTCGTGGCGGTGGCCACGCGCATTGAAGACGGCGAGCGCACGGTGTTCGCGCGCGGCAACACCGGGCAGGCGGTGCGGGCGTCGAGCAGCGTGCCGGGCGTGTTCCAGCCGGTCGGCATCGACAAGTACCACTATGTGGACGGCGGCGTCGTGAGCCCGGTGCCGGTGGATGCCGCGCGCCAGCTCGGCGCCGACGTGGTGGTGGCGGTGGATATTTCCAGCAAGGCGCGCGGGCAGTCGCCGACCGACATGCTCGGCACGCTCGGCCAATCCATCGCCATCATGGGCCAGAAACTCGGCCAGGCCGAGCTGGCGCGGGCCGACGTGGTGGTGCGCCCGCGGGTGCTGGACATCGGCCCGGTGGATTTCCAGCAGCGCACCAGCGCCATCGCGGAGGGCGAGAAAGCCGCCCTGGCCGCCCTGCCGCAGTTGCGCCAGCGCGTGGCCCAGGTGCAGGCCGAGCGCGCCCAGGCCGTGCGCCTGGCGCAGCAGAAGGCGGCCGAGGCCGGGCGCCAGGCCTGCCTGGAGTCGCGCTCGCGCCTGCGCAAGCTCGCCGGCATGGCCGGGCTGGACGATTCCTGCGCCCAGCCCTGACGGACCACGAGCGCCCTCAGGCCTGCAGGCTGAACCCGCCCTTGGGCTTGAAGACGCCGCAGCCGATCACGTGCTCGCTGCCGAGCGGCAGGATGTACGAGGTTTTTTCGTCCACCGCGCCGGTCACCGGGTTGACCACCTCGTAGTCCACCCAGCCCCCGCCGCGCTGGGCGGCGGCGAAGAATTCGCGCAGCACGAAGTCGCCGTCCAGCCCGCGCACGTCGTACACCGATTTGCCCACGTTGTCCGGCGTGGAGCCGAACACCTGGTAGACGCCGCTGCGGTCGAAGACGAAGATGTACTGGTCGCGATCGCGAAACGGCCCCGCTTGGTCGTGGAACTGCATCGCCGCCTGCGCCAGGCCGACCTGGGCGACCAGCGCCGCCGCGCGCCCCACCAGGGCGTAGGCCTCGTCGGCCGTGCCGCGCCGAAGGCGGATGCCGGCGACCGAGCCGCTCAGGTTCGACGCGCGCTCGGCCAGGCCCATGGTGGCGTGCAGCGCCTCCTCGACCATGCTGCCGTTGCGCTGGGTGATCTGGTCGAGCTCGCGCACCGCCTGCGCCACCTCGCTGAGCGAGCTGCTTTGTGCGGCGCTCGCGTCGCTGATGGCGGCCAGCCCGTCGGCCACCTCGCCCACGCCCTGGACGACGGTCTGCAGGTGCGTGCGCACGGCATCGGTGCGCGCCACGCCCGCCTGCACCTGGCCGCCGGAGCGCGCGATGAGTTCGCGGATCTCGCGCGCCGAGGTGGCGCTGCGCTGCGCCAGGCTGCGCACCTCGCTCGCCACCACGGCGAAGCCCCGCCCCGCCTCGCCGGCGCGCGCCGCTTCCACGGCGGCGTTGAGCGCCAGGATGTTGGTCTGGAAGGCGATGCCGTCGATCACGCCGACGATCTCGCCCATGCGGCGCGAACCGTCGGCGATCTCGCCGATGGCCGTGACGGCCGCTTCCATCGCGCCCGCGCCGGCGTGCGCCTCTTCGCGCACGCGGCGTGTCAGCGCATCCACGGCCTGGGCGCGCTGGGCCGTGCCCTGGACCGATTCACTGAGCGCGGCGATGCTGGCGCTGGCCTGCTCCAGGCTGGCGGCCTGGGCCTCGGTGCGCTGGGACAGATCCTGCATGTTGGCCGTCAGCCCGGCGCCGGCCTGGGCGACGTACAACGCCTGGTTGCGCACCGTGCCCACCAGGCCCGAAAAATTCTCGTTCATGGATTCGAGCTGCGCCCCGGCCTGCGCCAGCGCATCGCTGCCCGGCACCACCACGCTGTGCGAGAGGTCACCGCGCGCATTGTTGCGCGCCACCTGGCCGAGCACCGCCACGGAAGCGAGCAGCTGGCGTGCGAACACCGCCAGCAGCCAGGCCGCCAGCGCCCAGGCCAGCGCCGCCGGCACGGCGCGCGCGGGCGCAGCGGCCAGCGCGGGCCAGGCCGCCCAGGCAAGCGCCACCGGCAGTGCGACCAGGAGCACCAGCGCCAAAAGCGCCAGCCGCGCCCCGAGCGGCGCACGGCCGAGCAGCCGCGAGGGCGCAGAAAACAGGCTTTGCAAGGCGCTCATGGGGTCTCCAGGGAGTTCTGATACCGGCACGCTGTGCCGCAGCGTGCCCCAGACCAGCGGGGCGCACAAGGCTAGCGCATGCGCGGCCGTCTCGCCATGCGGTGTGGCGTGATCTTTATTTGATGCAGCGCAGGGATTTTTTCAGCCGCCCGTCACCGGCGGGAAGAACGCGACTTCGTCGCCCTCTTTCAGCCCCGCATGCTCGTGCGCCAGCACCTGGTTGAGCGCCATGCGCACCGCGCGCCCCGGCGCCAGCGCCTCAGCCAGGTTGCCGCCGCGCGCGCGCAGTTCGGCGCGCAGCTCGGCGATGGTGCCGGCATCGGTCGAGAGCAGCTCGCTGGCGCTGCCCGCAGCCTCGCGGATGGAGGCGAAATAGCGCACTTGGATTTTCATCGCCGGGCCGCCCCAAGATGAAAAACGGCCCCCGCGGGGGGCAGCGACCACACGAAGTGACGGAGCGTGGGGGCCATTTTCATCGCCGGGCCGCCCCAAGAGGAAGAGCGGCCCCCTCGGGGGGCAGCGACCGCACGAAGTGGGGAGCGTGGGGGCCAGCGTTCATGCGAGCAGGTCCGAGAAGGAAAGAAAGCGCACGCTGTCACCAGTGGCGATGGTCTGGCCGGCCGGGTTGTCCACCACGCCGTCGCCCCAGACGGCCGAGGTGAGCACGCCCGAGCTCTGGTTGGCAAACAGGTCCAGGCCGCCCGCCGCGTTGTGGCGCACGCGCAGGAATTCGCGCCGCTTGTCGGCGCGCGGCACGGCGAAATCGGCGCGCAGCAGCGTGGCCTTGGGCGCCACGTCCGCCACCCCCTGCAGGCGCAGCACGAAGGGCCGCACCAGGAGCAGGAAAGTGAGGTAGCTCGACACCGGGTTGCCGGGCAGCCCCATGAAATGGGCCGCGCCGATGCGCCCGTAGGCGAAGGGTTTGCCCGGCTTCATGGCGATCTGCCACAGGTCGAGCCGCCCGAGCGATTCGACGGCGGGCTTGACGTGGTCTTCCTCACCGACCGAGACGCCGCCGCTGGTGAGGATCAGGTCGTGTGCGTCGGCGGCCTGGCGCAGCGCGGCGGTGGTGGCCGCGCGCTGGTCGGGCACGATGCCGAAATCCGTTACTTCGCAGCCCAGGCGCAGCAGCAGCGCGCGCAGGAAGAAGCGGTTGCTGTTGTAGATGGCGCCGGGGCGCATCTGCTCGGGCGGCACGTCCCCCGGCATGACGAGCTCGTCGCCGGTGGAAAACAGCGCCACGCGCGGGCGCCGCGCCACCTGCAGTTGTGCGAGGCCAATGCTCGCCGCCAGGCCCAGTTCGGCCGGGGTGAGGCGCGTGCCGGCGGCCAGCACCTGCGCGCCCAGGGCGATGTCTTCCCCGGCGCGGCGAATCCACTGGCCGGGCCGGGGCTGGGCGTTGACGCGCACGCGCACGCCGCCCGGGCCGTCCTGCGCCTCGCAATCTTCCTGCATGACGATGGCGTCCGCGCCCTGGGGCACGGGCGCGCCGGTGAAGATGCGCGCTGCGCTGCCGGGCGCGAGCGGCTGGCCCGCGCTGCCAGCGGCGATGCGCTGCGTGACGGGCAGCTCGGCGCCGGCCTGCGGCACGTCGGCCGTGCGCAAGGCGTAGCCGTCCATGGCGCTGTTGTCCTGCGGCGGCACCTGCAGCGGCGAGACGGCGGCCACCTGCAGCACGCGGCCGTCCGCGTCCCAGGTGGATACGGTTTCCGCACCGGTGAGCGGCTGCGCCTGGTCCAGCAGCTCGGCCAGGGCCTCGTCCAGTGGCTTCATGGGAGGACGCATGGCTTGGCTTCTCCGTGCAAATCCCAGTCGTAATCAAAGCGCTCGCCTTGCTCCAGCAGCCAGGCGGCGATCTCCGCCGGCGCGTTGAGGTCGAACACCGGCAGGCCGGTGGGCAGCGGCAGCTGGCCGGGCGCGTCGGTCGCCAGGGCGACGACGAAGTCGTCGCTGGCGTAGCGCACGGGGTGCGGCGCGCCGCCGCCCGTCGGCGCGCGCCAGACTTCCACCTTGGGCAAATCGCTTTCCTTGAAGCCTTCGACCAGGACCCAGTCCACGCCGTCGTAGAGCTCGGCCAGCAGGTGGTGCACGGAGAGCACGCTGGGCTGCTCGAACTCGCGCATCAGCGCCAGGCGCCGGTCGGACGCCACCACCACCTCGAACGCACCGGCCTCACGGTGGCGCCAGGTGTCCTTGCCGGCATGGTCGATGTCGAAGCTGTGGTGCGCATGCTTGACGACCGAGACGCGCTGGCCGCGCAAACGCAGTTCGGGAATCAGTTTCTCCACCAGCGTGGTCTTGCCGCAGCCTGAAAAACCGGCAAAGCCGACAACCTTCATGCAGACTCCCATTTGCTATCTTGTTAATAGCTATAAGCCTATGCACATCAAGCGCTAGAGGCCATTTTTACCACTATTTGCAGTGCGCGGCGATGAACGCCTTCACCCGTTCAACGTCCGCCGGCATCACCTGCACGCGCTTGGGCAGGGCCTCGATGCCGTCGAACCGCGCCGGGCGCTCGGGCGGGTGGCCCAACGCTTCGGTGATGGTTTCGGCGAACTTGATGGGCAGCGCCGTCTCCAGCACGATCATGGGCACATCGCCCGCTCCCATGTGCTCGCGCGCCACCTTGACGCCGTCGGCCGTGTGGGTATCGATGGTGGTGCCAAAGCGCCGGAAGGTGTCCCGGATGGTGGCCAGGCGGTCGGCGTGGGTGCTCTTGCCGCTGACAAATCCGTAGCGCGTGGCGGCTTCGGCAAACAGCGGGTCGGCGCTGAGGTCGAAACGGCCTGCCTGGGCCAGCGCATCGCCAAAGAGTGCGCGCGTGCGTTCCGCACTGCGGCCCAGCAGGTCGAAGACGAAACGCTCGAAATTGCTGGCCTTGCTGATGTCCATGGAAGGGCTGGACGTCTCGTGCGTGTCGGCGCTGCCGCGCACGCGGTACACGCCGGTGCGGAAGAACTCGTCGAGCACGTCGTTCTCGTTCGTCGCCACCACCAGGCGCTCGATCGGCAGGCCCATCATGCGCGCCACGTGGCCGGCGCAGACGTTGCCGAAGTTGCCGCTGGGCACCGTGAAGCGGACCTTCTGGTCGTTCGACGTGGTCGCCTGCAGGTAGCCGGCGAAGTAGTACACCACCTGCGCCAGCAGGCGCGCCCAGTTGATGGAGTTGACGGTGC